>WNGR01019806.1_pt1 | contig 12904 bp, 8 predicted proteins | sample 5407581 | NCBI WGS metagenome assembly WNGR01 (sample SAMN13153383, study PRJNA577476) | soil metagenome | isolation source: 80 cm soil or saprolite under Garry oak tree replicate 2 | place: USA:California | collected 2016-06-15 | reverse complement strand
TCACCAACCAGGGCAACGGTAACTCGGCCAGGATGCTGCAGTACCTGCGGGCGCAGGCATGGTCCACCTTCGGGGAGGACCCCTACTTCGTCGTCGATCAGAGTTGGCTTACCAAAGATCCGGCGGTCGCAAACGCAGCGAACGGGGTGGACGACTGGTTCGGTGTGCCCAGCCCCGCCTACACCAACCGGACTTTCAACGGTGGGACCTACGGGGTCACGGTACCTTCATTCAGCTTCGTGACGTCGACGAAAAATATGGTGATCGACCCCCACCACGGGCAGACGCTGGTGAACAACCTGGAAGCCACCGTCAACGCGGGGGACAAGCTAACGCTCGTCGAGGGGTACACCGACTGGCCAGAAGGAGCCGGTCTATGGCGTACAGCGAATGCCCCGTACAGCACGACCCAGAGAGACTACCCGAACCAGGACCTGCAGATCCTGCGCAGATACTCCAAGACACCCTATCCCACAAACATGACCGTGCAAGCCGAGAGCGCCGACACGGCATACGATACGACGCCGGGCAACGCCTGGAACCTCTACCGAGGCGATGACCTCGACGTGCAGGCCACCACCGACACCGGCGGAGGTTGGAACGTCGGCCTCGTCGCCGCAGGCGAGTGGGAGCAGTGGAACGATGTTCCGATGCAGGGGACGGAAGATATCCAGGTACGTGTCGCGACACCGAATTCAGGAACCCAGTTCCGGTTCGTGACCGACGGCGTAGCCGGACCCGTCGTCGACGTGCCGAATACCGGAGGCTGGCAGAGTTGGCGGACCGTTGACGCCGGAACCTTCCGGTTCAATCCGGGCACCTACCACACCGTGCAAATCCAGTACCTGACTGGTGGACTTAATGTCAACTGGTGGAAGGCCGCGAGCATCGGGCCGTCGGTGATCAGTCTGCGTGCGCACGCCAACGGGATGCTCGTGACGGCGGAGAACGCGGGCGCGTCGGCCTTGATCGCCAACCGCACCGCGATCGGGTCGTGGGAGCAGTTCGACGAGATCGACCTCGGCAACGGCAACATCGCCCTGCGGGCGCATGCCAACAACTTGATCGTGTGCGCGGAGAACGGCGGCGCGTCGTGGTTGATCGCCAACCGTACCGGTGTCGGTTCGTGGGAGACGTTCCAACTCGTCCACAACGCCGATGGCAGCGTCAGCCTGAGAGCCCAGGTCAACAACGCCTACGTCACGGCCGGAAACGCGGGCGCGTCGGCCTTGATCGCCAACCGCACCGCGATCGGATCGTGGGAGGAGTTCGACCTGATCGGAAACTGACCGCGAGGCCGGTGGGGCACCGACAAGATGCTGGTGGAGTTGGCTGCTTGGCGTAATCGGTACCTCGACGTGCTGTAGTCAGCGCCGTTCATCGATGCGATCGCGTGAGGTCCGCGGCGGGCAGGTCATCAACACAGCGGGTTACGTCGTATAGCGTCGGTGTCGTGCAGCTTCCGACAGGTTTCCCCCTGCGCGGCGGTGCTGCGCGGCTCATGGGACGCCGTGTCGAGTGTGCCACACTCGACCGGCTCCTGGATGCTGTTCGCGCAGGTGAGAGTCGGGCGCTGGTCGTCCATGGCGAGCCGGGCGCGGGCAAGACGGCGCTGCTGGGGTACCTGGCCGGGCGGGCGTCGGACTGCTGGGTGGCCAGCGCCGCCGGTGTCCAATCAGAGATGGAGCTGGCCTTCTCTGGGCTGCACCAGTTGTGCGCGCCGATGCTGGACCACCTCAAGCTTCTCCCGGTGCCGCAAGCGAATGCCCTGCGGACCACCTTCGGTCTGAGTCTGGGGCCCGCACCGGACCGGCTCCTGGTCGGCCTGGCCGTCTTGAGCCTGCTGTCTGAGGCGGCCGGGAAGCGGCCGCTGATCTGCCTGGTCGATGACGCCCAGTGGCTTGATCGCGCCTCTGAGCAGGTCCTCGCGTTCGTCGCGCGCCGCCTGGCGGCGGAGTCGGTGGGCTTGGTGTTCGGCGCCCGTGTCCCGGGCACCGACCTGGCGGAGCTGCCGGAACTGGTGATCGGCGGCCTGCCGGAAGGTGATGCGCACGCGCTGCTGGACTCGGTGCTGACTGGGCCGCTGGATGGCCGGATCCGCGATCAGATCGTGGCTGAGAGACGCGGCAACCCGCTGGCGCTGCTGGAGCTGCCGCGGAGGCTCACGGCGGCGGAGCTGGCCGGCGGGTTCGGGCTGCCCGGCGCGCTACCGCTGCAGGGCAGCATCGAGGAGCGCTTCCGGCGGCAGCTTGACGCTTTGCCTGCTGAGACCCGGCGGCTGCTGCAGCTGGCGTCGGCCGAGCCCGCCGGCAATCCGGCGCTGGTGTGGCGGGCAGCGCACCAGCTCGGCCTCGGTGCCGAGGCCGTTCAACCCGCCGCCGAGGCGGGCCTGATCGAGTTCGGCGCCCGGGTGCGGTTTCGTCATCCGCTGGTACGCTGGGCGGCCTACCGGTCAGCGTCAGCTGCGGACCGCCGGGAAGTGCACAACGCCTTGGCGGAGGCCACCGATCCGGAGCTCGATCCGGATCGCCGCGCCTGGCACCGGGCCCAGGCCGCCCAAGGCCCCGACGAAGACGTCGCTGGGGAGCTGGAGCGCTCGGCCAGGCGCGCCCAAGCCCGCGGTGGGCAGGCCGCCGCGGCAGCCTTCTGCGAACGCGCGGCCCTGTTGACGCCGGATCCGGCCGATCGGGCCAGGCGCGCGCTCGCGGCAGCACAGGCGAGGTACCAGGCCGGAGCGCGCGGTGCCGCGCTGGACCTGCTGGCCGTGGCGGAAGCGGGACCACAGGACGAGCTGGCCCGTGCCAGGACATGCCTGCTACGCGGGCAGATGGCGTTCGCCTCTGGCCACAGCACCGAGGGCCCGTCGCTCCTGCTCGAGGCGGCCAGGCGGTTCGAGATGCTCGACGTGCAACTGGCCCGGGAGACCTACCTGGATGCCCTGTCCGCGGCGATGTACGCCGGGCGTCTGGCCGGCCAGGTCGGGATGGCAGAGGTCGCAAACGCCGCGCGCGGCGCGCCCGTCGCACCCCACGGTAGCCGCGCGTCCGACCTGCTCCTTGACGGGCTGGCCACGCTGATCGCCGATGGTCATGCCGCCGGGACGCCTATCGTGCGAAAGGGGCTGAAGGCGTTCCGTGACGGTGACCTATCCGGCGACGAGGAGCTCCGCTGGCTCTTTGTCGCGATTCGCGGCGCCCATGAGGTCTGGGAAGACGAGAGCTGGCAGGACCTGGCCGCCCGGCAGGTTCAGCTGGCCCGCGACGTCGGCGCGCTCAGTGTGCTGCCGTTGGCGCTCATCCAGCGGATCTTCGTGTACTCGCACACCGGTGAGCTCAGCGCGGCCGCGGCGCTGGTTGAGGAGCAAGAGACGATCAAGGAGGCGACGGGAACCAGCCTGCCCGCCTACGGGGCAATGACAGTGGCGGCGTGGCAGGGCCGCGGCTTGGAGGCATCCCAGCTGATCGAGGCGACCGTCAACGAGGCAACGTCGCGCGGCGAGGGTATCGGGCTGAGCATGGCCTATTACGCCGGCAGCGTGCTCAACAACGGGCTCGGCCGGTACGAGGACGCCATGGCATCAGCGCAGCTCGCCAGTCGCTACCCCGAAGAGCTGGGCGCCTCCAACTGGGTCCTTGTGGAGCTGATCGAGGCGGCGGTCCGCAGCGGTCGGCCCGCCCGTGCCGCAGCCGCCCTCAAGCGGCTTGCCAGCACCACCGCCCCATCCGGCACGCAGTGGGGCCTGGGAATCGAGGCGCGCTCGCGTGCTCTACTCAGCGAGGGGGAGGTCGCCGAGCGTCTCTACCGTGAGTCGATCGAGCGCCTGAGCGCTGCCCCAGCTTACGCTGAGCTTGCTCGCGCCCATCTGCTGTACGGGGAGTGGCTGCGCCGGCAGCGGCGGCGTGCTGACGCGCGGGCGCAGCTGCGCACGGCCCACGGCATGCTGGAGGCGATGGGCATGGAGGGGTTCGCCGCGCGGGCCAGGCGCGAGCTGGGGGCCACCGGCGAGACCGCGCGCAAGCGCACCGTCGCCAGCGTGCATGAGCTGACCGTCCAGGAGGCCCAGATCGCGCGGCTGGCCCGCGAGGGGTTGTCGAACCCGGAGATCGGCACCCGGCTGTTCCTCAGCCCCCGCACCGTCCAGTATCACCTGGGCAAGGTCTTCACCAAGCTCGACATCACCTCGCGCAGCCAGCTCCGCCGCATCCTGCCTGCCAACCCGGACGCCGCGCTGTTCGGCTGAGCCGCCTGCCGGCGTCCTGTCCTAGGGTGCCGACGTCGGCTCGCGCGGTACGGCCCGCCGGGTCAACGCGCACGCCTCGCATCCGCAACGTCCTGAGCGGCAGCGCGCGCTCGATCAGCTCCAGCAGACCGGCGCCGTAGCCTCCGCCCCAACGGGGCGATCCGCGGGCGAACCGGACAGCTTGGCCAAATCGGCGGCTTCCGGCGATGACCGCCTGCAGCGGGCTCGGCTGGCTGGCCCGCCGCACCCCGAGCGCCATCGCCCGCCGTACCGTGGCCGAACTGGTGACCTCGGGATGTCTGCGACGTCCGGGTCTTGATTCCTGACGCGGGGCCGCTGGCGATGTTGGCGCTGGCCGAAGTTCCCCAAGGTTCATATCCCCGTGTCGCCCGGCTTCAGAAGATCCGGTGCCGGTGTCTCAACTGATCTTGGCAGAGGCGCCGATAGCAGCTGTCAGTGCGGTGTCAGTCCCGGTGTCATCGGGTGCGGCGAACATGTGGGTATGGCTCGACCTCGCTCTGCGAACGCAACGTGGATCTGGGTGATCGGGCGAGCCTCGACGGTGACCGGCCGTTCGCGTCGTGAGCGTGGGTGCAAGCCCAGGCTTCGGTATCTGAGGCGTTGTCGTAGTTGTCGGGTCGCAGACCTTGGGCGATGCCAGGTTGGGAGCCGATCCGGTCACTCCTCGCCCGTTGTGGACAACGTGGTCGCGCCACCGTCCGCCCTCGAGGAACTCGGCGGTCCGCGTGGCCCACATCCCGGGCACGGACTGGACGAGGGACGCGTCAGGGTGGTTGCCGAGGACCTCGGTGATGCGTCTGTCGCGGTCGGCGAGCTTGCCGCGGCAGATCAGAGCTTCGGCGGCGACGTCGCCGATCAGGTCGGCGGCGACGGTTTCGCCAGGCACGATGACGTGTTGGCGCTGGGCGTGGTCGACCACAAGCTCGCGGCGGCGGGCGACGAGCAGCCGCAATTCGGCGTCGGCCTCCGTGGCGCAGTAGAAGGTAGGGCGGTATGAGTTGCCGGTACGCCAAGGTAGGCCCAGGCGTCGCAGCCCGCATGGATTCCGCGCTCGCACACCTCGGCGGCGGGGCGGTCGTCGACGTCACCGAGCCTGATCTCCTTGAGGCCGGGGGGCGCGCCGGGAACGATGTGGAGGCATTGCGGGCGAGCATGTCGGTCGATCTTCGAGTCGAAGATCGACCGTCGTTGGGTGCGGTAGACAAGGCGTTGGTCGTGCTGGCCGAGGTGATCTCGGGCGACGGGCCGATCGGGCTGGCCGAGTTGACGCGCCGCACCGGCTTGGCCAAGGCCACGGTGCATCGGCTGATCGGGATCCTCCAGGCACATGAGATGATCGACCAGCATGATCGGAAGTACTTGCCCGGTCACTGGCTGGCCGACGTCGGTAGGCCGACCGATGGCATGTTCCTGAGCCTGCTCAGGCGGCTGTCCACGCCGCATCTGGTTGAGCTGTATCAGTCCACGGGTGAGACGGTCAGCCTGGGGGTGCTGGCTGGCGGTGAGGTCCACTACCTTCAGCGGATCTGCGGCCACCGATCGGTGCGCACCCCGTCGTACAGCTGCGATCGGGCACCGGCGTACCGGACCGCTATCGGCAAGGTGCTGCTCGCCCACAACCCGATCGTTCCCTACCCTGTGTGCGACGATCACGGTTCACCGGCGGCCACGCCGACAACGATCACCTCGCCGGCCGCGCTGTCGGCAGAGCTGTGCCAGGTGCGCCGAAATGGGATCGCGTACAACCGTGAGGAGTACATCAGCGGTGTGGTCTGCGTCGCAGCCCCCGTCCCGGCCGGACAGGGCCAACGGCCACCGGTCGGTATTGCAGTAAGTGGCAAGGCTGGCCAGCTGGACGTGGCCAAAGCATCCGAGCAGTTGCGGCGAGCGGCGTTCACCCTGTCGATGGCGATCCGTCGCGCCACGACCCAGACCGCCCGTGTAGGACCCCCTCGAGACCGGCTCCCGAACAGATAAGGCGAGTAGGTCCTTGCCGTCCTTGATGGTCTGTTCGATGGACCAGCGGTTGGCGTAGCGGGCACGACCTGTTCGGCCGGGGTGTGTAGGTCGGTGGTGACCAGAGCTGGGAATCGGCGGTGGGCATCGAGGTCACGGATCAGGATCAGCCGTACCGGGGTGCGGTGCAGGCTGCCCCACCACAGGCACGCGATGTGGGCGAGGTGGGCCTGGCCGGTCTGGCCGTAGCGGGTCAGCGTCGCGGTGCGCAAGGCCGTGGTGGCGGCGATCTCGGCGGGGGTGCCTAACCGGGGTCCCTTCCACGCCGGATGTCCCCGTTTACCCGACGGCGCAGGGGGGTCGGCCCTTGCGGACCGACCCCCGAACCCCGGTTGGTGTAGAAGTCCGACGGGTGCGCGCTGATGTCCTTCAGCAGTGCGGGATCCAGGCCGCTGACGGTACCGGAGACCGCGACCACCGTGGCTGGGATCGGGCTGGCGAACAGCGGTACGACCACGGGCCCGTTGGCACCGAACGGAGCCTTGTGGATGTGACCCAGGATCGGGCTGATGCCCAGCCAGGCGAAGGAGTAGTTGACCTGCGTATCGTGGGCGGTGATGAACGCCACGGCCCGGCCGGTCGGGTCACCGACGGCGGGACCGCCGGCCACCGGTACCTCCTGGTCGCCGGATAGGAACGCCTTGTCCACCCCACCGTGCAGCAGGCCGAGCAGGTTGGCCGAGTGGTTCAGCCGGGTGAGCTGGCCGCGTACCGCACCGCCCGGGAACTCCTTGGTGTGCAGGTTCAGGTAGAAGCCGGAAGGGTTGGCGCGCAAGGCATCGGCGATGGCCGGGTCGCTGACCGTCAGCACTCCGGCCGCGGCGGTGACGGTGTCCGGCATCGGGGTGGTGAACAGCGGTACCTTGACGTCACCGTTCACGCCCGCGACGCCCTGGTGGATGTGGCCCAGCGTCGGGGCGCTGATGCCGCTCCACGAGAAGGCGAACGTCACCCGGTTGCCCTGCACGCGGATGATGCCGGTGGCGCTGCCCTTGGGGTCGCCCACTGGTGGCTTGCCCGGGACCGGTACCTCCTGGCGGCCGTCGAGTTTCGCCTCCAGAAAGACCGGCTTCAGCCGGGCGCGCTGGATGCCCGCCGCTCGTTCGGGTACCGGAGGGGTACTCGCGGCCGGCGGCGCCTCGTCCATGCCGGGCATGCCGGCAGACGTCGACGGCGCGGGCGTCTGGGCAGATACGGCCCGTGCCGGCGTGGCCGGGGACGCGACCACCGCGGCGGCGCTGACGAGGCCGAGACCGATGCCGAGCGCCAGGGTCGACAGGGCCGGGCGAGGAACTCGCATCGTTCGTGTCCTTTCACGATGGCGGTGCCGTGCGGGTCCGCCCGGCACGTCATTGCTCACAACGGGTCGATAGCTCAACCGGTTCGACGAAAACTTGGATTGCCCTAGGTTGAACCGGCGGCGGGTACGTCCCGTTGGTGGTGACGAGTCAGCCACAGCAACAAACTGAAGGAGCCCCTTCATGCGTATTCCGACGTTCTTACTCGGCGCGGTCCTCGTCGTTGGCCTCGCCGCGTGCGGCAAGACCTCCGGTCACCAGGACGCCCACCGGGACGCACCCACCGCGACCGAGAAGGGCGTGCATGTGGAGATCGCCCAGTCGAGCCTGGGACCCATCCTGACTGACCAGAACGGGCGAACCCTCTACGCCTTCATCAACGACAAGGCTGGCACCAGCAGTTGTACCGGCGAGTGCATCGCCAGCTGGCCGGCGCTGGTCAGCCACCAGGCCGTGACGGCCGGGCCGGGCGCCGACAAGGCGCTGCTGTCGCAGACCACCCGAGCGGAGGGAACGGCCCAGGCGACGTACGGCGACTGGCCGCTCTACTACTACGTCGGCGATGTGGGCCCGGGTGACGTTGATGGGCAAGGCGTTGACGACAAGTGGTTCGTCATCGGCGCCGACGGCAAGCTCATCAAGGGGAACGCCTGACAGGTGAAACTGCCCATGCGGCCGTCAGCCACCATGCTGACGGCCGCCTGGCGTTGCTGCGGATGCGCGTACCGGAGGCCTCAGATCGCCGCCCGGATCGTCGGCTTGCTGTTCATCTGGGCTGGCTTGTCCGCGCCACGTTGGTCGGCCCGACCTGGCGGGGGGCCACGTCCATGAAGGCCAACTGGTCCACCACCGCCTGGCGCATCTGCGCCGGCCCGGCAGCGGGACCGCGCCTGTCGCGGGTGAGGTCGCCGACGCCCCGGAGTGGCTGCGAGTCGCTAACTAAACGGACATGGAGCCGACCGTGACACCCGCCTCGGTGGGCTGGTGGCTGTGAATCGTCAACTCGGCACCGCGCCGGCGGGCAAGACCGGGACCGCCTCGCCGCAAGGCGAGACATCCACTCACATGCTTACAGAGAAACGGAAGACTGCCGATCATCTTGCACCGAAATCGGCCCGGTCCGGGTCGACGGCTGCGGGGTCGGGACGCAATATCGAGCCGAAGATCGTGCGGAAGCGGCTGCGTCGCCTGTCCCAGGTGGACGACACGGTGGTCTTGCTGGGTGGTTCAGGGGCTGACCGCTCGCCCGCTCCTGATGCTTGCCCTTGCCGTTGATTGGCCAAGCGCGCTGGTCGCAGGGGGCGACCGGGAAGTAGCCGCGCGCAAGCCGAGAACAGCCGGCATGGATCGGTAGGGCATGGCTATCGTCACGTTCGCGTGGTGAACTCTGCACCCGCGGTGCACGTTGAAGTCCGTGTGCCGATCGAAACAGAGGATGGCAGGTACGCCTCGCGTGACCGCTCGGTGAGGACGCGACGCTTGCTCCGCAGCAGGTTCATCCGGTGGACCGCCGGTGTCCTTGGATGTCGGCTCCCGCTCGTCGCGCTGACAATGACGGCCGTGTATATGTGGCCCCAGGCAGTGACAGGTTGCAGCACGCCGAGTCGACTTCTCTTGACTTCGCGGGAGCCAATGCAGAGGCGTGGGAGGTGGCAAAGACAGACAATGATGGTCCGGCCGTGCTTCCGGAGTGCCGCAGCGAGCTACTGACCCGTGGCGCAGCAGTCTGGCAATGGTCTTCTGTCAACCGCGGAGGGCCGGCGTCGATACTTTGCCGTCCCTGCAACGGAAAGGTGTACGATGAACGCTCACCTCAACCGCCGTTCTCTCTCGGTCCGCCGCGTGCTGCTCGCCGTGGCGCTGCTCGTCCCCCTGGCTGGAATCGCCGTGGCCGCCCCGTCCTGGGCAGGCACGACGATCGTCTATGCCGCACTCGGCGACTCGTACGCCGCCGGTGTCGGGGCAGACGTGTACGATCCGGCAAGCGGTAGCTGCGCACGCAGTCCCCAGTCGGCCGCCGCGCTCTGGGCGGCCGGCCATCCCGGTACGTCGTTCACGTTCGTCGCCTGCAGCGGCGCGACAACGACCGACGTGCGCAACAACCAGCTCAGCGCGCTGAGCGGGGCCACCACCCAGGTCACGGTTACCGTCGGCGGTAACGACGTCGGGTTCGAATCCGTGCTCACAACATGCGTGACGGGTACCGACACGGCGTGCCTGCTAGCGATCGTGCAAGCCGAGCGGTACACGACCACGGTCCTGTCCGGCCAGCTCGACGCGACGTACGCCGCCATCCGGACGCGGGCGCCGCACGCCCGCCTGATCGTGCTCGGGTATCCGCGACTGTTCGAGCTGACCGCTTCTTGTGATCAGTCCGGGTTGGACTACCACAAGCGCGGGATGCTGAACCACGCGGCGGACGTCCTGGACCAGGTGACCAGCATTCGCACCGCCATAGCCGGGGCCACCTTCGTGGACGTACGGCCGGTCTTCTCCGGACACGGGATCTGCTCAACCATACCGTGGATCCAGGGGATCGCGTCGCCGTTCGCCTTCCACCCCAACACGACCGGATACAGTTCGGGCTACCTCGCCGCGCTGCTCAAGGTCACCGGCTGAACCCCGGGTGGCCTAGATCGAAGCGGAGTTGCTGCGGGTGTACGCCGACCCGGCGCTGGACGAGCCGGGTCGGCGTACACCCGGGTTCGAGAAGCTCTACCTCGAAAACCTCCAGAAGCTTTGTCCGAGAGGACTTTGGTGAGTTGTATCGTCGAATGGGCGGGTTGCAGACGTGGCACGCGCCGGCCATGACCACGAGCAGGCGTTGCAGCAGCCGCAAGACGGCGTAGACGGTCAGGCCGGAGCATCCGCTTTTGGGTCCAGGCGCAGCATGGTACAGAATGCCTGGGCGAGCACACGGTGAGGGTGACGTGGCGGTGCCAGCCGACGAACGAGCGGCCTTCGAGGTGGTCGATGCCCAGGCCGGTTTTGAGTTCGCGGTAGTCGTGTTCGATCCGCCAGCGGATCTTCGCCAGCCGGACCAGGGTCTTCAGAGACGTTCGTTTGTCCATGTTGGACAGCCAGTACTTGACCGGTCCGGGTTGGCTCGGTGGCCATTCGACGATCAACCATTCCTCAGGCAGGCTGCCGTCGTCGGCCCGGAGGATGTCTCGGTTGGCCAGGCGTACCCGCAGCGCCAGGAAATGCGAGCGCATCGCCGCTTGTCGGTTCGTGGTGGTCTTTCGGGTACCGCGCCGCCAGATCACCTGTCGGGCTGTTGCCCGCCCGGTACGCAGCACGAGCTGTTTGAGGCTGACCGGCGGATCGGGGTAGGCCGGCTTGGGTGGGCGTCCGCGCCCGGTGTAGCCGAGGGCGACCGGCATCGCCTCGGCCGGCTGCGCGACGGCGCGTGGGTCGACCTCCACCACGTACGACAGACCTCGCTCGGTCAGGCCCAACCGAAACAGCGTGCAGTCGCCGTAGCCGGAATCGGCGACCAACGGCCGCCGCGGCAACCGCCATTCGTGCCCGGGATCATCTGGGCCTGGCCCCTTGCCACGAGCGTAGGTGTGGCAGGACAACCGATCCGGTGACGTCGCAGCGTCCGGGCGCAGCCATGCACTGACATCCACGGCGAGCATGATCCGCCCGTACGTGTCGCGGGGCAGCGGTACCCGATCCACTGCTTGGCATAACCGGTCCCACTGCGACCTTCCCGCTGGCCAGCGTGTCGTACAGAGAGCCGTGCCCGCGCCGGTGCTCCGGCGCCAGCGACAACCCCCACCAGGATGGCCGCGAAGAAGAACTCGTGGGGCCTTGCCGAGCGTCTGGGGTTGGCGATCGCGCAGTCGTTGGAGCACCTGCTGGGCGGGGCCCGGTGGGACCGGACGTGCTGCATCACCAGGTGCGCCGCTACCTGCTGCAGGGTTTGGCGGGTCCCGCTGGTGCGTTCCGCAGCCGCCACACCGACCGCGGGTACTCCACATCCCGGCCGCGGTCGCGGGCGAATGCCAGGGTGTGCTCGGCCAACAACCGGTGACGCGGTCGACGTTGCATTGCTCGGCGGCGGCGGCCCGTTCGACCATGACCTCGACGAGCTCGCCGTGGCACCGGGTAGCCGCGATGTCGAGCGTCATACTCGAGGCGTCCGGTTCGTTGGCGATGAGGCAGTCCCACTCCGCCACGTGCGTTACGCCAGCCCTTCGGAGAAAAACTCGCCCAGCAGGTGTCCCATTCTGTCCCGCTTCGCGCGCAGATAGCGGACGTTTTCGGGGTTGGAAGGTATGAGCAGCGGGACACGGCCGAGCACCCTCAGGCCGTACTCCTCCAGACCGGTCCTTTTAGCCGGATTGTTGGTCAGCAGACGCATCGTCCTGATGCCGAGGTCGGCGAGGATCTACGCGCCGGTGCCGTAGTCGCGGCCGTCAGCTGGCAGGCCGAGGTCGAGATTGGCGTCGACGGTGTCGCGACCACGGTCCTGCAACTCGTACGCGCGCAGCTTCTGCATCAGGCCGATACCCCGGCCCTCGTGGCCACGGATGTAGAGCACGACACCGCGACCCTCCTCGGCGACCCGCTTGAGCGCGGCCTGCAGCTGGGGGCCGCAGTCGCAGCGCAGCGAGCCGAATACGTCGCCGGTGAGGCACTCGGAGTGCACGCGGGTGAGCACGTCCTCGCCGTCGCCGATCTCGCCGTAGACCAGGGCGACGTTTTCGGCACCGTCGAAAGCCGCCTTGTAGCCGATGGCGGTGAACAGGCCGTACTCGGTGGGCATGCGCACCTCGGCGACGCGCATGACACGCGTCTCGGTGCGCCGACGGTAGTCGATCAGGTCGGCGATGCTCACCAGCGCCAGCCCGTGCGCGTCGGCGAAGCGGCGCAGCGCGGGCAGCCGCATCATGGTGCCGTCGTCGTTGACCAGCTCGCACAGCACGCCGGCAGGGCGCAGGCCAGCGAGCAGGGCCAGGTCGATGGCGGCTTCGGTGTGCCCGGCCCGGCACAGGACGCCGCCGGCACGCGCGCGCAGCGGCACGATGTGGCCCGGGCGCGACAGGTCGGCCGAGGTGGTCTCGGCGCAGGCGAGCAGGCGCAGTGTGCGCGCGCGGTCCATCGCGGAGATGCCGGTGGAGACGCCTTCGCGGGCGTCGACAGTGACCGTGTACGCGGTGCCGCGGCGGTCCTGGTTGACCCGGCACATGGGCGGCAGTTCGAGGCGCTCGGCTTCTGCTTCGGTGAGCGGTGCGCAGATGTAGCCGGACGTGTAGCGCACCATGAATGCCACCAGCTCTGGCGTTGCGTGCTCGGCGGCGAAGATTAGGTCACCCTCGTT
>WNGR01010359.1_pt1 | contig 12904 bp, 11 predicted proteins | sample 5407581 | NCBI WGS metagenome assembly WNGR01 (sample SAMN13153383, study PRJNA577476) | soil metagenome | isolation source: 80 cm soil or saprolite under Garry oak tree replicate 2 | place: USA:California | collected 2016-06-15 | reverse complement strand
CCATCCAGGAAACTCATGCGTTTGGCGGCGGGAACCACTCCGGCACGCGGCGCCAGCCCGGGAGCTCCGGCTGGGCGCGAGGCCTGCGGGGAAGCGGGAGCTGCGGTGGCGGGGCGAGGCCCGGAAGGCACGCCGGGGAGCGAGGTGGGAGGTTTGGGCGGAGCGAGCGGCCCCTTGGCTGCGGGCGATCCGGCCGCGGATGTGGCAGCCGATGAGGCTGGCGGGCCGCCAGGAAGCGTCGGCAATTTGATCGTGGCCGCGGGCTTGGGTGGCAAACTGATGCGCACCGTTTCCTTTTTCGGCTGCACTTTGGCGGCCTCCGACGGCTTGGGAGGCACCGCCCCCGGGGGAGGGTTTGGATCGTTCTCGGCCATAACTTAGTTCACTGCTTTGAACGTAGAATTGAGCGGTGCGGGTGTCAAACTCTTATTCCAAAGCAATGCGGGCCGGAGCAGACGACGGTCCCGGCCCGCAGGCAGAATGACGAATTCGTTAGCGGCGCTCGCGGCGCTCGCCGCGATCTTCCCGGTAACCGCCACCGGAGCGGGGCGGACGATCCTCCTTGGGCCGGGCAATATTGACGGTGAGGGCGCGGCCTTGGAACTCCTTGCCGTGAAACATTTCGACGGCCTTGTTCGCCTCGGCCGGGGTGGAATACTCCACGAACGCGAAGCCGCGTGATTTGCCCGTGAACTTATCCAGCATCAAATTCACGGAACTCACGACGCCCGCTTGGGAGAAATACTCCTGGAGGTCGTTTTCCATCGTTTGATAAGCCAGGTTGCCAACGAAGAGTCTCGATTCGCTCATATATCTTGTATCTGCTCAAAAAACGGAGTGGGAGATTCTGCCCTGGCAGACTTTCTGAATGTCGCTCTGCATTAGTTTACTGACAATCTGTCTTTCTGACACCTTCACCGCGAGTTCTTTGCGCCGACGAGGGGTGATACTGTTACAAATCCTCGCGGGAGTCAATAAAAGATTAAGGATGATTGCGAGGCTTGGCTGAGAGGGAACCACGAGACCCGCCAAGCTGAGGTTGTGCCGTCAAGTTCTGCCAATCGGTTACCTCTCGAACCGGCCTGGCTCGGCGGCTGCACGCCGCCGCTTGAGGTTCGATCGATTAGCGTTGCGAAGCGCCCGCCGCCTCGCTTCGATAGGCTTCGGCTAGCAGGGTGATCGGATGGACGACGCGCAAGGGGAGGTTTTCGTTCCGCGCGCCGTTGATGATTTGCAGCAGGCAACCCGGGTTGCCAGTGGCAACGATGCTCGCCTGGGTGCTGCGGATGTGCCTGAGCTTGCGCTCGAGCAAAGCAGTGGCCATCTCCGGCTGAATCAAGTTGTAGATGCCCGCGCTACCGCAGCACCAAGTGCTTTCGGGCAGTTCAATCAGCGTAAGATGGGGAATGGCGCGGAGCACCTGTCGCGGCTGCGTCGTGATTTTCTGACCGTGGCAAAGGTGGCAGGCCTCGTGGTAAGTCACGGTCTGCGCCGGAACGTTCGCGCCGGACGGCGCCAGTATTCCGATCTCCACGAGCCACTCGTGGATGTCCTTGACCTTGTCGTCCCACTGGCGGGCGAGCGGTTCGTAGCGCCGATCGCCGGCGAGCAACTTCGCGTAGTGCTTCAAATGCGAGCCGCAACCCGCCGCGTTGCTGATGATGGCGTCGAATTGCGCCGGCGGGAATTGGTCGATTTGCCGGCGCGCGAGTTGTTGCGCCAGCTCCCATTCCCCGTTGTGGGCATGGAGCGAGCCGCAGCAAAGTTGGGCCGGCGTCGTCGTCACTTCGCAACCGTGGCGCGCCAGGACTTCGACGGTGTCGCGGTTTACGTCGCTGAAAAGCAAGTCCTGCGCGCAGCCGGTGAGCACGGCGACGCGGTACCCGCGCCGGCCGACCGCCGGCGTGAGCGGCGCGATGAGTTCGGCGGAAAACCTGGGCCGCACCGGAGGCGTCATCGCTTCGAGCGCGCGCAGCCGCTGTGGCAGCCAGTTCAAGATCCCGCTGCGGCGGACCAACGTTTGCAGGCCGAGCTGTTGATAAAGGCGAAGCAGGTAACCGGCCCGCCGGAGTCGGCGGAGGTCGAGGAAGAGCCAGCGCAAGGTGAACGCGCGAATCAGGTTCCGCTTCGGAGCATTCAGCGCGCCGCTCTGTTCGGCCTCGGCGCGCGCGTGCTCGAACAACTCGGCGTAATTCACGCCCGCCGGACACGCCGTCATGCACGCCAGACAGCCGAGACAGAAATACATTTCCTCGGCGAACGCGCGGGTCGGCTCCAGGCGGCCATCGGCAATCGCCCGCATGAGGGCGATGCGGCCGCGCGGGCTGTTGCGCTCCAGCCGGGTGGCGTCGTAGGTCGGGCAAGTGGGCAGGCAAAGCCCGCAGTGCATGCATTGTTGCACGACGGCGTAGTCGAGGTCTTTGAGGTGCGAGCGCACTGGAGCGCCGGGCGTGGAGTTCGTCATGGTGTCCACTCAGTCATTCACGTTCGCTGCCCTCGTGAAACCGGGCCGTTCGATCGAGGCAACGAAGCCCCCTCATTGTCCCTGTCCGCCGGCGTTAATCAACTGCGCATTGCTGCCCATCGTTTGTCAGTTGCCAAACGGCGCGATTGTGCGAAAAGTCTTACATCCATTCATGATCCAGAAGTTTTTGTTGGCCGCGCTGGCCGCGGGTTGGGCGATGACCCAGGGTTTCCCGGCTGATTTCCGCATCACTTCCTTCGACCGCCTGGGCCACGTGAGCTGGACCAACGCTCCCACCAGCGGGATTGTGACGGTTGAAACCGCCGCCGCTCCGGCGCCACCGTGGCAGCCGCAGTGCAATTTTTTTAGCACCAATGCCAGTGGCCTGGCCAGCTTGCCGCCGCCAACCAACCAGACCTTTTACCGGTTGCTCGGGGTGGACATCACCGCCGATCAAAATGGCTTCGACAACCTGGTGTATGCCTACGGCATCATCGAGACCATCGCCGGCAAAGGTGAAATCGCCACGGACGGTTTGAACAATTGGTTGCCCGAATATGAAGGCGGACCGGCCACCAATGCGAATCTCTCCCGTCCGCATTTCTCAGTGGCCGACCGCGCCGGCAACATCTACATCGCCGACAAGGACAGCAACGCTATTCTCATGGTAACTCCGGACGGCAACATCCACACCGTGGCGGGCAACCATGTAGCGGGCGATATCGGCGACGGCCCGGATTTCGGCACCTCGCTCCAATTGAATCACCCCAACGGCGAGTACCTCAAGGACGATGGCACCCTTTATGTCATGGACACCAACAATGGCAAAATCCGCCGGCTGGATACCAACGGGATGATGAGCACTGTAATCATCGTGGACACCAACCTCTACAGTCTCGGGCGCGGACTGTGGGTAAGCGATGACGAAACCTTGGCTTACATGGCGGCGAACACCAGCTTGCTTAAATGGACCCTCGACACCGGCGTGGAAGAGCTGGATCGCGGTTGGGGCGAATTGGGCACCCTGATCCTCGATGCCTCAGGCAATATCCTCGTAACCGATCGCCTCGGTGACGGCGTCTTCCTGGTGACCCCGGATGGGAGCGCGACGCGGTTCGCGGGCAACGGCACCACGACCCCGATCAGCGACGGCACGCCGGCGCTGGAGGTCGGTTTGTATTGCGTGCGCGGCATCTGGCCGTTCCCGACGGGCGGCTACCTTTACGCGATGGAATGTGGCAGCCAGATCGCCTATCAGGATGCCGACGGCTACGTTTATGTTTTAGTGGATGGGATGCAGGGCAATATTCACCAGGGCGACGGCGAGTGGTTCTACTCGGGTCCTAAGGTTAGCAACTGCCGCAGCGTCACCATGGATTACCGCGGCAACATCCTCATCACCGAGAATGATGCCGGTTACGTTCGCCGAGTGCGTTTCCAGCGACTTCAACCGTGAGCAGGCAACCAGTCCCACCACGCAGCGAAGCCAACTTCACCTTCAGAGGAGCGCATCCGCCAGGAATGATTCTGGGCGATCAGGCTAGGTCCCGGCTAAGAGCCTGTTTGAGCAGTGTTTCTTCGCGCCGGCTCCGGGGGAATTTCAACGCCACTGCGCGCGCGGCCGGCGTCATCTTTTTCCAGGTCTTTCGCAGGGCGTTAATCATTTTGTCGTCGGCGGTACGGCCGGCGAGTTCGGCGAATTGATGTTGGAGAAACATCAGGCAGAGCGCGTCTTCCAGGACCTGGCTTGCGGGATCGGCGGGAAAGTTGCTTTTGAGATTCAATGCCTGCACCCGGGCGATCACCTCGCGGGGATAGCCAATGCTTTGCAAAATCTGGCCGGCTTTGCCCGCGTGGAACTCCTTCAGTTCGGTCCGCCAGCGCAGATAACCGGCGCGAGTCATCGCATAAGTGTGGCGCGGGATCGTCCAGCGGCCAATGTGCTGGCAACGCGCGGCAAGGCGAAGTTCTTCCGAGGCTTCCGGGCAGAGCTTGAGCACCCAATCCGAGAGGCGACGGGCGTAGAGCAACTCGCGTGGCTGCGGCAAGCCATCAACCAACTCCGTGGTTGGGTCGCGCGAGTTTTCCTCGTCGAACCGGCGGATGGCTTCGGTGAATCGGGCTGCGTTGCTGGCGTTTGCCGCATCAGCGGCGTCGTTTGTCATGGCGCCAAAGTTTAAGCCATCGCCACTGACAAAACGATGATGGATTTATCGGCGTTCAAGCCGGGATTTTCTGGCTCAGGATGCGGACGAGGTTTTCCCGGGCCTCAGCCAGGCCTTTGTATCCCGCGACGTCCTCCGGCATGGTTTCCAGGGCGCGCTGCAGGCGATGGGCAGCAGCTCGGTCTTGCGCGATCTCGGCGAGCGGATGCACCTGCAGCCGAATCCCGAATAGAATCCCGCGCGATTGGGGCAGCGCGACGAACGATTGGTGTTCCACGCGGAGCCAGACTTCACCGAGGGCGAGCGGCGGTTTCAAGCGAGGCAGGTTTCGGAGCGGATGCAGATTCAGGTCCGGGGTCCGCGCCAGGCCCCAATTCTCGCGTTCCCAGGAAACCCCAGGGGCCAGCCGCGCCAGAAAAGTCTGAATCTGCCCTCCCAGCGCCGCGTTCAGGCCGGGAACAATGCCGTGGATTTCAGTCAGCGGCAAGCCAATCTTCTCCCGCAACGCCCACCACGACGGAAAACAGACCGCGCCGCCCACGAGTCGAACCGAGCCATCGGTGTTTGGCTTGAGCAACAGAAAATCCGGCTCCGAACGCTGGGCCAGCTCCAGGCATTGGCGCAGGTGAACGAAACGCGGCTCGCGCTCGTCCGGCAGCGACAGAACCGAGGCATCCCGGATGGCTGCAAGATCGTGTGGCGAAAGTGATCGCCAGCGGGCGGCCAGTTCAACGGTCTCATCCAGCAGCGCGGCCCCATCGTCGCGTAGCGCGCAGTACTCCTCCGGCGATGTCTCAAGCCATAAACGGCGCTGGGCGAGAAGGGACTCGCGCTGAGAGGTCGGCGCATAGAATCGCGCGGCGTCGCCCTTGCGGAGGCCGACGTAAAAGCGGTACGCCTGGTCGGGAAAAACTTGCTCCCAGTTGGGGGCCATCAGGCTTGGATGGCTTTCTTCGATGGTCGGTGCAAGTCAAATTCGCGCGGTTCGGTCCGGCAGCCCTGAACCTGGTGGCGGCCACCATGGAGCCATTGCCATTGCGGCCGGTGAGCCGGCGCGATTTTACGAAAGCCAGGATCAGCCGCCGCTCCGGCGGAGGTCAGAGTTTTAATTGCTCGGCGAGCTGTCCGGCGGTGCTGTTTATCAAGGCGATGACAAGCTGGGGGTATAGACCGAGCGCAAACATCATCATGATCGCCGGCCCGGCGACGAGCCGCTCCTTGAGCGTCAGGTCGGCAAACCCGCACCACTTCGGCTCCAACGGGCCGCTGAAGACGCGTTGCAAAATCGTCAAAAGAAAAGCCGCCGTCACCAGCAAGCCGGTGGCCGACAAGGCCGCGGCCCAGGTCGTCAGCGGAAACGCGCCCTTGAAAATCAGGAACTCGCCGACGAACCCGTTGAGTCCGGGCAACCCGAGCGACGCGAAGAGCGAGATGCCCATCAGGCCGCAAAAGACCGGCGCCACTTTGCGCAGCCCGCCGAAATCATTCAGTCCGCGCCGGGCCGTGCGCTCCTCGATCAGCCCGACGAAATAGAACAGCGCCGAGGCGGTGATTCCGTGATTGAACATTTGCAGCAGCACGCCGTTGAGCACGGCAACCTTTTCGTTCGTCCAGCGCGGTTCGCTGCCCGTAATTTGGACCGCCGCGAAGATACCGAGCAGACAGTAGCCGAGATGATTGATGGACGAGTAGGCAATTGTCCGTTTCAAGTCGCGCTGCGCGAAGGCGGCGCAGGCGCTCAACACGATCGTTGCCACTGCCAGCCAGAGCAGCGGCGTGAGCACCCAGCGCATCTGATCGGGGAAAATCGGCAGCAGGATGCGCAGGAACCCATACACGCCCATCTTGGACATCACGCCCGTGAGCACCATCGCAACGCCCGTGGGCGCTTCCGCGTAGGCCGCCGGCAACCAGGTGTGGAACGGCATGAGCGGCACTTTGACGGCCAAGCCCAGGAACACTCCGCCGAAGATCACCAGCGCCAGTGTGCGCGTCGAGAGGGCGTACCAGCCGAGCTTTACGGAAACGAGTGACGCGAGTTCACCGGTGCGTCCCTTCTCCGCGAGCTGAATGAAATCGAAGGTGCCGGTCGCCAGATAAATCGCCACGAATCCCAGCAGCATCGCCACGCTGCCGACCATCGTGTAGAGGAAGAACTGGGTCGCGGCGGTGGCACGCTCCGGCCCGCCCCAGAGTTTGATGAGAAAAAACGCCGGCACCAGACTCAATTCCCAGAAGAGAAACCAATGAACGAAATTCAACGCCGTGAACGCCCCAAACAAACCGGCCTCCAGGAGCAGCATCAGTGAAACAAACGCCTTCGTGTTGGCGGCGACGCGCCACGAAGCGATCAGGGCGAAAGGAACGACCAGCGCCGTCAGCAACACCATCAACAGCCCGAGTCCATCCACGCCGACGAAGTACTCGACGTTCAGCGAGGGAATCCACGAGTAGCGCTCGACGAATTGCAGCTCGCCGGAGTGAGCATCGAAGCTAAACCATAACCGCAGGGCCAAGGCCAAGGAAGCCAGGCAGCAACCAAGCCCCAGCCCGCGCGGGAGCGATTTACGCTCCGGCTCCAACCCGGCGATGATGGCCGCGCCGGCGAGCGGGGTCAGCGTCAACACCGTGATGATTGGAAAGCTATGCACGGGGTTTCCTCACTCTAGCACCACATCTGCTCCGAACCGCAGCTCGGCCACACGACGCCCGTGTCATCCACCGGCCATCCGAGCGTTCCAAGAATGCGACGCACTATGCCCTGTTTCAGCGCGCCCTCATTTGCGTAATGTCCTGCCGCGATCCTCGTTCGGATGTCTGTGATGACGTGAATGAGACTCATTCGCACCCCCACAGGAGGATCAGAGTGAATGCCGTCAACGCCAGGGCGATGACCCGCAGGTAACGCTGCACCTGCCCGTTCTGCCAAAATGACAAGAGTCGCCCGGAAAGATGGAGCGATCCGCAGCCTTTGTCGAATCCCAGGTTCACCACAAATTCATCTACCAACCGGTTCAACCACGACAGCGCGAGCACGAGGAACGACACCGCCACCACGAGGCCGCCCCAGACCTTGTCGTCCAGCCACTGGCAAGCCCGCGCGCACCAGGCGTTGAAGCGGACAACTGACAGCGCGTAAAGCTCGTCCACAAAAAACTTTCCGCGCAAGAGGTTAAACATGCCTGGCTGAAACTCCTCGAGCGGGTCGGGTTCCTCGGGCTTCCGTGCCGGGGAGCGACTGTAGAGCCACCAGGCCAAACCGATGCCGGCGGTCACGATAATGACCGAGAGCAGCATGACCAGCACCAGGCCGCTCTTCGTGCCGGCAGCCAATTCACCGGGCGCGGGATGCCCGCCAAGGTAATCGTGAAACCACGGCCACCAGGGAGTGCCGATGATGCCGAGCAGAATTGCGCAAACCGCCAGCACGATGAGCGGGACGGTCATCACCGGCGGACTTTCGTGAGCTACGTAAGGCAGGTGGCCTGTTGAACCGGAGTGTGAACGGTCCTCTGGCGTCGCCAGACCTTCGCCGATGGTTGCCGTTCCCTCGCCTCCGGCGTTCGCGGGCGCGGTGGAGACTTCGGAAGCAGAGGTGAGGCCGGCGCTGCTTTTCCCGAAGAACACAAACCACATCTGCCGCGTCATGTAGAAAGCCGTCAGGAATGCGCCCAGCGCGCCCAGGTAAAAGGGCCAGCGCGACGGCTCCCACATCAGCGCGCGATGCAGGATTTCGTCCTTGCTCCAGAAACCCGAGAAAAGGAGCGGCACGCCGGAAAGGGCCATCATGCCGACCGCGTAAGTGGCGAAGGTCACGGGCATGGATTTGCGCAGTCCGCCCAGGTAGCGAATATCCTGTTCGTCGTGGCAGCCGTGAATGACCGAGCCGGCGCCAAGGAAAAGCAGGGCCTTGAAGAAAGCGTGGGTGATAAGGTGAAACATCCCGACCGCCACGCCGCCGACGCCAAGGCCCATCATCATGTAGCCCAATTGGGAGACGGTGGAGTAAGCCAGGATGCGTTTGAGGTCGGTTTGCGCGACGGCGATCAGGGCGGCAAACACGGCGGTAATGGCCCCGACCCAAGTTACGGCCAGCAGCGCCGTCGTGTGCGGCGGGTGGAGACCGGCGGCCATCCCCCCCGCGTGAGCGGTCATGAGCGGAAACACTCGCGCTACCAGGAACACTCCCGCCGCCACCATCGTCGCCGCGTGAATCAGCGCGCTGACCGGCGTGGGGCCTTCCATCGCGTCCGGCAGCCAGACGTGCAGAGGCACCTGGCCGGACTTGCCCATGGCGCCGCAGAAAATCAGCAGCGACACCGCCGTGCTCACCATCATGCCGCCGATGGTGGTTTGGCCCACGAGCCTGGCCAGCGACGAGCTTTCGAGACAACCGTTGCCGCCATCGTAAAATAGGAGCGTGCCGCTCTCCGCATACAGCCAGAGCATGCCGAGGAACAATCCGAGGTCGCCGATGCGGGTGGTGATGAAGGCCTTCTTCGCCGCGGCGGCCGCGCTGGGTTTCTGGTACCAGAACCCGATGAGGAGATAGGAAGACAACCCCACCAGCTCCCAGGAGATGAACAGCAGCAGGAGGCTGTTCGCGATGACCAACCCCAGCATCGCCGCCGCGAAGAGCGACAGGAAACAAAAGAACCGCGTGAAGTTTTCGTCGCGCGCCATGTAACCGACGCTGTAGATGAAGATCAGGGTCCCGACGAACGTGACCATTACGAGCATGCACGCGGCGAGCGGGTCGAGCACCCAGCCGAGCCGCACCGGGGTGTCACCCAGCGCGAACCAGTCGAAGTTGCGCGCCTCTCGAAAAACTTCGCCGCGCCCGCGCAGGGTCGCCGCAAACGCCGCGCAGGCAAGGACCAAGGCCAGCACCATCGAGCCGATCGCCAGCGAGGCGGCGAGCGTCCGGCAGCGCTTTTTCAACACGGCGGAAGCTCCGGCTGCCAACAACGGCAGCGCGGGAACGAGCCAAAGGTTTTGGACGAGCCAGGTCATTTCGCGACGGGGTTCCTCCTGGTTCGACTAGCCTTTCATGGAATCGATTTGTGATCAAGGCCAGACCGACCGAAGCTTCGGCCGCAGCGATGGCAATCGAAAAGATCACGAACATCACGCCGGTGAGCTTTTCCGGGTGTTCGCCGTAACGCCAGAAGGCGATGAAGTTCAGGTTCGCGGCGTTGAGCATCAGTTCGATGCCGATGAGGACAAGGATGGCGTTGCGCCGGGTCAGCGCGCCGGCCAGGCCGATGGAAAACAGCAGCGCGGAGACAATGAGATAGTAGCGCAACGGAGTCATGGCTGAAACTCTTTGGCTGGCATTGAAACAGACCCGGCGCGGTTACCCAGGGATCGAGCCGCCTGCGACGATTGCGTCCCGGAGCGCCTCACTTGGCGACCAGCTCGTATTTGTGCGCGACCGGCTGGGCGGCGGCGCGCTGTCTCGTCACCACTTCGGCTTCTTCTTCATCCAGCGATTCCATCAGCTCGGTAATCCGCTTCCGGACGTTGGCTGATTTTTCGCCGGCCAGCGGCACTTGGACCTGGCGCCAGCGTTGAAAGTGGACGTTGTTGTGCTCGAGCGTGAGCTTGTGCACCTCCTGCGCCTGTTTGACCATCGGTGTCGGCAAAGTGGCCAGATTAATCCCTTCGGCCCATTGTTCCTTCGTGAACGCGCCCACTTCCTTACCGTCGATGTTCAAAGTGTATCGGGCGTCCGCCAGACCCGTCACTTTGAGTGTCTGTTGATCGAGGGTCTGGATGAAGTCGGACGAGTTGACGGCCAGCGCCATGACCGGCTCGTTCATGTCCACCGGCATCGGCAAGGCTTCGTCCAACTCCGACCAGCTCAGTTCGTCCTGGAATTTAAGCCCGCTCAGCTTGGCGCCTTTTTCACTCGCGATCTTTTTTCCCGCCGCGTCGATCGTGACGGCGGTCACGATGGCGGGCGCGTTCCACGATTTCAACAACGCCGCCGCCATGAGCAAATGGCCGGCAGGTCCTGGATGGACGCGGTCCGGTATGATCTGTTTCGCCAAATCCGCATTGGCTGCCTTGGCCTTTTCCAGAGCGGCGGCCACCGGCGTGTTGAGATCGGCCACGTTTGCGTGTTCCTTCTCGGCCAGCTCCTTTACGAACTGTCCGTAGCGAACCAGCACGCTATTGTAACCCCCTTCAAACTTCGGCGGCTGTGTTACGTCGTCGAACGGCGAGGGTTGGATCAAGGTCAGGCGAAGCGCCGGCGCTTTCTGTTTCACCGTCTCAATAATGTGCTGATAGCCCTTGCCGTATCGGTCGAAAATGGCCTCGTCAAAAGCACGGTAGGAACCGTCGTTCATGCCGAGCATGATCGTCATGACGGTCGGCTGGTAGGCGAGCACGTCGCGCTGCAGGCGCACGTCGATCGGGCCGCCGCCGCCGCCGGTGACCCGGTCGCCGCCCCAGCCGGAGTGGACGAATTGGACGTTCAATTTGGGAAAGCGCGTCACGACGTAAGTTTCCGTAAGCGTGGTGTAAAGGCGCTGGTCGGTGATGCTGTCGCCGTAAAAGACAACGCGGTCACCGTCTTTGAGGGCGAAGGATTGCGCGTGGGCCGCGAGGCTGGTGAGGGTGAAGAGCCACCAGCAGCGGCTGAATGCATTTGGTTTCATGGGCGCGGAGTTTGGCGGGTGTGGCGGAAAGACTCAAGCGTTTGCGACGGGCGAAGGATGGGCGTGATTAAATATGGGTGCGCAGCGCGAGGCTGCCGGCTAAAGCCAGCGTTCCATTGCGGCCGGAACGCTGGCTTTAGCCGGCAGCTTCGCACCCACTTCCAATCACACCCCGAACGATTCCAGGAATCAATCGCCGGTTGACTTTCCGGGCGGAGCATTTAAGTTGCCCGCTTTTACGCCACGTCCGAAGTCGGAATCGACAAGCTTGCATGAAGACAACGAAGCAGACGCGGGAATCGCTGTTTATTTTAGCGGTCCTTTGGGGAACGCTGGCGCCCAGCCTTAGCGCCTTCGCGCAGACGACAGCGAACAGCGCGACAGTGAGCGCGATCATGGGGGGCGCTCTTTCCGTGGCGCCGGGCGGTTCGCCGGCGCCGTTGCACTTGGGTGACATCCTGCCGGAAGGTGCGCTGATCAAAACCGGCGTCGGCTCCGCCGTGGACCTTTCGCTTGGCAAAACCGGAGGCAGCGTGCGCCTAACCGCCAATTCCTTGCTGGCGCTGACCAAAGTGGCCCTCCAGGCGACAAACTCGGCCCGCGAAATCCAATTGGATTTGCGGGAAGGAACCATGCTCGGCACCGTGGCTTTCGGGTCGATGCCAGAGGATATATCGTCCAGCTCACAGGCGCCTCCGTTTTCGCGTACGTGCCGGCCAGCGGCGAACCGGTGGCCTACACGTTGACGGCGCCGCCGCCGGTTTATTTCTCTCCGTTAGAAGGGGTGAAAGCAGCGCCATCAGCCCTGGTGCGCGAGGCCCAGGGCCAGGCTGCGGCGAGGTTGCGCTAGCCGTGATCCGGAGGATCGGCGCAACCCATTGCAGCCGGCGCGCAGGATGGGGGCGGCACTTTTCATCCGGGTGGTTTTTTGTCCGCCCTGCTTTTGCAGACTCAGGTACCAGCAACCGTTCGTGAGCCGGAGACACTGCCCGTTCCCTTGGCTGAGCGTCAGAGGTTTTGACAAAATCCAGACCTAACGCATTCTTTGGCAGGCGGGCGTTGGCCAACGTTCGATCTGCTCGCCAAGTATGGCTGTGGAATTCAAAGATTACTACGAAGTTCTCGGTGTCCCGCGGACTGCCAGCGAAGACCAGATCAAGAAGGCCTTCCGCAAGCTGGCGCGGCAATATCATCCCGATGTCGCCAAGAACAAAAAGCAGGCCGAGGAGAAATTCAAAGAAGTCAACGAGGCTTACGAGGTGTTGGGTGATCCGGCCAACCGCAAGAAATACGACGAGCTAGGCCCCCATTGGAAGTCCGGCGCGGAATTTCGTCCGCCCCCGGGCTGGCAGGAGTTCGAGGGCGGGCCGTTCGCGAGCGCCGGGCCGCGGGGCCGGCGCGGCGGCGATTTTGAGTTCCAGTTCGGCGGGACCGGTTTTAGCGACTTTTTCGAACAGCTCTTCGGAGCGCGGGGGCGGAGCGGCCGCGACTTTGGCCGCCACGCTGCTTTTGGCGACGAAGCGGAATCGGGGCGCGGGCGCGACGTGGAAGCGGACCTGCTGGTCACCCTGGAAGAGGCCTTGCGCGGATCGGTCCGGTCGGTCTCGCTG
>WNGR01026093.1_pt1 | contig 12905 bp, 16 predicted proteins | sample 5407581 | NCBI WGS metagenome assembly WNGR01 (sample SAMN13153383, study PRJNA577476) | soil metagenome | isolation source: 80 cm soil or saprolite under Garry oak tree replicate 2 | place: USA:California | collected 2016-06-15 | reverse complement strand
CGCCGTAATGTGACGGTTTGATCATCACCAGCTGGAAGCGGCGTTTTGGCTGAAGAACCGAAGCCGACATCAATCGCTTCCCCTTTTTGAGACTTTTGCTATTTAGCACATCTCGGCAACGGATGCTGCTCAGCTTTGGATCAAAAGCCGACATCAGTCAATGTGGTGGCGACGTGCGTTACGGGCCACGAGCAGACTCATGCAAGCCGCAGTCCTATTCGATGATCTGGTCGGCACGGCCGAGCAGTGACAGGGGCAATGTCAGGCCGAGCGACTTGGCTGCCTTTCGACCGATGGCCAGTTCAAACGCCGCGGGTTGCCTTTGCAGCCCACACTCGCTCCCGAATGACGCTGCAAATCTGGAACTTGAATTCGCTGAAAAAGGCCTCGACCCCACGCCTCTTTGCCTTGCCGTGCTCGGGATCAATCCGCCATTGATGAAGCGCTTCCTCGGTCTCGAACTCGACGATCGTCACTCGCTCTCCATCGTCCGCAACAAAACCCTTGTGCGAGATGTAACCAGGTATTGTTCGCGCTAGTTCGCTCATGCGTTTTGCCATCGGCCCATATTCATCCTGCACGCCTGGATTCATTCGAGTGCGGAATACGGTGACGATCATCAGATAGGCTCCTGTGTGGGACGAACTCTGTTCACGGCCTTTGCCGCGGCGGCCGCCTTAGTCGGCAGTGCCGTCGATGATGATGAAATCGGCGTCCGCATATCTTTGGCGAATGATCCGCGCACTCTGATATTCAGGACTTGCGTAGCAGGCAGCAGCCGTTAAGCGATCCCTGAATTCGACCACGACGTTCCGCTCGCGGGCCTCTCCCTCCATTTTTTCGAACGCTCCGCCACGCACGATGAACTTTGCGCCGAATTTCTTGAACGCCAGGTCAGCCGCAGCAAGGTGCTCGGGTAGTTCTGCTCATCGCGAACCGAGACGCGCACAATCCAATAAGCCTTCGGCACGTCATTCTCCTTTGGTGTTTCCCGGATGGTAGAAGCCATCGTCCGTGCCGCGGTCTTTACCCGAGGCGCATAATCACATATAATGAATAATTATGATCTAGTTGATCACATTGAGAGATGTATGGATCTGTCGGATCTGCGGATATTCGTCGCTGTTGTGCGCGAAGGCGGCGTGACCCGCGCGGCCGAGCGGCTGCACCGCGTTCAGTCCAATGTCACAACCCGTATCCGGCAGCTGGAAGAGGATCTCGGCGTAGCCCTCTTTATTCGAGAGGGTAAACGCTTTCATCTGGCGCCCCCGGGGCAGGTGCTGTTTGGCTACGCCAATCGATTGCTTGCGCTTGCGGATGAAGCACGGGATGCTCTGCAAGATGCGAAACCCCGCGGTACGTTTCGCCTCGGCGCGATGGAAAGCACGGCGGCTGTCAGGCTGCCAGGACTGCTCAGCGAATATCATCGACGGCATCCAGGGGTCGTTCTGGAGCTTCGCACCGGCAATCCGCAGGTTCTCGCGAGCGCCATTCTCGCCGGCGATCTCGATGCAGCGCTTGTTGCCGAACCCATAGCCGATGAGCCATTTGAGAAGGCGCTCGCCTTCGAAGAGGAGTTGGTGATTATCGCGGCCGCCAAGCATCCGCCGATCGGCAAGAAAGGCAGCAGCCTGCCACGTACCATCATCGTCTTCGAACACGGATGCCCGCATCGCAAGCGGCTTGAAGACTGGTACGCAAAGCGAAACGAAATGCCGGAACGCATGATCGAACTGGCGTCGTATCACGCCATGCTGGGTTGCGTTGTTGCGGGCATGGGCGTAGCCCTGATCCCAAAGAGCGTTCTCGCCACTTTTCCAGACAGAAGGCTTTTGAGCGTTCACCCGTTGGGACGCACAGAGAACCGGGCGTGGACTGTGCTCATCTGGCGCAGGGGTGCGGGTTCCGCGAACGTTCAGGCCTTGAGGGAGATCTTGCAGAGCTCCCGGTTCGCAAGCCACGGGCAAGTGCGGACCGCCCGGGCTGTGTGAGGCGCAATCCGAAGAATGCTGGCTTCAGCGGTGGGCTCACAATGCGCATTATACGGTCGGCGCCATCATGGAAGTTTGCCGGTGTTTTGCCCGACGAGTCAAACCTCATTGCCGCACCGCTCAAGCCACCCCGGGCCAAATTGTTGAGCGATTTCTACTTTGCATTGTTCTCGAGTTTCTTGCTGGCGCGACCGGACGCGCGGGCTACTTCCCCGAAAACTACGGGTTGCGCTTCTCCATGAAGGCCTGCCGTCGTCGCTCTTATCCTGCCGTCCTAATCCGCGGGGCATCGTTCAAGCACGCATCCCGATCGCGGGCCGAAATGGTGGATCATCCTCGGGCAAACGTGCCGGGGCATAGTGATTGAATTGCATTGTGAAGGTTGCGCGATCCTGGCTCATCGAGCGCAGGTCATTCACGTAACCGAACATGTTCATGAGCGGAACCATCGCGTTGATGACGGTGACGTTGCCCCGCGTGTCTTGAGCCTGAATCTGCCCGCGCCGCAAATTCAGGTCTTTGATGACGGAGCCCATACAGTCCTCCGGGGTCACCACCTCCACCTTCATGATCGGCTCGAGCAGCACCGACCCGGCCTTCTGGAGTGCCAAGCGGAACGCCGCACGTGCGGCGATCTCGAAGGTCAGCGCCGAAGAATCGATGTCATGATACTTGCCGTCAATCAGCTCGACCTTGATGTCGACCACTGGAAAGCCGGCGACCACGCCCGAGGATAGCACGCTCTCGATCCCCTTCTCGACACCGGGGATATATTGTTTCGGCACCGCGCTGCTGGCGATCTTGGACTCGAACAGGTAGCCGCGGCCGGGCTCGTTCGGCTCGATGTGCAGCTTGACCACGGCGAATTGGCCTGAACCGCCCGACTGCTTCTTGTGGGTATATTCCACCTCGGCCGGCCGAGTGATGCGCTCACGGAACGCCACTTGCGGCGCCCCGACTCTGGGATCGACGTTGTAGGTGCCTCTGAGGACATCGAGCTTGGCGTCGAGATGGAGTTCGCTCACGCCCTTCAAGATGGTCTGTCTGGACTCGTGATCGATCGACACCCCGAAGGTGGGGTCTTCGGCCGCAAGCTTTGCCAGTGCAATGCCGAGTTTCTCCCCATCGGCCTTCGACTTCGGCTCAATTGCGATCTCGACCAGCCTCGGCTGCGAGTACATTTCGTCCGCTATGACATACGGATTGATTCTGGGATGGCCGGACTTCCAGTTCACCCATTCCTCAGCCTCGTGATACGAAACAAAGTCGGCAATCGGCAGATCTGTGAGGTCGGCCCGGCGGTGGATGACGCGCCAGCCGCCCTCTTGAAGGCGCTGGATAGCGAAAGATTCCACGGGCAAGCTGGTCATTTGACGAATATCAGCCCTCAAGCAGACCTATTCCAGACTCCTATGCCGCGGGCCTCGCGTGCTTGGCAAAAAAGGTAGTCTCTCGGGTGATGACGATTTTGCGTCCTGTAATGCCGCGCAAGATCGCTATCAGCGCAAACCACCGGTCAGACGGAGCGCATTTCGTGTTCTCGGCGGTCAGCTTCGCAAAACTGAAGCCGGCAGCTTCTCGCGCCAACTCGCCGATCGTGAGGATACGACGCGGAGCGGTCCGGGAGACCAGCCACCACGCGTAATCAAAGCCAAAGAAGAGTGCGCCTCCCAGAAAGAGCACAAGCCGATTGTCCAAGGAGATCCCAAAGGCCGCCCATAGGCAGCCGAGCGCCCCCAAGACGAGAGGGACCCGCCAACGGAAAAGTCCTGGCTCTTTCTCTGATATCCGGAAAGGAGTTTCCAGACTCGGAAGATCAAGGCCCGAACTGCGCGCAAGCCGACGCCATTTCGGAGCCATCGAACGAGTCTCGATTCGCTCAAGAACTGAAATGGGCGTTTGAGGCGTGATCTCGCCCTCGATTCCCATGGTCTTGAGTGCTCGACGCAGGCGGTAGAATGCCATTTGAGAAAGGCATGTCAGTGTCCTACTTCCGGCGTTCGGATGTTTCAATTCGATCAAGTCGTAAAGCTGGCCGACGTTCCGTGTCTGCTCCGCTTCCGCGTCGGTCAATTTGATTCCAAAGGTTCGTTCGACGTCGCGGATGACGTCCACATCATCGCCATCGCCGACCAGGTTCAGCGTGTCTTTCATGCTTTTGGCCAACTGACGGGTTGCGCTGATTGCGGCATACGTTGCCCGTCGTCCAATCATTGCGCCACGCGTCGTACCCATCTTCATCGGCCGTGGCGCACCATGATGTCATTCTGCCGGTGTTTTGCCCGACGAGTCAAACCTCGTTGTCGCTCGGCTCAAGCCATCCCGGGCCAAATTGTTGAGCAATTTCTACTTTGCATGGGGTTGTTTTCGAGTTTTTTGCTGGCGCGACCGGGCACTGTCCATGCAGGCCGTGCCGACCGCCTTGATCGCGTCCATGTCGCGCGCGCTTTCGTCCTTCAGCACTTGCGCGATGGTGGTCTTGGCGGCCTTGATCGCGAGCGGTGCGTTCTGCGAGATCGTCTCGGCAATCGCCATGGTCTCGCCCCAGAGCTGATCGTCCGCGATCACGCGCTCGACGAGGCCAATGCGCAGCGCCTCAGTGGAATCGATGCGCATGCCCGTGTACATCAGAAGCCGCGCCCAGGACGGGCCGACCAGCGATACCAGGTGCCGCAATCCGTCATAGCCGTAGGCGATTCCGAGCCTTGCCGCGGGAATGCCGAACTGGCCGCTCTGCGCGGCGATGCGGATATCGGCGAGCATCGCGACCTGCATGCCGCCGCCGAGACAAAAACCCTGGATGCAGGCGATCGTCGGCTTGGGGTAGTCGGCGAGCAGCGCGCGCTGGGCGGCGCTGCGTTTGCCGTACTCTTCGGATGCCGCCGCGTTGTGCCTGACCTTCTCGAACTGGCTGATGTCGGCGCCGGACACGAACGCCTTGCCGCCGGCGCCGCGCAGGATCACGACGCGCACGGCGTCGTCGTCGCGCAGGCTCGTCAGCGCCTCGCCAAATCCCTCCCACATCTCCAGCGACATCGCGTTGCGCTTGTCGGGATTGTTGAACGTGATCACGCCGACGCCGTCGGCGGCGTGCTTGAGGATCTTGCCGTCGGCGTATGAAGTCTCAGTCGTGGTGGAAATATCTGGCATCGCGCGCTCGCTCGTATTTGGCGAGGCGCACTGTGCGACCGCGGCGCGGCCGTGGTCAACCGCGGCAAGGCGAGGGGGTCTGCATCCGCCTGTACCGCGATTGCATGGCGGTCGCGCCTACTGCGCCATATGCGCGGTCAGCGGATGGTTGCCGGCATTGCTGAAGAAGGCGGCCTCTTCGGCCGTGGCCTCCAGTAGCTGCTCGTCCTGGCTATAGACGTCGTTGCGGAACTGGATGGTCTGGTCCTTGGTCATCCATGCCGTGAGGTAGATCCAGGCCACCGGCACCTTCTTCGCCATGGCGACTTCCAGATGTTGCCCGGTGGCAATCTCCGTGTCGATCGCGGCCCGGGTCCATTTCGGCTGGTCCTTGAGCAACCAGGCGGCGAGGTCGCGCACATTGTCGACGCGCGTGCAGCCGTGGGAATCGAAGCGGTAGTCGTCGCTGAACAGATTGCGCTGGTTGGTGTCGTGCATGTAGACCGAATAGGAATTCGGCATGTCGATCTTGACCGCGCCGAGCGCGTTGAACGTGCCGTTCTGCTGGCGCACGGTGAAGTTCGGCGTATGCGTGCCCGACCAGTCGACCGAATGCGGATCGATCGGATTGTCGTGGCCGTCGAGCACCTCCATGTGCATGCGCGACAAATAGGTCGGATCCTTGCGCATGTGCGCGGAGATTTCGGTCTTGGCGATCGAGGACGGCACCGTCCAGGTCGGATTGAGGATGACGCTGGTGATCTGGGCCGTCAGTGTCGGCGACGGCTTTTCGGTCTTGCCGACGATCACGCGATAGCGCCGCACCACGACGTCGTTCTCGACCGCTTCGGCAAAGGCGGCGGGGATGTTGACGACGACATAGCGCTGGCCGAAGCCGAAATTCGTGTTCTCGAGCCGCTCGAGCGAAGCCTCGAGCTGGCGGATGCGTTTCTGCACCGGCACGTTCATCGCCGCGAGCGTGCGCGGCGTCATCATGCCGGTGGGCGCAAGGCCATGGCGCGCCTGGAAGCGTTTCACGGCCTCAGTAAGATCCTGGTCGAAGGCGCCGCTCGCCTTGTCGGCGGCGAGGTCGCTGGTGAGGATCAGCCGCTTGCGCAGCAGATCGTCATTGGCGCTCTGGACGCCGAGCGCGAACTTGGCATCCGCGGGGATCGCCGGCCAGCCGCCGCGCACCGCGAGATCGGAATAGCTGAGCGCCGCGTCCTTGATGCGCTGGGCGGTGCCCTCGTCATAGGTCGGCTCATGCGTCAGCGCGAGTGCCGCGGCCGTGCGGCTCTCCGCCGTTGAAGCCGGTGTCGCGACGGCGGCTTTTGGCGCGGCAGCGTGAGCCGGGTTGGCGATCGCCGGCACCGTGCCGGCCGGAGCTGCCTGCTTGGGGCCAGCCTGGCCCGTGGTCTCGGTTTGCGCGAGCGCCGAGGCGCTGGCAAACAGGCCCATGGCAATGATCACGGCATGGCGTTTCGACATGTGTCTGGTCTTCCCCATGAAGACGAGGCCCGGGCGGGCGCTCGTTCGATCGTCCCGGCCGCCATGCCGCTTCGGCTGACGCGCGCTCCGATTCGCGACAAGTCGCGAGAGGCTAGGGCATCAGGATTGCGGTCCGATTAAGCATGGCGCATCGCAGAGCTCCTGCGGTCGAGGCAAGCGCTCTCGATTAGGTCGCAACAAGGTCGGGACGGGTTCGCGGAAACCGCGACGAATGACGGGCAAGATGCCAAGAAAGCAAAGAAAAAGGGACGGTCAAGCCGCCCCAAGAATCTTGCCCGAGAATCTTGGGCCGCGCACGGACTGCGCGCAGGCCCAACTCTGATCCAGCAGGTCTGATCCAGTACATCTCATTCAATCCGGCCGCGCCCCCGCGACGCGGCGGATTGAACATCGGCCGTCGAGGCGAGATCGTCGATCGATCAGGCTTCGTTCGCCGCGATCGATTCCATCAGCGAGACGAGCTGACGCTGCACCGTCTGGTCGAGGAAGAGCAGGCTCTCGACTTCGCGCGCCTTGTTGTCGCCGTCATAGAAGAAGGTCACGGGCACATCGAGGGCGGTGGCGATCTGCTGAAGCCGAGCCGCGCCGACGCGATTGACGCCCTTCTCGTATTTCTGGACCTGCTGGAAGCTGACGCCGAGCTTGTCGCCGAGCTCAGCCTGCGAGATCTTCATCTCGACGCGCCGCAGACGGATCCGTTTACCCAGTTCAATGTCCGGCTTGCCGGCACTGCGCTGCTTCATTCTTTTCGCCGCTGTTTTCATACTTCTCACCGTTGTTCTTCGGTTGAAAATCCCCCGAAGAGCTGGGTCAGGGGTTCGCCCATATACGAGTCCTTGAATTCATGCGGATGCACGAACTCTTCCTTAAACCACGGGAATCGCGCCGGATTGAAAGCTTCGATCAGCCAGTCAATCATGTGCCGCACTCTCGGAATCCGGCCGCTACCAGGGTGGTAGGACAACCAGATATCCAGCGGTCTGTTCAGCTCGACCTCCAGTGGAATCAACTTCCCGCCAAGCGCAATGGCGTAGCTCGGGAATACGCCGATTCCGGCTCCATTCGCGACAGCCCAGTAGTTGGCGCTTGAGACGTTGGTCTTCATGACCAGAAGGTCACGTTCCGGAACGCCCGGGAAGAAGCTCTCGAAGGTTTCCTTGGCGGCGATCTGGTCGGCGAATTGCAGCACCAGGCGGTGCTTGATCAATTCCAACACGGACCGTGGCGCGCCATATTTCTCGACATATTGTTTGGAAGCCCAGAACATCAGGTGCATGCGGCCGAGCCGCACCAGCTTGACGTCCAGCGCGGAGGGGCGCGACAGATGGATGGCGACGTCGGCCTCGTGGCGGGAGACGTCGGCCGAGCGCATCGCGCAATGCAAATCGACAAGGATCTTCGGATAGGCCTGCTGGAATTCGACCAGCCGCGGGGCGAGCCAGAACGTCCCGAGACCCTCGGTCACGGCGACGCGGACCTCGCCGGACAGGACGTTGGCCGCCAAATCGCTGGTGCGCAGCACGTCGAAGGCCGCCGCCTCCATACGCTCGGCGGCGGAGACCACCAGCGCGCCTTCATCGGTGAGATGGGTGCCGTGGACATCGCGGGTGAACAGGGCGGTGCCGGTCTGGCGCTCGAAATCGTCGATGCGCCGGCGGACGGCGTTGATCGACAGCGACAGTCGTTCGGCCGCCGAGCGGAAACTGCCGCATCGGACCACTTCCAGAAATATCCGAGCCGCATCCCAATCCGAGAGGCCGCTGAGATTTATTTTTGGGCGTTCTTCCAGTGGAACGCCCCTTTCCGCCAAGGAGTGCATACAAGTCCTTTCGAACCGCTAAACTGGCAGAATCTAGCGCAAACCACAACCACGGCGGGTTGCGGGGGTGGCGAGTTTTGAACGCCATCGTTACCGTGCTACAAGTGGTATTGGAGTGTGCTGGAGGCTGGGAATCGGGCGAGTTATCGCCCGGAAGAGGGGTAGCGTGCGTTCCGTTGCGAGCCTTGAAATGGCTGCGGGATTGCCGGGTCTGTCTGGACCGGAGGGCGGCGCGCGAGATTTCGCGCAGCTTCGCGGAATGGATCAATCGAGTCCCGACAGACGTTTCATCTTTAAGCGTTTCATCTTTGACCGCTTCGACGTTCGCCGCTCGCGTCGCGGGGCGATGTCGATTGGAATCGCGGTTTCGACGCAGAAACACACTGAAATCGTATTCAAGGGCACGGAGTCCTCGTGCTATCCTCTGCTCCGTATGGGGGCCGAGGGGATCGTTGCAAGCACGTCTCACAGGCCGAATTAACGGAAAGAACGCCGTGTCGCATTCAGACGAACAGTTGCAGTCGGTGCTCGAGACGCTCGAGGAGTGCCGCAGGGTTCTCAACGAGAGCAACAGCCGCGAGTCGGCGGAGCTGCTCTCGATCGTCATCCTCGACGTGCGGATGAAGCTCAAAGGAATTGACAGTGCCGACCTTCGGGCATTGTGCGACGAAATGCTGCGGAGCGCTGCCAGCGAACCGCCGCCCCCGTCCAAGCAGACGCAGGACCAGCCCCGGCGTCCGCTGCTCCGCGTGGTGAAGTAGCCGCGCCGCCGAATCTCTTTTTTTGGCGAGATTCGTGCGCGTCCCGATGCCGCATCTGTGATCGCAGACGGCATCGGGAGGAGCCCTGGTTTGATCGCGCCTCTGTTGCGCATTTTCCGGCATCGGCTACACCAGAGCCGGTTCGGCTCCAACCCCGCGCGTCATCCTCGCGCGCAGCCCAGGGGCCCGGGATGGCTCCGACTGCATCATGCAAAATGTTTCGATTCCCGCGGCGCTGATTGCCGGCCTCGTCAGTTTCCTCTCGCCTTGCGTCCTGCCCCTGGTTCCGCCCTATCTGATCTATCTCACCGGCGCCACGATCGAGCATGTCGAGAGCGACGAGCCGACTGCCGCCTCGAAGCGCGCGATCATGATGTCGGCGCTGCTGTTCGTGCTCGGCTTCTCCACGGTGTTCGTGGCGCTCGGCGCCAGCGCCTCGCTGATCGGCGGCCTGATCCGCGCCTGGTCGGCGGAGCTGTCGATCCTCGCCGGCATCGTCATCATCGTGATGGGTCTGCACTTCCTCGGCCTGACGCGCATCGGCCTGTTGATGCGCGAGGGGCGCTTGACCGCGCCCAAGCCCGTCGGCCTCTGGGGCGCCTATGTGATGGGGCTCGCCTTCGCCTTCGGCTGGACGCCCTGCATCGGCCCGATTCTCGCCGCGATCCTCTCGGTCGCCGCGGCTGAAGCGACGGTGACCAAGGGGGCGGGCCTGCTCGCGGTCTATTCCGCGGGCCTCGGCATTCCCTTCCTGATCGCCGCGCTGATGATCGAGCAGTTCTCAAAGCTGTTCGCGCGCATGAAGGGCCAGCTCGTCAATGTCGAGCGCGCCATGGGCGTGCTGATGGTGATCACCGGCATCGGCTTCCTCACCGGCGCGGTCTCGAATGTGAGCATCTGGCTGCTCGAGACGTTTCCGGCGTTGCAGACGATCGGGTAGGACGCGAACCCATCGCTTGAGTCCGCGCCCTGGTTGGGGCTTAGCCCAATAAGCGGTCAGTAGTCCCAGAAGGTTGGCACCCAGCGAAAGGCGTCGCCGTCGATCGCCACTCGCCCGACGGACGGGAACGGCATGTGAGTGGCCACCAGCAGCTCGCCGGTCTCCGCCAGCTCCCGCCAAGAGCTGGACCCGAACGCGGGCGGCCTCCTCCAACCGACCAGCGGCTTGCCCTGATTACCGAACAAATCACCACAGAAGGTCGTCGCGAGCACCGGTGCCATTGACACCTAGTATAGCTAGGCTTACTGATGCTAGGTATGGAAGGTGAAATCCTCAAAGGCCATCTCGACATGATCGTGCTCGCTGCGCTCGAAGCGGGCTCTGCTCATGGATATGCAGTCATCGAACGGATTCGAGCGCGAAGCAGCGGCGCTTTCGACCTGCCCGAGGGGACAGTATATCCGGTGCTGCATCGCCTTGAAGAAATGAAATTGCTGAAGAGCCGCTGGGAAACCTCGCCCGCAGGGCGGCGACGGCGTGTTTATTCGGTAACTGGTCGCGGCTCCGTTGAACTGGCCAATCGACGTGCGCTATGGCGGCAATTTTCCAGCGCGATCGGCACTTTTCTCGGCGAGGCTCAGCCATGTCCGACCTGATTTCTGACTATCTCGATACGCTGACGCGAGAGTTATCTTTTGATCCCGCACTGGCGCGGCGAATGCGGAAGGAAGCTGAGGATCATCTTTACGAAGCGGTCGCGTCCGATCCGATGGGAACAACGATCGAGGCGGAGCGTCGAGCGATCAGCCGCTTTGGCACGGAACGGGATATTGCCGCGCAATGCGCCATTCCCTCGCTTGTGAAGCAGGCGAGAAACGCTGGGGCGGCGGTAACCTTGATAGCGGATGGGCGTGCTGGTCGCAATGAAGAGCCGCATCGCATCGTATGATGCGACCCATCAGATCGTCAGCGGTGATCCGTACCTCGACAACATCCGCGCGATCATTTCGTCGATCGATCGTTGGTCTTTCTGGTCTGCGTTGCTGATAGCCATCTGCGCATGGGCCTATATCAGTATCGCGCGCGTGCCGGACGCAACCAGCATTACCTGGCGAAACCGACTGCAGCAATCGCTGCTCATGTGTGCCGCAGCGGCCGCGGCCGTCGTCATCACCGTGACATCGGACACTATTCTGACCGCGCTCAGGATGTTCCCGGCGGGATTGTCCGGCTCAATTTTCTTTCCGTTTCTGACGATCGGACTTGAGGCCGCTTTGGCCGTCATCCTTGTCGTTCGAATACGCGTCACAATGCGTCGCCTTGCGTCGTCCGCGCGATTGTTCAACGTTCAAAATTCTCTCGCAAGTGAGGCTCCATGACGAATCGGCGAACCCTGCTCACCTTCGCAACGCTCGGTACTTCGGTCGCAATCGCACTACCGAAGGCGTTGCGCGCGGCAGACGCCTGTCCCCCGTCTCGGACGTCCTCCGTGAATGCTGCGATACTTGATCGTTACGTCGCAGCCATCAATTCGCTCGACGTCTCCGCTTTTCCGGGCATCTTTGCCGAGGGTTACATCCAGCATTCGGGCCGCAGCCCATCGGGACTTTCCGCACAGATCGAAAACGCACAACGTCTGCACGCGGCTTGGCCGGATGTACACATGCAGGTCGAGGATCGTATCATTGACGCGGACAAAGTTGTCGCCCGATGTCTCTATGCAGCGACACATACGCAGACCGTACGGGGATTTGCACCAACCGGCAGAAAGATTACCTTTGTGACCATCGACATCTGGCGTGTCGAGAGCGAAAAATTCGCCGAGCATTGGGATCTTGTTGACCTCGCCAGCATGGAGAAACAATTGGCCGGGAAATGAAACTCCCTGGAACGCGAAGTCACCCGTAGCGCTCTGTGTAACGAGCGACACCAGATGGGAGTCTGGTGATCTTCATCGCCGTTTTCCCTTTCGGGCCGTTCACCGCTCCTCGTCCAGCGTGCACGTGACCGTGCAGACCACGCCGCGCGGCAGGAAGTCGACGGTTGCCTCGCCGCCGAGCTGATCGCGCGCGCTGCGCTCAATCAGGCGCGAGCCGAAACCGCGCTGCACCGGCGCCGTCACCGGCGGCCCGCCGATCTCGCTCCAGATCAGCCGCAGCCGCGGCTTCGGCGTGTCGGCGATGACTTCCCACTCCAGCGTCACCCGGCCGGTCTCGTTGGACAGTGCGCCGTATTTGGCGGCGTTGGTGGCGATCTCATGCACGATCATCGACAGCACCACGGCAAACCGCGGCGACAGCGGCACCGCAGGGCCGGTCATGCGGATGCGTTCGGGACCGGAGAGCAGAAAGGGCTGGAGCACGCGTGTCACCACGTCCTTCAGCTCCGAGCCCTGCCACTTCTCCTGGCTCAGGAGATTATGCGCTTCGGCGAGTGCGCTGAGGCGGCCCTCGAACTTGGCCCGTTCGTCACGGCTTGCGCTGCGGAAGGTCTGCGCCGCGATCGCCTGCATCAGCGCCAGCGTGTTCTTGACGCGGTGGTTGAGCTCTTCGATCAGCAGATTGTGCAGCATCTCGCCGCGCGCAATCGTGGTCGCCATTCTGACGGCAAACGTCAAGCCGATCAGCAGCAGCACGCCGCCGATCAGGCTGGTGATCGCGATGTTGCGCCAGAGCGGCGCGATCAACGAGCTTTCCGGGACGCCGGCTGCGACCGTCCAGCCGGTCAGCCGCGATCGCGTATAGGCGGAGGCGAGC
>WNGR01009585.1_pt1 | contig 12906 bp, 9 predicted proteins | sample 5407581 | NCBI WGS metagenome assembly WNGR01 (sample SAMN13153383, study PRJNA577476) | soil metagenome | isolation source: 80 cm soil or saprolite under Garry oak tree replicate 2 | place: USA:California | collected 2016-06-15 | reverse complement strand
GCCTTCTCCACCGACTACAAATACATGTGCTCCGACCCCGGCCAGAACCTGCTCAAGAAAGCCATCCAGGAGCAGAAACTCTCCCACGTTGTCGTCGCGGCCTGTTCGCCCCGCATGCACGAGAAGACCTTTAGGAAAGCCGTCGAAGCGGCCGGCCTGAACCCCTTCCTGTGCGAGATGGCCAACATCCGCGAGCACTGCTCCTGGGTCCACGAGAACCGGGAAGAGGCCACGGTCAAGGCGGTCGAGATCGTCGGCATGATGGTCGAGCGGGTCAAGAAGAACCGGGTTCTCCCTACCATCACCGTCCCGGTCACCAAAAGATCCCTCGTCATCGGCGGCGGCATCGCCGGGATCCAGGCCGCATTGGACATCGCCGATGCCGGCCATGAAGTCATCCTGGTCGAGCGTGAACCCTCCATCGGCGGCCACATGGCGCAACTCTCCGAGACCTTCCCGACCCTCGACTGCTCGCAATGCATCATGACCCCCAAGATGGTCGACGTCGCCAACCATCCCAAGATCAAACTCTACACCTACAGCGAGATCGAACTGGTCGAAGGGTACATCGGCAACTTCCAGGTCACGATCAAAAAGAAGGCCCGCTCGGTAGATGAGGACAAATGCACCGGCTGCGGCGTCTGCATGACCAAATGCCCGCAGAAAAAGATCCCCAACAAATTCGACTGCAACCTGGGCATGCGCACCGCCATCTACGTCCCCTTCCCGCAAGCCGTGCCCAACACCCCGGTCATCGACCGCGACAACTGCACCATGTTCAAAACCGGCAAATGCGGCGTCTGCCAGAAAGTCTGCGGCCCCGGCGCTGTCGACTTCGAACAGCAGGACCAGCTGATCGTCGAAGCGGTCGGCGCCATCGTCGTCGCCACCGGCTTCGACCTCTACACCATCAATGAGAAACCCAAAGGCTCCCCCATCAAAGGCTACGGCGAATTCGGCCACGGCAAGATCCCCGACGTCATCGACGGCATGACCTTCGAGCGCCTGGCATCAGCCTCCGGACCTACCGGCGGCAAGATCCTGCGTCCCTCCGACGGCAAGGAACCCAAACAAATAGTCTTCATCCAGTGCATCGGATCGAGAGCGAGGGAAAAAGGGATTTCCTACTGCTCCAAGGTCTGCTGCATGTACACCGCCAAACACACGATGCTCTACCATCACAAAGTCCATGACGGCCAGGCCTACGTCTTCTTCATGGACGCCCGCACCCCCGGCAAAAGCTACGACGAATTCTGGAGAAGATCGATCGAAGAAGAAGAAGCGGTCTACATCAGGGGCATGGTCTCGCGTCTCTACCAGAAAGGGGACAAGATCGTCGTCATGGGCAGCGACATCGCCGTCGGCGTCCAGGTCGAAATCGAAGCCGACATGGTCGTCCTCGCCACCGCGGTCCAGCCACAGAAAGGGGCCGACACCCTGGCCCAGAAACTCGGCATCTCCTACGACAAATACCACTTCTACTCCGAGGCCCACGCCAAACTGCGCCCGGTGGAATGCGCCACCGCAGGCATCTACCTGGCCGGCGCCTGCCAGGGGCCCAAAGACATCCCGGAAACCGTCTCCCAGGCCTCTGCCGCCGCCGCCAAGGTCATGACCCTCTTCTCCAAAGACCAGCTGGAGCGGGAACCGATCGTGGCCCGGGTCAGAGAGGCCGGCTGTGTCGGCTGCTTCGCCTGCAAAAAGGTCTGCGCCTACGGCGCCGTGGAGGAAAAAGAGATAAGAGACCGCCAGGGGAACCTGATCAAGACGGTCGCCTTCGTCAACCCCGGCGTCTGCGGCGGCTGCGGCACCTGCCAGGCCACCTGCCCGTCGAAATCGGTGGAACTGGATGGTTACACTGATGAACAGATCGTCGCAATGATAGAGGCTTTGTAATAACAAGATCAAAGGCAATGGAACGCGGATGACGCGGATCGGGCGGATCAGCGCGGATAGAGTCAAAACCAAACGTTTTTGGTTTAAACCTTATCTTTAAAATCCGTGTGAATCCGCTCAATCCGCGTCATCCGCGGCCCATTAAGAAGGTATTCCATGCACCCAGAAAAACAACACCATACATTTGAACCCAAGATCATCGCCTTCGTCTGCACCTGGTGCACCTACGCCGGGGCCGATTTGGCCGGCACCAGCCGCATGCAGTACCCGTCCAACGTACGGGTCCTGAAGTTCCCCTGCACCGGCCGCATCGATCCGGTCTTCATCCTGAAGGCCTTCCAGCAGGGCGCCGACGGGGTACTGGTCTCCGGCTGCCATCCCGGTGACTGCCACTACATCGCCGGCAACTTCCACGCCCGAAGAAGATTTGCGGTATTCCGCAAACTGCTCGAATTCGTCGGCGTCGACCTGGAGCGTCTCCAGTTCTCCTGGGTCTCGGCCGCCGAAGGTGGCAAATGGGTCGAGGTGGTCACCGACCTCACCGAAAAGGTGCGCGCCATGGGGCCGATGACCGAGTTCAAGGAGCTGGCCATGGAAGAGCAGTGGTCCGGCGCCATCAACACACCGGAATTGCAGGAAGCCTACAAGCAAATCTAAAGGCAATAGTTCCATTAAAGGTTTAAAGGTTTCTACATGACCAAAGCAATCGACACATCCATCTACAGCGCCGTAACCGAAGCCATCCGAAGTGAGGCCGAGCGCCTCCTCTCCACCGGAGAGGTCACCACCATAATCGGCTACGCCGCCGCCCGCCGCACAGGCTCGGCCCAGCCGATCATCATCAGCCATCGCCGCGCAAAAACTGATCTTTACTCCGGCCAGCGTCAACAACCTGGCCGTCTACCTGACCAAGGCCAAAAAGGACATCCCCAAAAAAGGGAAGATCGGCATCGTCGTCAAAGGGTGTGACTTGAAAGCCATTGCCGGACTGCTGGGGGAAGCGCAGTTGAAGCGCGAAGAGCTCTACCTGATCGGCGTCCCCTGTATGGGCGTGCTGGCCTCTACGGCTCAACCCGCAACCGAACTGACATCCGCCACCATCGCCCCCAAATGCACCGAATGTAACGCTCACCTGCCGAGCGGCTGCGACTTTGTGCCGAACGTGCAACTGCCGGCAGAGCCGCAACCGGAGGGGAAGTACGCCGCCGAGATCGCCCGCCTGGAGGCCCTGACCCCGGCCGAGCGCTGGGCCTACTGGAAAGAGCAATTTGCCAAATGCATCAAATGCTACGCCTGCCGCCAGGTCTGCCCCTTCTGCTTCTGCGACCAATGCCTCTGCGATCGCAACAAGCCCCAGATGGTGGACACCACTCCCCGGCCGGCCGGCAACACCGCCTGGCACATCGTCCGCGCCATGCACCTGGCAGGAAGATGCGCCGGCTGCGCCGAATGCGAACGGGTCTGCCCGATGGACATCCCCTTGAACCTGTTGAACCGCAAGATGGCCAAGGAGCTCAAAGAACTCTACGACTACGAGGCCGGCTTCGAGGTCAACGACAAGGGACCGCTGACTACATATACCGACAAAGACGATCAGAGCTTTATTAAATAAACGGCAATAGAACGCGGATGACGCTGATCGAGCGGATAAACGCGGATTGAAGGAAAAAGCAAAAGATATGGGGTAAACCCAAAGACTTGTACTCCTAAGATTTAAGTTTATAAAATCAGCGAAAATCCGTTACATCCGCGTTCCATTGCCTTTGAATTTCAGATGTAAAAGGTTACCCATGCAGAAATATCTTTCCCAACAGAACTTTACCATCCTCCTGGACACCCTGATCAAACAGGGCGCCCGCGTCGTCGCCCCACGCCTGAACGCCGGCATCCCGCTCTACGAGCCGCTCCAAAGCTCCGCGGAAATGATCACCGGCCAGCTGCCGCGCCGCTCCGCCAAGGAAGCCTTCTTCCCGCTCTGTGAAGACATCATGTCCTACACCAAGGAAGGGCAGAAGATCGAACTGAAGGATATCGAACCGGCAAGATTTCCCGAGACGGTGCTGGTGGGGGTGCGCCCCTGTGACGCCGCCGCGATTCCGGTGCTGGATGCGGTCTTCTCCTGGGACTACCACGATGAATTCTTCCTTGAGCGCCGAAAAAAGACCACCATCATCGGCCTGGCCTGTACGGCTGCCGACGACGCCTGCTTCTGCACCGCCGTCGGCCTCTCTCCCTCCGACACCAAAGGGAGCGACCTGTTCCTGACCCCGCTGGAAGGGGGCGGCTACGCCTGCGAGAGCTGCAGCGACAAGGGCGAACGACTCATAAACGGCCACCAGGAGCTGTTTGCCGAACCGAGCAAAGCGAAGACGCTCCCGCTCGCCGCACCGCAAACAGATAAAATAGACTTGAAGAAGGTCAAGGCCTGGCTGGAGGACCACTTCGAGGACCCGCTTTGGGACGACGTCGCCGCCCGCTGTGTCGGCTGCGGCGCCTGCGCCTTTGTCTGTCCGGCCTGCCACTGTTTCGACATCGTCGACGAAGGGACCGAGAAAGCGGGCAAACGGAGGAAGAGCTGGGATGCCTGCGGTTTCCGGAAATTCACCGACCACGCCTCCGGTCACAACCCCAGAGACGGGCAGCCCAAACGTTACCGCAACCGCATCATGCACAAGTTCAAATACTATGACGACAAATTCGGCCAGACCCTCTGCAGCGGCTGCGGCAGATGCGTGCGGGTCTGCCCGGTCGGGATCGACATCGCCCAGATCGTAGAAGAGATAGGTAAAAAGTAAATCCAAAAGCGACTCACCACGAAGACACGAAGGACACGAAGAAAATCAAAAAAAGACTTGAGTTTTAAACCAAAAAACAAGGTTTAATTCCTAATTGACTTTGACTTATGGTTGTATTCCTTCGTGCTCTTCGTGCTCTTCGTGTCTTCGTGTCTTCGTGGTGAAAAAGGTTTTTATATGTGCGATCACAATAACACCAACAAGAACATCTACCTCCCCTACCTGGCTACCGTCGCGGAGGTCATCGACGAGACTCCGGACGTACGCACCCTCAAGCTGGTCTTCCAGGATGGACAGGTCAGGGAGAACTTTGCCTTCCGTGCCGGCCAGTTCGCCGAATACTCCGCCTTCGGAGCCGGAGAGTCCACCTTCTGCATCGCCTCGTCCCCCACCAGGAAAGGATACATCGAGTGCTGTTTCCGTTCCGTCGGCCGGGTGACCGAGGAGCTGCGCCGCCTGGAAGTCGGCGACACCATGGGGGTCAGAGGCCCCTACGGCAACTCCTACCCGGTGGAAGAGTTCTACGGCAAGAATCTGGTCTTCGTCGCCGGGGGCATCGCCCTGCCGCCCTTGAGAACCCTGATCTGGAACTGCCTGGACCTGCGCGACAAGTTCGGCGACATCACGATCGTCTACGGCGCCCGGACGGAGGCTGATCTGGTCTACAAACGGGAGCTGCGGGAGTGGCAGGAGCGGGGGGATGTGCGCCTGGTAAAGACCGTCGATCCGGGGGGCAACGGCCCCGAATGGGACGGCAAGGTCGGTTTCGTGCCGACCATTCTCGAAGAAACGGCCCCGTCGGCCGAAAACACCATCGCCCTGGTCTGCGGGCCGCCGGTCATGATCAAGTTCACCCTGCCGGTGCTGGAAAAGCTCGGCTTTACGGACGAACAGGTCTACACGACGCTGGAGAACCGGATGAAGTGCGGCCTGGGCAAGTGCGGCCGCTGCAACGTCGGCAACGTCTACGTCTGCAAGGATGGCCCGGTCTTTACCGCCAAGCAGGTCAAGGCGATGCCGATGGAGTTTTGACAAATTTGGCGTGATGCGCTACAAATGACCGATGAAACCTCTGCATTCATTCTCCATACGTACGCTGATCCTGAGTCTGGTTTCACTGACGATGGTCATTCCAATCGGGCTTATCCTGTATGCGGGCAAACAGCTGCAGACACACGAAATAAATGAAGCCGCCTTAATTACTGCTTCAGCCTCCGACCAGATATATAACTCTCAAACCCAGCTCCTGTCCGGCCTGGAACAACTCGTAACAACCATATCAACTCTCCCCGCAGTTCAAAGTCATAACAAATCCGATGCGGAACATCTTCTTTCCGTTCCTGTTGCGGCAGATTCCAGAATTTCAAATATTATGATCGCTGATGCCGGCGGGTCTGTTTGGGTCTCGGCACTTCCGCTCGCCTCGAATATGTCCGTTGCCGACAGACGCTATTTTAAAAATGCGGTCACCAGCGGCAGGCTCACCTCCGGCGAGTACATGATCGATCGGATTACGGGGACCCCGGTATTCGGTTTCGCTTACCCGGTTAAAAACAGTTCCGGCAGGATTTCAGATGTCATTATAGTCACAGTTCCGCTTGACTTGTACGGCAAGCAGTTTCAAGGAACCCTTGCCAGTCCGGGTATTTCGATACTGCTCGTTGACCATAAGGGCGTAATCTTGTACTCGTCAGTAAATATGGCGCTGGCAGGGAAACAGGACAGCCCCGGGCTCTTTGCCCGAATGGCGGCAAATCGTGACGGGGGAACGTTTGAAGCTGTCGGCGATCCGGGTACCCGGCGTTTTTTCAGCTATCGCGCGCTGCGTCTGAAAAACGAAACAATCCCCTATATGTATGTCCGTACCGATATTGACAAAAAACATGTATTGGGAAAAAGTTATGAGCAGGTTGGCTACATGGTGGCGGCATTGTCAGCCATGCTGCTTGTTTCATTCGGTCTGGCGTTGTATGTCAGCAAGAAAGGTATATTTGACAAGCTGGAACGGCTGCAGGATGCTGCTTCCAGAATTGCCCAGGGAGATTTTTCACTAAGGGTATCGGACAAAGTGTCCAGCGGCGAATTAAACGGTATTGTGCGGGCTTTTGATGAAATTGCGGACAATCTGTCCAGCAATATAATGACTCTGCATGATTCGGATACCGCATTGAAGCAAAGCGAAAAAAAATATCGTGAACTTGTAGAAAAGGCTCATTCGATAATCCTTAAAATGGATGCAAACGGTAGAATTACCTTTTTTAATGAATACGCGGAATCTTTCTTCGGATTTTCGGAGCAGGAGCTGCTGGGGCAAAGTGTTGTCGGTACGATCGTCCCTGAAACCGAGAGCAGCGGTCGCGACCTGCAGGATATGATCAAGCGGCTGACAGAAAATCCATCACTTTACATCAACAACGTAAATGAAAATATACGAAAAAACGGCGAGCGGGTCTGGATTTCATGGAGCAACCACGAGCTTGTAGATGTTGAGGGGGCGTGTCAGGGGATATTGTCTGTCGGGCTGGATATAACCGACCTTAAGAGGATGGAGGAGGCTCTCAGGGCAAGCGAACAACGATTCCGTTCATTTGTGGAAAATGCCAATGACGTAGTTTTCGCCCTCACCGCTTCCGGTACGTTCAGTTATGTCTCTCCGCAGTGGAAAGAGTCGTTCGGTTATGAGCTTTCGGAGGTTATCGGGAAAGAATTTGTGCCATTTGTTCATCCCGATGATGTGCCAGTCTGTTATGAATTTCTTGCGCTTGTTTTGACGACGGGAAAAAAACAGCGCGGTGTAGAGTATCGGGTATTGCATAAGGATGGAACATGGCTCTGGTACACGGCAAATGGTTCCCCTCTCAAAGAGCAGGATGGTTCAATTTCGTTTATCGGCATCGGTCGGGATATTACCGAGCAAAAGCTTGTCCAGAATGAACTGATGAAAGCGCAGAAGTTGGAGTCAATCAGCGTGCTTGCTGCCGGCATTGCCCACAATTTCAATAATGTCCTTACCGGAGTCATCGGTTATATATCTTTTGCGAGGAAACATCTGCAAGATCCTGACAAGGTAGCACAGCTCCTTGAAGCAGCCGAAAAATCGTCGTACAGGGCAGCCAGCATCGCACGGCAATTACTGACATTTTCCAAAGGGGGCGTTCCGTTCAGGACGCTGACTTCAGCAGAAAAACTGGTGCAGGAATCGATGTCACTGTTTTTGAGCGGCAGCAGCATAAAGGGGATTGTTGATAATAGAGCAACGTTGACGGTCGACGTTGACGGCCAGCAGATTAACCAGGCTTTTAATAACATAGTACTGAATTCAATTCATTCAATGCCGCACGGAGGGGTGTTAACGGTCCATATCGAAGACTTCCGGCTCGGTAAAGACAATGTATATCTCCTGAAACTCGGGAATTATGTAAAAATAACGTTCGAAGATTGCGGGTACGGCATCGAAAAAGAACATCTTCATAAAGTCTTCGATCCATATTTTACGACTCGCACAAACGGCACCGGGCTTGGTTTGTCGACGACTCTTTCGATAATAACAAAACATGGCGGGCATATTGACATTGTTTCCGAAGTCAACCATGGAACAACCGTTACCGTCCTGTTGCCCGGTTTTGAAATGGTCTCTTCAGATGACCATGGTAAAGCGGAAGAAATTGCGCAGAATCCCGTCGGAGTGCCGCTGCTGATAATGGACGATGAAGAGGATATCCGGAATCTCGCGTTCAGAAGTTTGAGTGAGTCGGGGTATCAGGTGCAGACCTGCTGTAATGGAGAGGAAGCGGTGGAGCTGTATAAAAAAAGCTGGGAATCCGGAACAACGCTGCCTATCGTCATGCTTGACCTGTTGGTGCCCGGAGGGATGGGAGGAGATGAAGCGGCAAAGCGCATTCTTTCTATGGATCCGCATGCGCGCCTGATTGTATCCAGCGGTTATTCAAATGACCCGGTCATTGCAGACCATAATAACTACGGATTCTGTGCCATCCTGCCCAAGCCGTATAATACCGATGCACTGGTACAGGTAATACAGAGTGTGCAGCAGAATATCTGAAAAGGGGTCCGTCAGGAGCCCTCCAGCTGAACCTCCCTCTTGGTTCCACCTGAAAACGTTAAAGTTTCGGTCCCAGCGCCTCTTCGATTTTTTTCACATCAAACCCCTCGATTATTCGCCCATTGATAATAAAGGTCGGCGTAGAGCTGACTTTTGATTTTTTAGCGATATCGTACTGCTCCTGCTGCAGTTTCACTCCTTTTGGCGTGGTGGCGAATGTCTGCGCCGTATCCATCCTGCCTGACATGACTTCGTGATACGCCTTGCCCCGGTCGCCCTGCGAAAGTATATACTGTGCCTTGTCTTTTGCCTTGGGGTGCCGGGGAAGCGGATAGAAAAAGATGTGCCGCGTCACGTCCGGTCTTCCTTCAAAATACTTTGCAGCCTTTCGGCAAAAAGGACAGTCCGGATCAGTGAATTCGAAAACGGTCTTGGGGCCGTTGCCGATGGTGACCGCCTTGGCGGTGTCTATTTCCGCTGCAGAAGCCTGGCCGATGCAGATCATCAGGGAAGCCACAAGAATGCCGATGCTTTGTTTAATATTCATGATTGTTTCTCCGGAATTGATTTCTTGCACATGTAGTTGTTGGGATGGCATGGGAGCAGGATGATAAACTTACTTCCGACACCCTCTTTGCTTTCGGCCCAGATACAGCCGTTGAAGCTTTCCACCGCTTTTTTGCAGAATGCCAGGCCGAGGCCGGCACCGCCCCGGCTCCTCGTCGAGGCGTTGCCTGCCTGGACATAGCGCGCGAAGATGTTGCTCAATTCATTGGGCGGGATCCCGCTGCCGTTGTCACTTACACAAATACAAACGAAACAGCGAAGCTCTGAAAATCCGGCCGGAGTCGTGGCATAGACCGGGATCCGGATGTGGTGACTTTCACTGTTCTCTATGCAGCGGCATGAGAGCGTTATCGATCCGCCGTCGGGAGTGAACTTGAGGGCATTTACGAGCAGATTTGCAATCACGCGATTCATAACAGCACTGTCTACCGCGATTTCAGGCGCGCTGGGGGATGCCGCCAGCGTCATAGTGATGTGTTCCCGTTCTGCTGCGGGAGAAAAACGTTTGACGGCATCAGCAAGCAGTGTGTGAGGATTTACAGGGGTGATTCTGGTTTGCATCTTGCCGGTGCTGAAACGCTGCATGTCAAGCAGGTTGTCGATCATATTTACAACCTCTTCGCAACTCTCGATTGCCGATTGAAGGTAGTCGGTCTGTTCGGGATTAACCGGCCCGAGCCGTCCCTCGCGCATGATGTCGATAGAGCCTATCACGGCGGTAATCGGATTTTTCATGTCGTGGGACAGCATGAAAACGAAATCTTCCTTTTCCTGCTCCAACAGCAATTTTTCCTTCAAGGTGCGGCGGTTGTCGATTGCACGCTCCATACGGTGGAGCAGATCATCGATGTCGAACGGCTTCGAGACATAGTCGGCGGCTCCCTCCTTCATGCACTCCGCCACCAGATTTTCATTGCCATATGCAGTCATCATAATCACGGCGGTATCCAGATTATCCGCCCTCAGGCGTTTTAGTACCTCGACGCCGCTGATTCCGGGCATGCATACATCAAGCAACACCAGGGAATAACCGTTGGAATGGAGCAGGTTCAATCCGGCCTTTCCATCTGCCGCCCAACAGGTGAGATATCCGGATTCTTCAAGATGCAGCTTAAGGGTCAGAGCAATGTCCGGCTCGTCGTCCACAATAAGAATATGCTCAGGAGGCGGTTGCGCCATCAGATTGTTCCTTCTTTTTTTCCGGTTTCCAGAAAAGTGCTTGCCAGTAAAAGATCCTCAGGTGTGGTTATTTTTATATTGCGATAGTCGCCGCGGACAATGTGCACCCGGCCGCCGGTCCGTTCGACGAGGGATGCATCATCAGTACCCGTGAACTTATCCGTTTCGGCTGCCTGATGGGCAGCGAAAATCACGCCGAACCTGAATGCCTGTGGTGTCTGCGCCAGCCAGAGGCTCTCCCTGTCAGGGGTTCCGGTTACAATGCCGTTTACCGCCGTTTTGATGGTGTCCTTTGCCGGTACGGCGACCAGTGCACCATCGTGGATGCTTGCCGTTACAATGGATTCGCGCAGCATACTTTCAGTTACCAGTGGTCTGACGCCGTCGTGGATCAGAACTACATCTTTATCTGAAACTTGCTCCCGCATCGCCCGCAAGCCGTTCATTACGGAGTTCTGACGCTCCTTGCCTCCGGGAACTATCGCTGCAACCTTGCAAAAGCCGCAGGCTTCTACTACGTGCTCACGACAATACGGAATCTCTTCGGCGGGAATTACCAGATATATGGCGTCAATCAGGGGGGAACGCTCAAATACGGCAATAGTGCGAGCGACGATCGGCATGCCATCCAGCTGAAGGTACTGTTTGTTGATGGATGCGCCCATGCGTTTACCCATGCCGGCGGCCGGTATCAGGGCAATAGATTTGAATTTGGTCATTATATGCTTCTCCGCCATCATAAATCAATTTCGCAAGAATTGTTCCTGTGAGCCAATAGAGTCAGCAGCTCGCGGCAGGAGCCGTGCCGTTCATCAACACCCGGCCGCCATACTCGGCATTCTTGCGAACGAGTGTTTCCGCCAGATCGGCATCTTTTTTCCGGAATGCGTCGATGATTTTTTCGTGTTCCTGCACCGAGACCTCCATCCGTCCCGGGAGACTGAGCGAAGTAAATCGCAGCCGTTGAAATTTGGTCACCAGGCCGGCTATTAATTCATGCAGCTTTTCGTTGTCTGCCGCCTTGATGAACAGCTCGTGAAAGTCATTGTGAATCTTGAAAAAATGTTTGATGTCCCCGGCCCTGGCCAGGTCCGCCAACTTGTTGTTGATTGCCTGAAGACGGTCAAGGTCTTTCACGTGCAGTTTTTCACAGGCGCACCTCGCAGCATAACCCTCCATGATACTCTTGATGGCGTAGAATTCCTCGACGTCCTTCGGGCTGAGTTCGCTGACTATGGCGCCGCGGCGGGGAATCACCGTCAAATATCCTTCCGATTCAAGCTGCCGGAAAGCTTCACGGATCGGTGTGCGGCTGATTCCGTAGCGATCGGCCAGTTCCGGTTCCGAAACCCGGCTGCCAGCCTTGAGGCTGCCGGAAACGATCGCATCACGAATGTTCTCAAGTATTTTTTCACGCAGTGTTAGATGTTTTTCCATCGGCTTTTTCATGATCGGGTATAGCTCCTGGGAGGAATTTTGCAACATTGTATACAGTATGCAAGGTTTGTCAATTATAACGAACACGGTTTCAGCTAATTCAGGACCGACTGAGCGGTAGCAAAAAGCCGGAATATGCGATCTTTCTCAGCCTGCTCAAAAGAAAGTAACTTGTTTTTTTGAGCCCTTGCAGGTAATCTGCTGCGACTATGGATCCGGTCCGACACCTTAAAATTTCGTTTCTAGTGCTCCTGATGCTCATCTCGGGAGGAACTGTCGGCTATATGTCCATCGAGGGGTGGCGTCTGCTCGATGCCGTCTATATGACGGTTATTACCCTTGGAACGGTTGGTTTCAAGGAGGTCCACGAGCTTTCCGACGGCGGCAAGCTGTTCACCATGGTACTGATTGTCTTTGGCGTCAGCGTGTTGGGCTATATCGTCGGAAGTCTGGCCCAGATCATGTTCGAGGGGCAGATACAGAGGATCATGGGGAGGAAAAAGGTGGAAAAGCAGATTGAAGCGCTTGCCGGACACTACATCATCTGCGGCTTTGGCCGTATCGGTTCGCTGATTTGCAAGGAATTCAAGGCAAACGGACTGAAATTTGTAATCATAGAAAAAAACGCGGAGGCGGCCGAGCGTCTTCATGAAGATGGCTATCTGTACATGAAAGGTGATGCCACTCTCGATGAAACCCTGCTCAAGGCCGGCATCAGCCGGGCAAAGGGGCTGATCTCGGTTGTCACCTCCGACACGGAAAACGTCTATATCACCCTGACCGCACGCGGCCTCAATCCGGATCTGTATATCATGTCCCGCTCCGGTGAAGAAGGCTCCGATATCAAGCTGAAGAGGGCCGGCGCCAACAAAGTGGTATCGCCGTACACCATCGGCGGCAACCGCATGGCGCAGTCGATATTGCGCCCTAACGTCGTTGATTTTATTGAAATCGCTACCGGCCACGAAC
>WNGR01030848.1_pt1 | contig 12907 bp, 10 predicted proteins | sample 5407581 | NCBI WGS metagenome assembly WNGR01 (sample SAMN13153383, study PRJNA577476) | soil metagenome | isolation source: 80 cm soil or saprolite under Garry oak tree replicate 2 | place: USA:California | collected 2016-06-15 | reverse complement strand
AATGGTGAGTCTAATTGTGGGCAGCAATTCACCACGCGAACGCTGAGAAAACTTAAACCAGGACAGCAATCCAATCGCTCAGCGATCTGTCTTCCCAATCAACTTCCCAATTTCGCGCCAGGTAATAAGCTTGACGTTATTATCCTTGAGCAACCTGCGAAAAGCATCGCTGGTCACAAAGTCGAAATCACGCTGGCGCCATTCAGCGCCCCAATTGGGATGGCCAAAGGAGATGCCCTTCATCTCTTCGTCGGCAAAGGCCAGATGCACAATCATGTCCGTGACGCCAGGTCGCAGATTCTTTATTTCGTTCGTATAAAACCTGGACCAGTCATCGGGAGCGACAGACGGTTCAATGCTGATTGTTCGATCGAGCACGACGTCATCCGGGCCGAGCAGAGAAGGCATGAATGGCGCTCCGCTAAACCACTCCTGCGAAACTCTGAACGGCAGTTTGTTTTCGCGGGCTACTCTCAAAAGCGTCTCGAACAGAGCCTTGCTCTGGTAAAGCGTTCCCATGTGAGAATCAAGATGAGTAGGTTGAATGCCAAGCGCCCTGGCCCGCGCGATCTGAGCCCGAATCTCCGCTTCCACTTCCCTGACATCCATATGCGCAGCTGCTTCGCTCTCCAGAGGATATAAATAACCGCTGCCATCCAACAACGAGGGCACGCGGCCTTTCCCCAGGACGGGACCCCAGCGATATAGAGTCCACTCGCTGGTGAGCGTCAGATGCACACCGAAATCAACCTCCGGATGCGCACGTGCATATGCAGCTATCTCGGGGAGCCAGGAACACGGAACCATGATGCTTGCCGAACTGACCAGCCCGCTCTCAAGCGCTTTTATCGAAGCGCTGTTGATAGAATGAGCCGCGCCCAGATCGTCGGCGTGGACAATCAGAAGTTTCGCGTCGCGAGGATAGCCAAGCCGTTCAACCAGAGTCCTGGTCTCGGACTGTGACTGCGACCTTCCTCTTTGAAGCGCAGCTGCCGGCGAACCAGCGAGCATCAACAACGTTACCAGGGCGACAAGAACTTTTCCTCTCATCTTCTCACCTATTGTTTGTCGTTCCCGATCGTGAACGCGTTAGCCGGCGTCAGCTTTCCACGTAACTCGATCTGTTCTGCCAGAGCCTCTCGTTCTGGATCGCGGGGCCGTGCAGATCGGCTCCTTACCTGGTGCATTATTCGATCACTTGTGGGCTGAGAAATTGTATGATGGGGTCTTCGAGCGGTCAATATTTTCTGCGCCTGGGTATTGCTTTAGATCATGAAGCCCCTAAAAATCGGCATTACGGGGGTGCGCGGCATCGTCGGCGAGACGTTCACGCCCGAGGTGGCGGTTGGATTCGCTCAGGCCTTCGGCACCTATCTCGACAGCGGGCGCATTCTTGTTTGTCGTGATACCAGACCGTCGGGACCAATGGTCCGCTCAGCCGTGGTGGCCGGGCTGCTGGCTGCAGGTTGCGAGGTAATCGATCTCGGCATCTGTCCTACTCCCAGCCTGCAATTGGCCGTGGCCTGGCTCAAAGCTGACGGAGGGATTGCTGTCACTGCCGGTCACAATCCTTCGCAATGGAATGCGCTGAAGTTTATCCGTGGCGATGGCCTTTACTTGAACCCCTTACAAGCCGAAGAGCTTCTGGATATCTTCCACCAGGGAGAGTTTACCAAGGCCTCGTGGAAGAAAATCCAACCAACAATTCAACACCGGGATCCGATCGAGCACCATATCGAAACCTTAAAGAAAGCTTTTGACCTCGTGGCCATCAAAGCGCGCCGTTTGAAGGTCGCAGTCGATTGTTGTAATGGGGCCTGTTCACGACTTACCCCGCTTTGGCTTACGCAACTCGGCTGCGAAGTCCTGGCAATCAATGATGATCCTAACGGCGCCTTTCCACACCGGCCCGAACCGACACCGGAAACCATGGCCCAGCTCAGCGCGGTGGTAAAGGCCGGAAACGCCGACGTTGGTTTCGCCCATGACGCAGATGGCGAGCGACTCGGGATCGTGACCGAACTGGGTGACCCGCTTTCAGAAGAAGCGACCATCGCTCTCGCTACCCGCCTTTGTCTCGAACAGAGTCCCGGCGAGATAGTGACGAACATTTCGACCACCGGTGCAATTGAAACAATCGCCGCACACTATGGCGGCAGCGTCGTACGCACTCAGGTCGGGCAGACTTACATTTCCGAGGCGATGCTTGAAAGTAACGCCATCCTCGGAGGCGAAGGCAGTGGTGGCGTAACTGTTCCGGCAGTCCACATGACACACGACAGCGCCGCCGCCATCGGACTTATTCTGGAAGGTTTGGCGCGTTCGGGCGAATCACTCTCGGAGATCGTCAACACCCTCCCGAGTCCGGTTATGTTGAAACACAACTTGTCTGTCGAGCCGAATCGCCTCTATTCAGTGCTGCAGGACTTTCGGGTGGCGATTGAGCGTGATCAGCTGGCTCATGATCTCACGGACGGCATCAAGATCTATTTACCAGAGGGTTGGGTACACGTGCGAGCTTCAAATACGGAATCAATGATTCGAGTTATTGTCGAAGCCGAGGATGCGCCAAACGCGCACCGCCTGCTCGATTGGGCGCGCGATCGATTGAATCACTGAGCCTATGCGACCGATACCAACTCTCAAAATCAGCATCTCCGGCGTGCGCGGCGTAATTGGCGAATCGCTGACGCCTTCCTTGTTGACGCGTTTTGCCCAGGCCTTCGGAACTTACGTCGGCGCGCGCACGATTGTCATCGGGCGCGATCCCCGCACCTCAGGTGAAATGGTCAAGCAGGCAGTAATTGCGGGCCTGCTGTCGAGCGGCTGCCGCATCCTGGATATCGGGATGTGTCCCGTGCCAACCGTTCAATTACTTGTCCGTCATCATGACGCGCATGGCGGCATCGCGATAACCGCAAGTCACAATCCGGCGGAATGGAATGCGCTAAAGTTCATTGGGCACGGCGGATTTTTTCTAAACCAGGGTGAGGCGCGGGAACTTCTGGATATTTACCACCAGGGAGAATACAGGCGGGTTGGCGGCGCAGAGATGAGGGAGGTTGCCGAAGTTTCCGGAGCGTCAGATCTGCATATTCAAGCAATCATGCAGTCATTGGGACCATTACCAACCCGCGGGAAAAAACTCCGCGTGGTTCTCGACGCCTGCAATGGAGCCGGCTCGATAGTAGGTCCCAGGCTCCTCGAAGCGCTGGGCGCGGAGGTTCTTACCATTAACGTAACTCCCAACGGATCATTTCCCCGTCCGGCCGAACCACTGCCGGAAAACCTCGTCGACTTATGCGCCGCAGTCAAGGCGCAGCGTGCCGACATCGGCTTTGCTCAGGACATGGATGCCGATCGCCTGGCAATAGTTTCAGAAGAGGGCGCGGCAATTGGCGAAGAGTACACACTCCTTTTGGCGACTCTCAGAGTTCTTGGAAAGCATCCGGGACCAGTAGTGGCAAATCTATCAAATACGTCCGCGCTTCAAGAGGTCGCCAGCCGCTTTGGATGCCAACTGTTTCTCTCGAAGATCGGCGAGGTCAATGTCACCGAAGAGATGCAGAAACAGGGCGCCGTAATTGGAGGAGAAGGCAACGGCGGTGTCATTTATCCGCGCCTTAATTTTGCGCGCGATAGTCTGGTTGGGATGGCGCTGGTCCTTCATCTGTTGGCAGAAACCGGCCAGACAATTACTGAGTTGGTGAATTCCTTGCCGCAGTTCGCGATGATCAAGGAGAAACTGGTTTGCCCTTCAGACAAAATCTCCGCAGTACTCAGAATGCTTCGCCGTGAATATGCGACCTTTCCCATGGATCTGCGCGATGGCGTGAAGGTCAGTTTGCCCAACGGTTGGTTCCTGGTCAGAGGTTCGAATACTGAGCCGATCATTCGTGTATTGGAAGAGGTGTGATGGTTAACAGTTGCAGCTCTCAAAAGCCAACCCCTCCTATTGTCCCTTGCATTTGGCAATTATTAGAGTGATGTCGTCGTGCTGTTCGTGAGTGCTGAAACGCTGGACGTCCTCAACGATCGACGAAAGCAGGACCTCTGAAGACAATGCACGGTTTCGCCGCAAGGCTTCAATCAAACGCTGTTCGCCAAACTCGTCTCCGGCATTGTTGAACGATTCAGTTATGCCATCGCTATAAAGTGCGAGCGTGTCTCCTGAAAAGATCTCGCGCTCCTCAATCGCGCAATCCCACTCACTGAAGAGCCCCAATACCGTACCCGTGGAATCGAGCCGCTCAAGAGTGTTATCGCCGCGAAGAAGAAGAGCGGAAAGATGCCCACAGTTCGCATAGCGCAAGCGCCGCGCCTTGTCGTCATATTCGGCAAAGAAGAGCGTAGCATAAGCATTGTCTGGGCTGTTTTCGTAAAAGAGCTGATTCACCGAGCGTAAGAGGCGCTTCGGTTGATCCCACGCTACTGCGGACTGGCTGCGCAAATTCGCCTGCAGATGGGCCATCAGAAGAGCGGCGGCGATTCCTTTCCCTGAAATATCGCTGATCACCATGCCGAGTTTTTGTCGACCCAGGTCGAGAAAATCGTAGTAGTCGCCGCCGACGGCGCGCGCCTGGATGCAAACGCCCGCATAATCGAGAGTGCCAAGGGCCGGCAGGGTTTGGGGAAAGAGCCTGGCCTGTACCTGCTTTGCAATTTCGAGTTCCTGTGCGGCACGGCGGTCCGCTTCCAGCTTCTCGGCAACCGCGCGGCGTTTTGCATCGATATCCTGGCTCACTTCGTCGCGGCCCATAAGGACAAAGCAATTTCCGTCCGGGTCCTCAAACCGGGTGAATGTACCGCCCCAGGGTGTTGCTTGCGGTGGATGATGAAAGCGAAGGCCGCCCTCGCGCCATTGGTGGAACTTGGCGGGCACATCCTCGGTCACAAAAACGATGTCTCTGCTTCGGCCGATGAGCTTGTATTCGTCGGAGTCGGGGCTGGGAGAAACAAGCGCAAGGATGGCGATGCCATCCGGAGGGGCAACCGCTACCCAGCGATCGCCAGATTCATTACGGATATCAATGAACAGATTGAACCCAAGCTGGTCGAGGTAGAATCGAAGGCTTCGATCCTGATCGCCGACCCAGATCGTAACGTGGTGCAGGCTGAGATGGAGCTGTCAACCTCAAAGCAAAAGCAAGTTTTCGGTTTTGTACCTTGAATCCAGATGCTTGACCCGCGGCGCGACTTCGGAAAGAATCATCGTCGTTCGGCGGCGAAGCAAACACCAGCAAGCAGCACCAGGCGCGAGGACTTCTGTGATGTTGATTCAGACCAGGCTATACGTCAGTCTTCTTTTAGCAATAGGAGGCGGGAGCGTCGCTTCGATCATCATGCTTTCTCCTGAGACCTCGGTTGCGGGACAAGTAAGCGCCAAACAGCGGCCTGTTTCACGGGTCAGTCACCGCACCCGGGTATCTTCACAAACACTCTTTGACGATTTTAACTACTCCAACTTTAGGCAGCTAGCCAAACACGGCTGGATCATTCGTACTGCGCCAGGGTGGCCAGGCGTTCCGGGTGCTATCTGGGGAAACAAGGGCGTGTCATTTCCTGCTGATAAGGATCAGCGAGGCAATCGTTTGCTGCGCATGATCTCTTCCACCGACGGGACCGGAGCGAATACCCGGCAAACCCAGATTTGCCACCAGCGCAAATACCTGGAAGGGACATATGCCGCTCGGGTTCGGTTTGTCGACGTACCTACAGATGGGCCCAGCGGAGATCAGCTCGTGGAGAGCTTCTACACAATCAGCCCGCTGAAGGCGCCGATGGATCCTGACTATAGCGAGTTGGATTTCGAGTATCTGCCGAATGGCGGCTGGGGCCTCACTGGGCCCACGTTGTTTACGACGTCGTGGCGGACGTTCAGTCCGGAACCGAATTGGAAAAAGGACAACGTCTTTAATACGAGCAGCGGAAGCATTGCCGGATGGCACACACTAGTAACCCAGGTCGCTGAAGGCAAGGTGAAGTATTTCATCGACGGAAAACCCCTGGCCGAGCATGGTGGACAATATTACCCGCGTTCGCTGATGTCGATTAATTTCAACCTTTGGTTTATCAGGGATGCCGCCGTGAAATCCAGCGTCGTACGCCACTATCAGGAGGACATCGACTGGGTGTTTCATGCGGCAAAGAAATTACTCGCGCCTGAGGAGGTTGAAGCAAAGGTGGCGTCCCTGCGACGAAGATCTGTGAAGTTTCAGGATACGGTTCCGGCCCCCGTGCCCAAATTGATATCGCCTTGCGATTACTGAGTGCGCTATCGTCGGAGAGCCTTCACCTCTAGTAGAATCGGCGCCGCACCTTTCGGTTCGATGCGTCCCACGATTCGTCGCGGATCTGAAAAGTTCGGAGGACCCTTCCATGATGGCATTATTTTTCAAATCTGGAGTTTTAGCGCTCATAATCCTGATTGTTGCCGCCTCAGCCGCTGGCCAGAGCGCCTCGAAGCCTGCTGAGTCTGACGCCTCAAGGCTGGTCTATGCTGACTTCCAGGATCTTAAGACCGGCCGGCCCATAAGCAAGCAGGGCGGCGCCGTGCGCTTAAATGTGTATTCTCAGAACTCGGCGAACCCTCCGCAATTTCGCGGATTGGAAAATGCGAATCCACCCGCCCCGGCGTTCGCGCGAGTGACGCCGGATGACACTGCGGCCGCTTTCGATTACGAGCTGCGGATCCCAAACGAATGGGAAGGAGTAAATATGGAGGTGTTCGGGCACCCCGAAAAAGAGGGCAAGCTCGTGCCCGACGATGTGAGCGGCTATAAGTTCATCACGTTTCGCGCTTTTGCCAAAGGCGCCCAATACCTAAAACTCGAGCTGATCACCCGCGGCCAGGGAACCAATCTCGAGTCAGGATATCCCGCAGCGACCATTCGGCTTTCTCCGGGTTTCAATACCTACAAACTCAAACTCGATTCTTTTAACCAACCAGATTGGGCGATGCAACTTGATCTGAAGCGAGACGTCCTCAAGAAGTTAACATCCGTCACCGTCGGAGTTCACTGCGACAAATGCATTTTGGAAAAAGGGACTGTGGTGGTCGACAACATCGCTTTCGAGAAATAGAATCCATGCATTACCCTGATTTCAATCCTCTGCTCAATCTACTCGTGTTCGGCGTCTCTACGGTGATTCCTTTTTGAAGTCGATTCACCACGGAGATTAAGAAGAACAAGAGTTTAGGCAGAGAAAAACCCAACGAGGTCACCACCCCGAGGAGAAATCAAACTCGTGATCTACAAAGCTGATGAAGTCCAGGCGCGGCGCGAGTTCTTAAGACTTGCCGGTCTCGGTGCGCTGGGATTGATGCTCTCAGAGAATCCTTTCGCTCGCGCGCTGAGTGCGAAGCCAATCGGAGATCCGCTGGTCTATGTGGGAACCTATACTACGGGCAAGAGCGAGGGAATCTATCTGTATCGATTGAACCTGACTTCAGGAGAGTTAAAGCACGTCAACACGACCAGAGGGGTCGTCAATCCTTCGTTTCTCGCTCTGTCGCCCAGCCGGCGTTATCTCTATGCCGTCAACGAAGTACAGGAGTTCGCAGGTAAGAAAAGCGGGGCAGTCAGCGCCTTTGCCGTTGATCAAAGAACAGGCGAACTGCGGCTGTTGAATCAGAAACCATCGTTGGGTGCTGACCCTTGTTATGTGGAGGTGGATAATCAGGGCCGCTTTGTCTTAATCGCGAATTACACCGGCGGTAACGTGACAGTTCTCCCGGTGGAGCGTGGCGGCAGTTTGGGCGAGGCTGCGGATTTGAAGCAGTATCAGGGCCAGAGCGTAAACCGGGACCGCCAGGAAGGCCCTCACGCCCACTGCATCATGCTTGATCCGACTAACGGGTTCGCTTATTCATGTGATCTCGGAACGGACCGAGTCATGATTTTTCGCTTCGACGCGCGAAACGGAAAGCTATTAACCAATGAACAGCCCTGGGCGCCGGTCAAGCCGGGCGCGGGACCACGTCATCTGGCTTTTCATCCCAGTGGCAAGTATGTCTTTGTGCTTAACGAACTGTATTCGACCGTGACCGTTTTTACGCGCGATCCCGAGAAGGGAAGTTTGAAAGAGCTGCAAACCTTAACCACTCTGACGAAGGATTTCGCTGGGAAGAATACGAGTGCGGATGTCCACGTTTCCTCGGATGGCCGATTCGTCTATTGTTCGAACCGTGGTCACGACAGCATTGCTATGTTCGGATTTGACGCGCGTCGCGGCGCCCTTACCATAATCGGTCACGAATCTACTCGAGGCATGACGCCACGTAACTTTGCCATCGATCCAACCGGACAGTTCCTGCTGGCAGCGAATCAAAAATCCGACAACATCGTGGTCTTTCGAGTTGATCGAAAGACGGGCCGGCTTAGCGCGACAGGACAAGCAGTCGAAGTGCCGTCTCCTGTTTGTCTTAAATTCACGGCTCCGTTTTCGTAAGGTCGTCGGTTGCGGTCGGATTTTGGCAGCGAATGACAAGACGCTTGACCTACTTTAGAACCAATTACTCGAGGTTTCGCGGATGATGCGATGGATAAGAAGTTACGTCTGGTTGTGGGGCATGATCTTGTTGAGCCTTGCACCTTCCGTTGCCGGCGGACAAACAAGATTCGTCACCACCCGAGGAAAAGAGTTCGCCTCGCCGGACGGCAAACCGCTGCTCTTGAAGGGCATTAATCTCGGCAACTGGCTATTGCCTGAGGGTTACATGTTTAAATTCAAGACGACCAACTCCCCGAGGTTGATTCAGGCCGCGATCAGTGAACTTGTCGGCGAGGACAAGGCGCGGCAGTTCTGGAAAACTTATCGCGACAACTACATCGCTCGAGAAGATATTCACTTCATAAAGCAATCCGGATTTAACTCCGTTCGAATTCCTTTCAGTTTTCGTTTGTTTGTGTCAGATGGGACGGTGCCGAGATTGGAGGGCCCGGGCTACGAACTGTTAGATCGAGTTGTGGATTGGTGCCGCAGCGAAGGCGTCTACGTGATTCTGGATATGCATGCCGCGCCGGGCGGGCAGACCGGTGACAACATTGATGATAGTTTTGGGTACCCTTTTCTTTTTGAAAGCCGCGAGAGTCAGGAGTTGACGGTTAACCTTTGGCGGAAGCTTGCAGCCCGTTATCGAAACCAATCGACTGTGATCGGATACGATCTTCTCAACGAGCCAATCGCACCCTATTTCGATACTGCATCGCTAAATACACGGCTGGAACCGCTCTACCGCGAGATCGTGAAGGCAATACGAGAGGTCGACCGCAATCACATTGTTTTCCTGGGTGGCGCCCAATGGGACACGAACTTCAAAATTTTTGGGCCGCCCTTTGACGCGAAGCTCGCCTATACATTTCACAAATACTGGATGCCGGTGAAACAGGAAGCGATCCAGGAATATCTGAACTTTGGTGAGAAGTACAATGTTCCAGTGTGGATGGGCGAGTCAGGCGAGAATACCGATGAATGGATTGATGCGTTCCGAAAGTTGCTTGAGGGACATAACATCGGTTGGTGCTTCTGGCCCTACAAGAAACTTAACTCTACCTCATGCATCGTATCGATAAATCCGCCAGACGATTGGGAAGCGATCATAGCTTTTGCTGAGGGACCACACGCGACTTTTGAAGAGGTGCGAAAGCACCGGCCGCCCAAAGAAAAGGTGGAAAAGGCGCTGGGCGATTACCTCGAGCGAATAAAATTTGCGAACTGTAGAGTTAATCGAGGCTATTTGAAGGCACTGGGGTTAAGGTGATAGCGAAGTTTTGCAGAGAAGGCCTCGTGGGGCATCAACATAGTTGGCGCATCAAGTATCTGCCCACTTGACCCTTGAGGCGCTCTTACATGCGACGTTAAGAGAGATGATTTCGCTCAAGGAGCGAAATCATCTCTCTTAAACATTCAAGGTGTTAGATCGACTTCCTAAGCCCTCATCCCCGACCCTTCTCCCAGAAGGGAGAAGGGAGAAGGGATAACGGAGATCCGAATACGACGGCGTAACTCCCTGGGCTGGACTCAACACCTTGATTCGTGAAGTATGGCATTACCCTGGTGAGGCTCCCGGGGGTTAAATCTTCGGCCGACTCCGTTCGTTCTTAGCTCTACTTCTTAACAACCAGTCCCAGAGCCTTCACGACTTCTGCATCAGGCGTTGCATGGCCATTCTTTTTATTGACGACCGCAAAGCCAGCAGTACGCATATCCCTGATCCAGACGACGCGATCAGCGGCAGGCGCAAAGCTACGATAGGTTCCGAATTCATTACAAGTGAGCGGGACCTGATACTTTGCAGCCCACGCGGCGGCCACGCCAATCTCCCGATCAATTCGGGCCGCGTTCCAACGTTCTTCACCATAGCGAAGCAGATTTCGACGCGCCGATTCATCTTGAACCGTGTCGACAATTCTGCTTATGCTTTCCGGACTTGATGGGTAGGGAACGTTCTTATAGAACGACACGTTCGGGCCGGCCCAGGTTGCACCTTGATGCGTGAATGCAAATGGTTCGTAGAAGTGGAAGTTGTAGATAATGTTCCGGTCGGCATATGGCAACAGAAACAGCAGCTCCGGTATACCAGACCAGCGGTGGCCGGACGCGATGATCGTATGCTGCGGCGCGCCTGACCGAATCGCGGAGATAAGTTTTCCCTGTATGCCAAGCCAGCGATAACCATCTTGCACCATGGGTTCATTGATAACTTCAAGAAAGAGATGGTCGGGATCACGTACTGAAAGATGCTGGGCCAGGGCTCGCCAGAATTTGGTGAAAGCTTCGATCTGGCCGTTGCTATTAAGTCTTAACTTAAATTCATCAGTTGGATGGATATCAACGATCACCGCCAAACCCTGAGCCAGTATCAGGTCAAGCGCGTTGTCGAGATATTCCAGGTATTCAGCGTTTAGCTTTGCCGGATCCTGTGGGTTGAAAAGCGGTGCCGGCTCAAGCGTCAGGCGAACGTGATCAAAACCGATCTTTCTAATCAGGTCAATGTCTTCCGCCGTGGTGTGTGATTCGAGATGAACTCTTGAATAATCCGCCGATTGTGCGAACCAGTGACTCAGATTGATTCCATGACGCAGGCGCGCAAGTCTTGCGGCCGGAACCGCCGACTGCGTTGACGAGAATTCAGCGGCGTCGACTGTGGGTTCGGTCTTTATCGCAGTTGACACGGGCGCGAAAAAAGAGCTAGTTACGGCAATGATCAATAAGGAGAGACATCGTTTCAGCATGGCGATTCTTTTAACAGTCACCGCACGAGAAAGCAAAGTAAGTGTGGTCAGGAAAGTGAGCTAACAGGTGAACCGCGGCAAATTGTTGTTAGCAATTCTGGCTGTGTTGATTTTAACTGCCGGGACTTTGCTCTCTCAAACAAGAACTGGAAGAGAGATACCCCTGCCTCGGATGAAAATACCCGTCGAGACGGGGTGGCAGTTCCGTGAGACCGGCAAAGACAAGTGGTACCCGGCGAGCGTTCCAGGTTGCGTACACACCGACCTGCTTAAAAACAAGCTGATCGATGATCCCTTTTTTCGCGACAACGAAAAGAAGCTGCAGTGGATAGGCAAGACCGATTGGGAATATCAAACCACCCTCAACCTCACGGCCGAGATGCTCAAGCGAACAAATCTCGAGTTGGTCTTTGAAGGGCTGGACACCTACGCAGACGTCTTTCTTAACGATAGACTTCTGATCGGCACCGATAACATGTTTCGCACCTGGAGGCTGGATGCAAAGCGTCTCGCGAAGCCCGGCGCGAACAGCCTGCGAATTCGCTTTCGTTCGCCCATCAATGAAGTCCTGCCCATCATGGCGAAGATGGCTTACGAACTTCCGGCAGCCAACGACCAGGGTGAAAAAACAAGTCCTTATACCCGCAAAGCGCCCTACCAGTACGGCTGGGATTGGGGCCCGCGATTTGTCACGAGCGGCATCTGGCGTCCGGTGTATTTAGAAGCATGGGATGTCGCGCGCGTCGCCGACCTCCACATTCTGCCCATTGACATACGCCCCGATATCGCGCGGTTGAGGGCTGAGGTCGAGATTATTGCGGGAACCAATCTCGACGCAGATATTCTCGTAGACAATTTGAGGGACAAGACCGTTGCCGCCCAGCGCCGCGTTAGCTTAACGCCGGGGATTAATCGAGTTGCTATTAACATCGCTGTTTCGCATCCGGCGCTTTGGTGGCCTAATGGTTTAGGCGCTCACCCTCTTTATGCTTTCAAGGCGCGTCTGCTCGTCAATGGCAAGCCGGTGGATCAAGCAATAACGCGCACGGGCCTGCGCGCCCTGGAACTCAGGCAACAGCGCGACGAATCCGGAAAGAGCTTCACTTTTGTAATTAACGGCGTGCCTGTTTTTGCCAAAGGCGGCAACTGGATTCCGGCCGACAGCTTTCCCAGTCGCATCACCAAAGATAAATATCGCGAACTGCTTGAGTCCGTGCGCGACACCAACATGAACATGCTGCGCGTTTGGGGCGGCGGCATTTACGAGAGCGACGAGTTCTATGATCTTTGCGACGAAATGGGAATTCTGGTCTGGCAGGATTTCATGTTCGGATGCAGTCTGTACCCGGCGGATAAAGCGTTTCTCGAAAACGTGCGCCAGGAAGCGAACGATAACGTGAAGCGCCTGCGGGATCACCCGAGCATAGTCATTTGGGTCGGCAACAACGAGATCGAGTCGGGCTGGTTCCATTGGGGTTGGAAAGAAAAGCTTCCGGCCCGGCTCTGGGACGACTATCTAAGGATCTTCTACGGTGTGTTGCCCGAAGTGTGTAAATCTTTGGATCCTTCGCGGCCATATTGGCCGAGTTCACCGAGTTCGAACCTCGAAGATGATCCCGAATCGCAGAAGATGGGCGATCTTCACTACTGGCAGGTCTGGCATGCTTCCG
>WNGR01011384.1_pt1 | contig 12908 bp, 8 predicted proteins | sample 5407581 | NCBI WGS metagenome assembly WNGR01 (sample SAMN13153383, study PRJNA577476) | soil metagenome | isolation source: 80 cm soil or saprolite under Garry oak tree replicate 2 | place: USA:California | collected 2016-06-15 | reverse complement strand
CAAGAAGTATAGCAAAGAGGAAGCCACCAGGGCAAGGGATGCGCGACGATCCACTCGGTCAATGACCGCTCGTCTGCATCCTGCGGCGGAGGCTTTCGATGTGCTCCTCGATCTCGTTCCTCCGACAGGGAATGGTCCCGCAACGGGTGGGCAGCAGCCTTTCCACCTGGATACCAGGGGAAAGGAGAACGAGATGGGCCACACACCGCTGAGAGCTCCCCTTATCGGCAGCGTAACCCGCCAAAAACAGGCCCACAGTGCCGAGAAGGTGTTGCGTTTTGCCCCGTTCTTTGGTATTCTAACGCTGCCGATAAGATGCACCGGACGAAAAAGATCCGTCAATGACCCGACGAGGGAACGAAACACCGAAGGTGTAGCATGTTCGATCACATACTGGAGCAATACGTGGCGCAGCTTTCCACCGCTGGCAAATCCCCTGCGACCCAGCGCGCGATCCGCTCTGACCTCCTCCAGTTTTGCACCTGGTGGGAGCAGATGCACCAGCGTCCGTTCGACCTCACGCAGGTGGTAGAGCGGGACCTGCGCGCGTGGAAAGTCTTTCGCCAACAGGACGAGGGTACGGCCCCGGCAACCATTAATCGCGGGCTTTCGACGCTGCGCCGTCTTTGTACCTGGGCGGTTGAACAGCGGCTGCTCACCGAGAATCCCGTCAAGGAGGTTGCTGACATTGCTTCCACACCCGTCTCGCCGCGCTCGTTGCCGGATCAGGCCGTCGATGCTCTGCTGCGCGCACCCCGCGTAGAGCCTGATCCCCGGCTGCGTTTGCGAGACGAGGCCTTACTCGCGTTGCTGGTGTGCGCTGGGGTGCGTATCCAGGAAGCCTGTGATGCCCAACTTCGCGACCTGGACCTGGCGTCAGGAACCCTGGTGGTTCGCAGTGGGAAAGGAGGGAAAGCGCGCCGCCTGCCGCTCCATTCTGAGGCGCAACGGACACTCTCCCGCTATCTTCAGGAGGTACGCTGCCCAGATGGGCTTCCTCCCATCGGTAGTGAACAGGAGCGCGCCCCATTGCTCGTGGGGATGCAGCGCGCGGTAGCCGGGCGTCCGCTGGTTCCGGGGATCAAAACGCGGGTGGCTCGCCAACGGATTGCACAATTGGGCCAGATAGCTGCCACCCAGCTTGAAGAAGCCGCCATCCGCGAGCGCGACCTGGCACGTGCCGAGCAGCTCCGTGCCTGGGCGCGACAACTCGCCACCGCCTCACCGCACCAACTGCGGCATAGCCTGCGCGGCGCATGCTCAAGACAGGGGCGCAGCTTCCTGAAGTGCAGCGGATGCTTGGCCATAGCCGACTCTCGACGACAGGGATCTATCTGACGCCTAGTGAGGAGGATATCAGAGCAGCGGTGGAGCGGGCCAGTCTGTAATCCACGGTACTGAGGGGAAGAGGAAGAAAGGTGGAACGGGTGGACGTAGAAAACGTGGAGAAAGAAGAAGAAACGAGTCAAGCCGAGAATCTGCTCGCGCTGCGGCGGTTCAAGGTGCTCGATGGAGAATGGGCCTCGGAAGAATTAGGACGCTTCTTCTGGCTGACACCAGAAGATATACTCCAGGTGAAAACCTGCCGCGGCGCGGCCAACCGCCTTGGCTTTGCCCTCAACCTGTTGCTCATGCGGCTGTTGCATTGCCCGTTTCCGGAGACGGGGCAGATCCCGCCTCGCATTGTCCAGTTTGTGGCGATGCAGCTCAATATGCATCCCGAAGCACTCGCTGAGTACGCCGTGCGCCGTCCCCAAACCCGCGTCGAGCATTTAGTGCAGATTCGGACGCATCTGAAGATTCGCCCGTATGCGCACACCCAGGATCAGCCTCGGCTCACGGACTATCTCCTCACACGTGCGTTGCAGCGCGATGATCCAGCGGTCTTGCTCGAAGAAGCGGAGGAGTGGCTGAGGGATGAGGGGATTCTCTTTCCAGCAGAAGCAGCCATTGAGAAATTGATTGCCCAGGTGCGTCCCCAAGCAGAACAGCAGGTGTTTTCCGCGATCACGCGCCAGCTCACCTCCACCCAGATGCAGGCACTAGAGAACCTGTTGCTCCGTGAACAGGGCAAACGGGGATCAACGTTGGCCTGGCTCAAAGAACCGGCGGTGAAAGCCTCGCCGCCCGCGATCAAGATGCTGATCAGCAAACTGGAAACCGTCCGCCAACTCCAGGTGAGTTCCATTGATCTCTCCGCGCTCAACCGCAATCGCGTGCGGGGTCTCTCCCACCTCGGTGAGAAATATCATCGGGACTCGCTGCTGCGTTTTTCGGAGCAGAAACGAGCGGCGCTGCTCGTCTGCTACCTCCAGGATCTCCAGCAAGAGTTATTGGATCGGCTGCTCATCTCGTTCACCGATTTGCTGGTGGGCATCTTCCGACGCACTGAGAGCAAAGAACAGACACACCACATGACGCATGGCAAGGCGCTCACCCAGCATGTCCACACGCTGCGCAAGATCGCCAAGGTCGTGCTTGATCCCACCGTCCCCGATGACCAGGTACGTCCGCAGATCTTCGCCGTCGTTCCACAGACCCAATTACAGGAAGTGTATGATGATTCGGGAGCCAAAGCCCGTCCAGAGGATGGACAAGCCTTTGATTTGCTGCTCAAGCATTATACCTTTCTTCGCCAATTCTTACCGGACCTGCTCAGAGCCTTGGAGTTTACCGGGACCAGCGCAGCGAAACCCGTCGTTCAAGCCATCGCTGAGCTAAAACGAATGGACGCCGAAGGAAAGCGCACACTACCCGCTCATGCTCCGCTGGACTTTTTGCCTGCCGACTGGCGCACCGCTGTTGAGACTGCCAATGCCTCGAAAAACCCGAAGGAGCGGCGCACAGCCAAACACCTGTGGGAACTGGGCCTGGCGGAGCAGATGCGCAAGCTCCTGCGTTCTTCAGACCTCTCCGTGCCAGGCAGTCGCCAGCACAAGGTCTGGACCTCGTATTTGCACTCGGAAACCGCCTGGGCCGAGCGCAAAAGCAGCTGGTTTGCCCGCCATCCTGCACACCAGGACGCCAATGCCTATCTCGATGCCCTGGAAGAGCGTTACCAGATAACCTTACGCACGGTGCTGGCTGAGTGGGACACCAACGACTTTGCCGAGATTGTCATGAAAAATGGCAAGGCGACCCTTGATCTCTCCAAAGATGAAAAGCTGGTGCTGCCTGCCACCGTCGAACCCCTGCGCGCAGCCATTCTCGAGTTGATGCCCCATGCTCGCCTCGCTGACGTCTTTTTGGAGGTGGAAGATTGGACCGGCTTCCGCGAGGACTTTGTCCATCTTAACGAGCGGCAGAATACCGCGAAGCGTGACCCACGCACCGATCTGGCGCTGTTTGCCGCCATCCTGGCACATGGCCTCAATCTGCCACTGACCACGATGGCCGAGTCCACAGAAATCCCCTACCACGAGATGACCCATGCCTCCGACTGGTATCTGCGCGAAGAGAACGTGCGGCCAGCCATCACCAGAGTGGTCGACTACCACCATGGTTTGGCCTTGGCCTCAGCCTTCGGTCCAGGCACCACCGCCATGTCTGATGGCATTCGCTTTGAGGTCGCGGCCCGCTCCCTGCACGCGCAGTATCATTCCCGGCATTTTGGTCCCCGGCGTGGAGTGACGCTGCACGATATGATTAGTGACCAGCGCTTGATGCCATGCTGCACCACGAGACAGAGTTGCCCATTGAGGAAATGATGGTGGATACCGCAGGGTTTACGGAACTCATGTATGCCCTGTATGACCTCCAGGGTTTCAAGCTCTCGCCACGGATTCGCGATCTGGGCGACCACTGCCTCTATCCGCTGGCCAGTATCACCGACTACGGCGTCTTAAAGCCGGTCTTCCGGGGACCGACCATCCGGCGGGACTTGATTGAGCGCTGTTGGGACGATATGCATCGCATTTCCGCCTCCCTCAAAGATGGCACGGTCACTGCCGTCCTGCTCACGAGCAAGTTACAGGCCCTCGACAACAAGAACTTGATCCATCGTGGACTGGAGGAATACGGACGCATCCTGTACACCATGGATGTGCTCACGTTTCTCTCGGACCAACCTCATCGGCGTAAGGTGGGGCGTATGCTCAATAAAGGAGAGGCCGTCCATAGCCTGGCCCGCGACGTCGCCTATGGACAGCGCGGGGTGCTCACCGATCGTGATTTTGCCAGTCAACTCAACCGCGCAACCTGCCTGAGTCTTTTGCTGAACATCATCGCAGCCTGGAATACCTGCTACATGCAGGCAGCGCTCGACCACCTACGAGCCACCGGCTATCCCGTCCAGGAGAGTGATCTGGAGCATCTCTCGCCGATTACCTCAGCCCACATCAATGTCCATGGCTCGCATCACCTCGACTTACTGGCCCCTAAAAAGCGCAAAGGACAACTGCGTCCCTTACGGACGACCCCTCCGCTGTTCTAACAAGGCTGCCAGGAGCCTTAGCGTTGTGGATAACTCACACTCTGGGGAGTTGGGAGGGCTTAGCGTTGTAAATTTCTCGCGCGGGCCTAATAGGCCAGAAAGAACTTCCAGCCTTCAAGCGAGAGCTAGCCAAAGGTGTCAATTACAACATTCGGCGTCGTCCTTTTGGTACTGTTCCATGTCGTGTTATTTGAATGGTTCCGCTTGGAAATCTGCGGGTGACGACAGAAAACAGGTGAGGAAGCACAACACCGAATGCTGGAATTGACAGGACGGGCCTCAGTGATTTCCACCGTGGGATGAGGCATGCTTCTGCGTTGGAGGAGCGAGTCGTGTCAACATGATTATGCTCACGATGGCCGCAACACCGTGCAAACCCATCATCACGGCGACCTCTGGGATCGTCGTATCTGCTTCGAAAGCGATTGGATCGCTCAAGATCAGCACATCGGGGATGAGCGAGATGAACAAGGCGATCACCGCAATCACCGTGTAGACCCGCACCGCCCTTCTGCTGAAACGCCTTACCAGGGCATACACCCCACAGGCCAGCACCACACCTACGACGGTCATCAAGATCACCGATTGCCACGCCAGCGGCTCAAATGTGGTTGAGAGCGGCAGGAGAGCGAAGGCTATCGCACGTACGATGAGATTGGCAATGGTGGCAGCAATGATGGTGAGCAAGCTGACCAACCAGAGCGAGATGCTTCCTGTTCTCTGCATTCCCCTTAGCTCGTTTTGCAACGTGGTTTGTTCCATTTTTTGATTCCTTTCCATTGAATGAAGATCATACGAGCTGACAACGAGATGACTGTATTACGCTACTAAGAGACACCCGTTTGCCAGAGGCAGGGGCACTGCTTGCCTTTCGACACCACGCGTGCCAGTGCCGCTGCCTCTCTCGCTCATTCCAGCACGTCTTCTCTCATTGCTTGACTGGTTGGTACGAGAGCACAATGATGCCTGAACTGAACGTCCTGGTATCAACCAGTCTGAGCACCTTCTTCTCGCTCCCGTCGCTGAAGAGACGCTTTCCGCTCCCCAGGAGAACCGGATGGACCATGAGCCGGTACTCATCGATGAGGTCGTGTTGCATCAACGTGTGGACCAGCTGGCCACTGCCGAACACCAACAGGTCCTGACCGTTCTCCTGCTTGAGCCTGGAAACTGCTTCTGCGATATGGTCCTTGATCAGGCTGGCATTCCACGTCACCTCAGAGAGGGTCGTGGAAACCACGTACTTGGGCAGGCTGTTCATGCGCTCGCCATACTCTCCGGTATCCTTCATGGTTGGCCAGGCTTTGGCAAAGCCTTGATAGGTCACTCTCCCCAGCAGAAGCCCGTCGGAAGCCCTGAGTTCATCGAATTTAAACCTTGATGCTTCCTCATTCCAGAAGGGGAAGGACCAGTTCCCAGGCTCGTCCATGATGCCATCCAGGGTCACGTACTCCGAAACAATGACTTTTCTCATGCTGTTCTCCTTCTTTCTTCCGTCGAAACGATGATGCTTGCCATGTACAGGTACAAACAAGAGTTCGTGCAGGCCTGGCCGCTCAAAGCTCCAGCGTCACCTCTGCTTCAGGGGCTTTCTGCTGGCTCTTCACGCCCAGCATCCTCGCCCGTCTCAAGCGAGAGTAGGGTCAGACCCAGGCGAATGATCTGTAAGAGCACGCCATGCAGCGCGGCCTGGTCCGGCAGAGGCCCAGAGAGCAGGGTCGTTCCCGCATCCTGGTGCTCAATGCGCAATCCCTCAAACCGATCTTGCCAGGAATGGTCCAGGTGGCCTTGCACACGAATGCGGTAGTGCATCTGTCTCCTCCTGCCTTCCGGATGTTGCAAATCTGAGGAAAGCATAGCAGGAACGCGAGCCTTTCGACAGTCGTCAAAGGTGTACCAAAAGGAGTAGTTTTGTGAGGAGGAAGGCACCTTGTTGGGAGGAATAGGCTTAGAGCAGCGAGAGCGCACGCGCCTGCACAATCGCCTGAGTGCGACTTTTCGCTCCCAGCTTGCCGAGCAGATTGCTGACATGTTTCTTGACTGTGGAAAGCTGGATCACCAGGGCATCAGCAATCTCCTGATTGGAGGCGCCAGCGGAAAGCAAGCGCAAGATCTCCTGTTCGCGCCGGGTGAGTGGTTCAAGCGGGGTGGATGAGCGTGGCGATGCCAGTTGTGCAAGGACCGGCGCAGGCTCGGGAGTGGGTGTCCCCACAAGGGGTCTACTCGCGCCTGTCTCCTCGTGCTCGAACGCGGTTAAAAGACGCGAGACAAAGGAGCGCGAAAGCGCAACTGTGTCCTCTTGCGGGCTCGGGGTCGTGGTGAGCAAGCTCTGGAGGGCTTGCTTCATGGGGCGGCCCTCATCCAGGTACACGCGGATGTTTCCCTCCAGTTGCGTCAAAGCCAGGAGGCGAGCCGCAACCACGCGGGCTTGTACCCTCTTCCCCGCCTGGTGCAAGGCCACCAGGTGCAGCGCGAGAAAGGTGATGGTGGTCTCGATGTCTCCTGGTTGGTCCAGCTGCCGGCTCCACTGTTCCAAGGTTTCGAGCGCCTGCAGGGACTGCTGCTGGGTGAGCAGCACCCGCACTTGCATGAGCAGGGCGGTTTTGTGAATGGGATTCCAGGTTTCTGGGGAGAACTCCAGCTGCTTAGCAAAGTTCCGTGCCGCCTCCAGATCGCCCGCTGCTAGCCAGTACCGCGCGCGTACGGGCCCCACCCAAAGAGCATACATGGCATATCGCTCCTGCTGGATCAGGGCTTCTGCCTGGTGCAGCGAGTGGTCTGTTGCAGCCAACTCGCCTCGTGCGAGTTCGATCTGGGCCAACACGAGATGCCCCGACACCAACAGATCGGTGTGTTGCCAGCTCTGCGCGATGTGCAGCATCTGGTGTGCACATCGTGAGGCCTCTTCCAGGCGATTCCAGGCGTAGTAAACGAGAGCCAGACAGGAATGTAGGTAGCCTTCAAATGCGGCGTGGAGGCCAATCTGTTTGGCCAGGGCGAGACCTTCCAGGCATGCCTGCTCCACCAGGCGCAGTTGCCCGGCCGTCTGATAGGTCAGGGCCAGCCAGACCATCACGCGGATCGTGGCCCGGTGGTCTTCGGTTTCACGGGCCTCGCGCTTGGCCTCCAGCAGCCTGGGAATCAAGAGGGCTCCTTCCCACTGGAGCGTCTGGGTGAGCACGAAGGTGAGGCCGAGCGTAACCATCTTCCAGCTCACCTCCTCCTGCTCATCCAGGCCCTCGATCTCCTCCACCAGCTGGCGCATCCCCTCGGCGTCATAACGCAGGACGGTCGCTCGTGCGGCGATGAAGGCTCGCAGCAAGCGCAAGCGCCGGTGCACCAGGACCACCTCTGCCTCCGGGAAAGCTAGCACGCTTTCCTCAGTCTCGGACCTCTCGGTCGGGTTTTCCTGACGCTGCCCTAGCGTTTCCAGCCGTCCCAGTACCTGCTCCACCAGCGCGAGCGAGTGTACATACGAAGCCCGGACCAGAAAGAACATGGATTCCACCAGGTGCCGAGCGGCATCCAGGGCAAGACGAGCATGGGAGAACAAGACGGCATCCGGCAGCTCGGCGATCCAGGTCAGCATGGCCTGGGCCTCTCCACTCAGCCAGAGGGAGGGAGCGGCTCGCTCTAGCAGGTGAGCAGCGTACCGATAGTCTGGTGCCGCCAGGGCATGCACAATGGCTTCCCGCAGTTCACCTTGCTTCTCAAACCACTGGGCTGCCAGGATGTGGATGCGTGGCAGCAGGTCCGGCTCCCTCGCGTGCACCTGGGCCAGCAGCGCTTCGCGAAATAGGTCGTGCAAGCGGTACCACTGCCGCTCGGAGTCCAGGGGCACCACAAAGAGCTGGTTGCGCTCCAGGGTCTCTAAGATCTCCTGACTCGCTGGCTCCCCGGTCACTGCCTGGCAGACGGCCGCGTTCATGCGCGTGAGTACGGCCACCTGCACCAGGAAGCGTTGGATGGGCTCAGGCTGCATGCCGACGATCTCCTGCTGCACATAGTCCAGCACATAGCGGTGGCTACCGCGAAAGGTCGCGATCCAGGTCGAGCGATCTTCTTGCATGCGCAGGGACAGGGCCGCCAGTTGCAGCCCGGCTACCCAGCCCTCGGTGCGCCTCTGGAGGGTCAGCACCTCTTCTTCCGAGAGTGCGAGGTCCATCGCCTGCCGCAGAAAGAGACTGGCCTCCTCCGGGCGAAAGCGTACCTCGTCCGTGCGGATCTCGAGCAACTGTCCCCGGGCGCGCCAGCGTGGCAGAGGCAGGTCCGGGTCCACGCGACTGGAGAGCAGGAGGTGGACGTGCGCCGGCAGATGCTCGACCCAGAAGGTCACGCTCTCCTGAATGAGCGGATCGTCGATTACCTGATAATCATCCAGCAACAGCACGAGGGGTGCGACGTGCTCAGCCAAGTCATTGAGCAGGGCAGTCAGTATGGCGGAAAAAGGAGGAGGCTGTGGCGAGCGCAACAGAGCGAGAGCGAGCGCCCCGATGCCTGGCACGCGGGTGCGTAGCGCCGCGATCACGGCAGCCCAGAAGCGGAACGGATCAGTGTCCAGCGAGTCCAGAGACAGCCAGGCGACGGCTCGCGGATGCCTGTTGGCCCACGTGGAGAGCAGCGTCGTCTTTCCCCATCCGGCGGAGGCGGCCAGCAGCGTCAGCGGAGTCGAGAGCGCCTCATCCAGTGGAGCCTGTAAACGGTCCCGCTCCACCAGCGAGCCGGGCAAGCGCGGCACCGAGAGCTTGGTTGAGAGCAGTGTCAATCTCTGTTCGGCCTGTAGCGATGCAGGCAAGGAAGACGGAGAGGCAGACGAGAACACGTTCTCGCTGGCGTTGGAGAGGGCCTGTGCCACCGCCTCTAAGCGGGCAAGCGAGACGCTGGCCGTCCGCCCGAGATAGCGCTTGTGGGTGCCGCCCCGGTCGGTGTGGTAGGCATACCAGTACCCTCCCCCGCGTGGTCGAGCCTCCTGGTAGACATTGAGACTCCCACAAGCGCCATGGAAGGCAAAGGACGTCACCTCACGGAGCCATGCGAGCCACGCGGCTTCATCTCCTGGTTGAAAACGCTGCTCAAGCTGGCCCTGCATGTACGACTCATAGAGCCTCTGATCGGAGGACCAGATGAGCGCGTGAAGCGGGACTCTGGGCATATGCTCTTCCCTCTATCTGCGTTGTTCCCAACTGCGTCTGCGTTCCTCCCAACACCAAGGAGTATAGCAAAGAGCAGGCCAACGGGCAAGAAGGACTGCGCAGGCGTCGGCCATGAGTCCGGCCTTCCCATTCATGGTGAGGCGAATGTGACCATGGTACATATAAGTGCTATTATATGGTACATTTGATAGAAATGGAAGGGATCGATTGCTAATCAATCGACTTCTCTAGCCGCTTCTTCTTTCTCTGTTACCCTAGAGAATCTCAAACAGTTTTCCTAGTTATATGGTACTTGCAAGAAAGTGAAGAATAAACCGTGATGTCCGACCAACCTGCTCTTCCCACAGCCGATGCTGTTGAAACCTTTGTGGCCAGTTTGCGCCAGCGTGCGGTGCCTCTGAACACCATCAAATCCTATGCGCATGATTTGCGCCTGTTTGTCCAGGCTATGCCTGCCGATCTGGTGATCGTCACCTCGGAACAGATCCAAGCATTTTTAACGAGCGATGAACACCATAGCGTCGCAACCCGCCGCCGACGCTATAGCACTCTCTGCACCTTTTATCACTGGCTGCTTCGCCATGATGTGCTGGAGACGAACCCGATGGATCGCCTTGATCCCATTGAGGCCTATTAGGCCAGCGCGAGAAATTTACAACGCTTGTATATTGGACGTAGGAGTGAATCGACCAAGGCGATTGGCGAAAATGGGGTGGTGGGGATACACTGGAGTCTGGGAGGGCAGGAGTCGGCTCTTACAACGCTGGGGAGCTATACTGCCCCTAGGCTTAGAATGCCATCCTCCCGCCCAGGCGACCCGATTAGGAACATTGGGGCTGTGTGCGGAAGCAGGCCCCTGATCAGTTGCAAGCTTGGGTGCATCTCCTCACCCGTCATTGGACTGGACCTGGGCAATGAGCCGACGGATGACCTCTCAGCGAAGAGAGTGTGCTTTCCACTGAGGAAAGGAGGTCCCATGAATACGATTGGCCTGGATTTGGCTGTTGAGGCCGCTCACAAGGCGGTCGTGATCGATGAGCAGGGGCGCTTCATCACTCCGGTCTTCACGCTTCGCACGCGACCGAGCGACCTGGAGCAACTCCTGGCTCGTGCTCGCCATGGAGATCAGGACGCTGCCTTGCAGGTCGTGATGGAGCCGACCGGCATGGCCTGGTTTCCCATCGCTGTCTATCTGGTGCGTCACGACGTGACGGCCTACCTGGTCAACAGTCAAGAAGTGGCTGACCTGCGCCGCTACTACCAACGTCATGCGAAGAGCGACCGCATCGATGCCCGTGTGCTGGCTCGCCTGCCCCTGGTCAACCCCGAGAAACTGCATCGCTTACACTTGCCCTCGGCCACGACCCTGGCCTGCCAGCGGAGCTGTAAACAACTGGACCGCTTGAGTACGCTCATCACTGCCATTCAGAACCGGGTGCAAGCAATCGATCGTTTCGCCTGGCCAGGCTTGGAGGAGCAAGTTTTTGCCGACCCGTTTGCCCCCGCTGCTCGTTGGATGCGCACCCACTGGTATGATCCACAGCGCGTGCTAGAAGCAGGAGCTGCGACGATTCGCGAGCAATGGGAGGGAAGTTCCGAAGCCGCAGAGAGTGCGGGAGCATGGTGTGAGACACTCGTTGCTCTGGCTGCTCAGGTGCTGGCCCTCTACGGCAGCGAGAATCAGTATCTGGACTTTGCCCAGCTGCAAGCCGAGGTCTGCCGTGAACAAGCATGGCTCGCCACCCTCGAACAGCAGCACCAGACGCTGCGCAAGCAGACGGTCCGCCCGCTCTATCGACAGATCCATCCCAGCCGCAACCTGGAAACGCTCAAAGGTGTGGGACAAGACAGTGCGGCAGTCTATGCCAGTTTCATTGGAGACACCAAACGCTTCAGTTCCAGCCGCTTGTTCCGCGGCTGGAGTGGCATGGTCCCCGAGAGTGCTCAGAGTGGTGATACTGAGGCGAAAGGGTTGCATATGAGCCAGGCTGGCCCCGATTTGGTCAAGAAGTACGCGTATCTGGACGCCGAAATCGCACGGCGCTGGGACCCGCAGATTGCGGCGATCTACTATGATCAGATGGTGCATAAAGGCAAGCATCATAAGCAGGCCGTCTGTGCCTGTGCGACGCATCTGTTGGATCGGGTGCTCGCTGTGCTGCGCCAGGACCAGCCTTACCAACTCCGTGCAGTGGATGGGACGCCAGTGACGGTCGAACAAGCCCAGCGGCTCATTGCGGAGCGCTACCGCGTCTCGCCGGAAGTGCGTCGACGCACCACCAAGCACCAGCGCAAGGAGCGAGCCGAACGCCAAGCTGAGCACAACAGCAAAGGGAAAGCCGTCTCAGCAAGCTAAGTGGCAAGCGTTCAGCTTCCACACATCTGAGTCAACTTCCCCTCTGCGTTTTGGACAAGGCTATCGTACAACACCCCTCGGGCACCAAGCAATGCTCGGCGTGCCGAGGTAGGGAGGGTATGGCCCGCAAAAGGCTGGGCAGAGATGCTACGTCGATCTCACTGCAGAAAGGGCAACGCCGACCTCAGGAAGTCGAGCATGTGAGGGGTGAGGCGTTCGCTGAAGCGGAAGGGAAGGGAGCCGTAGGCTCATCAAGCATCCCTGGGAGCTTGAGGCTCGGCCGGGATGCTGGAACGCCTGCTCATGCCAGCAGCGCGGAGCAAGCGATGCCGAGAGAATCGACCCTTGACAGAGCCGGGTAGACTCGCAGAGCGAGAGCGACCTGCTGACTTCAGCGGTTCATCAATGCAGGACCAGGTCGCTCTCGGCGCGCAGCGCTCACCCGGCTCTGTCAAGGGCGGCATCGCCCGCGCCGCTGGCTCGCAGAAACGTGGGAGTGCTCATGGAGCCTGGGCACAGACAGTGGGGCGAATCACTGATCAGATGAGGAGGTCTTGGTGCAGAAGCAGAGCTTTTCTCAACTTCCATGAGGGTCAGCTGGGGTAGACTGAGCAGTCTGCACGGGGGCACATGCTTTGGGCGGCAAAAACAGCCTCTGCCTGCAAACAGGTACGTTGAGATGACCTTGTTAGCTGCATACGCAAGGTTCAACTCTTGACAAGAATTAGAACATCTAAGCCCTCAAAGCGCTCAAGAGCGCGAGTTATCCACAACGCTAAGCCGCGAACTCGGCTCTTTAGAACAATGGAGGGGTCGTGTAAATGGGATGATCTCTCCCGGGTGTGATGAAAACGCCCCTGACTCCGTGGTTCTTTGCTCTCTCCCGTCCTGTGCCGAGCCTCGAACGAGACAAGCGAGAGGCGAGTTCCAACCCACATGAGATCCGCCTACCGGACTTACTCAGAGA
>WNGR01019040.1_pt1 | contig 12909 bp, 10 predicted proteins | sample 5407581 | NCBI WGS metagenome assembly WNGR01 (sample SAMN13153383, study PRJNA577476) | soil metagenome | isolation source: 80 cm soil or saprolite under Garry oak tree replicate 2 | place: USA:California | collected 2016-06-15 | reverse complement strand
CCCCGCGGCCGCACCTCGCATGACGTGGTCGAAGCCGTGCGCCGCATCCTTGGCTTCCGCCAGATCGGCCACCTCGGCACGCTCGATCCCCTCGCTACCGGTGTCTTGGTTTTGCTCCTCGGACGCGCCACGCGCTTCGCGCAATTTTATGCCGACCGCCGGAAACGGTACGAATGCGGCTTCCGTTTCGGCTTTGCCACCGATACTTACGACGCCGACGGCACTCCGCTCGGTCCTGATACCAATCCGCAGTTAAATAGCGACGAAATCGAGCGGCTCGCCGCCGCCTTCACCGGAAAATTCCAGCAGACCCCGCCCGCCTTTTCCGCCAAAAAAATTCACGGCCGACCCGCGCATGAGCTGGCTCGCAAACACATGCCCGTGGAACTGAAACCGGTGGAAATCCAGGTATTCGAGTTTCGCCTCCTCGGCATCGAGGGTCCGCTGGCGCGTTTCTCGGTGGAGTGCGCCGCGGGCACCTACGTCCGTTCGCTGGCCCACGAAATGGGCCGGCAGCTCGGCTGCGGCGCTCATCTCGGCCAGATCGTGCGCACCGCCGTCGGCGAATTCACGATCGATCGTGCCGTCAGTCTGGAGGATTTCGCGCGCGCCGCGCAATCCGGCCAAGCCGCGCACTGGATCGTGCCGCTCGGAAATTTGCTGACGGAATTACCTCGCGTTTCCGTGCTGCCGTTTGTCGAGCGCCGTGTGCGCCACGGCTCTCGCTTTCAAGTCGCGCTCTCGCAGCTTCAGGCCGGACGCCGGGAGGTCTCCCAAGGCGCGCCGGCGCAGCTCGATTCCGACGAATGGAAGCCCGCGCGCGTGCGCGTGTTCAACCAGCAGGATCAGCTCATCGCCATTGCCGAAGCGGTTGTCCCGCGAACCTATCAGCCCGTGCTCGTGCTTGAAGCCGAAGCCTGAACTTAGGGTTCGCGTCAGCGTTCTGGATTGGGCGGCCGCGTGCCGCCTTGCGGCGGAACAGGCGGAGGCATATTGGGCTGAGGATTCGGCGGAGCAAAAGGATTAGGCGGCTCAGCGGTGCCCGGAACCGGATTAGGTCCCGGTTGCGGCGCCCCGGGAGCTCCTACAGGAGGCGCGGCACTTGGGGCAGGCGGGACTCCTGCGGGTGGCACTCCGGGCGGCAGCGGCAGTGTTTGACCTGGAACCACAGGCCCCGGCGGGGCGACGGTGCCGACGCCCCGGCCCGCGTAAAAGGTGCGGCCTTCGCGGGGCGTCAGGCGCAACTGGCGCGGCGTAATGGCGATCACCAGTTCAGTATCGCTTTGCTGTTTGCTGCGGTCGCTTGTGACCGGCCCAAGGAAGGTCAGGCCCGGCCATCCCGTAATGCTGCGAAGTTCGCTCGATTCGATCAGGCCCGAGAGAATGCTGGTTTCATTTGCTCGCAGCCGCACCACCTGCTGGATGGTGCGATTGCTCAAAATCGGGATGCCATTCACATTCTGGCCGGTCAATGCGCTGATATCGAACTGCATATTCAGCGAAACTTCATCTGGGGGATGTACTCGGGGTGTGGCATGGACTTTCAGTCCCAGGTCCACGTATTCGGAGGCCGGATAAGAAGTGAGCGGTGCGCTCGAAGAAAGCCGGTTATTAACCGCGTTGAGGATGACGGAAACAGTATTCGACGACTGATTCGCGACGGCCACATCGAGCAACCCACTGCTGGCAAAATCGCCCTTCGCCGCGGCCACAGGGCTATTCCCGGTTGGAACGCTCAGAGGCGTCGCGAAAGACGCATTGCCGAGCCCGAGAAAGACGTCGAGGGTGTTGGCCGATTCGCACACGACAATCAAGTCGGGAAATGTGCCGGAAGCGAAATTCCCAGAAAGCAGAGCTGCTGGGCCGGCATCAGTCGTGAAGCTGGTCGGAGCGCCGAATGTGCCGTCGCCGTTGCCGAGTAAAATGGATAAGGTATTGTCGACCTTATTTGTCACTGCGAGGTCGGGCCGGCCATCGCCATTGAAATCCGCGCTTGCAATTGCGGAGGGGCCTACGCCCGTGCCGAAATCAATTCGCTTGAAAAATGTTCCGTCGCCGTTGCCGAGTAAAACCGAGACACTGTTCGAGCCGCTATTCGTCACGGCCAAGTCGGTTTTGCCATCGCCATTGAAATCGCTGGCGACGAGCGCTGAAGGACTCCTGCCGGCTGAAGTATCAATCTTAGTCGCGAACGTGCCGTCGCCGTTTCCCAGGAAAACAGAAACCAATCCGTCTGCTTGGTCCAGGACCGCGAGATCCACTTTCCCGGCGCTTCTGAAATCGCCGGTGACTATGGCTACGGGGCTGTTCACGCCAGTGATGGTGCGGCCCGCCGTGAACGTCCCATCTCCATTGCCCAACAGTATCGAAATGGTGTTGTCGGTGAAGTTGGCCACGCCGAGGTCGAGTTTCCCATCGCCATTGAAATCGCCGGCGACGATGGCGTCCGGTGCCACGCCGGTTGGGAAGGTAGACTGCGATTGGAATGTCCCGTCGCCATTCCCTAATAAAATCGAAACCGTGTTATCGCCCTCGTCGGCAACGGCCATGTCCAGCTTCCCGTCTCCATTGAAATCCCCTACGGCGACCGCGCTGGGCGAATGTCCTACGGGAAAATCGGTCCGTGGGAAGCTGGGTGTAAGGCTGCCTAGAGCGCTGGTAGAGAGCTGCGACACCGGCGCGACCAGGCTTGCCGACAGCAGAGCCAGAGTGATGGGAAAATGGTCACCCACGAAGAATGTCGCGGGCCGCCCATCCTCGACGCGCAACAGGACGCGTTGCGCGCTCCGCACCATGCTCAGAGTGCGGGAGAAATTTGCCGTGGCCCCCGGCAGCGTGGCCAGGAAAATCGTGCTACCGCCTCCAAAAGCGATCAGCGGCGGTATCGCTGCGGCCGCGCCGCCTGAGGCTGCCAGCGGATTCTGCGTTCCGAATATATTCTGGATGGCCTGCAGGAGCGTGCCCGAACTCTGGGCCTGCTGCAGTTCGCGGATGATGCCGGTACTCAGAGAAAAGGTCTTGACGCTCGTAGGGGGCGCGATGCCGAGGTCAACAGTGGCGTTCCGGTCAACTTCGAGCAGATCGACTTCCAGGAGAAACTCGCCCGGCGGCTGCTGTACGTCCTTGAGAATCGCTTCGGCCAACTCGACATTTGCCGGCGTGTCCCGCAGGGTGATGCTGTGTGTCTTGAGATCAAGCTCGGTTCGGCGGAGACCCACAATGTCCCGGACCATGCGCATCGCCTCGGTCATCTCATCGTTCGTCTCAGCGGCTGGCAGCGGTATGGTTTTCTTGATTTCGGGATCGTAATCACGGCGCTTGTTCGCGGTATCGGCCGCAACAAAAAATGTTTTTGCGTCTACGGCGAACCAAAATGTATTGGTCTGCTCCGAGAGCAGGCGCATGGCCGTATCGAAATCGACATCGGAAACACGAAACCTTATTTGCCGGTCCTGCAGCTCAGGATCGAACGCCGCGGTGACTCCGAATTGCCGCGCCAGCTCCTCATAGGCCGCGTGCGTCGTCCCGCTGTAGTCAAAATTGCGCTTGCTGGCGTTTGCTTTGATCACCGGGAGAGCGCTTGCCAAATTGTCGCCGGGCACGGTCGGGGAGGGGTTCGCTTGCGCCAATTCCTGCAGGCGTTCCTGCGCAACTGCATAGCTTGGGTCCACTTCGAGCGCAGATTGCAGCAGGGCGCGAGCCAGCGCGGGATTGCCGCCGAGCAGTTGCCTTTCGGCTTGTTCGGTGCGTTGTTGCGCAAGCGCGGAGCGCGCCAGTTGCTCACGAAGTTGAATAGCGCGATCGTCAGGGGAAAGCGCGGTGGTCTCCCGATACGCCTGGAATGCGCTCTCCCAATCGCCCAGGGACTCGGCGCGCTGGCCTTCTTCAAAGGCTTGTCGTGTCTTATTTGTGTTGGGAGGAGTCAGCACCGAGTCCCTTCCGCCGGCAACTGTGCCGGGCGATTGCGCCCGGAGGGAGAGAGAAAGAAATGGAATGAGTGCCGCCAGAACGCCGACCCGGATCGGGCCAATCCCCGTTCGGCGAGCTCCGATTCGGAAGATCCGGCGGGCGATTTCAGACGTAAACATGCGCGCATATTGTAACCGCCGAGAGAGAGCGAGGCAGCCGCAAAATGCCTTGACTGTGTGATTTGAAGGCACTAAACTGGATTTTGTTACTTGCAACTGATTTGCAACTGGGACTTGCCTTTTGATCTCCTCCTTCCTGATTGCTCTACGTGAAGGCGCTGAGGCCGCTCTCGTCGTCGGCATTGTACTCGTTTATCTGGACCGCACCGGACGCACCCGATTGGCTCGGTTCGTCTGGGCGGGCGTAGCTTTGGCCGCTGCTTTGAGTCTCGCGGCAGCCGTCGCGCTGGAACGCTGGCAGATCAGCGAAGACGGATTTGAAGGCCTTTTGATGCTGCTGGCCGCCGTCTTCGTTGTCACCATGATCCTTTGGATGAACCGCGTAGCACGCCATCTGCGCAAAGAAATCGAGCAGCGGGTGGAGTCTTTTGCGCAGCAGACCGATTTGGCCGCCGGGCTTGGCCTCGGCACTTTCGTCTTCCTGATGGTTTTGCGAGAAGGGGCGGAGTTGGCGCTGATCTTGCGAGCCGTGGAGCTCTCCACGCAAGGAGTAGCCGTTTGGATCGGTACGGGACTGGGCCTCGCGCTCGCGATCGCCGTTGGTTTCTTTTTCTTTGAAGGCACCCTGAAAATTCCCTTGGGCCGCTTTTTTTCGGTAACCAGCGCGATTCTGGTAATCGTGGCCGTGCAGTTGGCGCTGACGGGACTGCACGAACTGAGCGAGGCCATGTGGCTGCCCTCGGGCAAACGCGAGATGGCGTTGGTAGGACCCATTGTGCGGAATGAGTTTTTTTTCTTTGTGGTGATCTTGGGTGCGGCGGTGCTGCTGATTCTGCGCGAGTGGCGCTCCATGAGTTTCGCAGCGGCGCCTGAACCTGCAAATGCCGCGGATCGCCGCCGAATCCGCTGGGAGCGCCGGACCCAGAGCCGCTGGATGTTTTCGGCGGCGGTCGTCTTCGTGATCGTGATCCTTACCCTGACCGCCGATTTCGTCTATGCGCGTGTTTCTGCCGCGCCTCCGCAAGCGCGGACGGTGGCCGCGCAAAATGGCGCAGTGCGCATACCCATGGCCGAGGTAAACGACGGCAATTTGCATTTTTTCCAGGTGGAGGCGAACGACACTTCTTTGCGCTTTATCGTCATACGCAAGCCTGATGGCACCTGGGGAACTGCTCTGGATGCTTGCATGATCTGCGGGTGGGCGGGTTACCGGCAGAGCGGATCAGACGTGGTTTGCCGCAACTGTGCCTCCGCAATTTACGTCCCGAGCATTGGTCAAGCGGGCGGCTGTAATCCCGTGACTTTTCCTGCGCACGTGGACGGCAGCGAATTGGTAATTGACGTTTCCGCCCTCACCGATGCCGCGCGTAGAGTTCCCCGGTAGGTACGCGCTCTCGTGTTTCTCAGGCTGATCACAGATTCTTTCGCCCGGCAGCCCCGGCGCAAGCTGCTGACCACGGCTGCCCTTGCTCTCGGCACAGCCATAGCCACGGCGACGCTCACGGTTGCTTTGGATGTAGGAGACCGGCTGGCGCGCGAATTTCGCAGCTTGGGCGCCAACCTCCTGGTCACTCCGGAAGCAGACACACTTCCGCTGGAGATCGGCGGTGTCGATTACCGGCCGGTGGATTCGGGCATTTTTTTGTCCGAAGCGGATCTGGGGAAGCTGAAGACAATCTTCTGGCGCAACAACGTGATCGGTTTCGCGCCTTTTCTCGATGTGCCCGTTGCAGTGACTTCCACGAATTCATCTACCGTGAATGTCCCATTGCGTACGACCCTGATCGGCACCTGGTACCGGCACGATGTGTCCGTCCCGAATGGCGGAGGCGTTTTCAGCGGATGGCAAGTCCAAGGACGCTGGTTTTCCGACGATTCCGCCGAGGCCGTGGTGGGCGCGAATTTTGCCCGCCGTGCAGGCATTAGATCCGGACAGGCGCTCGAGGTCCGCGCCGGCGCCGCCAGCTCGCAGCTCGTTGTCACCGGAATCATCTCGAGTGGCGGGCAGGAGGACGACGCCATTGTTGCACCCATCGAGATCGCGCAGCGACTTTCCGGGAAGGCCGGACAATACCGGCGGCTGCTGGTGAGCGCGTTAACGAAGCCTGAAGATGCCTTTTCACAACGTGATCCCAAGTCGATGAACCCGGCCGACTTCGACCGCTGGTATTGCTCGCCATACATCTCCTCGATCTCGCGGCAAATTCAGGAGCAGCTACCCGGCGTTAACGTGCGGCCTATCCGACAAGTTGCCGAGGGCGAAGGCCAAATCCTCTCGCGCGTCCAATCGTTGATGTGGCTGGTCACGTTTGCGGCGTTATTGGCGGCCGCGCTTGCCGTTGCGTCCACCGCGGGAACGACGGTTCTGGAGAGGACCGCTGAGGTCGCCTTGATGAAGGCCTTGGGAGCGCGCCGCAGGCTGGTCGGTGCATTCTTCCTCGGAGAACAGTGGTTCATGGCGATCGTGGGGGGATTGCTGGGTTACGCGGCTGGAATGGGCCTCGCGCACGTGCTGGGGCAGCGCGTTTTTGGAGTTTCGCCGAGCACAAGATTGATCCTGCTTCCTGTGATTCTGGGACTCGCCGCGGCCGTAGCGACCGCGGGAAGCCTGCTTCCATTGAGAAAGGTAATGCAGTTAGATCCAGCGCCCGCCTTACGCGGCGAATAGGTCCGCCCGAGCGCGCGCCGCTACTGCGCAATCCGAAAAATGTTTTGGCGCATTCTTTGGCGATTGCTATATGCGAGCCGCGGCCGGCTTGCACTGGCCGTCCTGGCAGTCGCGAGCGGCGCGGCCGTTTGCGCGGCATTGCTGAATCTCGACCTGGATGCGACAGACAAGCTGACGCGCGAATTCCGGGTGCTCGGCGCCAACGTCGTAATCTCAGCGCCCTCAAGCGGCGATGCCGCAGCCACGGTGAATCTAGACGCCATACGCCAGATCGAGGAACTTCGTTTGCCGGAAATTGTGGCCGCCGCGCCTTATCTTTACCTCTCGGGTGAGGCCGAGGCGCAGGGGAACAGAGCTGCGGTGATCGTCGCCGGGACCTGGCTCGACGAAGTATCCCGCATGAATTCGTGGTGGAAGGTTGAAGGGAATTGGCTCAGCGCTCGCGATAACCGCTCAGATTGCATGATCGGTGAACAGGCGGCCTCGCGCCTCGGGCTGATCCCGGGACAAAGCGTCAAAGTGCATTATGCAGGGCGGGAAGCGACACTCAGGGTCGCCGGCATCGTCACGGCGGGCAGTTCCGAGGATAGTCAAATATTCATTGCGCTGCCTTTGGCGCAAGAACTGGCTGGCATGGGAGAGCGGGCGAGCCTGATTGAAGTCATTGCTCGCGGCTCGGCCTCTGAAATAGAAGACGTGATACACCGCCTCTCAATTGCCCTGCCGGGTTTGGAGGTGCGGCCCCTGCGTCAACTCGCGCAGGCCGAAGGGCGGCTCCTGGAACGCATTCGCGGGCTGCTCTTCGGCACGGTGGTGTTGATTCTGGCGCTCAGTTCTCTGGCTGTTCTGGCGGCTATGGCGGGGCTCGCCCTTGAACGGAGACGTGACGTGGGACTCATGAAGGCGCTGGGTGGTTCGGTGCGCACGATCATGCGGTTTTTCCTCGCGGAGGCTACCGCCATTGGTTTTGCGGGCGGAATTTTTGGATTCATCGTGGGCATGGCTCTTTCCGAGTGGATTGGCGAACGCGTCTTCTCGGTATCCATAACGCCGCGGCTGATTGTCTTGCCTGCTACTCTGGCGTTGATGGTGCTCGTGTCGCTCGCCGGAGCGCTTCCGTTGCGCTTGTTGGGCCGTGTGCGGCCGTCGGACATTCTGAGGGGCGAATGATGGCTGCGTTGGTCCAGGCGGAGGATATTTCCAAGAGCTACGGAGGTTTGCGCGCGCTCGATGGTGTCACGTTCGAGGTGCTCTCGGGGGAATGGATCGCCATCATGGGCCCGTCCGGTTCCGGCAAAACAACCCTGATCAATATTCTTGGCGGTTTGGATCGGCCGACGAGCGGACGCGCTATCGTGGATGGCGTGAACGTCGGAACTCTGGGCGAGCGCCAATTGACCCGATATCGGGCCGAGAAAGTCGGATTTGTTTTTCAGCATTTTTATCTCGTGCCCTATCTTTCCGCGCTCGAGAATGTAAAGCTGGCGCAATACTTCCACAGCATCGCGGACGAGGTGGAGGCGGCGGAATCTCTGGTTCGAGTGGGGTTGGGAGACCGGCTTCATCACCTGCCAAGCCAGCTTTCTGGCGGCGAACAGCAGCGCGTCGCGCTGGCTCGGGCCCTGATCAATCATCCGAAGCTCATCTTGGCGGACGAGCCGACGGGAAATCTCGACGAGGCCAACGAGCAGATCGTGCTGGAATTACTGCGGGAACTGCATCGCTCGGGGCATACCATTCTGCTGGTGACGCACTCGCCGGAGATCGGCCGCATGGCCGACCGGAGGATTGAACTGGCGCATGGGCGCCTGATGCACATCGTCGCGAATTTGACTTAATCTTCGGACGCCCTTGTACGCGAAGCCGCAGTGAGACGCAAGCGATACACTGAAAGATGACCCATGCCGATCCCCTTGGACCCGCGAAAAAAACCGGCCGATATCAAGGTGCGCATCTCCACCGGCGCGGGCGTTGATATCGTATGGGCTGACCATCACAGCAGCCATTACGATTTCGCATACCTGAGAGAGCAGTGTCCCTGCGCGATGTGCGATGAAGAGAGGCGGAAAAAAGAAGACTTCGCCGCGCACGCGGGCAGCGGCCCGGGCGCCGCTCTGCCGCTATTCAAGCCGCGCCCGACCGCTCGCGCAGCCAAAGCCGTGGGGAATTACGCCGTGCAGCTCGACTTTTCTGACGGGCATACGACCGGCATCTATAGTTACGATTATTTGCGAACCATCTGCCCCTGCCAAGAATGCGCGAAGGCGTTTCGCTTGCACGCCCGCTGATCGCCCGCGCTGCACGCACCCAGAGTTCGATCAGCCGCCATAAGAAAATCCCGTATCGCGCAACGTGAGCGGCTCCGCATCATTGCGAACGCCTGCTTCGGTTACTTCGGCCACGAATACAGTGTGGTCGCCGCCGCGCACTTCGTTCACCACGCGGCACTCGAACCAGGCCGGAGGATCGACTAGCAGCGGAATCCCGTTTGGGCTGCCCTCGATGCCATAGCCATTCAGGCGATCCCCGGAGAGTTCCGCGCCGCGAAAAAACGCCGTGGCCAAGCCTTTCTGATCTTTTCCAACGACGTGGACGATGAACTTGCGCGAGGCCGTAATCGCCCGGTGAAGCGCGCTATCGGCCTTGATAGCCACCATGATTAATGGCGGCGTAAAGGAACTCTGCGAAATCCAGTTGATCGTGCCTGCGGCGGGACCAGAGTCATCCCGGGAAGTGGCCACGAACAACCCGTAAGTAATCATTCGCAGGGCCTTCTTTTTTATTGCGGGATCCATAGTGCTCCGCCTCCTTTCGCGGAGAGCTTCCAGAAATTCAGGCCGACCGAACCATAATCGCGGCGGAGACCAAACCTCTAAGCACGAAGATGCCCCCCGTGGCCAGCAAGAGCCATCCAGCCCATCGAAATGGCGCCCAGGCGAGGGAGAGCATAATCAATCCCGCCAGCGCCAGCGAGCCGCCGCCAATCTTGGTGACCAGCCGGTCCACTGCAATTCCGCTACGACGCGCGCGGCTCCACGTTCCCAATCCCCAAAGAACGAGCACGACCGAGAGGGCGATCCATCCGGGTCGCCGTGGATTAAAGAAGTACCGGCCCGTGAGCGCGAATAAGACCAGTAACGCGCCTACCAGCATGAACACGAACTCGTTCACGACGCGGAAGAGATGGCTGGGACTGGCCATGGCCGCCTCACACGCGTTCAATGCGCACGTGCTGCAGAATCACGGGTGTTCGCGGGCGATCGTTCGAGTCGCGCGGCAGCTTGGAAATGTTGTCCGCCACATCCTGGCCCTCCACCACTTCGCCGAAAATCGTATGGCGCTTATCGAGCCAGGGCGTCGCCGCCACGGTGATAAAGAATTGGCTGCCATTCGTGTTTGGCCCGGCGTTGGCCATGGAGAGCCTTCCCGCCCCAGAATGGCGTAACGAAGGATGGAACTCATCGGCGAACTTGTATCCGGGTCCGCCGGTACCGGTTCCCAAGGGGCATCCGCCCTGAATCATGAAATCGGGAATGACACGATGAAAAGCGAGGCCATCGTAAAAGCGACGTTTCGCTTTCTGGCTGGTCTTCGGATCGGCAAATTCCTTTGTGCCTTCGGCCAAGCCGATGAAATTCGCCACGGTTTGAGGCGCTTCTTTCTCAAACAAGCGGCAGACAATGTTTCCCTGCGAGGTCTCGAAAATGGCGTAGGTTCCCGGCGTTCGTGTCAAAGTGACCTCCCGAATGATTCCTCTTGGCTTAAAGCCAAAATATCACGACGGAGCTAGGCCTCCGAAACTAGACCAGAAGCACAAATCTGTAAGATTCATCTCCGTCCCATTTTGAGGCAAACAGCTCGCGAACGAAAACGGCACCGGCATTCGCCCTCCGTTGCCGGGATGTTACACTACAACACTTTGCAGCGGACCGCTGCAATTGCAAGAAATTTTGCCGCATGCTGCGGCCATTCCAGGAGGAATTCGGTGCATAACGTGGTCATCATCGGGAGCGGGTGCGCCGGACTGACGGCTGCCATCTATGCGGCGCGCGCCAATCTCAAGCCGCTGGTAATCGATGGGTATGAACCCGGCGGCCAGCTCACTTTGACGACCATGGTCGAGAATTTTCCCGGTTTTCCCGACGGCATCCTCGGGCCGGAATTAATCGAACATATGCGCAAACAGGCGCAGCGCTTTGGCGCGGAGTTTCGCGCGGGAGCCGTTACGGCGGTCGATTTCAGCCAGCGGCCATTTCACGTTACCGTCGGAAAAGAAAACTTCCCGGCCAAAACGGTCATCGTCGCTGCCGGCGCTTCCGCGCGCATGCTGGGCCTCGAGTCGGAACGCAAGCTGATCGGACATGGCGTCTCCACCTGCGCGACGTGCGACGGATTTTTCTTTCGCGGTAAGGAAATCGCCGTCGTGGGCGGAGGCGACACCGCGATGGAGGAAGCGATTTTTCTGACGCGTTTCGCCAGCCGCGTTCACTTGATTCATCGGCGGCGAGAATTTCGAGCCACCAAGATCATGTTCGATCGCGCGCGGGCCAACGAGAAGATTCACTTCATCACGCCGGCGGTCGTGGAGGAGATCTCCGACGTGGACAAGAATTCGGTCGAGATCGTGCTGCTTCGCGATACGGAAAGCGGAAAGGTTTCCGAATTGCCGGTGGAAGGCGTTTTCGTGGCCATCGGCCACGAACCCAACACCAACGTTTTTCGATCCGTCCTCGAAATGGATGAGAATGGATATCTTTCCACCCGCAACGGCAGCAAGACCAATATCCAGGGAGTTTTTGCCGCCGGGGATGTACAGGACTACCGCTATCGGCAGGCTGTGACAGCCGCGGGCTCAGGTTGCATGGCCGCCATGGATGCCGAGAAATTCCTGGAAGCGACGGGCCATTAAGCCAGGCTGCTTGACACTAGAAGATGACCGCCGTATGGTTTGCGCAACGCTTTAAATACGGCTGGAGATTCCTAGTCCAATGGGTAAGGGGGAACCGCCATGGATCTGAAAGACATGCTGAATTCTAAAGTCGGCCGGCGCGCCCTCTTGAAGTCCTCACTAGCCGGCGGCGGAGCGGCACTGGCCGGCGGTTTGTTTGGTGGCTTGATTCCGAGCAATGCCTGGGGCGGCGACGCGACTGCCAAGTACGAGACCGCCGCAGTGGAAACGGCCTCGGGGAAAGTTCGCGGCGTGATCCAGCAGGGCGTGCAGACGTTTCGAGGAGTGCCGTACGGCGCCTCGACCGCGGGGAGCAACCGTTTCATGGCGCCCCGCAAACCGGAGCCATGGACAGGCGTACGCGATGCCTTCCAGAACGGGCCGACAGCGCCACAGCTGGGCGGTCCGCCCAACCCGCTGATCCTGGGCCATCGTGCGCCGAGTTTTGAAAGCGAGGATTGCCTGGTGGTCAACGTATTCACCCCCGGCGTGAGTGGCAAGCGGCCGGTGATGGTCTGGCTGCACGGCGGCGGCTTCGCCGGAGGCGCGGGCTCGGCGCACTCTTTCGACGGCAACTACCTGGCCCGCGCGGGGGACGTGGTGGTGGTGACGGTGAATCACCGGCTCAACGTCTTCGGCTATCTCTACCTCGGAGGCGTTGGCGGCGAAAAGTATACTGATTCTGGCAACGCGGGCGTGCTGGACATCATTGCGGCGTTGCAATGGACCCATGACAACATCGCGCATTTCGGCGGCGATCCTGGCAACGTGACGGTGTTCGGCCAATCTGGCGGCGGCGCGAAGGTGAGCACGCTTCTGGGAATGCCTGCGACGAAAGGCCTGATCCACAAGGCGATCATCGAGAGCGGCTCGGCGCTGAAGGGAGTGAGCCGGGAAAACGCGAATAAGACCGCCGAGAGATTGCTGGCGAAACTGAATTTGCAGGCCAACCAAGTCGATGAACTGCAAAAGCTCCCCATGGAGCGACTGCTGGCGGCGATCGACAATCGCGGCCAAGGCGCTGCGGGCGGCGGGCCGTTTCCTTTTGCGCCGGTGGTGGATGGCAAAAATCTGCCGCGAGATCCGTGGGATCCCACAGCGCCGGAAATATCGGCCGACGTGCCTGTGATTATCGGCTCGGTGAATACGGAAGGCACGTTCTTCATGCCACCCGACTCACCTCAGTTCGCGCCTCTCTACTCGCT
>WNGR01026872.1_pt2 | contig 12910 bp, 12 predicted proteins | sample 5407581 | NCBI WGS metagenome assembly WNGR01 (sample SAMN13153383, study PRJNA577476) | soil metagenome | isolation source: 80 cm soil or saprolite under Garry oak tree replicate 2 | place: USA:California | collected 2016-06-15 | reverse complement strand
CGTGACCGCCACCGACGCGAAGGGCATGCCCGCCTCGACGAACGCGTTCGCCTGGACGGTGACGGCGGGGCCGGCGATCACCGCGCCGAAGGGTACCCGCACCTACACCGTCGGCACCGCGGTCAACCTGTCGGCGACGAGGACCGGCGGTACCGCACCGTTCAGCTGGGTGGCGCCGGGCCTGCCGCCGGGGCTGACGATGAGCGGCACCGGGGTGATCAGCGGTACGCCGACCGTGGTCGGCTCCTCGCAGAGCACCATCACGATCAGCGACGCCAAGGGCGCCACCAGCTCGGTGGTCGTGGTGTGGAACATCGTGGCCTCGGGTACCGGGCTGCGGGTCGCCTCGCCGACCACCGACCGGGTCGGCGACACGGTCGGCACGGCCGTCTCGTTCACCGCGTCGGCGGCGAACGGGAGCGGCGGCGGGTACGGCTGGACGCAGACCGGGCTCCCACCCGGGATGAGCATGACCAGCGGCGGCGTGATCTCCGGTACGCCCACCACGGCGGGTGTCTTCACGGTCAAGCTGACCGTGAAGGACAGCGCCAACAACACCGCCACCATGTGGTTCACCTGGACGATCACATGAGGCGGGCGGTAGCGGCCGTCCGGCGCCGCGCGGGAGGCGGCGACGCCGGCCTGACCATGGTCGAGGTGGTCGTGGCGACGGTCGTGATGTCCTTCGTCCTGGCCATCTTCACGACGGCCATGCTCCAGCTCACCCGGTCGGGCAGCCGGACCCAGACGGTCGCGCAGGCGCAGTCGCAGCTCAACAACGCCTTCCTCCGGCTCGACACGCAGATCCGGTACGCGTCGGCGATCAGCCAGCAGGGCACGGTCGGCGGCGACCCGTATGTCGAGTACCTGACCACCAACAGCGGAAGCCGGGTCTGCGCCGAGCTGCGCCTGCACGGCGGAGCCCTCCAGTCGCGCACCTGGATCCAGCCGGCCGCGCCCGCGGTGCCCGGACCGGGCAACGTGACGCCCACGCCGTGGGTGGCGCTGGCGACGAACGTCAGCGCGGCGACGCCGTTCCGGTTCTACGACGCCGACTCGACGCTCAACTTCCAGCGGCTGGAGCTGAACCTCACCGCCGGCGGGCCGCCGACCGCGCGGCGGACCGACGTCACGTTCACCGCGCTCAACACCTCGCTCGACAGCACGGGAGACACATCGGAATGCGCCGAAGGGCGGTTGATCCCATGATCCACCCATCTGCGGGCGGCCGCGCACCGCGGCTGCGCGCCCGGCTGGCCGACGACACCGGTTCCCTCGCGTTCGCGGTCCTGGTCACCTTCGTCGGCATGGCGTTGACCCTGCTTCTCGTACCGGTCGTGAAGGCCCAGAGCGCGTCCACCCGCGAGGACGGCCGGCGGGTCGTGGCGCTCAGCGCCGCCCAGGCCGGCCTGGACATCGCCCTCGGCCACATCCAGGCGGCCAGCAACGGCCTCGGTACCGGCGTGCTGCGCAACCTGCCGTGTGGCCCGTTCACCGGCAACGTCGGGGCCGGCGGCACCGCCCGGTACCAGGTGACCATCAACTACTACCAGGTCGACCCGCGCGGACACGAGCAGGACACGAACTGGCTGAACAGCAACCTGCCGATCCAGTGCATCAACGGCGGCGGTGCCTACGTCACCCCGTCCTTCGCGCTGCTGCGCTCCTTCGGCACCGACCAGGCGACCGGCGCGTTCAGCAGCGTCCCGGTGCGCAGCCTCGTGGCCGCGTACAAGTTCCAGATCACCAACGAGAACATCCCCGGCGGCAACATCCGCACCTACAAGAACGGGCTGGACCTGTGCCTGGACGCCGGGTCGAGCTCGCCGGCCGCCGGTACCAACGTCGCATTGCAGCCGTGCGTCGAGGGAAGCCCGCAGCAGAAGTGGGCCTACAGCCCGAACCTGAGCCTCCTGCTGGTGGCGTCGCGTACCCCGGCCAACCCGCAGGGGGTGTGCGTCGACGCCGGGTCGCCACAGGCGACGGGTTCCGTGGCGAAGGTGCAGCCGTGCGTGTCGCCCAAGGCGATCCAGCAGCAGTGGAGCCTGGACGACGCCAGCTATTTCGAGGGCACCTCGGATGGCAAGACCCTCAACGGGCTGTGCCTGAACGCGCAGAGCCCGAACGTGGCCGGCACCTTCGTCATTCTGGGCAAGAAGTCCGCCGGTACCTGCACCACGCTGTGGTCCCCCGAGGCGCCGGCGGGCGCCGGCGCGGCCGGCCCGGCCACCGGGCAACTGGTCAACTTCGCCCAGTTCGGCCGCTGCCTGGACGTCACCAACCAGGACGTCACCTGGCCGTACGAGATCGCGTGGCCGTGCAAGCAGGCCCCCGACCCGACGACCCTGACCTGGAACCAGGTCTTCTCGATCCCGGCGGTGCCGGTGAACGGGACCAGCGCCACCGGCCCGATCACCACCGTCAAGTCGGGCATCACGTACTGCCTCAAGTCTCCGAACTCGACGACGATGTACGCCGACTACGTCATCGTCGCCGCATGCGGAGCCCCGACGGCCGACGAGGTGTGGACCGTGTACGGCAACACCGGCAACTACGCGACCAGCTACCGGATCGCCGACAAGAACGGGTACTGCCTGGCGCCGACCGACCAGTACGCGGCCAACCCCGACCTGTTCTCCAACGGCACCCTGACCAGCAAGATGACCGTGGCGGTGTGCAGCGACTCCACGCTGCAGAAGTGGAACGCGCCGCCGAACATCCTGCAGTCGCTGCCGCTCAGCAACATCCGCGAGGGTTAACCCAACTCCAGCACGGCGTTCGCGGCGGCGGCGAGGACGGGGTCGTGGGTGGCCGCCACCACGGCGGTACCCTGCCGGGCCGCCTCGACGAGCACCGCCACCACGCGGTGCACGTTCGCCTCGTCCTGCTGGGAGGTCGGCTCGTCGAGCACGGCGACCGCCGGGTGCACGGCCAGCGCCCGGGCCACCGCGACCCGCTGCCGCTCCCCGCCGGACAGCACCCGGACCGGGCGGTGCCGCAGCGCGGCCAGGCCCAGCGTGTCCAGCCAGTCGTCGACGAGGCCCGCGGTCACGTCCAGGCCGCGCGCCTGCCGGACCAGCTCCAGGTTGCCCACCACGTCGAGCGTCTCGACCAGCACCGGGCGCTGGCCGCAGACCGCCAGGTGCCGCCGGCGCAGCCCGGCAAGGCCGGCCCGGTCCAGCCCGCCGAGGTCGGTGCCTAGCTTCACCCCGTCGAGGACCCGCCGGCCACCGCGGTCCACCGTGACCTCCGCGCGCGCCACCGGTTCGCCGGGCGACCGCAGGGCTACGTCGCCGGCAGCCGCATCGGGCGTCGCCGCCGGCACCGTGGAAGTCAGCACGATCGATCCGGTACCGGCGGCCGCCCGTACCCGCGATGTCACGCCGGTACGCAGCCGCAACGGTTCGGGCAGCCGGAGCCAGCCCCGGTCGTCGACGACGAGCGTCTCGTCCCCGGCGTCGGCCGGCGTCCACTCCTCGCTGAGCCGGCCGTCGCGGATCCGCACGATGCGGTCGGCGACCCGGGTGGCCTGCACGTCGTGGGTGACCAGCAGGAGTGCTGCGTCCTCGGTCGCCGCCACGAGAAGGTCGTAGACCTGCTCGGCGGTGTCCCGGTCGAGCTGGCCGGTCGGCTCGTCGGCTAGCACCAGCGCCGGCCGGTGCGCGACCGCGGCACAGACCGCGACCTGCTGCGCCTCCCCGCCGGACAGCGACGCCGGGCGGCGCCCGGCCAGGTGCCCCAGGCGCAGCCGGTCGAGCAGCTCCGCGGCCCGGGCCCGGGCCGGTACCCGCGCCAGGCCGGCGAGCCGTAGCTGCAGGGCCACATTATCCACTGTGGACAGTTCGGGGCGCAGCGTGCGGCCGTGGTGCTGGTCGACCAGCCCGAGCCGCCGGGAGCGCAGCATGCGGCGGTCCCGCTCGCCGGCACCCGCGAGGTCGACGCCGCAGACCCGCACGGTGCCGGCGCTCGGGTCGCACTCCCCCGCCAGTACCCGCATCAGCGTGGTCTTGCCGGAACCGTTGGGGCCGTGGATCACCACCCGCTCCCCCGGCGCGACGTCGAGGGTCAGGCCGCGCAGCGCGGCGACGTGGCCGCGCCCGGTCGGGTACAGGTGGAACAGGTCCCGCGCGACCACCGCTGCACTCACGACGATGCCTCCCGGTTCGCTCCGCGAGGCGCTCCGGTGCGCCGTCTTCCCTCGTCGCTTCGCTCCTCAGTCCAGACGCCGCCGCGCCTCGCTGCACTCACGACCCCACCTCCTCGGGCCGGCGGGGCAGGCGTTCCCGCAGCGCGGTACCGGCGACCCCGGCCGCGACGGCGAGCCCGGCCACCACCCCGAGCGCGAGGACGCCGGCGACCCAGCCCGGCCCGGTCGCGAGGCGCAGCGGCGGTACCGGAGCGGTGCCGACCGCGGTCACCTGGACGAGCGCCGCGGTGACCCGGGAGAGTCCGAGCCCGACGAGCAGGCCGGCCGGTACCGCGCCGGCGACCACGGCCGCCGCCCGGCTGAACAGGCTGATCCGCAAGGTGCGGGGGCTCACCCCGTCGCTCTCCCAGGCGTACAGCTCGGCGGACTCGTCGCGCCGCTCCGCGACCACGAGCAGCACGACCGCCAGCATCGCCACGAGTACCGCCACCAGCGCGCTCACGGTCAGCAGGCTGGCCGCGCCCCGGGCCACCGGATCCCCGCTGAGCTGTTGCTGCCGGGCCTGCCGCAGGTCCACCGCGAGCCGGTCGAAGGGCGGCGCCGCCAGCGACCGCGCCAGCTGCCCCGCGCTGCCGTCCGGTGCCCAGAGCCACAGCTCCGACACCGAACCGGTACCCGGCTCGATGGCGTCCAGCGCGCCGGCCAGTGCCCGCACGTCGGCGACGACGAACCGCGCGCCGGCCGTCGGGAAGCGCGGCACCACCCGTACCACCCGCGCCGCCACCGGCCGGTCCCCACCGACGACGAGCTGGAGTACCCCGCCGGCCGCGGTCGCCGCGGTGACGGGGTCGGCGAGGACCGGGATCGGAGCGGCGTCCGCCGTCATCGGGCGGACCACGACGCGCGCGCCGGTGAACTGGAACGCGATGGCGAGCCGCTGCGCGGTCGCGGTGACCTGGGCGCCGGTCGAGCCCCAGCCGGCCCAGGTGTCGCCCCCCGCCGGGATCCAGCCGGGGCCGTCGGGGAACCGGGGCACGCCGAGCGTGACCGTGCCGGACAGCACAGCGACGTCCGTGCCGCCCTCGCCGACGTGGTGCTGGTGACGGGTGGCGTAGTCGAACGGTTCGGCCAGCGCCAGGGCGAACAACCGGGTCGGCGCGGGCAACCCCGGGGGCAGCGCGGCGGTGAGCCGGCCGGCCTGCGGCTGGAGATCGAGGCCGATGTCGCGGCCGTCGCCGGTGCGTAGCCAGGCGGTGACCGTTGCGCGGTCGGTGTCGCCGGTGGCGTCGAACGCGATGGTCCGGGCGTTGGCCGGCACGACCGGGCCGGACGGGGCAGCGGACGGCACCGCGATGCGCTTGGCGGCGTCGGCTGCCCCCCCGGTACCGCTGTCGGCGTCCCACGACCGCATCCTGGTCAGCGCGCCGGGGTCGACCCCGACCAGCTCGGCGGGCAGCGACTCGGCCGCCGACACCCGTACCCCGGCGGAGGCGCGCAGCACCGGATGGACCGTGACCCCCGGCGCGATACCGGCGAACGCGGTGGCACTGGCGACGTCGAGCGGGCGGTCGGCGGTCGGTCCGATGCCGATCCGCGCGTCGAGCGGTACGGCGAACCCGGCCTGGTCGACCGCGCCCTGGCTCAGCGTGGCCCGGTAGGCGCCGGCGAACACCACGACGGCGACCGCCGCGGCGAGGAACGCGACGGTGGCGACCGGCCGCAGCGGGCGGCGCAGCGCGGCGAGCAGGCCCAGCCGCGCTCCGAGCCAGCGGGCCGGCAGGAGCCGCGCCACCGGGGTGAGCAGCGGTGGCCAGACCCGGCCGGCCGCGAGGCCGCCGCACACGACGCCGATCACCGGCAGGGCGAGCAGCAACGGATCTGCCTCCCCGGCGGTGACCGACCCCCGTCCGAGCGCGAGCGCGGCGGCCCCGACGCCGGCCAGCACGGTCAGGTCGATGGCGCGCCGGACGGTCGCGGCCGAACCGGCGGCGCGCGCCGACAGCGTGGCGGCCACGACGGCTCCGGCGGCGAACGCGCCGACCAGCACGGGTACCGCCGAACCGGCGGCCGCGTCCCGGGCCGCGGCCCAGCCGGGCAGCCCCGCACCGGCGGCCCTGATCCCGGCGAGGCATCCGGCGACGACGAGCCCGGCGACGGTACCGGCGATGACGGGTACCGCCGAATGCACGGCGGTCAGCAGCGCGACCCCGGACCGGGCGCCCCCGCGCCGGCGCAGCAGGTCGACCACGGCGGCGTGGTCACGGCGCAGGCCGATCGCGCCGATCACCGCGAAGCCCAGCAGTAACGCCGTACCCGCGCCGCTGAGCAGCGCGAACCGGCCGGCCGACCGGTGTGCCCGGGCGTCCTCGGCGCGCAGGACGTCGTCGGGCGCGGTCAGCGTCAGGCCGGGTCGCCACTGGGCCGGGTCCGGCGCCCGGGCGCTGCGCGCGAGATATCCCGCGACGCCCAGCTGCCGTACCCGGTCGAGGTCCAGCGGGGCGACCCAGCCGTAGGTGCGCTGGAACTCCGACAGCGCGGCGATCCGGGAGCCCGGGTCGACCCCGTCCACGAGCAGCAGCGGCTTGTTGTTGCCGGGGTCGAAGGTGCCGCCGAGCAGGAGCGGGTCGGTACGGACGGCGCGGCCGACCGGTACCAGGCCCAGCGCCGGATCCAGCGTCGGGGTGCCGGTGCCGACGATGAGCACCTCGCACCGGTCGAGCCGGCAGGACGTGGGCAGGCGGCCGGCGGTCAGCCGTACCGCGCCGGGCAGGCCGTCGGCCGCGCCGAGCGAGAAGGTGCCGCCGGCCGCGTCGGCGAGCGGCCGGTACAGCAGTTCGCGGCGGGCCGGCGCCGCGGACAGCCCGGACAGCCGGCCGCGGGCCTGGCGGTCGAGGGTGGCGAGCTCGTCCGGCGGGAGGGCCAGCCCGTTGAAGGACACGGTCAGGCTGCGCTGGCCGGGTGGCAGGGCGGCGATGCCGTGCCGCAGCGCCTGCGCCGCCACGATCGTCGAGCTGTTGCGGGTCAGGACCGGCAGCACGGTGGCCCCGGCCATGCCGAGCGCGACGAGCAGCCAGCTGGCCGGCCGGTACCGGAGCCGGGCCCAGGCGAGGAACAGCGCGACGCGCATCCGACCTCCTAACCACTAAATGGCCGACAACAGGTTAGCATGACCGCATGGCGTCGACCGTCATCGACGGGCTGGTGTTGCCCGTATCCCTCGCCGGGCATCCGGTGCTGGACTTCTGCAACACCCGGGCCGCGTGGTGCGCGCCGGCACCCAAGGAGTACCTGAAGAGCCACGCGCACCTGACGGTCTGGGCCGGCGCGAACGGGCTCCTGCCCGCCGCCGAGGTACCCCGACTGCGCCGGGCGGCGCACCGGTCCGCCGGCCCGGCCGCGGAGGTCGTCGACCGGGCGATCCGGTTCCGGTCGGCGCTCTACGCGGTGCTCGTCGGCCCGGCGGCGCCGGAGGACTGGGCGGCCGTCAACGCCGAGGTCGCTCGCGCCGGGGCAGCCGTCCGGCTCGCACCCGGCGAACCCGCCTCGTGGACGTTCGCGGACAGCGGGCTGGAGTCGCCGCTGCTGCCCATTGTCTGGGCGGCCGCGGGGTTGCTGACCACCCCGGCCGCGACCGCGGTCGACGCCTGTCCCAGCCACGACTGCGGATGGCTGTTCGCCAACCCGACCGGGCGGCGGCGCTGGTGCTCGATGGCGCTGTGCGGTAACCGGGCCAAGGCCCGCCGCCACGCCCGACGCACCCGGCGGGCGCCCGCACCGGCAGAATGACCCGATGCTGCAGAGCTACGACGAGCGCAACGCCGACATCGTCTACTGGGTCAACGGCGTACTGCGCCATCGCGACGAGCCGGGCCTGTCGCCGTTCGACTCGGTGGTCCAGTGCGGTGACGCGGTCTGGGAGGGCCTGCGCCTGTACGACGGGCGGATCTTCGGCCTCGACGCGCACCTGGCCCGGCTGCGCCGCTCGGCCACCGCGCTCGGGTTCGCCGCGATCCCGTCCCGCGACGAGATCGTCGCCGCCGTCGTCGCCACGCTGCGCGCCAACGACATGCGCGACGGCGTCCACGTGCGGCTCACGCTCACCCGCGGGGTGAAGGTCACCAGCGGGATGGACCCGCGGCTCAACCGCGGCGGCTGCACGCTCGTCGTGCTCGCCGAGCACAAGGCGCCGGTGTACGACACGGGCGGGCTGCGCCTGGTCACCGCGAGCGTACGGCGACCCGGCCCGGACGTCCTCGACCCGCGGATCCACCACGCCAACCTACTCAACTCGATCCTGGCCAAGCTGGAGGCGAACGCGGCCGGGGCCGACGACGCGGTACTGCTCGACGGGCGCGGGTTCGTCGCGGAGACGAACGCCACCAACCTGTTCGCGGTCGTGGACGGCGGGCTGGTCACCCCGCGCGCGTTCGCCTGCCCGGAGGGCGTCACCCGCGGTACCGTGCTGGAGCTGGCCCCGGCGGCGGGGATCCGGACCAGTGTGCGGGACGTGGCGCTCGCCGAGCTGTACACCGCCGACGAGGTGTTCTGCACCGGGACGATGGGCGAGGTCGTGGGCGTCGTCGAGATCGACGGCAGCTCGGCGTAGTACGGCTGGGCCGCCTCGATGAGCGGGCGCAGCCGGTCGGGTACCTCGGCGGGCGCCGGGTCGTACCGGCCGAACCCGGTCGAGCGCTCGACGGCGGCGTACCAGTGCGCCGCCCACACCCCGTCGGTGTCCCGGCGCCCCGGCGGCCAGGACAGCATCACCGGGTCGTACCCGATGCCGAGCGCGTCGCACAGCCGTTCCAGTACTCCGGCCGGGTCCCGCAGCACGTCGGCGGCATCGACGACCGGCCCGCCGAATGCCCGGAACAGCTCCACCTGCTGCCCGTACCCGAGGTCGGCCAGGGCCGGCTCGCCGCGTACCCGCGCGTACGAGGCGACCACGTGCGCCGGGTCGCGGATCAGGTACGCGTGGCGCAGCTCGCGCAGCCAGTCGCGCCCGACCTCGGGGAGCAGGTGGTGCGCCATGTGCTTCTGGTAGAACAGGTCGATCCCGGCCGGTACCGGGCCGGTCAGCGCGGCGGCCACCTCCTGCCACCCGGTCGGCTGGCTGGCCAGGATCTCGTCCCGGCCGGGGTGGTCCAGGCCGGTGGCCGCCAGGTAGTACGCGTACAGCGGCTCGTCCACGACCAGCGTCGCCGGCCGGGCGCCGAAGCTGCGCATCATCGCCGTGGAGATGTTGCGCGGCCCCGACCACATCGCCACCCGTACCGGCATCGCGCTACGACTCGTTCGCGCGGGCCTGCTCGATCACCTTGCGGACCACCGCCTCGACGTGGTCGGGATCGATGCCGAGCTTCTGGCCGATATGCGTGGCCCAGACCTCCGAGCGCAGGTTGGCCTCGAAGTCCAGCTGGCTACGTACCTCCGTGCGCAGGGCCTGCCGGTTCTGGCTGACCATCACGAACGTGGACAGGAAGATCGCTTCCAGGCTGACGATCATGGTGAGCAGGCCGAACGGGAACCGGTCGAACTCCAGCGCCGCGCCGACCAGCCCGATGTTGAGCACGATCCAGATACCGAACCAGATCGAATGCAGGTAAACGAACTGGAGCGAGCCGGCGAACGAGGTGATGACGTCGGCGACCCGGTCCTGGGTGCGCCGGAGGGAGTCGGCCAGCTTGTTGGCGTTCTTGACCCGCTTGTGCAGCTTCGGTACCAGCCAGCCGTCCTCGGCCCCGTCGGCCCGGTCCATCGCGAGGCAGGCGGGGCAGTCGTGGGTGATCAGGTCCTCGGTCATCGGCACAGTGTGCCAGCCGGGGCCGGCCCCGCGGGATTGCCGCGACGGTCAATCCTAGCCGCGCAGCTTGTCGGAGCGGCTACCAGCCAGAGGTCATACAGCCGCGGACCAGCCGGACCAGCGGATGACGTCGACGGCAAGCACCGGGCCGGCCGGCGGATCCGTGCGGTACTGCAGGTACCGGTCGACCAGCCGCGCGACCCCCGCGCGGGCCTCGGGTGCCGCGGGGTCGAGAACCCGGCCGAGCCCGTCCACCCGTACCCACCACAGCGCGTGCCAGTCCTCGTCGTAGTGGTCGACCAGGAGGGCGACTTGCGGGTTGGCCGCCACGTTGGCCAACCGGCGCAGCGCCGTGGTGCGCTTGGGTTTGGCGTCGACCGCGCTGTAGACCGTCTCACCGGCGAGGGCGAAGACGACGGGTACCAGATGGGGCCGGCCCGTGGCGTCCGCGGTCGCCAGCCGGGCCACCCGCGCGGCCGCGAAGCGCTGCCGCAGCTCCTGCGGGGTCATCCGACGGTGTACTGCGCGATGGCGTCCTCCCAGGCGGCCAGCTCCCGCTCCACCCGGCTGCGCGGACCGGACGGCAACCAGTGCATGGCGCGGCGGACCCCGGCCCGGTCCAGGCTTTCCAGCACCCGCGGGTCGGCGGGCACGCTGATCATCTGTACCTCGACCGGCCGGCCCGCGCGGGCCCGTAGCTCGGCGACCCGGTCCAGCACGCCCGGCCCGTAGTTCGGGAACCAGCCGTCGCCGAACGCGAGTACCCGGTCCAGGACGGTCGGGCCGGCGCCGCCGACGAGGACCGGTGGGCGCGGCCGCTGGGCCGGCTTCGGGAAGGACCAGATCCGGTCGAAGTCCACGTACTTGCCGTGGTAGGTCGCCTCGGCCCGGGTCCAGATCGCGGTCATCGCCTCGACCCGCTCGCGCAGCAGCGCCATCCGGGTACGCGGGTCGGTGCCGTGGTTGCGCATCTCCTCGCGGTTCCAGCCGGCGCCGACGCCGAACTCCAACCGGCCGCCGGACAGGTGGTCGACGCTGGCCACCTCCTTGGCCGTGGTGATCGGGTCGCGCTCGACAAGCAGGCAGACCCCGCTGCCGACGCGCAGCCGGGTGGTCGCCAGCGCGGCGGCGGTCAACGCGACGAACAGGTCGTAGCAGTGCCAGTACTTGGGCGGCAGCTCCTCGCCGTCGCGGTACGGCGACTCCCGGCTGGCCGGGATGTGCGTGTGCTCCGCGAAGAACAGCGCGTCCTGTCCGCGCTCCTCGACCATCCGCGCCACGGCGCCGGGGTCCATGCCGTCATGCGTCGGGAAGTAACCCACACCGAACTCCATGACAGCCGTTGTACCCCGTCTCAGCGCGCTATGCCGAGCGTCGCCGACTCTTCCGGCGCGAACCGCCGGCGCACCTCGTCGGCCTCCGGTACGCCCAGCTCGGCATACCGGGTCAGGGCCGCCTGCCAGGACTGCCGGGCGAGGTCCCGCTGGCCGGTCTCCTGCTGGACGTGCGCGAGCCCGTCGAGCGCGCGGGCCTGCTGGTCGACGTTGGCCAGCTCGCCGGCCAGGCGCAGCGCGGCATCGTGCCGGTACCCGCCGCGGGCAGATCGCCGGTGGCCCGCAGCGCGTCCCCGAGCCAGTTCAGCGCGCTGACCTCGCTGGCACCCGGGTAGCGGGCGATCGCGTCGAGTACCTGCTCCCGGCTGACCGGGTCGAGGTTGTTCGTCGGCTCGTCGAGCAGCAGCACGTTGGCCCCGGAGCAGACCAGGGTGGCCAGCGCGAGCCGGGTCTTCTCCCCACCGGAGAGCACCCCGGCCGGCTTGTTCACGTCATCGCCGCAGAACAGGAACGCGCCGAGGATCTTGCGCAGGTCGGTATCGGTCGCTCGGGATTGGCGCTGCGCATGTGCTCCAGGATCGTCCGGTCCACGTCGAGCGTCTCGTGCTCCTGGGCGTAGTAGCCCAGGAGCAGCCCGTGCCCTGGTACCACCTCGCCGGGGTCCGGCTCCAGCAGCCCGGCCAGCATCCGCAGCAGGGTGGTCTTGCCGGCCCCGTTGAGCCCGAGGATGGCCACCCGGGGACCCTTGTCCACGGCCACGTCCACGTCGCAGAAGATCTCCAGCGACCCGTACGACTTGGACAGGCCCCGCGCCGTCAACGGGGTCTTCCCGCACGGGGCGGGGGTCGGGAAGCGGACCTTCGCCACCTTGTCCGCGACCCGGACCTCCTCCAGCCCGGACAGCAGCTTCTCCGCGCGCCGGTCCATGTTCTGCGCGGCCACCGTCTTGGTGGCCTTGGCGCGCATCTTGTCCGCCTGGGCGAGCAGCGCGCCGGCTTTCTTCTCGGCGTTGGCCCGCTCCCGGTGCCGGCGCCGCTCGTCGGTCTCCCGCTGCTGCAGGCAGAACTTCCAGCCGACGTTGTACACGTCGATGACCGCGCGGTTGGCGTCCAGATACCACACCTTGTTGACCACCGCGTCGAGCAGCCCGGCGTCGTGGGAGATGACCACCAGGCCACCCTTGTGGCCGGCGAGGAACCCGCGCAGCCAGGTGATCGAATCGGCGTCGAGGTGGTTGGTCGGCTCGTCGAGCAGCAGCGTGCCGCCGCCGGTCTCGGCCGCGTCCCGGAACAGGATCCGGGCCAGCTCGATTCGCCGGCGCTGCCCGCCGGAGAGGGTACCCAGCGGCTGCGCCAGTACCCGGTCGGGCAGGCCCAGGTGGCGCAGATCCGGGCGGCCGCCGCCTCGGCCGCGTACCTGCCCAGCCCGGCGAACTGGTCCTCCAGGGTGCCGTAGCGCCGGACGGTCCGCTCGTCGGCGCCCTCGGCCAGGGCCACCTCCCGCTTCGCCATCTCGGCGAGCAGCGTGTCCAGGCCCCGCGCGGACAGCACCCGGTCCCGGGCGGTGACGTCGAGGTCGCCGGTACGCGGATCCTGCGGCAGGTACCCCACCGGCCCGCGCCGCTCG
>WNGR01006656.1_pt1 | contig 12911 bp, 18 predicted proteins | sample 5407581 | NCBI WGS metagenome assembly WNGR01 (sample SAMN13153383, study PRJNA577476) | soil metagenome | isolation source: 80 cm soil or saprolite under Garry oak tree replicate 2 | place: USA:California | collected 2016-06-15 | reverse complement strand
CTGTGAATATCGAGGCGAGCCTGTGATTGTGGCTGTGCGAGCCGCAGCCGAAGGCGAGGCGAGCCTGTGATCCTGGTCATCGACAACTACGACTCGTTCACCTACAACCTCGTCCAGTACCTCGGCGAGCTGGGAGCCGAGCTCCGGGTCGTGCGCAACGACGAAATGGACGTCGATGCCCTCACTTCCATGGCGCCGGAGCGCATCGTCATCTCGCCCGGACCAGGGACCCCCGATCAAGCCGGCGTCTCGATCGACGTGATCAAGCGGCTCGGCGCCACGACTCCGATCCTCGGCGTCTGCCTCGGCCACCAGGCCATCGGCCGCGCCTTCGGCGCGACGGTGGCGCGCGCCGGCAAGCAGATGCACGGCAAGACGTCGGACATCCGCCACGACGACCGCGGCGTGTTCGCCGGGCTCACGAACCCGTTCGTCGCCACCCGGTACCACTCTCTCGCCATCGTGCGAAAGACCGTTCCGGCCGAGCTCGAAGTCTCCGCCTGGTCGGAGGACGGCGAGATCATGGGAGTGCGACACCGGGAGCATCCCGTCGAGGGTGTGCAATTCCACCCCGAGTCCATTCTGACCGTCGAAGGGGCGTGCGGGTGGGCATCGGTGACGACTGCGCCGTGCTGGAAGCACCCGGCGGGAGCCTGCTCCTGGCGACGACCGATCTCCTCATCGAGGACGTTCACTTCCGCCGGCGCTACGCCGAGCCCGCCGACATCGGCTGGAAAGCGCTGGCCGTGAACGTCTCGGACATCGCGTCGATGGGCGGGCGGCCACGCTGGGCACTCATCGCCCTCGCCTGCCCGGCCTCGACCACGATGGACGAAGTCGAAGCGTTCTACGAGGGCATTCACGCCCTCGGTGACGAGCACGACGTCTCCGTCGTGGGGGGCGACACGTCCGCGTCGCCATCGGGCTGGGTCGTGAACATCACGCTCCTCGGCGAAGCGACGGGCGCGCCCATCCTGCGTTCGGGCGCGCGCGCCGGCGACATGATCGCCGTCACGGGTGACCTCGGGCGTTCGGCGGCCGGCCTGGCCGTGCTCGAGCGCCGCGAGGCTCCGGCCCGCGTCTCGGCCGAGGCCCTCGCCGTCGTGACGGGCGCCCATCTGCGCCCGCGACCGCGCGTGAAGGAAGGCCGCTGGCTCGCTGCCGCTGGTGGTGTCACGGCGATGATCGATCTCTCCGACGGGCTGGCCACCGACCTCCGCCACGTGGCCGAGGAGAGCCGCGTGGCCGCGCGCGTCGATCTTGGGAAACTGCCGATCGGCGCCGCGACACGGGACGTCGCGGTGGCGACGAAGCACGATGCGGTCGGCTGGGCCACCGGCGGCGGCGAAGACTACGAGTTGCTGCTGACCTGTGAGCCCTCGGCGTTCGAGCGGCTGCGCGGCGGGCTCGGGAGCGCGACGGGCACGACGCTGACCGCCATCGGCGCGATGGAGCCCGGCGCGGCCGGAGTGACGTTCGTCGACGCCGCCGGGCACGCGGTCGCGGTCGGGCCCGGCTTCGAGCACTTTGCCAGCGGGACGCGGCGTGAGTAATCAACTCACGCTGAAGCTGCTGGCCCTGGCGGTCCTGGTCGCGGCATCGGCAATCTTGACCGGCGCGGAGGCGGCCTTCTTCTCTCTGGGTCGCGCCCGGCTGCGCAAGCTCGCCGGGAGCGCGGGCGAGGCCCGTTCGCCGCTGATCGAGCGGCCCCACGACCTGCTCGTGACGCTCCTCGTTGGCATCACCGTCATCAACATCGGCGCCGCCGCCCTGGCGGCGACGCTGGCCGAGGACGTCTTCGGCGTGCGCTACGGCCTCCTGGTCGAGATCATCGGCATGATCCTGATCTTGACCACCTTCGGCGAGGTCCTGCCCATGACCTTTGCCGTCAAGTACCCCGAGCAATTCCTGACGCTGGCCCGCGGGCCGGTGGCCTGGCTCAGTGTCATCCTCAAGCCCGTGCGCTCCACCCTCGGGGCCCTGACCACGCTCACGGTGCATCTCATCGGGAGCGAGCGCCAGGCGGCCAACCCCGAGCTGACCGAGGAAGAGCTGCGCACGCTGGTGGACGTGGGCGCCAAGGAAGGCGTGGTGGAGCGCGAAGAGCGCGAGATGATCCACAAGGTCTTCGAGCTCGAGGACACGCTCGTCCGCTCGGTCATGGTGCCGCGGACCGACATGTTCTGCCTCGACCTCGACACGCCGAGCGACCAGATCCTCCCCGCGCTGCGCGAGAACCTGCACTCGCGGGTGCCCGTGTACGAGGGCTCCATCGACGTCATCGTGGGCATCCTCTACACGAAGGACCTGCTGGCGTACCTCGACGGCCTCCCCGCGGACTTCGACCTGCGCACGCAGCTCCACCCGCCCTACTTCGTGCCGGAATCCAAGCGCGCCGACGTACTGTTGCAAGAGTTCCAGGCCAAGAAGCTCCACATGGCGATCGTCGTCGACGAGTACGGCGGCACCGCGGGCCTCGTGGCGCTGGAGGATCTCCTCGAGGAGCTGGTGGGCGAGATCGTCGACGAGTACGACGAGCCGGAGCGGCTGATCCAGAAGCTCGACGCCACCACCTTCCGCGTGGCCGGCAAACTCCCGATCGACGAGCTCAATGCCGTCACCGGGCTCGCGCTCTCGAACAAGGCCTACGACACCGTGGGCGGCTGGGTGCTCGACCTCTTCGGGCGCGTGCCGCGCAAAGCCGAGCGCCTGGTCACCCCGGAGCTGACCGTGGTGGTCGAGAAGGTCGAGCGAACGCGCGTGGTCGAGGTGGTCGTTCACCTCCACAGGCGCGCCGAAGGCGAGGCCGCGGCGTGATGCTGCTGTGGGTCGCCGTCATCTGCCTGGCCGTCACGATGTTCTTCTCGGCGGCCGAGATGTCGTTCATCGCGGCCAATCGGTTGCGCATCCGCCACCTGGCCGAGGAAGGCAACACGACGGCGGCCGCCTATCTCGACGCGTTCCGCCGGCCCGAGCGCACGCTGTCGACCGCGATGATGGGCGTGACGATCTCGCACATCGTCGCTTCCTCGGCCGCCACGTTCGCGCTCCTGCCCACGCTGGGGGGCATGGCGCCGCTGGTCGTGACGGCGATCCTCACGCCCATCATGCTGGTGTTCGGCGAGATCATCCCCAAGGCGGTGGCGCGCGAGTGGGCGACCGCGTTGATCGTGCGCGTCTACCGCCCGTTGACCTGGTCCTCCGTCCTGCTGGCGCCGTTCGTCGCGTTCTCCAACGGCGTGGTGGGCGGGCTGCTGCGCTTGCTCGGCGCCACCCCGCCGGGCACGCGCCATTTCGTCTCGCGCGAGGAGCTGAAGGCGTTGCTGGCGATGGAGCCGGGCGAGGCCGACGTGACCAGCCAGGAAGCGGAGATGATCGACAAGATCTTCGACCTCGGCGACACGACGGTGCGCGAGATCATGGTGCCCCTGGTGGACGTCACCATGCTGCCCGCCACCGCCTCGGTGCGCGACGCGGTCGATCTGATCAGAGATCGCGGCTTCTCGCGCATCCCGATCTACCGCGAGCGCGAGACCAACCTCGTGGGCGTGGTGGCGGCCATGGACATCCTGCGCCGCGGCGCCGAGGCCCGGCGGCTGGACGATCTGATGCGCCCGCCGTACTATGTGCCGGAAACCAAGCGGATCGACGACCTGCTGCGCGAGATGCAGCGCGGGCGCATGCACCTGGCCATCGTGGTCGACGAGTACGGCGGATCGACGGGCATCGTGACACTGGAGGACATCGTCGAGGAGATCGTCGGCGAGATCCAGGACGAGCACGACCGCTCACCCGCTCCGGTGGATCGCCTGCCCGACGGCACCTATTGGGTGGCCGGGCGCGCCAACATCGACGAGTTGAACGAGGCGATGGGCTGGACGCTTCCCAAGCAGGACTACGAGACGGTGGCCGGCCTCGTGCTGGCCACGCTCGGCCGTATTCCGCGCACCGGCGAAGAGCTCCAGGTGCCCGGATACACGATCACCGTGCTGGAGGCCGGCCCGCGGCACGTGGCCGCGGTGAAGATCGCTCTGGCACCTCCCAGGCAGGCTTAGCTCCGAAGGAGGCCCTCATGGCTGGCAAGATGGTGGAGTTTCCCTCGAACGGCGGCAAGACCTCCGGTTACCTCGCAACGCCCACGTCGGGCAAGGGCCCGGGAGTGCTCGTGATCCAGGAGTGGTGGGGACTCGTACAGCACATCAAGAACGTCTGTGACCGCTTCGCCGCCGAGGGCTTCACCGCGCTGGCGCCCGACATGTACCACGGCAAGACGGCCAACGAGCCCGACGGGGCCGGCAAGCTCTTCATGGCGCTCAACATCGGACAGGCCGAGAAGGATCTGCGGGGCGCCGTCGATTATCTGGCCACGCAGTCCTCGAGCCAGAAGGTGGGCGCCGTCGGCTTCTGCATGGGCGGCCAGCTCGCGCTCTTCGCCGGCACCGTGAATCCGAAGGTCGGCGCGGTCGTCGACTTCTACGGCATCCATCCCAACGTGAAGCCCGATTACGGCAAGCTCGGCGGGCCCGTACTCGGCCTCTTCGCCGAGAAGGACCAGTTCGTGAAGCCCGACGACGCCCGCGCCGTTGACGCCGCCATCAAGAAGGCCGGCAAGCAGTCCCAGATCCACGTCTACCCGAACGTCGACCACGCGTTCTTCAACGACGAGAACACGGCCGCCTTCAACAAGGCGGCGGCCGACGACGCGTGGAAGAAAACGCTCGGGTTCTTCAGACAGCATGTGAAGTAAGCTCGGGCCGGCGCGGCTGACGCCGGCTCAGGGGGTGGGCTATGGACGATCGCCTGCTCGTCATCGTCGACCAGAGCCGCGACGATCTCTTCACGACGCTGCGCCGCGACGACGACGACAGCGTCGCCGTCATGCGTGACCGGCGTCAGCCCGGGGCCGCGCCCGGACGTTTCGCGATCGAGCGGCGCCTCCGGGCCGTCGGGCACGACCTCCGCGCCCTCGGGCTCGCCGTCGTGGCGCCGCACGGCCAGCGTGCCCAGGCCGATGTCGTCGCCCGCGCCGCCTTCCTCCGCACGCTCCCGCTCTTCGCCGCCTTCAGCCTGGCCGAGCTGATCGAGCTGGCCGACCACATCGACGAGCGGGCGCTGCGACGGAATCGAACGCTGTTCCACGAGGGCGAGACCAGCGCCGAGATGTTCGTGGTCCGCCAGGGCATCGTGCTGATCTCCAAGGAGGTCACGCCACGAGTGGAGAAGGTCCTGGCCCGGATGAAGCCCGGCGAGTTCTTCGGCGAGATGAACCTCTTCGGGTGCCTGCCGCGCTCGGCGACGGCCCGGGCCGAGACCGACATCGAGCTCATCGTGCTTCAGCGGGCAACGCTCGAAAAGATGCTCGCCATGAAGCCGGCGGCGGCGCTGGCGTTCTTCACCGCCATGGTGCGCGAGTTCTGCACGCGCCTGGCCGCGACCGACGATCTGGTCTCCGAGGTGACGCGCTGGGGCCTGGAAGCGACGGGGCTGGATAGCGATCTTCGATAACTACGCGCTCGCGGCGGCGGCCTTCTCCTTCTTCTTCCGCTTGCCTCCGCTCTCGGCCTCCGCCTTGCCCTCGCCCTTGCCCGGCCTTTCCTTCTTCTCGCCCTTCTTGCCCTTGCCGTCGGGCGGCGTCTCGGGACGATCGACGAGCTCGAGGTAGACGACGGGGGCGCCGTCGCCGCGGCGGACGCCGGCGTGGATGATGCGCGTGTAGCCGCCGTGGCGGTCGGCGTAGCGCGCGCCGATCTGATCGAAGAGCCGGCGCACCACCTCGGTGTCCGGCATCATCGAGAGCGCCTGGCGCCGGGCGTGCAGGCTTTCGCGCTTGGCCAGCGTCACCATGTGGTCGGCCAGGCCGCGGACGGCTTTCGCCTTGGCCTCGGTCGTCTCGATGCGCTCGTGGCGGAAGAGGGCGACGAGCATGTTGCGAAGCATGGCCGTGCGGTGCTCGCTGACCCGGCCCAGCCGGAAGCGATGGTTACGGTGCCTCATCGAACCACTCCTCCGCCACGGTTGAGCGTTCCCAGAATGTTGGGATCGATGCGCATGCCGATCGAGAGCCCGAGCGCGGCCAGCGCCGTCTTGATCTCGTCGATGGACTTCTCGCCGAGGTTCTTCACCTGCTCGAGATCGGCCTCGGTCTTCTGGGCGAGGTCGGCCACGACGTGGATCTCGGCGTTCTTGAGCGCGTTGATGGCTCGGGCCGGCAGCGGCAGCTCTTCGAGCAGCTTGCTGAGCGCGTCGCGCAGATACTCTTCACCGGACGCGCCCTCGGTCTCCGCCTCTTCGACCGGCGCACCCGCCGCCAGCGGGCTGAAGTGGCCGCGCAGGAAGCCGGCCGCGCGCTCGAGCGCGTCCTCGGGGCTGACGGCGCCGTTGGTCCAGATCTCGATCACGAGCTTCTCGTAGTCGGTGATCTTGCCCAGCCGTGACGGGTCGACCGTGTAGGCGATCCGCGTGATCGGCGAGTAGGCGGCGTCGAGTGGCAGGGCGCCCGCCGGCACGCTGCCGGTCTTCTTGTCGAGGGCTTCGTAGCCACGACCGACGCCGATGCCGAGCTCCATCGAGACCTTGGCCCCCGCGCCCAGCGTGAAGAGGTGCGTCTCGGGGTTGATGACCTCGATGTCGGTCTCGGGGATGTCCGCGCCGGTCACCGTCTTCGGCCCGCTCACCTCGACGCGGACCGTGCGGGGCTCGCCGGCCGGCACCTGGATCGTGAGCTTCTTGAGGTTCAGCAGCACGTCGGCCGTGCTCTCGGTGACGCCGGCGATCGGCTGGTCAGCGCTCTTGAGGCCGTCGATCTTCACCCACGACACGGCCGAGCCGGGCACGATGTTGAGCAGGGTGCGCCGGAGCGAGTGGCCGACGGTGAGCGCGTAGCCCTTCTCGAACGGCTCGGCCACCAGCCGGCCGTAGCGGTCGGTCAGGATCTCCCACTCGACTTTGCGCGGCTTCTGAAACGGGATGCGTGGCATCGTGCTCCGGTCCTTTCGCTACTTGCTGTACAGCTCGACGATCAGCTGTTCCGACACCGGGATCTGGATGTCTTCGCGGAGCGGCAGGCTCCGCACGAAGCCCTTGCGCTCGTTGGGATCCACCTCGAGCCACTGGGGGATCTGGCCGCGGCCCGCATTGAGGTTGTCGTCCACGCGGGGGGCGTGCTTGGAGTTCGGCCGGAGCTGCACGACATCGCCCACCTTGACCAGGAACGACGGCACCGAAACCTTGCGCCCGTTCACGGCCAGGTGGCCGTGGGCCACCATCTGCCGGCCCTCGCGGCGCGAGGCGGCGAAGCCCAGGCGATGGACGACGTTGTCCAGGCGCAGCTCGAGCAGCTTCAGGAGGTTCTCGCCGGTCACGCCCTTCTCGCGCTCGGCCCAGTGGAAGTACTTCCGGAACTGGCCCTCGAGCACGCCGTAGATGCGCTTGGCCTTCTGCTTCTCGCGCAATTGCACGCCGAAGGCGGTGAGCTTGCCGCGATTCAGGCCGTGCTGGCCGGGCGGATAGTTGCGCCGCTCGATCGCGCACTTGTCGGTGAAGCAGCGGGCGCCTTTCAGGAACAGCTTCATGCCCTCGCGGCGGCACAGGCGGCACTTCGCGTCACGGTATCGGGCCATGGCGCCGCCCCCTACACCCGCCGCCGCTTCGGCGGCCGGCAGCCGTCGTGCGGGATGGGCGTGACGTCGCGGATCGCGGTGATCTCGAGCCCGGTGGCCTGCAACGAGCGGATGGCCGCCTCGCGCCCGGCACCGGGGCCCTTCACGAACACCTCGATCGTCTTCAGGCCGTACTCCATCGCCTTGCGGGCGGCCGCCTCGGCCGCGGTCTGGGCCGCGAACGGCGTGCTCTTGCGGGAGCCCTTGAATCCGGCGCTGCCCGCGCTCGACCACGACACGACGTTGCCCATCTTGTCGGTGAGGGTCACGATCGTGTTGTTGAACGTGGCCTGCACGTGCGCGACGCCGATGCGGACTTCGCGGCGCTCGCGTCGCTTGCCGCCCTTCTTGCGAGGGCCCGGCTTGCCGGCTGCTGCTGCTGCTGCTGGCTGATCTGCCATACCTTATGCTCCTGGCTTCTTGGCTGCTGCCGGGGCCGCCGGAGCGGCCGCTGCCGTGGGCTTCTTCTTGACCATGACGCCCTTGCGCGGGCCCTTGCGGGTGCGGGCGTTCGTATGGGTGCGCTGGCCGCGGACCGGCAAGCCCTTGCGATGACGGATGCCACGATAGGCGCCGATGTCCATCAGCCGCTTCACGTTCATCGAGATCTCGCGCCGGAGGTCGCCTTCCACCTTGACCTCGCGCTCGAGGATCTCGCGCACGCGGCTGGTCTCGTCCTCCGACCACGTCTTCACGCGCTTGTTGTGGTCCACGTGCGCCTGCGCGAGCACGCGCATCGCCGTCGGGCGGCCGATGCCGTAGATATAGGTGAGCGCGACTTCGCCACGCTTCTCCCGGGGAAGATCAACGCCTGCGATTCGAGCCATGGGTGTTCTCCGCTCTCAGCCTTGCCGCTGCTTGTGGCGCGGGTTCTTGCAGATGATCCGCACGACGCCGCTGCGCCGCACCACCTTGCAGTGCTCGCAGCGCGCCTTGATCGACGGTCTCACTTTCATCTCTGCGCTCGCTCTCCTACGTGAACCGCTCGCTCGTCGAGCCGCCCGTCTGTCACTTGAACCGGTACGTGATGCGGCCGCGAGTCAGATCGTACGGCGACAGCTCCACCTTGACCCGGTCACCAGGCAGGATCCGGATGAAGTTCATCCGCATCTTGCCGCTCACGTGCGCCAGCACGCGATGGCCGTTCTCCAGCTCCACACGGAACATCGCGTTGGGGAGCGGCTCCACCACCGTGCCTTCGACCTCGATCGCGTCTTCTTTCGGCATCTAGTGCGACTCCAAGTGGCTTCGCCTCACTTCGTTCTCGGTCGACACCGATCCTCACGGACAACCGCGTACGCTCCGGTCGGTGCCTCCCTCGGGCCTCGTGACGCTCGCCCCTTGGAGCCGCTGACCTCTGATCGGTCTCGCTGGTCTCGGCTACGCATTACGCCGCTCGTCGGGTCAGCACATCTGGTCCGTTGTCGGTTACGGCGATGGTGTGCTCGAAGTGCGCCGCCAGGCTGCCGTCCTTGGTGACCGCCGTCCACCCGTCGTCCAGGATGCGGATGTCGTACGAACCCATCGTCACCATCGGCTCGATGGCCACCACCATGCCCGTCTTGAGCTGCGGCCCGTGGCCCGGCTCACCAAAGTTCGGGATCTGCGGGTCCTCGTGCAGGTTCCGGCCGATCCCGTGGCCCACGAACGCGCGCACGACGCCGAAGCCATGGGCCTCGACGTGCCTTTGCACGGCGTGGGAGATGTCGCTGAGACGCTGCCCCGGCCGGCACTGGGTGATGGCGAGATCGAGGCTCTGGCGCGTCACGTCGAGCAGTTCCTGGACCCGCGCCGGAATCTCGCCGATCGGCATCGTGAACGCACAGTCGGCGTAATACCCCTCGACGATACACCCGAGGTCCAGCCCCACGATGTCGCCTTCCTTCACCCGGCGATGCGCCGACGGGATGCCATGAACGATCTCTTCGTTGATCGAGATGCAGACGGTCGCCGGAAATCCGCGATAGCCCTTGAACGCCGGCTTGGCGCCGCGGGCCACGATGAGCTCCTCGACCTCCTCGTCGATCTCCAGCGTCGACAGCCCGGGCTTCACGAAACCGCGCAGCATCTCCATGACGTCGGCGAGGATCTGACCACCGCGGCGCATCAGGTCGATCTCCCGCGCCGACTTGAGGACGATCACCCGTTCACCGCTTTCTTGATGTCGCCGTGGATCGTCCCGATCTTGCCCTCGCCGGCCACGGTCCTCAGCACGCCGCGCTTCTTGTAGCGGTCGAGCAGCGGCGACGTCTGCTCGGCGTAGACCTGGAGCCGTTTGCGCACCGTCGCCTCGCGGTCGTCCTCACGTTGGACGAGGGTGCTGCCGCAGCGGTCGCAGACGTTCTCATGCTTCGGCGGGTTGGACGTGACGTGGAACGTCGACTGGCACTTCGGGCAGGAGCGGCGGCCGGTAAGCCGGCGCACCAGCTCGGCATCGGAGACGTCGAAGTAGACGACCCGGTCGAGCGACACGCCGAGGTCGCCCAATAACCGCTCCAGCGCGTCGGCCTGGGGGATCGTTCGTGGGAACCCGTCCAGGATGAACCCGCGCTTGGCATCCGGCTGGGCCAGGCGCTCGGCGATCAACCGGACGATCACGTCGTCGGGAACCAGGGCGCCCCGGTCCATGTAGGCCTTGGCTTCGCGTCCGAGCGGCGTGCCGTTGGCGACGGCCTCGCGCAGCATGTCGCCGGTGGCCACCTGCGGCACGTTCAACTCGCGCGCGAGCTCGCGCGCCTGGGTGCCCTTGCCGGCGCCGGGAGGTCCGAGGAAGACGAGGCGCACCCGGGCTCAGCCTCGCGAGAACGCGCCCGAGCGCGAGCGCGACCGCTTGAGGAAGCCCTCGTAGTTCCGCATGAGCAGATGGGACTCCATCTGGCGCACGGTGTCCAGCGCCACGCCGACCACGATCAAGAGGCTGGTGCCGCCGAAGTAGAACGGCACGTTGAACCAGCGGATCAGGAAGTCGGGCAGCACCGAGATGAGCGCCAGGAACAGCGCGCCCGGCAGCGTGATGCGCGTGAGCACGTGGTCGATGTACTCGGCCGTCTTCTTGCCGGGCCGGACGCCGGGGATGAATCCGCCGTACTTCTTCATGTTGTCGGCGAGATCGATCGGGTTGAAGACGATGGCCGTGTAGAAGTACGCGAAGAAGACGATCAGGCCCATGTACAGCATCGTGTACGAGAAGCGCCCCGGGCTCAGCGCGTCGGCGATGGCCTGCATCCAGGGATGCGGCACGAAGCGGGTCAGCGTGGCCGGGAAGAGGATCAGCGACGAGGCGAAGATCACCGGGATGACGCCCGCGGTGTTGATCCGGAGCGGGATGTGCGTGGACTGCCCGCCGTAGACGCGACGGCCCACCACGCGGCGCGCGTACTGGACGGGGATCTTGCGCTGACCCTCCTGCATCAGGACGACCGCCGCCGTCACCGCGACCATCAGCGCGATGAGGGAGAGGAAGACGAAGAGCTTCATCTCGCCCGTCGTCAGCAGCGTGTAGGAGGCGGTGACCGCCGAGGGCAGCCGGACGACGATGCCCGCGAAGATGATCAGCGAGATGCCGTTGCCAATGCCCTTCTCGGAGATCTGCTCGCCGATCCACATGATGAGCGCGGTGCCGGCGGTGAGGGTCACCATCGTCAGCAGCCGGAAGCCCCAGCCGGGATTGGGCACGATCGAGGCGCCGCCCGGGCTGCGCATGCTCTCGAGCCCGATGGCGATGCCGAGCGCCTGCACGCCCGAGAGCACGATGGTGCCGTACCGCGTGTACTGCGTGATCTTCTTGCGCCCGGCCTCACCTTCCTTGGCCAATCGCTCGAGCGCGGGGATCACGACGGTGAGGAGCTGCAGGATGATCGACGCCGAGATGTACGGCATGATGCCGAGCGCGAAGATCGATAGGCGTCGCAGGTTGCCGCCCGAGAAGAGGTCGACCATGCCCAGCAGCGTGCCCTGGACCTGGTCGAAGAACTGGGCGAGCGCGTGGCCGTCGATGCCCGGCGTCGGAACGTGGGCGCCCAGGCGGTACGCGATCAACAGCACCGCGCTGAACATCAGGCGGCGCTTGAGCTCCGGAATCTTGAAGACGTTTTGGAAGCTCTGCAGGCCCTCGATCACGTCGCGCTCACCTCGGCCGCCAGCAGTTCCACGCGGCCGCCCCGAGCTTCGATCTTCTGGCGGGCCGACGCGCTGATGGCGTGCACTTTGACGGTGAGGGCATGGGGCACCTCGCCGTCGCCCAGGATCTTCACTCGCTCCCGATCGGAGTTCTTGATGAGCCGCGCCTTGACGAGGCCCTCGGCGTCCACCACCGAGTCGGCGCCGAACGCGGCCAGCGACTTGAGATTGACGATCGCATACGGATGCTTGCCACCGTGAGGCAGGAAGCCGCGCTTGGGGATCCGGCGGTAGAGCGGCATCTGGCCGCCCTCGAACCCACCCGCCTTCCCGCCACCCGAGCGGGCCTTGTGGCCCTTGCTGCCCTTCGTTGCCGTCTTGCCGTGACCCGAGCCCGGCCCGCGGCCGATGCGCTTTCGTCGCGTCTTCGCGCCCGGCGCCGGGCGCAGGTCCTCAAGCTTCATGGCTGACTCGCAGCACGTGCGGCACTTTGGCGATCATCCCGCGGATCGTCGGCGTGGCCTCGTGCACGACGGACCGGTTCATGTGTCTGAGACCCAGCGCCTTCACCGTCGCCTCCTGCCGCGGCGACAGCCCGATGATGCTTCGCACGAGCGTGAGCTTAAGCCTCCGGGCGGGCACCCGCGGTCTCCTCCACGATCGTGCTGTTGCCGTCGCCGCGCCGCCGAGCCGCGTGCAAGTCTTGAAGTCGCTTGAGCTGGCGGAGCGCGTCGATGGTGGCCTTGAGGACGTTGTGGGGATTGTTCGAGCCGAGCGTCTTCGTCAGGATGTCCTGGACCCCGGCGGCTTCCAGCACGGGCCGGACGGCGCCGCCGGCGATGACCCCGGTGCCCGGCACGGCGGGCTTGAGGAACACCCGGCCGGCGCCGAAGTGCCCGGTGATCTCGCACGGGATCGTCGTGTCCTTGAGCGGCACGAAGATCAGGGCCTTCTTGGCGTGCTCGACCGCCTTCCGGATGGCCTCGGGGACTTCATGGGCCTTGCCGAGCCCGACGCCGACGTGGCCACGACCGTCGCCGACCACGACCAGCGCCGTGAACGAGAAGCGCCGGCCGCCCTTGACGACCTTGGCCACGCGGTTGATGGACACCACGCGGTCGTTCAATTCCAGCA
>WNGR01006094.1_pt1 | contig 12911 bp, 10 predicted proteins | sample 5407581 | NCBI WGS metagenome assembly WNGR01 (sample SAMN13153383, study PRJNA577476) | soil metagenome | isolation source: 80 cm soil or saprolite under Garry oak tree replicate 2 | place: USA:California | collected 2016-06-15 | reverse complement strand
CACGATGACGGAAGCATATGACGGCCGGCAGGTCGTCGGGATGGACCTGCACCGGCGGCGTAGCGTGCTGGTGCGGATGACGATGGACGGGCGGAAGCTGGAGACCGCCCGGATCGAGAACAGCCCGGCCGCGCTGCGGGCGGTGCTGGCCCGGTGCGGGAAGAACCCGCTGGTGGTGCTCGAGGCCACGTACGGCTGGTACTGGGCCGCCGACGTGCTCGCCGAAGCCGGGGCCGAGGTGCACCTGGCGCATCCGCTGGGGGTCAGGGCGTTCAGCTACCGGCGGGTCAAGAACGACCTGTTGACCGAACTAGCGAACCGGTCTTTCGGATGGTGCGTGCGGAGTCCGGTGATGCTGGCTAGGTTCCGTCCTCGTGATGAACGACGGGGATATGCCGCGGGAGTTGTCCGCGCTGGTGGTGCCGCTGCGCGGTTTGCTTGAGACGACCGGGGATCTGTTCCGGCCGTATCGGCTGGTTGATGGCGACGGCGTAGCGGTCGGGCCGGTGTCGGCGTTCTTCGCTGAGCTGGCGGCGTGCGGGCGGCCTGCGACGACGCAGCGTTCGTATGGGATGGACCTGCTGCGCTGGTTCCGGTTCTTGTGGACAGTCGGGGTGGCCTGGGATCAGGCGACCAGGGTCGAGGCACGCGATTTCTGCTGCTGGCTGCAGGCGGCGGTCAAGCCGGCCCGGCCGCACTGGCGGTATCCGGCTGGCAGCGTCCCGGGATCAGGGGTGGCGCCTGTCTTGCAGCGGGTGAACGCGGTGACCGGCAAGCCGTCCCGCGGGGACCGCTACGAGGCGGCGACGGTGGCGCACTGCGAGAGCGTGCTGCGCTGCTTCTACGACTTCCACCTGGAGGCCGGGACAGGGCCGATGCTCAACCCGTTCCCGCTGTCCCGGCAGCGCGGGCCCGGACGCGCGCAGGCGCATCACAATCCGATGGAGCCGTTCACCGGGCAGCGCAGCGGCAGGTACCGGCCGAAGGTCGTGACGCGGGCGCCGCGGCGCATTCCGGACGACCGGTTTGACGCGTTGTTCGCGCAGCTGGGTTCGCATCGTGACCGGGCGCTGGTCGCATTCTGGGTCTCGACCGGAGCGCGTGCCTCGGAGCTGCTAGGTGCTACGGTCGCCGACGCCGATCCGGGACAGCAGCTGATCACCGTGATGCGCAAGGGCACCCGGGTGCTGCAGCCATTGCCGGCCGCACCGGACGCGTTCGTGTGGCTGCGGCTCTATCAGGCGCAGCTGTCCGAGCTGGTCCCCGCCGGCCGGGACGAGCCGTTGTGGCGGACGCTGCGGCGCCCGTTCCGGGCGGTGAGCTATGACGCGGCCCGGGCGATGTTCACCCGGGCCAACGCCGCGCTGGGGTCGAACTGGTCGCTGCACGATCTTCGCCACACGGCTGCGTATCGGATGGCCCGGGATCCCGGGATGCCGCTGACCGACGTGCAATGGGTCCTGGGCCACGCGCACCTGTCAACCACGCAGCGCTACCTGACTCCGGTGACCGAGGACGTGATCACCGGAGTCCTCGCCTTCCACGCCCGCCGACGCGACGGCGGCCCGGCTGCTCCGCCGGCGCCGGGATACCGGGCCGAGAGCCTGCAGATCCTGTTCGGCGAGAGCACATCATGACCGCCGTCAGCAGCCAGCAGGTGATCACAGCGCCGGCCACCGGGGCTGCGTCGCCGGCAGCCGGGCTGGTGAAGACGACCGGGGCACAGTTGCTGGCCGCGTTCCCGCCCCGCCCGGTCGCGTCATCGTGGCCGGCCACGCAGGCAGGCCGGTCCGCGGTGCTGACCCGGGTCCTGGCCACGCCGTTCACGTTGGATAACCCGGTCAGCCAGCAGACCCGCCGGCTGGGGGTGCTTGCGGTGCTGACCTGGCTGCATACTCACCCCGGCGACAGCTGGCAGCAACGGTGGCAGGCCAGCGGCGCCGAGGACCAGGCCGACTGGCGGGATCTGATCACTAACGCGACGGCTGGACGACCGCGGGCTAGAACGGCCACCGGGACACAGCTGCCGCACCTTAGCCCGGGGCTGCTGGTGCTGATCTGCGCTGACGTGATCCGGCCCAGCCTGGGGTGGCTGCTGCGCTTCGCCCCGGCACGGCGCGGCCTGGCCACCGAGATGGCCCGCACCCGCGACAGCGCGGCGTTCGCCGTGCTCGCCGGGTTGTGCACGCAGAGCCGGGTCGGACTGCAGAGCGGGCAGCAGGCCCTGACCCGGATTGCGGTCATCCTGGCCGCCAAGGGCGGGCCCGCCGCCGCGGTCCAGGTCGGCGACTGCGTCGAACTTCTGCAGGTCACCGCCGGCATGCGCGCCACGTCCGAGGTGCATGCCCACAGCCCGCTGTTCTATCAGCTGCTGCGCAGCCTTGGTGGCCTGGGCGAAGACGCGCCCGCCGCGATGGAGATGTTCTCTGGCCGCGGGCAGCCGACCTGTGAGCAGCTGATCGACCGCTACAAGATCGCCTGCCGCCCGGTTCGTGACGTACTGGTCGACTACCTGCGCGAACGCCAGCCATCGGTGGACTTCTCCTCGCTGCAGCGCTTCGCCTACCTGCTCGGGAAGCTGTTCTGGGCCGACCTGGAGGCCCACCATCCCGGCATCGGCTCCCTCAACCTGCCCCGCGACGTGGCCGCCGCATGGAAGCAGCGGGTGATGACCCGCACCCGCACGACAACCTCTCCCGCCGGCGAGCAGGTCCGGCTGACCGCGGCGCGGCTGGACGGGCGCAGCGTGCTATCGGCGGTGCGCGCCTTCTATCTCGACATCGCCGAGTGGGCTGATGACGACCCGGCCCGGTGGGGCGCGTGGGCGGTGCGCTGCCCGGTCAGCGCCAGCGACGTCTCCCACAAGAAGGACCGGTCACGGCGCAAGTCCCGGATGGACCAGCGCACCCGCGAACGGCTCCCGGTACTGCCCACGCTGGTCTCCTGGGTGGAGGCCGAACGGGCCCGCACCGGCGAGATGCTCGCCGCAGCCGAACGCACCCGGCCCGGCGGACTATTCACCGCCGCAGGCCAGACGCTGCGCCGTCCGGTCATGCGGACCGGAACCACCGGCCGTGTCTGGGCCGAGCACCCGGACAGCGGGCGACGCCGCGATCTCAGCTTCGACGAGCACCGCGGGTTCTGGACCTGGGCGATGGTCGAGGTGCTGCGCCACACCGGGATCCGCATCGAGGAACTGACCGAACTGTCGCACCACAGCCTGATCCAGTACCGGCTGGCGGACACCGGGCAGCTGATCCCGCTGCTGCAGATCACCCCGTCCAAGACCGACGCCGAACGGCTGCTAGTCATCGCGCCTGAGCTCGCCGACGTGCTGTCAGCCATCGTCGCCCGGATCCGCTGCGGGCAGCCCCGCGTGCCGCTGGTGGTGTCCTACGACAAGAACGAACGCGTCTACAACCCGCCCATGCCGCTGCTGTTCCAATGGCGCCGCCGGCTGGAGAACCGCCCAGTCACCGAGACCTCGCTGCGCACCTATCTCGACCACGCGCTGACCGCGCTCGGTGTCAAAGACGCCGGCGGCTGCCCGATGCGCTATACCTTCCACGACTTCCGCAGGCTGTTCATCACCGACGCGATCATGCACGGGATGCCGCCGCACATTGCCCAGCTCGTCGCCGGGCACCGCGACATCAACACCACGATGGGCTACAAGGCTGTCTACCCCGAAGAGGTGATCAACGGGCACCGGGCGTTCATCGCCCGCCGCCGCGCGCTGCGTCCCAGCGAGGAATACCGCACCCCGACCGATGACGAATGGGCCGAGTTCACCGGCCACTTCGAGCACCGCAAGGTCTCCGTCGGCGACTGCGGCCGCTCCTACGACACCCCTTGCATCCACGAACATAGCTGCCTGCGCTGCCCGCTCCTGCGGCCAGACCCCACCGCCCGGCACCGCCTGATCCAGATCCGCGACAATCTCATCGCCCGCATCACCGAAGCCGAGTCCCGCCGCTGGCTCGGAGAGGCCGAAGGACTAAAGGTCAGCCTCGCCGGCGCCCGCGCCAAGCTCGCCCAGATGGGACAGATCACCGCTCGCCGCAACCAGGCTGTCCAGCTCAGCATCCCCGCCTTCACCGAAACCGCCGGCCGCACCAGCACGAACCCACCCAGCCACCCCTGACCTCACCAAACAAGCCGCGACACGCCCGATTCCAAGATCATTTCCTAGTTCGGAGAAGACGAGCGGGACGCGGCGGACCTGGCGGATCTGCTGCGCATGGGCAGGCTGCCGGAGGCGTGGATCGCGCCGCCGCAGGTGCGGGCGCTGCGGGAGGTGGTGCGGTACCGGCACCTATGCCGACATCGGCATAGGTGCCGTTATGCCGAGGCCCGGATTATGCCGGGCAGCCGGGCAAGGTGCAGGCCGCGGGTGGTGGCTGCTGTGGAACCCTCGGCATAATCCGGGGGGCATGTCAGCTCAGCTGCTCAAGGAAGGCGAGCAGCTTGTCGGGCGGCCGGTAGCGGCCCGGGCGGATGCCCGGGGGCGTGGTCCGGTCGAGGGCCCGCTGTTTGATCGTCTGGTCGGCGTGAATGTAGATCTGGGCTGTTTCGGAGTGCTCGTGCCCGAGCCAGAGCGCGATCACGGTGATGTCGACGCCGGCGTGCAGCAACTGCATGGCCAGCGTTATCTGTACTCGATTTTGAGAAGTGCCAGGTCAGAGCTGGTTTCTGTGGGTGAGTGACGTGAGCGACGTGAGCGACGTGGGTCGGGCTGCGGTGCGGGTTTCGTGACGTTATGTTTCAGCGCGGGCTTGCCGCGGCTGCGAGGGCGGCCAGTTCGCTGGTGAGCTTGTTCAGTTCCTTGATGGTGGTGCGTACCGGCTTGCTGGTGGTGGTGGACTCGAACAGCGCCTGCTGACCGCTGGCGATGTCGGCGAGGGTGGTGACGAGCTCGCTGATCTGGCGGTGGATTTCGGTGGCGCGGGCGTACCGGGCCGCTGCGGTGGCTGGCAGCGTGACTTCCTCCGGCGGCCTGGCCCAGGCTGTGAGCTGGCGGGCCCGGTATGCCCTGGCCTTGCATGCGTCTGTGCAGTACCGGGGTTTGCGGCCGCCCCCGGGCCTTGGCTGGTCAGGCAGGGCGGTGTCGCAGTGCAGGCACCGGGCGGGCTGGCCGGTGTCGTTTCGTGACGTGACGGAACTGGTCACGGCTGCCCGAGCTGATGGTTGCGGCTGCTCAGCGTTGCGGGCGGCGCGGGTCACTGGTTTGCCTGCCGGATCGCGCGGCGCAGGCTTTCGCGGGCCGCGGTGAGATCGTCTTGGAGCTCGCGGATCTGCCGCTGGGCGTGGCTCGCTTCGGCGGCGCGGGCGTCACGCTCGGCGGCGAGCTGGCGGGCGGCGGCTTCGATGTCGGCGACGCGGGCGATCAGCTCGGCCCTGTCGGGTCCTTCGATTTCGGCGCCGAGCTGGAGGCGGAGCCGGCTGCGGAGCTTGTCGCGTTCGGCGCGGAGCCGGCGGATCTCCTCGCGGGCGATGGCGAGGTCGGTGCGCAGGCTGGCCTGGGTGGCCGGGGCGCCGCGGCGGGGCGGGGTGACCGGGCCGGGACCGGGCTGGTGCTCGCCTTGGCGGCGCTGAGCGGCTTCGACGTGCTCGCGGACGCCGCCGGCATAGACCAGCCAGGTGGATACCTGGGCAGCGGCGGCAACCGCGGTCGCGGTGACCGGTGTCCCGGAGGCTTCGAGGGACTGCACGGCGTCCAGGGCACGCTGCCGCTTGTCCTGGCTGGCTTTGGCGCGGGCGGCCAGCATGGCCTGGGCGCGGCTGGGGGCGGTCATGCGGTCTGCGTGACGGGGGCCGCTGAGGGGATCAGCGGCAGGGTGCGGGCGGCGCGGGCGCGGCGCAGGATCCGGCTGGCTTCCTCGATCTCGGCGCGCTGGGCAGGGTCCATCTGGGAGAGCTTGCGGTGCATCGCCTCGGTCACGGCGGTGAACGCGTCGATCTCGGCGGTGAGGCTGGCCAGCACGTAACCGGCAGCATCCATCGCCCGGGCGGTTTCCCGGTCGGCACGCAGGCCGGCGATGTGCTGTTCGAGGGCCGGCAGGTAGGAGGGGTCGGGCCGGTAGAAGCCGCAGCCGGCGCACTGGAAGCGGATCGGGCAGGTGCCTCCGCCTGCGTTGACGTTGGATGGCTCGGTGCAGTTGCCGAACGGCACCGCAACCGAGGCCCGCTCGTAGGCGGTGGTGCTGGCGAACGGGGCGGGGTTGCCGGCTGCGTCGGTGGCCAGCTGGCCGACCGCGCGGATGGCCTGCTGCTTGCGCTTGAGGCTGACCTGGTAGTAGCCCATCGTAGTGGTCACCGACGCATGGTCCATGAGCTCTTTGAGTACGTCCACCGGCACCCCGGCGTCAGCGTGCCTTTGGGCGTAGGAATGGCGCAGCGCGTACGGGGTGATCAGGGACGGGTCGAACGGTGCCGGGGTGCCGCCGGGTCCGGGCAGCTCGGAGTCGATGACACCGATCTGGCCGGTCCAGGCCTTGAACCCCCGGGCCACGCAGGACGGCGTGATGTGCCCGCGGGACTGGCGGGCGCGCAGCAGCGGGCTGGGGAACAGCCACCGGTCCAGGGCCGGGGGCACGCGCAGCGAAGCGCGGTGCTGCTGCCAGGCCAGGATGATCTCGGCGGTGCCGGCGGTGATCGGCAGCCGGCGGCGCATCCGCCCCGCCTTGTGGTTGTCGTAGATCAGGTTGTGCTGGCCGCCGGTCACCTCGACGCAGCCGGCCCGCAGGCTGACTACCTCGCCGGGACGCCGCCCGGTGTCGCGCAGGATCTGATAGATCACCTGGTGCATCTGCTGCAGGTCAGCTGCGGGGATCGCCCCGGCCCGCCCGGCCGGGCCGAGCAGGTGCAGGCTGGCGTCGAGCTGGCGGATCACCATTTCGGGCAGGGCCTTGCCGAGCTCGTCCTCATTGGGGTCCTCGCGGACCCGGTGCCGGCTGGCGGGGCGGAACGGGTCGGGCACCGCGGTCATCAGCCCGCTGGCACGGCCATGCTCGATGACCTGGCAGAACTGGTAGATCATCAAGTTGCGGTGGTTGGCTGAGTAAAGGTCGCCGTCGGTGCGCCGCTGGGTGCTGATCGCATCCAGAATGCGGGTGAAGTCGCCGGCGCCCAGGCTGGCCGGGTCGGTGCGCCCGGCGGTGATGAGCGCGTGCGAGGCGGCCTGGCAGGCGCGCAGCGTTTCCCGCAGCCGCTGCAGGTAGGGGCGGGTGGAGCGGGCCCAGTCCTTGACGATCTCCCGCAGCCAGGCCGGCTCGATCACGCCGAAGTCGATCTCGCCCTGGGTGGCGGGCCAGCGGCGGGAGGCGTTGACGGGCAGGTCGAGCAGCGCGACCTGCCACACGTCGCCGGCGAACGGGTCCGCGCCGGCGTACTGGGACCAGGCCCGGTCCAGGTGCCGGCGCAGGCTGCGGAACAGGCCCCGGGTCGCCGCGTTGTACTGCGTGCCGCCGGACTCGCAGACGACTTGCGGGTCGGCTTCGCGCAGTGAGGCCGCGCCGCCGAGGCGGGCGAGCAGGATCCGCACTTCGGTGGGGTCCAGCGGCGGCGGGGCCTGGTCACGGTGCTGCAGCGCGTAGAGCAGCTCTGTGCGCGCCAGCTCGGGCAGCCCGGCGAGGGAGAACTGGTGCACCCCCAGGCGAGGCCGTTCGCTGGCCACCCAGGCGGCCAGCTCGTCACCGGTCAGGATGCCCCGGCGGTGCAGCCGCTGGTCGTGGAAGCGGCACAGCCCGCGCCGGACGACGCTCTCCCGGTTACAGCCCGGGACCCGGCATTCCGCGGCCCGGGTCAGCGGGCGGGCCCGCGCGGCGAACGCCGTAACCGGCTCGGTCCTGTCTTTGCCCCAGGCGCGCTCATGCCGGAAGCACAGGCCGGCGCAGTGCAGATCGCCTTCACAGCCGGGCACCGCGCAGCTCCCGCGACGCAGCGGGCGGGTGGCCCGCGGCGGCGGCGCGGTGTCAAAGTCGGCCCAGCACAGGCCCGAGTCCACCCGGGCGCGGCGGCAGCCATCGCAGCGCCCGGACGGGCGGCGCGTCGCCGTCGGGCATCCCGGGGTGCGGCACGGCCACGCCGCGGTCCGTGCGCTGTCCAGGTCGCCGGTGAACAGCAAGGCCTCGCCGTCCCATTCGCCGGCGCGCCAGGCCGGGTCCAGCCGGGCGCGCAGCCACTCGGCCCAGCCCTGGGCATCGTGCGGCTCGCCGCAGGCCCCGTCAGGGACGGCCCGCAGCGCGCGTCCGCTCACCGGTACCGCTTCCCGGCCGCGACGGCTTCCACCGCGCGGCGCTTGTCCTCATCGCGGGCGTGCAGGTAGACGGTCGTCGATGCCAGCGACGCGTGCCCGAGCAGGGCCTGGACCACGTCAAGGTCGATGCCGGCCCGGACCCAGTTCGTGGCTGCGGTATGGCGCAGCATGTGCGGCCGGACGGGGAACCCGCATCCAGCCGCGAGCCGCTCGAACCAGCCCTTCGCGGCCCGGTAGGTCATCGGCGCGCCGAGCGGCTGATGGTAGAGGTTGACCATGACCATCTCAGTCCCGTCCTCGTCGGCCAGCCCGGCCCGCTCATGCTGGTAGCCGGCGTAAGCGGCGAGCACCGCGTCGCTGGCCGGCACGGTCCGCGGGAAACGGGACTTCGCCAGCGCGCCATTCGGGTTAGCCCGGTGCCGCACGTGCACATGAGCCCCCACCACCGTGCAGCCCAGCGCGCGTGAGTCCGGCAGCAGGTGCATGTCCGCCCCGCGCAGCCCCAGCGCCTCACCGATCCGCAGGCCCGTGTCCCGAAGAAGAACTACCAGGAACTGGTCGCGGGGACGGCGGCAGCACGCCAGCACCGCCTCGGCCTGCTCATCTGTCAGCGCTTCCGGGAACGGCGTCTGCACCCGCGCCCTCAGCGCCCGGGCACGCACCGTGCGGAACTGGCCGGATTCCCCGGCATCGAACCCCGGCGGGGTGAACCGCAGCCACCGCGGCTCCGACAGCTGCTCGGCCACCGCCATATCGATCAGCCCGGTCCGGGCGCAGAACCGCAGGAACTCACACACCGCAGTGAGCGTGGCATTGACCGTGGCACCCGAACGCAGCCGCCCGCCCCGGCCCGGGGTGACCTCAATGAAGTGCTTGAAACGGGCCAGCGACGCCAAGCTGACCGAGGACCAGTCCACCCCCCGCCCAGCGCACCAGCCCAGGAAGCTCGCTACCCGCCCGGCATAGGCGCGGATCGTGTGAGGCGAACGGCTGGCCCCGTGCAGCGCCCGCAGGAAATCGCTGGCCTCCCGGTGGATGACGAAACCGGGATCGAGCACCACCCACAGCTCGGAACCGTCAAGGGGAGACACTGCCCGCTCCGCCTGGAAAGGCAGGTCAATCAAATCGGTCACGTGACACAACGTAACTGACGTGCCACACGAGTACCGGATATTCGTAAGGCACCGGCGTGTCACGCCACTGAACGCACGTCCCTCACGAGGTAGAGGCAGTACAGATAACCGCGGTGTGCCGCAGCACATGGGGCGAAACGGTCTTGCTGGCGAGGGCGGGGCATGCCGCTTGCGCGGTCGTGGCGTGCCGGGTGACGAGCAGCTCGACAGCGTCGCGGCTGAGGGGCTGGCCGCGGCTGGTGGGGAAGAGCGGGTCTCCCGGTCCGCCGCCGCGCTCGCCCAGCCAGGCCCGCAGCGCCCGGACCACCTGCGCGGTGAGCGGGGTGCAGCGTTCCTTGCGGCCTTTGCCGGTGCACCGGACGTGCGGGCCGGTGCCCAGGTGCACGTCGGCGCGGGTGAGCGCGGTGAGCTCGGAGACCCGCAGCCCGGTCTGGATGGCCACCGCGAGCAGGGCGTGATCGCGGCGGCCGGTCCAGCGGGAGCGGTCCGGGGCGGCCAGCAGCGCCTCGGCCTCCCCGGCAGTCAGGTAGGACACGACGGTCTTGTCGAAGCGGGCGGGCGGGATGGCCAGGACCCGCTGGATCAGTGCCGCGTGCTCGGGGTGGCGCAGGGCGGCGTAGCGGAACAGCGAGTGGATCGCGGCCAGCCGCGCGTTGCGGGTGCGCGCGCCGTTATGCCGGTCGTTGCGCAGGTGCTCCAGGAAGGCTCCGATGAGCCCGGCGTCGAGGTCGTCTAGGTGCAGGTCGCAGGGGGCGGTGCCGGTGCGGGCCTGGGCGAAGGCCAGCAGCAGGCGGAAGGTGTCCCGGTAGGCGGCCACGGTGTGGCCGCTGACCTGGCGCTGGGCGATCAGCCGGTCGGTGAAGAAGGCCTGCAGGACCGGGGCGAGGGCGGTCACGGTGTGCCCCCGGTCGCGGCCTCCAGGCGTCCTGCCGCCAGGGCGAGCAGCTCGGGGGTGCCGGTCAGGTACCAGTACGTGGCGGCCGGGGCGGCGTGACCGAGCCAGGTCGACAGGGACGGCATGCGGGCCTGCACGTCCTGGCCGTCCCGGTACCAGCCGAGCAGGGTCTTGACCGCGAAGCTGTGACGCAGGCCGTGGATGGTCGCGCGGGGCCGCGGCGGGCCCTGGCCGATCCCGGCCTGGCGGAGCAGGCGGCGGAAGGCCGGCTGCACGGTGGCCTGGCACAGCCGCGCCCCGGTCGCAGACACCAGCAGGCTCGCCGTCGCCGGCGCCGGGCACAGCCGGTCGCGCACGGCCTGGTAGCCGGCAAGAGCCCGCAGCGTGGTCACCTGCAGCGGCAGCTGGCGTGATTTGCGGAACTTGGTGGCGCGGACGGTCAGCAGCCCGGCGGTGGTGTCCAGATCGCCGCGGTCCAGCGCCATCGCCTCGCTACCCCGCATGCCGGTCACCGCGAGCAGCCCGATCAGGGTCTCGAAGGTCGCTGCCTTCAGCGGGTTGCGCAGCATCCGGGCCGCGGTCATCAGCGCGGCGACTTCGGCGTCGGAGTAGATGTAGGGCGTGACCCGGCGGGTCCGGGCCGGCAGCACCCCGGCGGGCGGGACCTGGGTTGCCGGGTCGACGGCTTGCAGGTAGCGGGCGAAGCCGCGCACCATGGTCAGCCGCTGCGCTGCCCACACCGGGCTTGCGTTCTGGGGCATGATCGACCACGCGACCGCGAGATCGGTGGTGACCGTGCCGGCTCCGGCGGCTTCGGCGTAGGCGGCGAAATCCCGCAGCAGCCGGCCCTCCTTCGCCAGCTTGAAGCCCAGGGCGCGCCGCATCGCCAGATAGTCCTCGATGTGACTGCTCAGGTGGCTCATCGCGGTCCCCCCGGCCATGGCCGTGCCAGCGGCGACAGCGCGAGCACGTCGGTCTTTGCGTAGATCGCGGTCGTGCCGGGCTGAGCGTGCCGGAGAACCTGCCCGGTCTCGGCCAGCGTCCCGCCGGCCGCCAGCATGCCGGCCGCTGCGGAGTGCCGCAGCCGGTGCGCCCCGGCCGCGGTGACACCGGCCCGGGCGCAGGCCCGGCGGACGACACACGACACGCTGGTGGAGGCGAGCCGGCCATGCGGCGGCCGCAACCGCACGAACACCGCCGGGCAGGCAGCCTCCCGCGGGCGGCCCCCGGCCAGCCAGCCGGCCACCGCCTCGCCCGCGTCGACGGGCAACGGCAGGCTGTCGCGGCTGCTGCCCTTGCCGCGCACGGTGATCTCGCCCTGACGCCAGCTGATGTCGCCCAGGTCCAGGGCGGCGACCTCTCCGGCCCGCAAGCCCAGGCGTGCCAGCAGCACCAAGATCGCGAAGTCCCGGCGGCCGGCTGCGCTGTCCCGGTCGCAGCTGTCCATCAGCCGGGCCAGGTCCGCCGGGCTGATGGCCCGGGGCAGCGCCGCGAGCTGCCAGCACGCCGCCGACGGCACCGCGCCGCTCAGCGGCACGGTGATCTGCCCGTCCAGGTAGAGGAACCGCAGCAGCGACCGCAGGCCCGTCACCGTCGCCTTCGCCGACGCCACGCCACGCCGGGCGCACTCGCGGCGGACGAACCCCGTCACGTCCCCGGCGGTCAGGCCCTCCGCGCCAGCGTCGTCACCCAAGGCCGCCCCGGCCAGGAACCGGCGGGCCACCCCCGTATAACTGCGGACACTTTCCCCGGCCAGGCCCCGCTCCCGGGCCAGGTACTCCCCGAACCGCGTGGCCAGCTGGTCAGCCGGCGTCTGCGGCACCGGCATCCGCGGCGGCGGCGCCACACCCAGGCCGCGCAGGAAACCCAGCAGCGGAGCCAGCGCCCCGGCCGATCGCAGCGCCGCATAACCATCAGCGCGGCGCGCGGCAAGGAACTGCCCGGCCAGGTGCTCATCCAGCGCTGCCGGCCCCAGCCCCCGCGCCTCAAGCCAGCGGCTGACGTGCGCCATCAGGTGGATCTGATGCGCGGCCGAGCCCCAGCTATAACCCTGGCCGAGCAGCTCCTCCCGGAACCCCTCGGCATACGGGGCCAGCGGCCCCCTCACATGCCCGCGTCCTGATCTGCTCACGAACCTCTCCTCTCATCGTCGGAGAGAAGAGGCTCCACCCAGCCCCCGGATTATGCCGAGGTTTTCACAGCAGCCACCACCCGCGGCCTGCACCCTGCCCGGCTGCCCGGCATAATCCGGGCCTCGGCATAACGCACCAAGATCGTGCAGTCCCGGACCTCAGAGGTGCAAAGGCTCGGCAACGTGCTCCAGGACGCCGGGATCAAGATCGACTCGGTGGCCTCCTCGATCGCCACCAAGTCCGGGCGGGCGATGATCGAGGCGCTGATCGACGGGGAACGCCGCGGCCCGGTCCTGGCCGAGCTGGCCAAGGGCAAGATGCGGTCCAAGATCCCGGACCTGTCGATGGCGCTGGAAGGCCGGTTCGGGGACCACCACGCCGTGATGTGCCGCCTGCACCTGGACCACATCGATCACCTGCAGGCGATGATCACCCGGCTGGATGACCAGATCGAGGCGATGATGGTGCCCTTTCAGTCCCAGCAGGACCTGCTG
>WNGR01006406.1_pt1 | contig 12912 bp, 9 predicted proteins | sample 5407581 | NCBI WGS metagenome assembly WNGR01 (sample SAMN13153383, study PRJNA577476) | soil metagenome | isolation source: 80 cm soil or saprolite under Garry oak tree replicate 2 | place: USA:California | collected 2016-06-15 | reverse complement strand
ACTTTGCAATTGGTAGTCGCCGGGCGGCGCGGTTGGCTATTTCAGAGCTTGCTTAAGGAGATTCGTGAATCAAAATTTTCCGATCGAATCAGACTAACCGGTTATCTTGATGACGAAGACTTACACGCTCTGTACTCATCATGTCGAGTTTTTGTCTATCCGTCGATCTACGAAGGCTTTGGTTTGCCCCCACTTGAAGCAATGGCGTGTGGTGCACCGGTGATTGCCAGCCGCATCGCCAGCGTGGTTGAGGTGTGCGGTGAGGCGGCGCTTCTGATTGAGCCCAGGTCAGTGAGCTCACTAATCATCGGTATCAATAAATTACTGGACGATGAAAAACTTCGGTATGAGGAGGCAATAAAGCGCTTCCGCGAACGACACGCGTGAGATTACCGCAAAAGCCAAAAATATTCGGCGGTTGGACGAGAGCAAAAAAGGCCAGTTCCAGAATGGAAGCCGGCCTTTTCTCCAAATTACGTGCTGTCTTAAGTCCTACGGCACGGTACTGCAGTGATCGGTTTGACTTATCGTTGAGCTGAATCTGAACTGGTATTCAGGAGAGGTAATAAACACACAGACCATCTTTCGATAACCCGCGGTATCACCCGCCAGTACGTTGTTAATATTGTTCAACCAGAAATTGTAGCCGTTGATGTCTGCACCGCGCCGGAGGTAACCAAAGTATTGCATCAGGACAAACCCGGGATTGAACTCTTTGTTCTGGAATCCGGTGTCCTCAATCATCTGTTGCACTACTGCTCCCTTACAGGTTCCACCACAAGTATTCAACTGACTGATGTAGTTCGACGCTTGAGATGTAAGGTCGTAGCCCACGTTATTACCGGCAATATCCTTTGAGTTCAACATCGTCTGAAGCACGCTATTCACGAATTGATCGTTAGGCCAAGAATTCGGATACATCGTCAGAAAGGCCGGCCGCTGCACCCAGGCGTTGGCAAAGGCTGCTTTGCTTGCTTCGATGTTAGCTGCGGATGGATCTATCTGAACTCGGTCGGTCTTAAACTCTGCAAATGAAGGTTGGTGTCCGAAGGTGCCCGCGTAAAACCGATAAACATAGTAACCGGTCTTTTGAAACTCGTCCGAAAAAAAGAAGGAGGCACTCACTGCCGCTCGCCGGTTGTAGATGCAATTCGTATCGGCGCCACAGAGAGTGTTGATCTGCTGATTGGCCCAGTAGTCCAACCCACCCGAATCGGGGAAGCGGCTGAGAAAATCTATATAGTGTTGAGAAACGAAGAAGTCAGAGTCGTTAATCGTGATCGGTGTGTTCGTCCCCGGCCGAAAACGCAGCGGCTTAACTTTGACGTTGCCATACCAAAGTTCAGATGGAAGATTTGGTCCATCAGGCTGGGTTATTTGCAGGGTGGGGGCCTGAGCAAGGGCCGTAACCGAGACGATCACAACGGCGAGAACAGCGGCAGCAAATTTCAGCATCATGTTACTCCTAACCCCTCAAAAGCAGTCACGTTAGCCATTCAAGACTCAGAGAAAGGTGGGTTCTCTCTTCATTCATTCAGCAGGGCGGGGCTTCGACCCAAAGCGAAATTCAGTCTAGCCTTCAGCTCGAACCTTTGTCAACGAAGTTGTCTATGCAAAGAATCGCGCCAATTCACCTAAATTGGCGAACATGTTAGAAGTCGCCAGCCACTCAGGGGTTGGACGGCAGATGGCAAGAAAAAGCCGAAAAATGTTGCTGGTCATTAATTTTGTTGACACCGTCGACGTCCCGAAAATATCGTACTAATTGGGTGCCTGGCCGGAGCGCGAACCGCCTTCGGCGTGATAAGATGTCGCGGCGCGCTCAACGCTGGTCATTGAGGACTTCCCAGACGGACAAACAGGATGATTCGACGAGCAGTCAGTGCGACTATAGCTCTCTGTGTCCTGGTCGCTTTCTGCCCACCGGCTCTCGCTTACGAATACCGGGACAACCAGGGCGTGGGCGGTAAACACTGGGTAACCAATCCAATAATAATTACCTTCTCATCCTCGCTGACTTCCCCGCCCCGCAATATCAAATCCGGAAGTGATGTAATCGGAGCTGCTCGGCGGGCGCTCGATCATTGGTCGAGAGTAGCCAACATCAAGTTCCTGGAAAACAACTCGGCGACGCAAACGATCAGTCCGCAAAACGTTGGCGATGGCATCAACCTGATTACTGTAGCAACGGATAACGCCGCCGCTTTTGGTTCGTCAGACAGCCCGGGAAGAACGCGCGTCTTTTATGACTCAGCCGGAACAATCGTGGAGGCGGACGTGGCCCTGAACCCGAACGAGCCTTTTTCGACCGACGGAACTCCCGGTACTTACGATCTCGAGTCTACTTTCACGCATGAAGTCGGGCATTTGCTGGGGCTTGAACATTCGGTGGTGATCGGCGCCACGATGCAACCACGCCAGGCGAAAAATGGATTGTTCAACCTGCCGGCAATTTCCCAGCGGACCTTGTCTGAAGATGACCGCGCCGGCCTGAGGGCGTTGTACGCCCCGGAGGTTAGCGGCTCAATTTCCGGCAAGCTATTGATTAACGCGGCGGCGATAAATCCTCAGTTCAATGGCACACGCGCCTTTGTGGTCGCCGAAGATGCAGCCACGGGCAAAGTAATCGCGGGAAACATCACCAATACCAGTGGAGGGTATCGCCTCGAGGGATTGGCGCCGGGCTCGTATCGTTTGCTGGGGGAAACCTTGAGCGGCCCGATAACCGCTGCTGACATGGCGCAATCTACAGAATTGAACGTGGCCGCAATTTCGATTCGCGGCGCCAATGGTCAAACGGCCGAGCAGATATCAACGGTCAAAGTAGCAGGGACCGGCGGCAACTCGGCAGATTTCCCAGTCAGCTTGAACATATCGCCGGCGTTGCAACCGAAAGTCATTGGACTCAACAGCGAACTTTCTACGGTGGCCCTGCCGGTGGAAGCGGGAAAGACTTCGAGAATCTTAATTGGCGGTGACGGTGTCGATCAGATTTCAGCGTCGGGGATTTCGGTCGAGTCACCTTTCTTCAAGATTGATCCCGGCAGTCTCTCTTTACAACACTTCGACACGCCTTATCCCGTAATTAGTTTTGATGTGGCCGTCACGCCAAACGCCCAGGCCGGCGACTACAGCATTCGTTTGCAATTACCGGATGGAGAGATGAGCTATCTTCCGGGCGCGCTGACGATCGATCCCGGGGCGAACACGTCTGACTCTGCAAATGCCGTTGACGATCCTGAGTTTTTTGTACGGCAGCACTATCGAGATTTCCTGGGACGCGAACCGGACCTGACTGGCCTGGAATATTGGACCAGTCAGTTGCGATCATGCGGCAATGACGCCGAATGCAGCGCAAAGGAACGGCTGGCAATCTCGGCCGCTTTCTTTGTTGAAAGTGAATTCCAACAAACCGGCGGCTTTGTCTATCGCGTTTACAAAGCTGGGCTGGCCCGGCCTCCCGCATTTTCCGAATTCAATCGCGATCGCGGTGAGATAGTTGCCGGCGGCAGTCTGGAATCCAGCCGGCAGTCCTTTGCTCTGGATTTCGTTCAGCGTCCGGCGTTTGTTGAGAAATATCCGTCGACTCTGTCCTCAGAAGAATTTATGAATCGTTTGTTGTCTTTGGTTCGCGAAAGCTCCGGTCTCGATCTTTCGCGACAGCGCGCCTCGCTGCTCGCCTTGTGGGATGGAACTGATACCGGCCGGGCGGCGATCGTGCGACAGCTCGCTGAGAATCCGGAGTTTATTCAGACCGAATACAAACGCGCCTTTGTGTTAATGCAATACTTTGGTTACCTCCGGCGCGACGCCGATCGGGGCGGCTATGATTTCTGGCTCAACCTGCTCGACAGCAAGCGACCGAACGACGCGAAGTCATATCGCGCAATGGTATGTGCCTTCCTTACTTCGACTGAATATCAACTGCGGTTCGGAATCACGCCCACACATACAAACGCCGAGTGCGCCAGATGAAGATCTGCTGACAATTGGATTATTCCTGTCGCGGTGAGTGTAAAAACGGGCTTGCCTTACTTGCTCGCTGGCGTTAACATGCGGGGCGTCTAACAGAACTCAGTTTTCAGGGGATCGGCCAGAGGTTTTTGTACACGCTTTTTGGCTTTATCCATGATCTTATAACTGAACCTTAGCGGATGCCGGAGGGTTTTGATTATGGTTGACTTTCTCCTGTCAATTGTGGGACTGGCTGCGCTGGGTGGTGCGATCTGGGAGTTTTATGTCTTCGTGACGGACAACACCCCGCAGGGTCTCGCACACAAGAACGGCTGGATTGCGTTGGCACTGGCCGTGGTATTTTGTGCGTGCGCCTTGTTGCTCTTCCTGCGCCACGTAAATAAGGAAGAGGAGATCCACATCACTCAGTGACAACGCCTGAGAGCGGCCTTCGCAACGCGCGCGCCTGGGCTCGGAACGGATTCGAAAAGAATTTGTTTTCGAACGTCGCGCTTGTGATGCAGGATTCATAGAACCAGTATTTTGAGCCGTTTGCGTTCGACCACTGTGTAGTCCTGCGCAAGCGGCTCTTATTCTGATCAATAGAAGTAGTTCTTAACCGAAAAGGAATCAGCCCATGTCTTTAGCTGCCGTGCTTTTGCTGCAGGTCGAGCAAACTCCTTTTGTCCAGCCGCGCTATTTTCTGCCGGTCATCCTTGGCCTGTTCGCAACCGGCGCGGTAGTTTCGCTGGTCGCCGCGGTCCTCGGTTTCGCTCGCGCCCGGGCTTTCGGCGCCCCGGTGCGCTGGTTCGCGTTTGGCGCAGTCTGTCTTTTGTTATTTCACATCCAGTTTTTGGTTTTAGGCTTTGGCGTGATCGTTAAGGATGACGAAATGGCGTGGACGATCCTTACTTTCTTTAATGTGTTCATTATCCTCGCCGCCGTTTGCGCGGCGATTGGTTTCGTGCGACTGACCAGCCCGAATCCTCGATCGCCCGTTCCGCCTCCCCCCGTCCTGGATTGAAGCGCGAACGGAAAACTTCCCGGGCTCTTGATCGATCTCTAAGCAGCTTTCATGACTAAGCGTTTATGGCCAGTCGCGGCGTTTGTCTTACTCGCCGGCGTGGCGGGTCTGTTTTTCTCTGCCCGCGATCGCCGCCGGCTGAACACACCTGGCGGATTCGTTCAATCAAAGGGCAACCAATTTGTAGTCGGCGGAAAACCGTTTCGCTTCGTCGGCGCGAATGTCGATCTTATGTTCCGGCGCGAGACCCGCGGTCAAATGAGCGAAATGATGCACTTCGCTGCGGACGAGGGGATAACGGTCATTCGTCTTTGGGTTTCCGGCGAAGGCGGTCCCGACGATGTGCAACCATTCAGCAAATGGAAACGCGATGTTTGGTTTCGCCGAGCTCCGGACGAATGGAACGAAGACGAGTTCGTATTTCTGGATCAGGTCATCTCTGAAGCTGCGCGCAATCGCCTTCGCGTGCAACTCTGCCTGACCAATTGGTGGCGCGACACCGGCGGCGTCACCCAGTACCTGCGCTGGGCCGGAATCGATGGCGCCGACGATAACAGCTATCCATTCGGCATTAATAACGAAAAGGCGATGCTGTTTTATTCAAACGAAACTGCGCGCCGTCTTTATCGCCAGCATGTGGAGAAAGTTGCTACCCGTCGTAACACGATTAGCGGCATTCTTTATCGCGATGATTCCACAATCTTCGCATACGAGTTGATGAACGAGGCACAGTCTTTAACCGGTCATTGGAACGAAAGGCGTGCGTGGATTGCAGAGATGAGTTCGTATCTGAGGTCGCTCGATCCCAATCACCTGATCGCGCCGGGCGATTGGGGCTATCGGTCCGCCGCGGAGCGGCGCGAATGGCTGCTCGATCACGCGCTGCCAAATATTGACTATTGCGATGTCCACAACTATCCGCGAGATGATACTGACAGCTTCGTCGATTCGCCTACGGCGCTCAGAGAGTTTATCGACAACCGCGCGGCCGCCGCGCTCACAATCAATAAGCCTTTGGTGATCGGAGAATTCGGAATGACAGCAGCCGGATTCAATGGCGTCCCGCGGCCCGAATGGTTTCGGGCGTTATTTGATAATGCAGCGCGCGATGGCGTTGCCGGCGCAATCTTTTGGATTCTAACCTCCAAAATCGACCGCGATTATGGCGTGACCTTTGTTTCGTCCCGCGATCAAGGTGAGTTCGCAGAGATTAAGCGCGGCGCAAATCTTTTTGCTTTGCCTGGCAATACTCTATTGCCCCCGTCACTGCTGAACAGCAAAGAGCATTTGATCCCAAGACAATTTGTCTTCTCACAAGCCGATGATGATCCTTCATTACAACCTCGGGCAATGTTTCAGCCGGGACTGGCACTCTACCAATATGAACCGACAATGGTTATCCGGGGTCGCTTTGAAAAACTCGGCGGCGGGCAGGGGTATGTTTGGGGATCGGGCGCCGGATATTTCGAATATATTGTGCCGCGCCGCAAAGAGCGGCGTCGTGTAGGAAAGATTATTGTGCGGGCGCACCTGCAGCCGGTATGGCCGCCTGATGCAAGGCCGGAGGAAATTCGCACGCGCGTGACTTTGTTTGCTAACGGGACGAATTGCGGTTCGCGCCTGATTCCTGTGGAAGATCCAAAATCACCTTTGACTCAGGAATGGCTGGTTGATTCCTGGGGCCCGCGCCTGCGAGCTGCGCGCGGACTTCCTTTGGCGATTCGTTTTGAAGTCACGCCCGATTCAGATTGGATCTATGGTTTGAACATCTCGGGCTGGCCGGTTGGTTATCAAGCGCATGATCGAACGCCGGTCGAAGTTGAGATTAATTGATCCGCGCCTCGGTTACGCTGCCCTTGCACCCAACGCGTTACCTGGGACAATATCTGTCGCCGCAAAATTCTTTGTTCGCTTAGGAGGGTCTCGTGGAACGCAGGACCACTGCCTGGTTCAGTCCGAACTTGCAAATGGAGATGCCGCTGGTCGCCTACGGTCATGCAGGCCAGCCTCTGTTGATGCTGCCGACGGCCGCCGCCGATTATCTGGAGTACGAGAGATTTTATCTGGTCGATTCAATCAAACCGTTCATCGAGCACGGGAAAATCCGCGCTTACTCAATTAACAGCGTCAATCGCTGGAGTTTGCTGAACAAGCAAATGCCGCCCCGGATCAAAGCGGAGCTGTTAACGCGTTACGATCGTTACATTGTCGATGAAGTTTTGCCGCTGATTCGAAATGACGCCGGAGGGGACGCGCGACCGATCACCACGGGCGCAAGTCTCGGGGCGTTTCTCGCCGCAAATGAGTATTTCAAGCATCCGGACCTGTTTCGCGGCACGATTCCGATGAGCGGCAGCTACGACATCAGATCCTTTCTCGATGGCTACTATGACGACAACGTCTATTTCAATAACCCGGTCGATTACCTCTCAAACCTGAATGATGATTTTTATCTGAAGACGCTGCGCAACGCCGACGCGATCTACATCGTCTCGGGGCAGGGTTCATACGAGGATCCGGACCGCAGCCGCCAACTCTCTGACATTCTCACGTCCAAAGGAATTCCGCACACGCTCGATCTGTGGGGGCCGGACGTAAATCATGACTGGCCCTGGTGGCGCAAGATGCTGCCGTATGTGCTGGGGAAGACAAGTCAAGGATGAAGGCGGAAGGATGAAGGATGAAATAAGACAACATCAGGAGGACTCCCACAATGCAAAGTGACCTTAGACAACGAACAAAAAAGTTCGCCCTCAGAATCATCACGTTATATTCGGCTCTACCGCGGCGCGGCAACGCCCTGGTTCTCGGTAATCAGGTACTGAAGTCTGGAACCTCAGTCGGTGCCCATTATCGCGAAGGTTGCCGAGCAAAATCTGATGCCGACTTTATTAACAAGATAGAAGGGGCTCTGCAAGAACTTGAAGAGACGGCTTATTGGCTCGAACTCATAGGTGAAGCCGAGATACTCTCGACGAAGCGTTTGGAACCACTACACTCGGAGGCCGAAGAATTGATGGCAATTCTGGTGACGATAGTAACAAAGGTAAAAAGCAAAGCTCAAAAAACCGTTAGCAGAGGGTAGTTCTTTATTTGGTAGCAGAGAGAACGAGTTTTTTCCTCGGCGATTCAGAAGAACGGAGGGTATCAAGGAGAAGGATTTCTTTCATCCTTCATCCTTCCGCCTTCATCCTTTGTCTTACGGCTCCCCGTCACCCTTCTTTCCTTTCTTCTTCTCAACTTCGCGTGGACGCGTCGCCGGCGCGGTTGGTTCCGCTTTAGGCGCAACAGGCTCGGCCTTCTTTGGTTCCGCACTATTACGCGCGGGTTCGACCTGGTCGACCTTCGGCGGTGGCGGCAAGCCTAGTTCGTCTGTCTTTGGGGTCGTCGGAGTTTCGCCGCTCTGCTCCTGTTCTTCCTTCAGATCAGCAGCCATCTGCGCGCGCTCTTCCGCCAATTCGCGCTGGCGCTGCTTGTACATCTCCTTCATGTCTTCGGGCATCGATGGCGCCTTCGGAAAATCTTCCTTCGGCTTGTCCTTCAAAAAGTCTTTCATGAAGTCGATGAAGAACGGCAGCGCGCCGTGCGCGCCGGTCATTTCATTGCCCAGAGGTTTCTTTCTTCCCGGGTAGCCCATCCACACCCCGGTGACATAGGTCGGCGTGTACCCAAGGAACCAAACGTCTGTGTGATCGTTGACCGTGCCCGTTTTGCCGGCCAGCGGAACGCCGAGTGATTGCGCCGCGGAAGCTGTGCCGCCTTGCACCACGCCACGCATCATCGAAACCATCGTCAAGGCCACGTACTCGCTGATGACTTTGTAAGTCGTCTTCTCCCATTCCTCGAGCACGGCGCCATCGCGGTCGAGCACCCGGCGGACCATGTGCGGCTCAACCCGAACGCCCTTGTTCGGAAATGTCGAGTATGCCGAGACCATCTGATCGAGAGGAACTTCGGTGGCGCCCAATGCGGATGAAAGATACGGGGCCATCGGCACTTTGACGCCAAAGCGTCGCAGCATCTGCGCGCCCGTTTGCACGCCAACAGTTTGCAGCAGGTGCACTGCGGGAATATTCATCGACTGAGCGAGCGCGGTCCGCAGAGGCATGTCGGCGCAGCCGAGCGAGCCATCGTAATTGTGCGGCTGCCAGTCGCCGATGCTGACGGGCGCGCCGCTCACAGTCGTATCAGGCGTCATGCCCCACTCGATCGCCGCAGTATAAACAAAGGGCTTGAAGGAGGAGCCGGTTTGCCGGTACGCCTGATAGGCGTTGTTGAATTTTCCGGTCGGGGTCGCATAGAAATCATAGCCGCCGATCATTGCGATGATCTCACCGGTCTTCGCGTTGAGTGTCATCAGTGCGCCTTCGACTCCGGGAATCTGCGTTAACTCGATCTTCAGGCGACGGTTCTTTTTGTCGACATCTTTAATTACAAATTCTGCGAGGTAACCGGCTTTAAGTTCGTTACGCGGCTCGCGTTTTCCCCAGCCCATATCAGCCGCGGTTACCGTTGCCGTGTAAGTGCCGATGCGCATCTCGGCCTGATTGCGTGCTTGATCGACTTTCGTTACCAATCCCATCAGATAACGGCCGGGAACATAGTCGTTTCGATACCAGTCGGAAAACTTAAAGTTTACCAACTCTTGCTGCGTTGGCGGGCCGGCGCCATTGTTTACAGAGGTCGGAATCATCTGATACGACGATTTCCATCCGGCGTGGGTGTGATCGTATCGGCGCAAACCTTCGCGCATGACTTCGTAACCTTTCTTTTGCGCCGCGACATTGATAGTCGAATAGACGGCCAGACCGGTTTGGGCTACGCGAGTGGTGAACCTGTCTTCCAAATCCTGACGAATAAATTCGACCGGATAATCAAATGCCGGAGATAGGGCCTGGGGCGCCTGATAGTAAGCCGAGTCAGCCAGCTGAACCGGTTTGCTCTTTGCGGCGTTAACTTCCGTTTCGCTGGCGAATCCATTCTTCGCCATTAAGTCGAGCACCAGATCGCGGCGCTCTTTGGCTCTCGCCGGATTTGCAGTCGGTGAATATTCCCCCGGAGCTTTGGGAACGCCGGCCAGCAGCGCAGCTTCTTCGATCGTCAGATCTTTGGCCGGCTTGCCAAAATAAGTTTCCGAGGCAGCTTCGAATCCGTAAGAGTTGGCGCCCAGAAAGATGTGATTGACGTACAACTCCATGATCTGGTTCTTGGTGTAGTAACGCTCGATCTGCAGCGCCAGCATCCATTCATTCACTTTGCGCTTGAGCGTCTGCTCGCGGGTCAGGAAAAGATCCTTGGCGAGCTGCTGAGTCAGCGTCGACCCGCCTTCGACTTTTTTCTTCGTCAGATCGTTCCACGCCGCGCCGATGATCCGGACCGGATCGATCCCCATGTGATCGTAAAAGCGCGTGTCTTCGACGGCGAGGATCGAGTTTTTGACGACCGGCGGAATCTCTTCGTACTTCAGCGGAATTCGTTTCTCGAGTGCGAACTCTCCGATCACTGTCTTGCCGTCATCGGCGTAAATGCGTGTCACTAAGCTGGGCCGGTAGGTCGCCAGCGCCGCGACTTCGCTCGCCGCCTGTGAGTAATTGAGCTGATATGCGGCGATGATGCCAGTCAGTCCGCCAGCCGCCAGTGCCAAAAGAATCACCGCCGGCAGCCAAAACCGGCGCAGAATATGTTTGCGTTCGCCCGGGGGAGCGCTATAGATCGCTTGTGGTGTATATGATTTCAAGCGCCCGACGGGATGTTTTGATGACATGGTATTCCGACCTCTTTGGACTACGATGCTTGACGGGGCAAGCTGGCGACAACGTGGTTTCCCACAGTTTGCTTACAAGGACGACTTCCTCGAGGAAAATTATAGCGTAATGGGCAGTGAACCTCGACATCAGGACGTTCAAGGTCGCGCTGCCGCAGGGACGGGTGGGCCGAGGCCGGCTTTCACGCGATTCGCCAACGCCGAAGGCGTTCGAAATTTAGCCCACCCAACAATTTGAGCCCGCGAAGGAGTCTGTCGGAAAAAAGTCATAGACAGCGATCAAAGAATAAGTAAACTGCTCGACATGAGCAAAACATTTCGAGCTTATGACATGAGCCAGTTGTTGCTTTTGCCGCCTGACCTGCGGCAGTGGCTGCCGGCTGAGCATCTGGCGCTCTATGTCAGCGATGTGGTAGATGCTTTGGACCTCTGGGCGATCATGAGCAGTTATGAAGAGGGCGACCTGCGGGGTCGGCCTCCGTACCATCCGGCGATGATGGTTAAGTTGCTCATCTATGGCTACTGCGTGGGCAAGATGTCGTCGCGCAAGATCGAGCGGGCCACTTATGATGACGTAGGATTTCGGGTTTTGTCGTGCAATCAGCAACCGGACCACGACAGCATTGCCGAGTTTCGCAAGCGCCACTTGAAAGAGTTGGGCCAGTTGTTCCTGCAGGTGCTGCAATTGTGCCAGCGGGCGGGCTTGGTGAAGCTCGGCCACGTGGCCATCGATGGCACCAAGATCAAGGCCAACGCCTCGAAGCGTGAGTCGCTGCGCTACGCCCGAATGAGCGAAGTAGAGAAAGAGCTGGAGGCCGAAGTAGCACGGCTGCTGGCGGCAGCCCAACGGATCGACGACGAGGAAGATGCACTTTACGGCAAAGGGCAACGCGGCGGTGAATTGCCGGCCGAACTGCGCCAGCGGGAGACGCGCCTGGCAAAGATACGAGAGTTGAAGGCTGAATTGGAACGCGAAGCCAAAGAGGCCGCGGCTCAGGAACAACAAGAGAAAGAAAGCGGCGAGGCTGGCCCTCATCACTATCGCCGTCGCAAGTGGACCAAGTCCACAGCGGGCGAGGCGATCCCGCGCGCGAAGACGCAGCGCAACCTGACTGATCCTGATTCGCGGCTGATGATGGACACCGCTACCGGAAACTATGAGCAAGCCTACAACAGCCAGATTGCCGTCGACGCTCAAGCGCAGATTATCGTGGCTGCCAAGGTAGTGCAGGCGCCGAACGACCAAGAGCAATTGCTGCCCAGAGTGCGTGAAGTAAAAGAGAATCTCGGTTGCCTGCCGCCAGTGGTATTGGCTGACGGAGCTTATTTCAGCAGTGCGGTGTTGAGTGATGAAATACTTAAGGAGATCGATTTGTACGTGCAGCCGAACGAGCCTGAGCCATCCGCCGTACCTGCTGACGGCAGTATCAGAGCGCAGATGTGGCAGAAGCTGAAGAGTCCGCCGGGACGAGTGCTTTACAACCGGCGCAAGGTGATCGTCGAGCCAGTGTTCGCGCATATCAAACACCTGCGCGGGTTCCGGCAGTTTCTGCTGCGCGGCCTGGAAAAGGTCGATGCCGAGTGGTCTCTGATCTGTATGACTCATAATTTGATGAAGTTGTTCCGAGCTTCGAGACCATTGCCGGGAACCTGAAAGATCGAAGCTTTCAGCGAACCGGGCAATCGCCCTGATAAAGTTGTAAAGATTAAAACCAGCCGCCGCTTACGCAATCGGCTGATGTTAACTTAACAATTCGACCTTGAATCTCTCCCCATGCTGAGTCTGTCAACAACCAATCGCTTTTTTCCGACAGACTCCTTCGCAGGCCCTTGAACATTGACCTGACCACGACATTCAGCCGCGCTCGTGAGTTCAATCGGTTGCGGACTGGCAACGGCTAGAGACAGGACGCAAAGAAGATTTGAAGCCCGGGGCGATGCCGGGCTAATTTTCGAGATGACGATCCAGTTTTCGCAGCCGTTCTTGAAAATATTCGCGCCAACTCTGCGAGAGAGCATTCAGCTTTACCGCCCGGCGCAATGTCTCTAAATCATCTTTCTCAAAAGCATATAAGCGCACAATGTCAGCGATAGTGATGTGGTTCTCATCGCGACTCAGCAATCGGACAGCATCGCCGGCTTTGACCAGACCCTCTTTGAGCACAGCAAA
>WNGR01006092.1_pt1 | contig 12912 bp, 10 predicted proteins | sample 5407581 | NCBI WGS metagenome assembly WNGR01 (sample SAMN13153383, study PRJNA577476) | soil metagenome | isolation source: 80 cm soil or saprolite under Garry oak tree replicate 2 | place: USA:California | collected 2016-06-15 | reverse complement strand
ATCATGCTGGTCACGGACCCGGACGACCGCTGCCTGCTGGCCAGGAACGCCGCCTGGCCGGGCCGCCGGGTCTCCATCCTGGCCGGGTTCGTCGACCCCGGCGAGTCCGCCGAGCAGGCGGTGATCCGCGAGGTCGCCGAGGAAACCCAGATCAAGGTCACGAACGTGCGCTACGTCGGCAGCCAGCCCTGGCCGATGCCGCGCAGCCTGATGCTCGGCTTCCGCGCCGAGGCCCCGGCGGGCCAGGCCATCGTCGTGGACCGCGACGAGATCGCCGAGGCGCACTGGTTCAGCCGCGACGAGCTGGTCGCCGCCATCAAGGCCCGCGAGATCGCGCTGCCGCCGCCGGTGTCGATCGCCCGGCACATCATCGAGGACTGGTTCGGGGGCCCGCTGCCGTCCACCTGGACCGAGACCTCGGGCCCGCGCCCGTAAGGTGGCCAGCGTGAACGTGCACTCCGCGGTACGACCGCGAACGAACTGGGCAGGCAACATCGCGTTCGCGGCGCCGGACTTTCACCGCCCGGCCGCGGTCAGCGAACTGCAGGCCGTCGTGGCGCGAGCCCGCCAGGTCCGCGTGCTGGCCACCGGCCATTCCTTCAACGACATGGCCGACTCGCCCGGCGCCCAGGTCAGCCTGGCCGGACTGCCGCCGGAGGTGGAGATCGACTCGGCCGCCTCGCTCGTCCGGGTCGCGGCGGGCCTGAGCTACGCCGGGCTGGCGTCGCGGCTGGACGCCAGCGGCTTCGCGCTGCGCAACCTGGCCTCGCTGCCGCACATCTCGGTGGCCGGCGCCTGCGCGACCGCCACCCACGGCTCGGGGACGGCCAACCAGAACCTGGCCGCGGCCATTACTGCCCTGGAGATCGTCACCGCCGGCGGCGACATCGTGGAGCTCAGCCGCGGCGACGGCTCCTTCCCCGGCGCCGTCGTGCACCTCGGCGCCCTCGGCGTGGTCACCCGCCTGGTCCTGGAGGTGGTGCCGTCCTTCGACGTCAGCCAGCGGGTCTACGAGGGCCTGCCGCTGGAGGTGCTGGACGATCACTTCGCCGAGATCATGGCGAGCGGCTACAGCGTCAGCATGTTCACCGACTGGCGCGCCCCCCGCCTCACCCAGCTGTGGATCAAGAGCCTCGTCGGCCCCTCAGGCTCCCCGCTCGCCACTCCCTCAGGCTCCCCGCTCGCCATCCCGGCCGCATCTTCCGCCTCTTCCGTCCCGCCAATCACGGAAGCCCCATGGTTCACCGCGCCGCCCGCCCCGGCCGCGCGGAACCCGGTCCCCGGCCTGCCGGCGGACACCTGCACCGAGCAGCTGGGCGTGCCCGGCCGGTGGTTCGAGCGGCTGCCGCACTTCCGGCCCGAGTTCACCCCGAGTGCCGGCGACGAACTGCAGTCGGAGTACCTGCTGCCCGCCGGGCACGCGGTGGCCGCCCTGCGGGCGCTGAACCAGGTCCGCGACCGGGTCGCCCCGGCGGTGCGGATCTGCGAGGTCCGCCGGATCGCCGCCGACGATCTGTGGCTGAGCCCCTGCTACCGGCAGGACAGCGTGGCCTTCCACTTCACCTGGATCCCCGACACCGCCGCGGTGCTGCCGGTGGTGGCGCTGCTGGAGCAGCAACTGGCGCCGTTCGGCGCGCGGCCGCACTGGGGCAAGATCTTCACCACCCCGGCGGCCGAACTCCACGCGCACTACGAGCGCCTGCCGGACTTCCTCGACCTCGCCCGCCGCTACGACCCCGCAGGCAAGTTCCGTAACGCCTACACCGCCCGCTACCTCGCCCGCTAGCCGTGTCCCGCCGGCGCACGACAGCCCGCCCTGTCCACCGGCCTCCGGTGACGTACTCATGCAGCCGTTCCGAATCAGCTCCCGTCGCGTAGGTTCTCCGGCGCGCCGGGACGGAACGTGATGCGGTCGAACGTCGCCGCGCACCCCTCGCCGGCCGGGGACTGGGCCAGGAAGCCGACCCGGACCAGGTCCGCGGCGTTCCCGGAGAGCGCGAAGTAACGCAGCAGCCGCCACCACGCGCCGTCGGCGGAGGCGTGGAAGGCCCAGGCCGCGCCGGCCCGCGTGATCCGCAGCCACAGGGTGCGGCCGTCCACCTCGAAGGAGTTGCAGTCGTCGGAGGTCTCCCTGGTCACGACCGTGACGGCGGTGGGCGTGAGCTGCGGCGAATACTCGAAGCAGAGCTTGGCCCACTGCCGTTCGGCCGCGTGCACCAGCAGGACCCCCGCGTCGTACATGCTGGCGAACTCCACGGTGACCTGCGCCGCGAGCGTGAAGTCGCCCGCCGGGGGCAGGCCGACGAACCGGCCGGCGTCGGGCACCTGCCCGGGGCCGGCCCCGGCGGGATCGACGAACAGGTCCGTTCCCGCCGCCCCCGTCAGCGTCAGCACGCCGCCCCGGACCCGGCAGCCCGGCGGGGGGCTGCCCGCCGGCTCGAGCGCGAACGGCAGCGAGGGCAGCTTCAGGCTGGGCAGCTTCAACGCGTTGACGTCCTCCCCGCTTTAAGGGCGGGGATTCCTCCAGCGCGGCTCATGCCGCGCTCCGGTGGGTTCCTGCTTCGACGCCAGCCGCCACCGCAAGCGGCGGTCTTACACCAGCTCCACAGGCGTTTGACTTGTCCGCCCGCCCGGCGGCCAAGATGTTTCTGGCGGCGTTCACGTCCCGGTCCAGCACCGTGTCGCACGCCTGGCACGTCCACTCGCGGACGCTCAGCGGTTTGGGGCCGTCTTTCACCCCGCAGGCCGAGCACACCTGGGAGGTGGGCTCGAATCGGCCGATCCGGCGGAATTCGCGCCCGTAGTGCTCCGCCTTTTCCTCAAGCAGGCGCAACAATTGCGCCCACCCGGCATCGTGGACGGACTTGGCCAGGCGCGTGCGGGCGAGCCCGGACACGGCGAGGTCTTCGGCGTAGACCACTTGGTTGTCGCGGACCAGCCGGAGAGCTGTCTTGTGCGCGTGATCAAGCCGGGTCTCGCGGACCTTGCGGTGCAAGGCCGCGACCCGGCAGCGAGCCTTGATCTGGTTCTTGCTTCCCGTAACCTTGCGGGACAGGTCACGCTGAGCCCTGGCCAGCAGGCGTTCTTTGACCCGCAGGAACCGCGGGTTGGCGATGATCTGGCCGTCCGAGGTGACTGCCAGGCGGTCCAGCCCGACGTCGATGCCCGCCTCACGGACGCAGGCGGGCAGCGGCTTTGCCTCCCGCTCCACTACGAACGAGGCGTAGTACCGGCCGTCCGGCTCCCTGATCACGGTGACGCTGGACGGCTGCGATGGGAGCGGGCGGGACCAGCGGATCCTGATCTCGCCCACCTTCGCCACATATAGCCGCTCTCTGTGAAGACGGAACCCGTTGCGGGTGAGCCGGATCGACTGCCGGCCACGCTTGGACCGGAACCGGGGGTGCCCGATCCTGCGGCCCTTCCGCTTCCCGGACAGCGAATCGAACCAGTTCCGGTATGCGCGGCGCGCATCCCGGCATGCCTGAACGAGCGCGACCGATGCGACATCAGACAGCCATGCCCGCTCCGGGGTGAGCTTGGCGAGGGTGATGACCCTGCGTCGCACTTCGGTGTCGGTGATCTTCTCCCCGGCCGCGTGACATTCATCCCGCAGCCGCAGGCAATCGTTGAACACCACCCGGGCGCAGCCGAACACCCGCGCAAGGGCTTCCTGCTGGCCGGGCCCCGGATAGATGCGATAACGATAACGAACCTGCACAACACCACAGCATGCCAGAGGCCTATGACAATCCGGGAGGACTACAGGCGCGCCGGGTGCGCGACACAAATGTAGGGGTACCATCTGCACGCAGCCCCGCACTCCGACTGGATGCGGTACCTCAATGAACACGTGGCCGCAATGTCGTAGCCTGCTGTTAGGCTCCGCCCATGCTTGATCACATCGGACTGCAGGTCCAGGACGTCGAGAAGTCGCTCGATTTCTACCTCCGCGCCTTCGCCGCGATCGGGATGCGCGAGGCGATGCGCTTCCCGGCCGGCGACACCATCGTGGTCGGCCTGGCCGGCCCCGACGGCGTACCGAATTTCTGGCTGAGCCCGGCCGCCGGCGCCGAGACCAGGGAACTGCACGTGGGATTCCGGGCGCCGGACCGGGCGGCGGTGGACGCCGTGCACGAGGCGGCCGTGGCGGCTGGGGTGGAGGTGCTGCACGCCCCGCGGGAGTGGCCGGAGTACCACCCCGGTTACTACGCGGTGTTCCTGCGCGACCTGGACGGGCACAACGTCGAGGCCGTCCACCACGGCTAACCCCGGGACGCGCTGCGCCTCGCCCTGCTCCCGGAGACCCGGGAGGCCCCGGAGGCCCGCGACGCCGTCCGCCTGGCCCGGACCCGCAGCGGGGCCCGGTTCGGCTGCCGCCGCGGCCCGGTGGCCGGCTCCGCGGGCCGGTCCTCCCGGTGCCGGTCACGCAGGTGCCGGTCGCTCCGGCGCCGGTCGCGCAGCGCCCGCAGCGGCGGCTTCACCCGGGCCGGTTCCGGCAGCCGCCCGGGCTCGAGCTCGGAGCGCAGCCGGTTCACGTGGGCGAGGATCTCGCCGCGCAGCTGCCATCCCTCCGGCTGTTCGGCCGGATCGGTGGAGAGCAGGTCGGCGAGCTGGTCCTGCTGCCGCTGGGCCTCCTCGAGGTGGTCTTCCAGCGCCTCGGTGATCGGCTCGGGCGCGAACTCGGCGAATCCGGGGGGCGCCGGCTCGGCCTCGAGCAACTGGCCGTAGGCCCGGACGGCGGCGGACAGCTCGGCCAGCACGGCGGCCAGCCGGGCACGGGTGTCCGCTTCCCGGACCGGGCTGTGCTCGCTGTCGATCCGCACACTGTCGGCCACCGAACGGGCCAGCACGCGCATGTCCGTCGCGGCCCGCTCCAGCGTGTCGACGCCGTCCCGCAGCCCGGCGGCCGGGTCGCCGGACCTGAGCCGCCTGGGGTTCAGCCGGACGCTCTCTTCCGCCTGGGCCAGCGCGTCGTCCACCCGCTCGATCTCGCCGCGCAGCGCCCGGGTGCGGTCCAGCCACTCCGCCGCGCGCCGCGGGTCGGGCGCCTCATCCAGGCCGTCGGCCATCTGGCCGAGCAACTCGGCCATCTGGCGGCTCAGGTCGCCGACCGCCTCCTTGGCGGGCTGCACCCGCAGCGGGGCGAGCACCAGGCCGGCCGCCAGTCCCGCGGCCGCGCCGACCAGGGTTTCCGTGATGCGGCCGGTGGCGGCGGTGTGCGAGTCGACCGAGAAGATCAGCATCGCGCTGATCGGCACCTCCAGGATCTCCTCGCGGAGGCGGAGCACGATCCCGAGCGCGAGCGTGCCCGCGATGAGCAGGCCGAGCACCCACCAGCTGAACGGAACGTACGCGGCGACCGCGACCGCGGCGAGCACGCCGGCGGTGACCGCCGCGACCCGCCGGATGGCGCTGCCGATCGTATGGAACAAGGTCGCCTGCACCACGAGCAGCGCGGTCAGCGGGGCGAGCACGGACCGGGACGACCCGCCGGGCAACTGCAGCGCGAGCAGGTACGCGAACACCGCCGTGACGGTCAGCCGGGCGACGTACACCGCGGTCGGCTGGGCCCGGCGCCGGACCAGCGTGAGCTGCTCGGCCTGACGCCTGGCGGCCGCCAGGGCGGCCTCGCCGACGCTCTCGCCGGGCACGGGATGGACGGGGAAACCTTTCATAAGCTGCTTACCGGGTCTAGTGGGCGGCGGGATCCAGCGATAGCTCTAGCCTAGAGCAAAACGCTCTGCCATTGACCAACGCGCACCCGGCCGAGCTATTCCCACTGGGCCAGCCACGCCGGCCAAGGATTGAGGTCCAGTTCGGCCGGCCGTCGGCAAACCCTGACCCGCCAGCGAGTCGCTGATCACGAAGGCGGACGCCAGCCGCAGCCTGCGGAGTTCGGCCACCGCGAACAGGGCGGCCGCTTCCATCTCGACGCAGAGCACGCCCTCAGCCTGGTAAAGCAGGACCTCGTCGATGGTCTCCCGGTAGGGGGCGTCGATCGTCCAGGAGATGCCGGCCCGGAACTGGTGACCCGCACGAGCGCCGATTCTATGCCTGCTGCTGGGTCTGCTACTGGGCCCGCTACTGGGCCCGCTACTGGGCCCACTACTGGGCCCGCGCCCTCGCCCGGCCCGGGATCAGCAGGACGGCCACCGGCACGACCACCAGGCCGGCCAGGGCCCAGCTCAGCCCCAGCCCCCCGGCCGCCAGCCCCACCGCTAGCGGCCCCAGGCCTCCGGCCAGCCCGGCGGCGCTGCTCAGCGTCACCGCCACCGAACTCCGCCCGGGCAGGCTGCCGTACAGCCGGGCCTGCAGCACCGGGTACCACGGCGCCGTCGCCGCGCTCAGCGCGGCCAGCACCACCAGCTTCGGGGCCACGCCGGGGACGAGCAGGAAGCCCGGGTAGAGCAGCGCGGCGGCGACCGCGCTGACCCGCAGCACGGTGAGATCGCCGACCTTCTCCAGGATGACCACGAGCGCGGCGTCCCCGGCCAGCATGGCGCCGAGCCTGATCGCGATGGCCAGCGCCGCGACAGCGGGCGTCAGGTGCGCGACGTCCACCAGGTACAGCGCGAGGAACCCGGTGAACACGTCCACCAGCAGGTCGGCCACCTCGATCAGCAGCAGCCAGCGCAGCGTTCCCCAGTCCCGCAGCGCGGCCCCTACCTCCCGCGCCCGCGCCGTCCACGGCCGCTCCGCCGCCTCCGGCTGCTGGCCGGCCTTCCCCGCCTCCGGCTCCTGGCCGCCGGTCGCTGCCAGGCCCGCCGCAGCGACCGGCGGGCGCCGCAGGTACGCGCCGAGCCAGACGACCGCGCTGATCCCGGCCAGCGCCAGGTAGCCGGCCCGCCAGCCGCCGCCGCTGGCCAGCACCGCGGTGAGCAGCAGCGGGCCGGCCACGGCGCCCGCCGAACCGGCCAGGTCCCAGCGCGCCATGACCTGGGCCTGCCGCTCCGGCCAGGCGTCCATGATCTCGGCCTGGGTCAGCGACACGAACGCGCCCGAGGCCGGGTAGAAGGCGACGAAGGCGCACATCAGCACGGTGAACGAGCGGGCCGAGGCCACGCCGAGGAGGGTGAGCACGAAGAGGATGCCACCGCCGAGAATGGCCAGCCGACGGCGCCGGCCCTGCCCGGCCAGCACGCCGAGCGGCAGCTCGAGAAAGCCGCCGATCAGCAGCGGCACCGAAGCCAGCAGCCCGACCTGCCCGTAGCTCAGTCCCAGGTCGCGCCGGATAAGCGGGAGCGCGGCTCCCTTGGCCCCGTCAACTAGCTCGTCGGCGACCTCGATCGCGAGCGCGACGGCGAGAACGGAAAGCGCAGGCCTTCAGCGTCAAGTGAAACCCATGCGGCCATGGTACGGCTCACCGGCGTTTTTCGGTACGCCATACCACCCGCAGGCCGGACCAGTCCTCGTCGATCGCGGCCACCTTGACGTCGACCAGCCCGAGGGGCAGGGCGAACTCGCGGATGACGGTGTCGGTGATGTCGCTGCGGTGGCCGGCCGCCCGGCGCGGCCAGGCGACCCAGAGCGCCCCGGACGGATAGATCCGCCGGGCGAGCTCGCCGATCTGCACGGCGATCTCGCCCGCTTCGGTGAAGAAGGCGAGGATGACGTCGGCCTGGCCGTCCGGGCCGGGCCCGGCCAGCCCGGCCGGCGGGTCGGTCAGCGCCCATCCGCCCGGCGGGTCATGCAGGTGCACCCGGTGCCCGGGCTTGAGCCCCAGCTTGGCCGCCTGCGGCCGGCCCGAGTACCCCGGCGTCGTCACCGGCCGCCCGCCGACGGGTTTGCCGTCCCGGGTATGTCTACCTCCGATACCGGTCTTATGAACATCATCAGGATTCGGCGTGCAGACCCCGGCCTTCAGGCCGGGGGAGGAAACGCCGCTCCACCTCCATCGAATGTCGGTGCGACATGATACCTGCACCGGGGCGACCCGGGCCGGGTGGCCCTAGCACGGCTGCAACCCGCTGAACGCCTTGGTGTTCGCGACACGGCCGGGGCCCGATCCACAGGTACACCCAAGACGAGTGGCGGGCGTTCGTCGCTGGCGTGCGCAGCGGTGAGTTCGACTTGGACAAGTCCGGCCATCTGCCGTAGCCGGCTGTCTGGTAGGCGGCAATGCCGGGAAGTCAGGCACCCCCGCACGGGCTGTTTCATGATCATGTGCAGAAATGGGTCGAATGTCGCCCCAAAGTGCACATGATCATGGTCTGTGCCCGAAATGCTTCAACCTGAAGTTCAGGCAGACCGGACATAACGGGCCGCTTGCGCGGCGAGGGCCGCTTTATCACAGCCGGCCAGCATCCGCGCGGCTCGCCGGGGGCGTCCTATCCACCGCGAACGAGCCTGACCAGCAACGAAACCCGGAGTACGGCCCAAGAGCAGGCGGCTGCTGCGTTGCGATCTCACCCGGGGTCCGGATTACTGGCGCGGAACCGGGCGTTCGGCCGGGCGCCTCATCCGGAGGGGGCTAGCCGGTGGGTGAAAAGGGGGGGCTAGCCGGTGTGCATGCCGCCGTTCATCGAGTATTATACCGAGTATGCTACTTGTTATGGTGATCACATGAGCGTCCGGCACGCGCTGCTCGCGCTGCTCAGCGAGGGACCCAAGTACGGCCTGCAGCTGCGCGAGGAGTTCGAGACGGGGACCGGGGAGGTCTGGCCGCTGAACGTGGGCCAGGTCTACACCACGCTGCAGCGGCTGGAGCGGGACGGCCTGGTCGAGTCCGACGGCGACGGCCAGGACGGCCCGCAGAAGGGCTTCCGTATCACCGCGGCCGGGACGAAGGAGCTGACCGGGTGGCTGCGCACGCCCTCGGACATGTCCTCGCCGCCGCGCGATGAGCTGGTGATGAAGGTCCTGGTGGCGCTGCGGGTGCCGGGGACGGACGCACGGGACGTAATCCAGGTGCACCGCAGGTACCTGGTGGAGCTGATGCAGCAATGGACCCGGATCAAGGAGACCGAAGCCGGGTCCGACATGAGCCTGGCCCTGGTGGTGGACGCCGAACTATTCCGGCTCGATGCCGTGGTCCGCTGGCTGGATGCCGCGGACGGCCGCATCAAGCGGGCCGCCGCCGACCCTCCCCAGGCCGACAAGACAACGGGGACAACGCAGGCCGTACCGAGCGTGCGGCGCAGAGTTGGAGCAAGAAGATGAGCGTGCTGGAAATGCGGCGAGTGTCGCGCACCTACGGCCTGGGAGTCGCCGAGGTGCACGCGCTGCGGGACATCGACCTGTCCGTCGACGCGGGCGTGATGGTGGCCGTGATGGGGCCGAGCGGATCGGGGAAGTCGACGCTGCTGACCATCGCCGGCAGCCTGGAGGACGCCAGCAGCGGCGAGGTCAGCGTCTGCGGGCAAAAGCTGACCTCACTGTCCCGTAACGCCAAGGCCCGGCTGCGGCGCCGCTCGATCGGTTACGTGTTCCAGGATTTCAACCTGCTGCCCGGGCTCACGGCGGCCGAGAACGTCACGCTGCCGCTCGAGCTGGACGGCGTGCCCGCCAGGAAGGCCCGCGCGGCCGGCCTGCGGAGCCTGGAAGAGCTCGGCCTCGGCGACCGCGCCGAGCACTTCCCCGACCAGATGTCCGGCGGCGAGCGGCAGCGGGTGGCCATCGCCCGAGCCGTGGTGGGGGAACGGCAGCTGCTGCTGGCTGACGAGCCCTCGGGCGCGCTCGACTCGGCGAACGGCGAGGGGGTCATGCGGCTGATCCACGCCGCCTGCAAGCGCGGCCTGGCCGCCGTGGTGGTGACCCACGACGCCCAGCTGGCCTCGTGGGCGGACCGGGTGGTGTTCCTGCGGGACGGCCGGGTGACCGACCAGACCATGCCCGCGCCGGGCCCCGAATCGCTGCTCGCGCCGGGGGCGACCCAGTGAGCGCCGGGCCAGCGGGCACGGCGCTGCGCGAACGCCCGGCGCAGGCGGGAGCCGGAAACGGGGGCGTTCCCGCCCGCCGCGCCGTGATCCGCTGGGCGTGGCGGATGTTCCGCCGCGAGTGGCGCCAGCAGTTGCTGGTCCTGGCGCTCATCGTGGTGGCGCTGGCCGCCACCGTCCTCGGGGCGGCGGTGGCCACCAACACGCCGCCCCCGTCCGGCGCCGGCTTCGGCACCGCCGCGGACATGGCCACGTTCGGCGGCGGCCCGCAGCTGGCGGGCCAGATCGCCGCCCTGCGGCAGCGCTTCGGCCGCGTCGACGTCATCGAGAACCAGGCCGTCGCCATCCCCGGCTCGGTCAGCACGTACAACCTGCGCGCCCAGGACCCGCGCGGCCCGTTCGGCCAGCCGATGCTCTCCCTGGTCGCCGGGCACTACCCGGCCGGGCCCGGCCAGGTGGCCGTGACCGACGGCGTGGCCGCCGCCTTCAGCCTCACGATCGGCGAGGAGTGGCACCAAGGCGGCCAGACCCGCCAGGTCACCGGCATCGTGGCGAACCCGCAGAGCCTGCTGGACGAGTTCGCCCTGGTGGTGCCGGGCCAGGTCACCGCGCCGTCCCAGGTCACCGTCCTGTTCAACGCGCCGGGCGTGGACTCCGCGTCCCTCGGCCCGACCGTGCAGAGCCGGCAGTCGGCGGCGGCCAGCAACCCGCTCAACCCCGAGACGATCGTGCTGGCGCTGGCCACGGTCGGCATGCTGCTCATCGCCCTGGTCGCGGTGGGCGGCTTCACGGTGCTGGCGCAGCGCCGGCTGCGCTCGCTCGGCATGCTCGGCGCTCTGGGCGCCACCGACAGGAACATCCGCCTCGTGGTCCGGGTCAACGGCGTCCTGGTGGGGGTGGTGGGCGCGCTGGCCGGGGTGATCCTCGGCCTGGCCGCCTGGCTGGCCTACCGGCCGCACCTCGAATCCAGCGCCCACCACGTGATCGGCGCGTTCCAGCTGCCGTGGATCGTGGTCGGCCCGGCGATGGCGCTGGCCGTGGTGGCCACCTACTTCGCCGCCTCCCGCCCGGCCCGCGCCATTACCCGTATCCCCGTCGTCGCCGCCCTGGCCGGGCGGCCCGCCCCGCCGAAGCAGGTGCACCGCTCGGCGGTGCCCGGCGTGGTCCTGTTCGTGGTCGCCGCGGCCGTGCTGTCGTACTCAGGCAAGAGCAACAGCAACGGCGGCGGGGGGCTTGAACTCGTTCTCGGGATCGTCCTGCTCGTCGTCGCGATCATTCTGCTGGCGCCCTTCTGCCTGGTGCTCCTGGCCAGGGCCGGGCGGCGCGCCCCGATCGCGGTGCGGCTGGCGCTGCGGGACCTGGTCCGCTACCGGGCCCGCTCGGGCTCGGCCCTGTCGGCCATCAGCCTCGGCGTCTTCATCGCCGCCCTGGTCTGCGTCCTGACCGCGCAGCGGTTCGGGAACAACGCCCTGGACTACGCCGGGCCGAACGTGGCCTCGAACCAGATCCTCGTGTACACGGCCGACTCGGGTCACGGGCCCGGCGGCGGCGGCACGGGCAGTGCTGGCCAGAACGGGGGAACCAGCACGCCGCAGGCCCAGGCGGCGATCGCCCAGAAGATCGCCAAGGCCCTCGGCTCCAGCACCGTCATCGAGCTCGACCAGGCCGGCGCCTCGCTGCAGCACGCCGCGGCCGGGCGTACCTGGTCCGGGCAGGTCTACGTGGCCACCCCCCAGCTCCTGGCGGCGTTCGGGATCAAGGCCTCCGACGTCAACCCCGACGCCGACATCCTGACCATGCGGCCCGGGCTGTCCGGCCTCTCCCACATGCAGCTCACCTACGGCGCCGATCCTGGCGGCGGCGGTCAGGGCGGCGGCGGGCCCAACGGCAACGGTCCGCCGACCAGCTGGCCGTGCCCGAAGAGCAACTGCCTGGCCAACCCGGTGATCCAGCAGGTCGGTGCCCTTCCGGCCGGCACCTCGGCGCCGAACACCGTGATCACCGAGCACGCCATCCACGCGCTCGGCCTGCAGACCAGCGTCTCCGGCTGGCTCATCCAGACCCCGCACCCGCCCACCGCGGCGCAGATCACCGACGCCAGGCTCACCGCCGCCGCGGCCGGCATGACGATCGAGACCAAGAACAGCGCGCCCACGTCGGCGGAGATCCTCAACTGGGCCACCGTCTTCGGGATCGTCCTGGCGCTGGGCATCCTGGCCATGACCATCGGACTGCTCCGCAGCGAGACCGCCCGCGACCTGCGCACCCTGAGCGCCACCGGGGCGGGCAGCATGACCCGCCGGGAGCTGACCGCCGCGACCGCCTTCGCGCTGGCCCTGGGCGGCGCCGTACTCGGCACGGTGGCGGCCTACGTCGCCGCCATCGGCTACGCCTGGGACAACCACCTCGACGGCCCGTCCGAACTAGCCAACGTGCCCACCGAGCAACTGCTCTTCCTCCTCGTCGGCATGCCGGTGATCGCGGCGGTCGTCGGCTGGCTGATGGCCGGCCGCGAGCCGCCCGCCATCTCCAGGCAGCCGCTGGAGTAAGGGCACGCACCAGCACCGTTCGGGATAAAAGCCCCTTCCCGAGGGGGACCGGGCCCGGCCTACTGACGCAGGCCGGGCCCGGACTGCGGGCCTTTTTCCTTGCGTTCCAGGATCTCGGCCGCGCCGCGGATCACGCACCGGAGCGGGTCCTCGACCAGGACCGTGCCGATGCCGGCCGCGGTCTCGATCCGGCTGGCCAGGCCGGGCAGCAGCGCGCCGCCGCCGGCCAGCCGGACCTTGCCCCGGACCACGTCCTCGGCCAGGCCGGCCGGGATCTCCGACAGCATCTCGTGCACCGTGCCCGCGATCGCGGCGACGATCGGCTCGAGCGCGGCCGCCACCAGGCCGCCCGGCACGTACTCGGACCGCGGCGTCCGCTGCGCGACGTCCAGGCCGACCGCCTCGGCGAAGCCCTCGGCCCCGCCGGTGACGCCGAGGGTCATCTTCAGGTGCCGGGCCGCGCGCTGGCTGACGATCAGGCCGAG
>WNGR01026562.1_pt1 | contig 12913 bp, 13 predicted proteins | sample 5407581 | NCBI WGS metagenome assembly WNGR01 (sample SAMN13153383, study PRJNA577476) | soil metagenome | isolation source: 80 cm soil or saprolite under Garry oak tree replicate 2 | place: USA:California | collected 2016-06-15 | reverse complement strand
GTTCATGGACGAAGTCGCCACCGCGCTTAAGCTCGATCCGGTCGCGTTTCGGCTGCAATATGTCACCGATCCGCGCGACATCGCCGTGATCAAAGCGGCGGCGGAGAAAGCTGGCTGGCAGTCCCGTCCTTCACCGCGCAAGGACCAGAGCGGCAACACGGTCTCCGGCCGCGGATTCGCCTATGTCCAGCGCCATCCGACTCGTGTCGCCATCGTCGCCGAAGTCGAAATCGATCGGTCCAACGGTAAGATCTGGGCGCGCAAGTTCACGGTCGCGCACGATTGCGGCCAGATCATCAATCCGGATGGATTGCTGCACACGATCGAAGGCAATGTCGTGCAGGCGGTCAGCCGCACGCTTTGGGAAGAAGTCAGGTTCAACAACAAAAACGTTACCAGCGTCGATTGGCTGTCCTATCCGATCCTCGACATTACCCAAACCCCGGAAACGATCGACGTGGTTCTGATCGACCGGCCGGAGATTGCGCCTACCGGCGCCGGCGAACCGGCGACGCGGCCGGTCGCCGCGGCAATCGCCAATGCGGTGTTCGATGCCACCGGCGTTGAAAGCGGCACTGTCGTAAAGCGAAGAGGCCTCTCACCGGGCGCGGGAACTGGGAGTAGTTTGGTTAAATGGCTCGGATCACCCGCTCGCTTGATGAGGCGATTGCGTCGATTGCCGACGGCTGCTTGCTGGCGGTGCCGCGCGAGACGTCGGGCGCGGCCATGGCCGTCACCCGCGCGCTCATCCGGCGCGGCGTCAAACGCCTGCATCTCGTCGCGTTGCCGACCTCGACGTTGCAAGCCGATCTCTTGATCGGCGCCGGCTGCATCGAAACGCTCGAGACCTCCGCCGTCAGCCTCGGCGAATTTGGTCCGGCGCCGCGCTTTACTGCGGCCATCCTGGCGGGCGCCATTGAGATGCGCGACGCGACCTGTCCGGCGCTGCATGCACAATTCCAAGCCGCCGAAAAGGGCGTCCCCTTCATGCCGTTGCGCGGCCTGATCGGCTCGGATCTGTTGCCGCATCGCCCGGATTGGAAAGTTGTCGACAATCCGTTCGGCAACAACGATCCGATCGTGCTGCTGCCGGCGCTCAAGCCCGATGTTGCGCTATTTCATGCGCCGATGGCCGATCGCGAAGGCAATGTTTACATCGGCACGCAGCGCGAGCTCGTCGCCATGGCGCATGCGGCACGGCAGACAATCGTGACTGTGGAGGAAATTCACGACGAGAATTTATTGCGCGATCCGCTGCTCGCCGCCGGCACCTTGCCCGGCTTCTACGTCGAGGCGGTCGCGGTCGAGCCGCGCGGCGCCTGGCCGCTGCCGCTGCCCGACCGTTATAGCATCGACGCGGCGCATATGACCGAATACGCGCGGCTCGCGGCGACCGCGGAAGGTTTTGCGCAATATCTCGAGCGCTATGTCCATGAAAAGCGCGCAGCCTGAAGCGTTCCGCGACGAGGAATTGCTTGCCGACGTCATCTGCGGACTGATCGGCGACGCGCGTCATGTCGCCGTTGGCGCGGCTTCGCCGATTCCCGCAACTGCCGCGCTCCTCGCGCGCGAGCGCGCAAATCTGCATAATTCGGACAAACCGTTCGTGTCGCTTCTTGGCAGCCGCGCGCACACGTTCTTCACCGATGGCGCGCGCGAATTGTTTGACTGCGCCGGCCAGGGCCGCATCGACGTCTTTTTTCTGTCCGGCGGACAGATCGATGGCGAAGGCAATATCAATCTCGTCAATGTCGGCGACTATGAGCGGCCCAAGGTTCGCTTTCCCGGCTCGTTCGGCTCGGCTTACCTTTATTATGTCGTGCCCCGCGTCATTCTTTTTCGCGTCGAACATTCACGCCGTACGCTGGTGCCAAAGGCCGATTTCATCAGTGCGCCGGGCAGTAGTCCCGACAACGTATTTCGCCCGGGCGGCCCGGTCGCGCTGGTGACCAATCGCTGCTTATTTGATTTCGATCGCGGGCGGCGGCGTTTTCGTCTCGTTAGCGTCCATCCCGGCCATAGCGTCGCGGAGGTCGTCGAGAACACCGGCTTCGAATTCGACCGGCCTTCCCACGTACCGGTCACGCCCGCGCCGAGCGCCGATACGCTGCGCCTGATGCGCAGTGTGGTCGCGCCCATGCTGGCGGAAGTCTACCCGCAGTTCGCCCAGAGCGTATTTGGCCTGGCGCCGCCGCTCCCGACAGCCTGACGTATGAAACGTTGCGCCGGCTGCGGCATCATGGTTTTTATGCGCCGGCAAGCACAGGCGGGAGGCAAGCGCGGTGAAGACAGCGGAAGCGGCGGTGATCGGGGTCGGATGGATCGGCGGCCTGCGCGCAGACACGCTTTCGCGCAGCGCACTGGTCGACAAATTGTATCTCTGCGACATCAAGCCGGATCGGCTTGCCGAGGTAAAGAAACTCTACAAGCCGGCGCACGCGACGCTCGATTACAAAGATGTCACCGCCAACGATCGGATTTCAGTGATCTACATTTCCACCACACCGGAAGCGAACCATTATCCCATCGCCCGCGACTGCCTGCGCGCCGGCAAGCATGTCATGCTGGAAAAACCCATTGCGCTCGAACTATGGGAAGCCGACGAGCTCATTCAATTATCGAAGCGCAATAATCTGAAATTCACCATCGGCTATTCGCAGCGCTTCAATCCAAAGATTGCCTTTGCCAGGAAAAAAATTACCGACGGAACGCTTGGCGATGTCGTTTCGGTGCTGGTGAGCCGCCATCTGTCGCGCGATCTCGGCAAGAAGATCGCAAGCCGGGTGCGCCTGTCGCCGGTGGTAATGGAATCGACGCACGATCTCGATTTCGTGTTCTGGCTGCTCGAGCCGGCGAAGCCGGTTCGTGTCTACAGCCAGGGCGCCTATGGCTACATGAAGCCGGTGAACGGGTCGCACGACGTCATGTTCACCACCGTCACGATGGACAACGGGGTGGTGGTGATGATTGGCGGCGGATGGAATTTCCCGCCAAGCTACCCGAATTATTGTTCGACCTGGATCGAGATCACTGGCACGGAAGGCGCGCTCACTCTCGACGACACGCAGCGCGACAACTGGCTCAATACCGCCAAGCGCGGCCAGGAATTTGCAATGTCGACCATGCCGGGCGAATGGGTCGATCATGTCTACGCTGGCGGGATCGGCCCCGAAACGCTTCATTTTCTCGAAGCCTGCATCCGCGACACGCCGGTGATGGTGACGCCGGAGAGCGCACGCCGCGTGATGGAAACCTACAGCGCGGCGGACCTATCGGCCGACCGCAACGCGCCGATCGATCTGCCGCTGACCAACGAAACGATTTCCGGCATCGCGGAACTCAAGCAGCGAAACCGCGCGGGCTTGAACGTATGAAGAAGAACGCCAAGGGCGTGGGTCTTGCGATTATCGGCGCCGGCCGCGTCGGGCTATTCCGCGGCGAGGCGGCGGCGCGCCATCCGGCGGTGGAATGGATTGGCATTGCCGAACTCAATCACAATCGCGGCGGCGACGTGGCCGCGCGCATTGGCGCCGATTTCGTCACCACCGACTACCGCGCGCTGTTGGCGCGACCGGAGGTGACCGCCGCGATTATCGCCACCGACGAGCATCTCCACGTCGATCCGATTCTGGCGGCGGTCGAGCGCGGCGTGCCGATGCTGATCGAAAAGCCGCTTGCGACCGAGCTTACGCAATCGGCGCGCGTGCTCAAGGCGATCACTGACGCCAAGCTCGACGCGGTGGTCGGTTATACCCAGCGCTTCCGGCGCAAATGGCTCGCCGGCAAGGAGAAGGTGAGGAGCGGCGCGCTCGGCGACGTCACCATGGTGACCTCGCGCGCCTTCATGAATCGGCTGGTGGCAATCGATAACTACAAGCGTACTGACGATCCGGCGACGATCTCGCCGATGGTGATTTCCGGCACGCACGCGCTCGACATCGTCATGTGGTACCTGGACGGTAAGCGGCCGGTCGAATGTTACGCGCGCTCGATCGATAAGGTGCTCGGCCCGCTTTATCACGGCATTGATGCCACCGCCGGCATGATCATGTGCGCCGACGGGACTATTTATCATCTCAACATTTCCTGGGCGTTGCCGGTGGCCTGGCCGGGCGCAGTCTACAGTCTCGAAGTCGGCATCAACGGCACGCATGGCGTGCTGACGATCGACGATACCCATCGCGATATGGTGCTCGCTGTTTCCGCGCCGCAGAGCGAAGGCTATGCGCCCGACGAAAGCCGGCTGGTCGATTTTCTCGGCTCGTATCCGCCGGGCGATATCGTGCTTGGCGAATTGCGCGGGCCGATGCGCGAAGAGACCGATTCGTTTCTCAATCGCGTGTCGCTCGGTTTGCCGACTCAGGCGGCGACCGCCGCCGAAGCCCATGACCGGCTGATGCTCACTAAGGCGCTCGACCTGTCAGCCAAGCTGAAAGCGCCGGTGCAACTGCCGCTTGAGCCGGAAACGGAGCGCGCCCGCTCGGTTGCCCAGGCGCGCGCGTGAACGCAGCCATTGCGGGCGCCGTAGTGCTTCACGTCACGGTTAGGCCACGGCGACCAGCAAGACCACGATCTCGCTGACTTGTTCGAGCGCGCCCACGACGTCCCCGGTTTGGCCATCGATCTGCCGCACGCTCAGCCAGGCCATCAACGCAACTGTGGCGATCAAAAAGATCAAGGCCAGAACGCCGCGCGCCGGATAAAGGCAAAAAACCAGGATGAGAAAGGCGATGGCGATGCCGGCCGCCACGCTTTCGCCCGGCGGCCTACCGGCTTCGAACGACAAGCCGTCGCCGCGCGCGGGCGGCAATAGCCACATGAATAGGGGCATCGCGGTGCGCGCGGCGCTATGCGATGCGAGCAGCGCCCAGACAACGCCGTATGCATCGGCGAAGCTCGCCAGCGCACCGACCCGCAACAACAGCGACAGTACCAGAGCGCAAACGCCGTAGGTGCCAGTGCGGCTGTCGCGCATGATGTCGAGTTTCTGCTGTCGTGTGCGGCCGCCGCCGAAACCGTCCGCGGTGTCGGCAAGGCCGTCCTCGTGTAGCGCGCCGGTAACGACGAGGGTTGCCACGACACTCAGTGCGGCGGCTGGCCACGCCGGCACGCCGAGCCGATGCGCCAGTACATAGACTGCCGCTCCGATCAGCCCGACGAGCAGCCCGGCAACCGGAAACGCCCAGGCGGCTTTGGCGAGCGCCTTTGCAGGTTGCGGCGTTGCATCCCAGAGTGGCACGCGGGTGCAGAAGGCGATGCTCGCTTTGAGCTCGTCAGCGCGATCTTTTAGCCAAATGCTGGAAATCGGTGTCATGCGGCGCGAGCCGTTTGATGGCGGTGAGGCAACCGATTTGCTACACCTCGAAGTGCGCTGCCGGCGCACGGAATCACTTCGACATGGCTGATTTTAACTCATTTTCTGCCCTGCGCGCCGCCTGTCTCGATCTACCGAGCGGCTATTCCGCGGCGAGCGCCGCAGTCACCCGGCGCGAAGCGACGCTGACCAAACCGCCGGGCAGTTTGGGCCGGCTCGAAGAACTTGTCTGCTGGCTCGCGCATTGGCAGGGCCATGCGCCGCCGCGATTGCAGCAGGTCGAAATTCTGGTGTTCGCCGGCAATCATGGCGTGACGACGCGCGGCGTCTCCGCCTATCCGGCCGAGGTGACGGCGCAGATGGTCGCGAATTTCGCCGCCGGCGGCGCTGCCATCAATCAACTGGCGCGGATCGCCAATGCGCAATTGCGTGTCATTCCTTTATCGCTCGATCGTCCGACCGCCGATTTCACGCAACAGCCAGCCTTGTCAGAGGAGGAGTTTCTGGCAGCTGTCGCGGCCGGCTATCACGCCGTTTCACCGGCGTCCGACCTACTGTGCTTGGGTGAGATGGGCATCGGCAATACCACCGCGGCTGCCGCTATCGCCGCGGCCCTGTTTGGCGGTGGCAGTGCCCGCTGGGCCGGCCGCGGCACTGGCGTCGATGAAGAAGGCTTGGCGCGCAAACGTGACGTTATCGATCAGGCGCTCGCGCGGCACGCTGGCGTGCTGCACGATCCGCTCGCCGTGGCGGCGGCTTTTGGCGGGCGCGAACTCGCCGCTATTTTGGGCGCGGCGCTCGCGGCGCGGCGCCAGCGCATTCCGATTGTACTCGACGGCTTCGTCTGCAGTCGTGCTCGACGGCTTCGTCTGCACCGCCGCGGTCGCTCCATTGGCCAAGCTGCGCGGCGACACGCTTGCGCACGCGCTGGCCGCGCATGTTTCCGCGGAAGCCGGCCATCGCATGCTGCTTGATGAGCTTGACCTGCGTGCGCTCTTCGACCTCGACATGCGGCTCGGCGAGGCCTCGGGCGCCGCGCTCGCGGTAACCGTTCTGCGCGCCGCCCTTGCTTGTCACACTGGAATGGCAACTTTCGGCGAAGCCGGTGTGTCCGACAAGCCGGTTGCGGACACTGTCACCCCTAAAGCGGCCGGCTAACTCTCAGCGGCAATCGCGTGAAAGAACGTGCCGCTGACGCGGCCGCGGCGGCCGCCGCTGTTGCCGATTGCACGGCCTTGCGCATCGCTGAGTTCGGCAAAAGCGTCGTCATTACCCTGCGACGCGAGCGAGGCATAATGAAATTCGTGGCCGCGCACCAGCGCGCCTTTGGCGCCAAGCACGCTGTCGGACAAAACTCGCGCCGCGCGATAGCCGAGATGCAGTTTGCGTTTGGCAAAGCTGGTCGAATGACCGAGCAGGCCGGTCATCGCGTAGTGGCGCCCGTCGGCATTTTCGATGCTTTGGCCCAAAACCATGTAGCCGCCGCACTCGCCATGCACCGGACGCGTCTCGGCGAAGCGGCGCAAGCCTTCGGCGAAACACCGTGCTGCCGCGATCGCCTCGGCATGCAATTCGGGGTAGCCACCGGGCAGCCAGCAGCTATCGGCGCGCTCCGGCGGCGCTTCATCGGCCAGCGGAGAAAAAGCGATGATCTCCGCGCCGGCGCTGCGCCAGGCTTCCACGACATGAGGATAGACAAAGCTGAATGCCCGATCCTGCGCCAACGCCACGCGTTGCCCAGGCGGCGGCAGAAAACCAACGCTGGGGTGGCGTTGCGCGCGCAGCCTGATCGGTGCCGCGGCGGCGGCAATCGCGTCGAGATCGAGATGGCGTTCCGCCATCATTGCCAGGCGATCGCTCAGCGCCGCCAGATCGGCATGCTCGGCGGCCTGCACCAGGCCGAGATGCCGCTCCGGTAAAGTGATCGCCTTGTCGCGCGGCAGCGCACCGAAAATGGGCAGCCCGCATACCCTGATCGCATCGGCGACAAGCGCGCGGTGCCGCTCACTTGCTGTGCGATTGAGAATAACGCCGGCGATCTTCACGGCGGGATCGTGCGACGCGAAGCCGCGCGCCACGGCGGCGGCGGATTGCGCTTGCCGCGCCACGTCGATCACCAGCACCACCGGCAGATCGAAATGCGCGGCGAGATCGGCGGTGGCGCCGCGCCGGCCAGCAGTTCCGGCTGCGCCGTCGAACAGCCCCATGACGCCTTCGATGACGAAAATGTCCGCACTACCGGCCGCACGCGCCGCCAACATATCGAGCAGTGCAGCCGGCATGGCCCAAGAATCGAGATTGACGGCCACGCGTCCGGTCACCGCTGCATGAAAAGCCGGATCGATATAGTCGGGACCGGCCTTCGCTGCCGCGCGGTCATTCGCTTCTCAATTCCTTTGCTGGGATCGCCGCGGCAACGGCAAGTTCGTCGCGAAGCTTGACGATTTCGCCGATGACCACGATGGCCGGCGGCTCCAATTTCTGCGCGCGGGCATCGCCGGCGAGCTGTTCAAGCGTCGAGACGAGCACACGCTGTTTTGGCGTGGTCGCTGAGACGATCACGGCGGCCGGCGTGCTGCCGACAATTCCGGCTTGAAGCATCGCCGCAGTAATTCGTTCGAGATTGTGCATCACCATGTACAGCACGATGGGCTGCCCGGTGCGCGCGAGCGGCGCCCAATCGAAATCTTCCTCCGCGCCGTGTCCGGCGGCAAAGACCACGGCGCGATTGATGCCGCGCAGCGTCGCCGGGATACCGGCCGCGGCCAGCGCGGCAAGGCCGGCGGTGACGCCTGGAATGATCCGAAACGGCACACCGGCGCGCGCCAGTGCCATCGCCTCTTCGCCGCCACGGCCGAATACGAATGGATCGCCGCCCTTGAGCCGCAGCACACGATTGCCGGCGCGGGCCAGCGCAATCAGGCGCTCGCTGATATCGGCCTGCACAGCGGATGGTTTGCCGCCGCGTTTGCCGGCAAATTCGAGGCGCGCTTGCGCTCCGGCCAGCGCCAGCACGCGTTGATCGACCAGCGCGTCGTGAACGACGATATCCGCTTGGGCGAGGCCGGCGAGAGCATCGAGTGTGAGCAGGCCCGGGTCGCCCGGCCCGGCGCCGGCGAGCCAGACATGTCCCGGCGCAAAAACCGGAATTCCAGTCCGCCGCGCTGCCAAGGAATCCCATGCGGTCATAGTAGACTCACCTGGCTCGCTCGTAGTGACGGGTTGCGATCACGGGACTAAAGGAAAGGGTATGGCGAAACAGCAGCGCGCCTTGCGCCGGGGCTGGACCACCGGCACTTGCGCCGCCGCCGCGGCGAAAGCAGCTTTTGTTGCGCTGGTGACCGGCGAATTTCCCGACCCGGTCGAGGTGACGCTGCCGCGCGGCGAACGGCCGAGCTTTGCCCTCGCCATGACGCGCATGGATGACGACGCTGCGACCGCCGGCGTGATCAAGGACGCCGGCGACGATCCCGACGTGACCCACGGCGCACTTATCTGTGCGACCGTGCGGCTCGGCGCGCCCGGCAGCGGCGTCATCCTTCGCGCCGGCGAGGGCGTCGGCACGGTGACGCGGCCGGGACTTCCAGTTCCGCCAGGCGAACCGGCGATCAACCCGGTGCCGCGTCGCATGATTGCCGACGCCATCGCCGAGGTTGCCGCAGTCGCTGGGCGCGCTGCCGACGCCGAGGTCGAATTTTCCATTCCTGGCGGTGAGGGGCTCGCGGCGAAGACCCTCAATGCACGGCTCGGCATTGTCGGCGGCCTGTCGATTCTCGGTACCACCGGCATCGTCGTGCCGTATTCCTGCTCGGCCTGGATCCACTCCATCCGTTCCGGCATCGATATCGCGCGCGCCGCCGGCCTTAGTCATGTCGCCGGCTCGACCGGCCGGAATTCCGAGGCCGCCGTGCAGAAGCTGTATGGGCTCCCGGAAATCGCCCTGATCGACATGGGCGATTTCGTCGGCGGCATGCTGAAATATCTGCGGCGGCACCCGGTGCCGCGCGTCACCATCGCCGGCGGCGTCGCCAAAATGACAAAGCTGGCGCAGGGCCTGACCGATCTGCATTCCAAGCGCGGCGAAGTGGATCTTGCGGCGCTGGCAAAATTCGTCAATGACGCCGGCGGCGGCACCGATGTTGAGCGCCGCATCCTGGCGGCGAATACCGCCGCGCAAGCCTTTGCCGTCGCGCAAGCCGCCGGCATTGCACTCGGCGATAGGGTCGCACAGGCGGCGCAGATGACCGCTGCGCAGGTCATCGCCGAAACCGAGATTGCCGTTGAAGTGACGCTGTTCGACCGCGATCAGAATCTGGTCGGCCGCGCTCCGTTCAAATCCTGAACTCCTCGCGCTCATTATCGCGGAGGCCGGAATACAGAAAAGGAAAATCTCCGTCATGCGCCGCCTCCGCGAAATCGGCGGCGATAGTCTGCATCGTACAGCGCGCTGTCGCGGAAATCGCGCGCAGCGAGTGCGGGGCCGACCAGGATCAGTGCGGTGCGCTCGATCCGGGCCTCGGCAACTTTCGCGGTGATATCGGTAAGCGTCCCGCGGACAACGCGCTGCGTCGGCGAACTGGCTTCTGCCACAACCGCGGCGGGGCAGTCGGCGCCATAGAACGGCGTGAGCTCTTCGGCGATGCTGTCAATCGCTTGGACGGCGAGATGAATGACGAGCGTCGCTCGGCTGGCGGCGAAAGTGGCGAGCTTTTCGGCTTCCGGCATCCAGGCGCGGCCGGGCACGCGCGTGAGCACAACGCTTTGCGCCAGTTCGGGCACGGTGAGTTCGCATTGCAAAGCTGCGGCGGCGGCGGCAAAAGCCGGCACGCCGGGCGTGAGTGTATAGGGAATGTTGCGCCGAGCGAGCCGGCGCAGCTGTTCGGCGAGCGCCGAGTAGATCGACAAATCGCCCGAATGCAGCCGCGCCACGTCTTGTTTGGCGGCGTGCGCGGCGGCGAATTCGGCCTCGATCTCATCGAGCGAAAGGGGAGCGGTGTCGATGATGCGCGCGCCCTCTGGGCAGAAGCTCAATAGATCGCGCGGCACGATCGAGCCGGCATAGAGGCAAACCGGACAGCGCGCGATGAGATCGCGTCCGCGCACTGTTATGAGATCGGCGGCGCCGGGTCCGGCGCCGATGAAATGCACGGTCATTGCGCGGTCTCCGAGGCGGCGAGCGCGCAGGTCGCCGCGCCAACGACAAGACGCGCAGCAATAAGCCGCGCCGAAGGCCCCGCCGCCGCCAAAGCAGCGGCCTCGGCGAGCGATGGCACGCCGAAGAGCGCCAGGACACGATTGGATCGCGTTGCCACGCGCTCGCCGACGGCTTTGAGCTCGCGTTCCGGAATTAGCTTGATACTGAGGCCAAGCTTCGCCGCGGCAGCTGCGATCCCAGGCTCGGCTTGCTTTGCCGTGCTGGTCGCGATCGCAGTCAGATCGGCTGCCCTGATCCCAGCGCGCGTGAGTGCCGCCCGGATGGCGGCTTCGATGTCTGGCGCCGCGGCGCCGCGCCTGCAGCCAATCCCAGCAACGATCATGGCTTTGTCCAAACCCATTGCGTCACCGGCAGCGCTGGGCGCCACGCGGTCTTGGCGCCGAGCCGCTCGGCGCGCGAAATCCCAAGCCGCAGCAATTCACCGCCAAGGACCGAATGCCTGCCGAGGATGAGCGCTTCGGTTTCGAGCGTAACCGCATTGACGACGAGACGGCCGCCCGGCCGCAGCGCGCGCGCCACCGCATCGAGCACGCCGGTATCGCTGGCGCCGCCGCCGACGAAGATCGCATCGGGCGTCAGTTCGCCGAGCACAGCGGGCGCCGCGCCGGTGGCGACATGGAGGCCTGGCACGCCGCACGCGGCGGCGTTGCGAACAATCCGCGCGGCGCGATCGGCGCGGCGTTCCACGGCGATCGCGCGCATCGAGGGATCGACCAGCATCCACTCGATCGCAACCGACCCCGAGCCGGAACCGATGTCCCACAACAGCTCGCCGCGTCGCGGCGCCAACAACGACAGCACGAGTGCGCGGACCTCGCGTTTGCTGATCTGACCGTCATGTTCGAAGAACTCGTCCGGCGCGCCGGGGGTCAGCGGCAAAATCCGGGCACCGGGCATTGCTTCGACTTCGATTGCGACCGTGTTGAGCGCATCCATGATGCCGAACGCGAATTCGGCGGCGCTCGTGCTGCGAGTGCGCTCGCGCGGCCCGCCCAGTGCTTCCAAGACGGTGAACTTTGACCTGCCGAATCCGCTCTGCGCCAGAAGTCGCGCGAGTGCCCCCGGGCTTTCGCCGTCGGATGTCAGAACGAGAAGGCGTGCGCCAGGTTGCAGATGCGGCCGGATCAAATCGAGCGATCGTCCATGCAGTGACAGCAGCACGGTATCCGGCAGCGACCAGCCGAGCCGCGCCGCCGCCAGGCTGAACGCTGACGGCGCCGGCACGACAACCATCTCGCGCGGATCGACGCGCCGCGCCAATACCGCGCCGACGCCGTAATAAAACGGATCGCCGGAGGCCAGCACGCAGACTTGCCGTCCGCGGTAGCCACTGACTTCCTCGGCGGCGCCATCGAAGGGGCTGGGCCACGGCCGCGCAGCGCCACGAATGAGCGGCGCCGCCAGGGCGAGATGGCGGCGACCGCCGAACACGATTTCGGCGCCGCCGATCAGCCCGCGCGCCGCCGGCGTCAGCCCATCGATACCATCCTCGCCGATCCCGACAATGGACAGCCAGCGCGGCGATGCGGCACTGTCGGGTGCAACCGTCTCGACCAGCGGCTCATTCGCAACAGGCATGTCACGCATCCTTATCCTCGGCGGCACGACGGAAGCGCGCGAATTGGCAAAGCGTCTGGCCAATCGGACCGAGCTTGAAGTCGTGGTCTCGCTCGCCGGCCGCACCAAATCGCCCGCGCCGCAGCCCACGCCGGTGCGCAGCGGCGGCTTCGGCGGAGCCGCCGGTCTTACGAAATATCTCCTCACAGAGAGGATCGATGCGCTGATCGACGCGACGCATCCCTATGCCAACGTGATTTCGGCAAATGCCAGCGCGGCCGCGCGCCAGTCCGGCGTTTCTTTGCTGGCGCTTCGCCGGCCGGCTTGGGGCGCTATCGGCGGCGATCTCTGGAAGGAAGTTGCCGATGTCGCTGCGGCGGTGCGCATACTCGGGGATCGGCCGCGCCGTGTATTTGTCACGCTTGGTCGCAACGAACTCAGCTCCTTGACCGACGCGCCGCAGCATTTTTATCTGGTCCGCAGCATCGATCCCATCGACCCGCCGCTGCCGCTGCCGAAAGTCAGTTATCTGACCGCGCGCGGCCCATTTACCGAAGCCGATGACCGCGCGCTCATGGTCTTGCACGGCATTGACGCCGTGATCGCCAAAAACAGCGGCGGCACCGCGAGCTACGGCAAGATCGCCGCAGCGCGCGCACTCGGAATAGAGGTGATCATGTTGCGCCGGCCGCCGCCGCCTTCCGATGCGCCTGCGGTCGAGACGGTGGAGGCTGCGATCGCGTGGCTCGATCATGCGCTCACCTCGGCTGTGGCGCGGGGAGTATAGACAAGCGGCGAATGTCCCGGCCGCGCAATAATGCGTGTCT
>WNGR01006091.1_pt1 | contig 12913 bp, 10 predicted proteins | sample 5407581 | NCBI WGS metagenome assembly WNGR01 (sample SAMN13153383, study PRJNA577476) | soil metagenome | isolation source: 80 cm soil or saprolite under Garry oak tree replicate 2 | place: USA:California | collected 2016-06-15 | reverse complement strand
TGGTCCTCGGCCGTGAAGGCGCTGGCCTCCACGATCTGGTCAAGAAGACCTGCGACCACCTCCTCCGGATTCCCATGGTCGGCCAGGTTTCTTCACTCAACGTATCCGTAGCCGGAGCCATCGTCATGTACGAAGCCATGCGTCAACGCCGCAAGCCCGTAGAACCGAAGGCCCCTCCAGCAAAACCCCGCAAGGGCCTTGGATCGTGAAAAATATGCATCACCGTCTGTCCCTCCTCGCAGTAGCTCTTTCCCTCGGTTCAACCGCGATCGGCCAGGTAGCGCAGCCCACTCCAGAGGAAGCCCCACCTCACGGAGCCGTCCTCTTCAACAGGAATGAGGACTCCCCTCCAGCGGAGAAGCAAGCAAAGGCTCCACAAAAAGTAGCGCCCATCACCGACGCGGAACGCTCCGCCCTCACCTTTACCGCCTACGACCTGGAAGTCCACCTCCTCCCCGCGAAGTCCCAGCTGGCAGTACGCGCAGCCTTCACCGTACGCAACTCCAGCACACATCCTTTGGCCAGGCTCGCAGTCCAAATCTCCTCCTCGCTCCATTGGGAGAGCTTCGCCCTGCGCAACGCAGAGCGCCTACAACCGCTCGCCTTCGAGGAACACCTCATCGACACCGACGCCGACCACACTGGCCAGGCGAAGGAGGCTGTCGTCTCCCTCGCCCAGCCACTAGCCCCCGGCGCCACCATCGACCTAACCGCCCTCTACTCCGGCGAGATCACGCAGTCCGGCAAGCGGCTCGAACGCATCGGAGCCCCTCCATCTCAAGCAGCTCAAGCCGACTGGGACAAGATCGCCCCTGAGGCCACTGCCCTCCGCGGCTTCGGCAACGTGCTCTGGTATCCCACCGCGGCAGCTCCCACTCTCCTCGGCGACGGCGCGAAGCTTTTCCAGTCGGTAGGCCAAACCAAGCTGCAGCAGTCCGCCGCAACCATCCACATCCGGCTCACCGTCGAATACCTCGGCGATCCGCCTCGCACCGCCTATTTCTGCGGCAGCCGCGAGCAACTTATCGCCGTCAGCGAAAACATAAACGCACCCGTAGCCGATGCCCCGGGAGTGGCAACCGCTGAATTCTCCACTCGCCCCCTCCGCTTCCGCACCCCAAGCCTCTTCGTAACCGATCTCACGCCCACCGCAACCAGCGACAACCTGGTCTCTGCTGTGACCAGTCACGAGGACGCGCTACCCGCCTACGCGGCAGCCACAGCGAAGGTCCATCCGCTCGTTACAGATTGGCTCGGGCCCACGCCTTTGGTCACGCTGAACCTTCTCGATAACGACGGTCAGCCCTTCGAAGATGATGCGTTCCTGGTCAGACCCATGCGCACCGCTGACACCGCCGTCCTCGCTCCGGTGCTGGTCCACTCCCTGTCGCATGCGTGGTTCAGCTCGTCCCATGAGTGGCTCAATGAGGGCGTTGCCCACTTCATGTCGTTGCTATGGACCGAGCAAAGCGAAGGCCGTGATACCGCACTGCAGCAACTGCACGAGCAGGTAAACACCCTGGCGCTCGCCGAGCCCGATCTCTCAAAGAGTGATGAGTCCGCGCAAGTCGGCCAAAGCCTGATCCAGGCGCGAGATGAGATCTATTACCGGACCAAGGCCGCTGCGGTGTTATGGATGCTGCGCTCTGTCGTTGGTGACGAGCCGCTCAAGCGCGCCCTGCAACTCTACCGTCGCAGCGGAAAGCGCGACGAAGATCCCGAAGAGTTTCAGCGCATACTCGAACAGGCAACAAAGAAAGACCTTCGTTGGTTTTTTGATGACTGGGTGTACCGCGATCGCGGCCTGCCCGATCTGAGCATTGCCAACGTAACTCCGCGCGAGCTGCCCACCCAGGGCGGCAAGGCTGCAGGCTGGCTCATTGCCGTTGAGGTGCGCAACGATGGCGACGCCACCGCTGACGTGCCCGTCACGGTTCGTTCCGGCGCGCTCACCGCATCGGGGCGCGTTCGCGTCGCCGGAAGGTCCAGCGCGTCTACCCGCATACTTTTTGAAGGCACCCCGGATGAGGTTGTGGTCAACGACGGCAGCGTGCCCGAGATCAGCGCGACCACCCATAGGAAGCAGCTGGTAGCGCACTAAAGCGCTCCGGCTATCGTCGTGTTGCGCGCCGGAAACGTCCGGGAGGAGCCGCGATGCGGACAGATGCGTCGCGCCACACCTGAACTCCACCCCAGGATCGGGTTGCAACAAGGTCGACGCGGAACGGGCCTGCAGCACGGTTCGTGGGCACTATCTCCGCCAGACCATCTCCAAGTTGCGGCACGGCTCTTCCTAGCGCCAGCAGGCGCGAGGCTGTGGCCATACCGGTCAGGTGCAGGGTGTAGCCGGTGGCGTCCAGATGTCCCTCCAGCGTCGCAGGCTCTTTGCCACCCAAAGCAAGCGATGTGGGTGAAAGCACAAAGACGCTGCCAGGCTTCGTAGAAGGCGAAGTCGACCCGTGTTGGCGAGAGCGTGTCTCGAGTGCCGGCCGCGCAACGGATCGGACGAGGATATCGCCGACCACCAGCGATGCAGCTCCAGTCCGCTGCGTGTTCAGGCTCGTGCCAGCGACGAGCACCTCGCCATCCCAGGGCGAGGCAGCCTTCGAGTGATACGAGACGCTTCCCGACATCGTGCCCGCCGCTGAGACATCAGCAGGCACGCGTGAGCTGGCGATCCGCAGCCAATCGAGCAGCGTGGTGGCCGGTATGCCTGGCGTTCCCACGGCTACTGTCGCCGAGCTGAGTCTGCGGATATCCGGAACAGATCCGGCAAGCGCAACCGTCACCGTTCCGGACGAGCCGGCGGGAGGCCAGCTGCAGCGAATGTTCTCAAAGGAGTGAAATGCGCGGGTCGCTGTTCCCAGGCACTCAAGGTCCACGGCCAACATGTGCTCCGGAACGAAGTCAGCTCTACGGGTGTCTCTGAGGCGGAGCCGCGTCTGCACAGCGCTGTTGCCTACCGTGCCCCTGATGTTCGCCGATAGCGTCAGCTCACCGCGCAAGCCGGCGTCACGGCCAAGCAGGACACGGCTGGCATCTCCCAGCGGGGCGTTACGCCACTCGCCCTGGAGGTTGAGCGGCACCTGGCCAAGCGACGCGGCACGTCCCAGAGTTCCCTCCAACTGCACGATCCCCGCGTCGGAGACATAGGCGTCTGTGCGGGCCGGGCGGGCTTGCAGGCGCAGATGCCACTCCTGCGGACTGGGGAGCCACAGCGCGAACTCCGCATCCGTCAGCGACAGCGGAAGCTTCTCCTGCTCCCGCTTCAGGTTCAACCGTGCGCCGGTCGCTTCGATGTACGGGAAGCGCGGGGCTGGGCCTGCCTTCGCCTGCGCCGTCGGTGCGGCCTCTATGCGGGAGGCCTGCAGCAGGATGCCCTCCAGATTCCACTTGCCGTTGGCCATATGCACCAGGTTCACGCTCGGTTCGGTGAAGCTGATCTTCGAGAACTCGACCTGCTTGCGCCACAGCGAGCTGATCCTCAGCGTGGCGCGCACAGAGTTGGCGCGGATGATCGGCTCCCTGCCGAAGGCCGGGTCTTCGCTGACCACCAGGTTCTCCAGCGTGAAGCCGGGAAGGGGCAGGAGGTTCAGACTCACGCGGTCCAGGTGAACCGGGCGACCGAGGCTGTTGCTGATGCTGGCGGCGATGCGGTGCTGGAAGCGGCTCATGCCGATCAGCGGTGGAAGGACCAGGAGCAGAAGCAGGGCGAGCAGCACCAGAGCCAGGAAGAGAAAGTGGCGGAATCTTCTGGCGCGTCCCTGCCACATTTGCTCGCTCGGCACGTAGGTTGGATCGATTTCCTGCATGAGCGATTGTCCTGCGTCACCGCTCGGCGCGCGGGCGATGACCTCTTTATCGAATGAGATGGAGTGTGCGCTTCCAGCGGGTCTGGTCGAAGATGTGGATCAGGATGTGACCCATGAAGGAGATGCGCTCGCCCACGCTCTGCTTGTTGATCTGATCGGCTGGTGTCTCAAACGACCAATAGACGAACATGGGGCGGCCGACGATGTTCTCGCGCGGAACGAAGCCCCAGTAGCGGCCGTCCAGGCTCTCCGTGCGGTTGTCGCCCATCGCGAATATCTTGCCTGGGGGGACAACCAGGTCGTCGCCCTCGATGTGATTCGGCAGATCGTACTGCCAGCTCGCGGTGATGCCGTCGTAGGGGTTGGGTGGGATGCTGGGGAAGTCGTCCCGATAGGCGTTGTAGGCATGTTGCGGGTTGTCGTCATTGACGGGCTTGCCGGCCTGGGGCTCATTCTGGGCGACGCCGTTCAGATACACGATGCCGTTGCGCAGGTGAATCCGGTCACCGGGGATGGCGATGGCGCGCTTCACGAGGAAGAGGTCCGGTTCGCCGGGCTTGAGGAAGACGATAACGTCTCCGCGCCGGACGTCGCGATAGTAAGTGAAGGGAGCCCACTTCGCCGGGGGAGCCAGCGCAATCCTATCCACCAGGACGTGGTCGCCGATGAGCAGCGTCTTGACCATCGAGGCGGAGGGGATCTCGAAGTTCTGGAAGATGAACGTCATGACAAACAGGCCAATGGCGAGCACGCTGCAGATGGAGGCGAGCGACTCCAGTAGGGTCTCGCTCTGATCGGTTTGCGCGATCTCTAAATCCTTGGCTTCAGCTTCCGTCGTGTTCATCAATCCTTTTCTCCATCTCCGGGATGCATGTGTCAGTGTATCGGAAAGGCCGTGTGCTACAGCGGGAAGCCTTTCCGGGAGGTGTCCCCCCCCGGGGTATCTCGGGCGTAAGCTAATTTGATTCAATGACTTACGGTAATGGCATATTTGCAAGATCGTCATTCTAAATGGGTTACGGGTAAAATCGTCATTCTAAAAGGTTTAGGGTGCTAATGGGAAGCCCCGGCATTGGCCGGGGCTTTCTTTGATCTTGTATTGAGTATAGCGAATTGAGGGAAACTCCTCGGCAACGTGGATATTGTTTGTATTCAGTTAGTTAGGCGGTTCATTGGCTTGACAGGATTTTTGGAGGGGGATTCACCCGTGGATAGGAATAGGGCGGGCTTTCAGCCCTTGGGCGGTGGCTCTCTCTGTATACCCAGGGCTTTGCCCTGGGCTGGTATAGGAGCGCGCCGTTGGCGCTTTGGGTTAGAAAAGACAACTACAACGGCAATGGCAGCGGCAGGAGCGCTAGTGAACTATCTGGAGGGTGCGGTCCCAGCGGGCGAAGTCGGCGAAGGTGTCGATGACCTTTGAGCGTTGGGAGCCGGCGGCCGGAGGCGTCAGCGTGGGCACATCATCGCTTCCACGCTGCAACGAGAAATAGATGAGGAAGGGCTGTCCCACGATGGCTGAGCGGGGCACGAAGCCCCAGTACCTGCTGTCTTCGCTGTTGTTGCGGTTATCTCCAAGGACGAAGTAGTTGTCGGCCGGAATGATGAGTTCCCCTTCATCGATCAGGGTGCGCATCCTGATCCACCAGCGGGAGTCGATGTTCGGGTCCGCACTCTGGAGACGGGGGAAGTTGTCCCGGAAGCTATCGGGACCGCTGGGGCGATACATCGCATAGGGCTCCGGAAGCGGGGAGCCGTTGATGAAGACGTGGCCCTCGCGGAGCCTCAGGTGGTCTCCGGGCATGCCGACGACGCGTTTGACGAGATGAACGGAGGGGTCGACGGGGTAGTGGAAGACGATGATCTCCCCGCGGTGAATCCCGGTAGAGGGCAGAAGGCCGCTCGATTCGCCTGCGGACGAGCCCTGCTTGTTGACCAGGAGAAAGTCCCCGATGAGAAGCGTGGGCTCCATCGATCCTGAAGGAATCCGGAAGGGCTGCACGGAGAAGGTGATGATGAAGACCGCGACGACAATGATGTAGATCAGGGACTGAATGGCGCGCAACAACCCAGCCTGGTCGTCATACGACGGACGTTCGACCGTTCGCCAATGATGGAGGTTTGCAGAGGCGCCGTCCGGAGGAGCAGCGGGCTCCGACTGTACACTCTGGCTCCGATCTTCAGACGGGCGGAGGGACAGATTGGGGGATGGATCGTGGGATGGATCGGGGGGCGCGGCGGGGGAGATGACAGGATCGATCACTTAGCTACCTCCACTCCTCCTGTGGCATCACCGCTGGTTCGCTGTTCGGAGAGCAGGAGTTCGAACGCGATACGGGCAGCCTCCTGCTGGGCCTGTTTCTTGGTCGTTCCCTCCGACTCGGCGAGCGCCCTGGAGCCGCCTGCGCCGTCTTCGACGCGCACCTCGACCCGGAAACGCTTCTGGTGATCGGGTCCGCTCTGAGCCGTCAGCACGTATTGGGGCTGCCCTGCTCCAGAGGCCTGGAGATGCTCCTGGAGTGCGGATTTGTGATCGCCGATGGCTCCGCTGAAGGTGTCGCCGGCCTGCATGGCGAAGTGCAGATCCGGCAGGGCCGGCTCGATGATGTGTTTTTCAATGAAGGCCCGGGCAATAGCCAACCCGCCGTCCAGGTAGAGTGCGGCGATGACGGCTTCGAGAGCATTGGCCAGGAGAGCTGGTTTCTGACGCCCCCCGCTCTGCTCCTCTCCGCGGCCAAGCCGCAGCCAGACTCCCAGATCGATGCGGGCCGCAACATGGCCCAGATGCCGCCGGCTGACGAGCGAGGCCCGCAGCCGGGTGAGTTCGCCCTCGCGAGAGCCGCGAAATCGCCGAAAGAGAGACTCCGCAACGGCGAGCCCAAGAACCGCATCGCCGACGAACTCGAGTTGCTCGTTGTCGGCTTCGGGGTTGGGCAGCGTCTCCGGGTTCGTCTCGTAGGCGAGCGAACGATGGGTCAGGGCCCAGGTCAACAGGTCCGGGTTCTGAAAACGATGACCGAGCAGGCTGAACAACGCCTCGCTCGATTGCGATCGTCCGGTCTTTCTGCGACGCGTCGTCATCGAATTCCCCTGGGCTCTACTTTACTGGACTGCAATGCCTCCCCCGGTTGGATGGCTATTTTGGGGGCGGTGGTGGACGATATGCATCTTTCTCCGCCTTGCCGCTGGGATCGAGCGGTTCCTCCTCCTGCTGGGCGGGAGTATTTTGACTCTTTGGAGCGGCAAAGGGCTCCTTCAACCCCTTCTCCGCGGCTGCCTTGGTATCGGGCTGGCTGTCACGAACGGTGAGGGCAGCCCGGTACTCCGCCACGGCCTTCTCGCGGTTCGGAACGACGTCGTAGAGCCTGCCCAGGTAGATGTGGGACCAGGCGAGGGTGCGCGGGTCTTTGGACGAATTGAGTGTCGCTTGAAAGCCGTCTATCGCGGCCTGCGGTTCGCGCTGCATCAAGTTGACGCGTGCCAGCAGATAGTGGGCCTGGGCGTGGTCGGCTTTGGGGTCGTCGAGGGCGGTCTTTGCTAGTGCGGTCGCAGCGTCGAGATCGCCCTTCATCAGCTTGGTCTCCGCCAGGTCCAGTCCTGCGAGTTGACGAGGCGCTCGACGGACGAGGTCGTGCGTTCCCTCGGGCAGGAAGACGATCTGCTGGTCCTTGTGGCGCTCGCGCTCTACGTCCATGCCGTACACCATCTCGCCGATGTACTCCTTCAGGCTGATGGACTCCTTCTCCATCTGTCCGAGCTTGTCGTAGAGGTAGTCGACCAGCGTCCATCCCTGACGGGTCGCGAGGTCGACTGCCTTACGGCGTACCGCCTCGGCCTGGCGATCGTAGACGGCCATCTCGGCGTCGTATCGCTCGAGATCGGCTCTCTGCTTGACCGCATCGGGGCGCTTTGGTTTGGGGAGGCCGACGTCCATGGTCCTATCTTCGATGGCCTTGATCAGGCACTCCGTGATGAGGGCGACGATGTCGGACTTGTAGGTGAAGTCGAGTGGGGCTTCCTGCACAGGCTTAAGGAGCGGCAGCAGGCGGTTCATGGCGGCGGCGCGGGCGTAGATCAGTGGCTCTACCTCGTAGTGCAGGTAGGTGTGGCGGATCTGATCCATGCGGACTGCGCTGGAGGTATCTCCCGCCGGCGACGTTACGACGATGTAGTCGTTGGCGTAGATTCGCGCGTTGGTCGCAGAGGGCGAGAGCATCGGCTCAAGCAGGACGAGGAAGCGGCGTCCATCGTAGCTGCTGACCGGGAGCCTGAGATAGATGTTGGTGTTGAGAATCATCTTCGTCAGCGGATCGTGGATGCGGCTGACGAACTCTTCGTAGTCGGGACGGTGCTGAATCCAGATCGCGTGGAGGTGGACGTCCTGGCCAAAGGTTCTGAGCAACGGCAGGATATTGACGACCTGGGTGGAGTCGGGGGGGAGTTCGGTTTCGCCGACCGTGGGCGCGAGTTCCGGCGGCGGCGTGAGGTAGAGCGCCAGGGAGACGTATTGGGCCAGGTTGAGGGCGCTGTCGGCGAGGGTATGGTCGCGGATGTAACCGCACAAGGCGTCGCGGCTGTCGCGGGCAGTGGATGACTTTGCGAGCTCGGCATTGACCTCTTCGCGGACCTTTAAGCGAACCGGGCTCGAAGTGGCGAGATCGGCATCGTAGCCGCAGACGTTCAAGGCCACCGCGAGATCGAAGAGGGGCTCATTGGTTTCGAGGGTAATGGCAGAGCCGCCGGCCTCCGGCTGTGCGATGCGAGGGGTTGGGGTAGTTTTGGAGTCCTTCGAGACGGTTGCATTCGGTGTGCTACTGCTGCTCGACGAAGAGGAATCCGATTGGGCTATTGCACTTACGGTGAGCCCGACGAGGAGAACAGATGCCACGATACACAGAGGAAGAGCTTGTCTGCTTTGTCTGCAGCGGCGAGATGGCGATCTGGTTAGAAAGGGCACGATAAGGATTCGACGTTCCCCATGGAGTTTAAGGGAGCGAACGATCGGTTGCAACCTCCGTACCGTGCAGTGTGCTATCCGCGGACCGAGATTCCAGAGAAGGTGAGAACCACCCGACCACGTACCGGAGATCCAAAGACGCGAGCAGGTTCGAAGATGCTGAGCAGAAGTTGGTCAACCACCTGGGTTTGAACCGCTGAATCTTCCGGTCCGGAGACGATGTTGTAGTCGTACACGCGGCCCTGGGCGTTGACGCAGGCTTCAACGATAATCGCCGAGTCATGATCGGTCACAATGGCGCGGGGAGAGGTTGCCGAGTACAGGTAGTGCGGAGATGTCATCGCACCCAGAGGCTCATCGTTCGCCATAACGGGCTCAGGCGCCGCAACCATTCCCAGAAGGAGCATGATGCCGCCAACGAGCGCCACGGAACCGGCAAAGCCCGCGGAGACCTGTACCAGCATTGGACGAATGGCGTTGTCCCATTTGAGGCTGAGGCTGTCGGCCCAACTCGATTCCCTTGCGGCTTGCTCGTGCGAGATGGCCAGGCGGAGCTTCATGCCGAGATCGGCGGGAGCCTTTGCGGAGCCGAGCGTGGCGAGAGTCTGTTGCATGATGCGGAGGGCGGCAAATTCACGCTCACAGTCGTCGCAGGTCTCCAGATGCTGGGCGATTGACTGCATCTGCTTTCCGCTGACGACGCCGTCCAGGTAGTCGGAGAAGGAGGACTGGATCTTGATGCAGCGCTTGGGGGTCATCGTGTCACCGTCTCTTTGGATGTCCGGACCGTGGGAGAGGACGCAGAACCATTTGAGCCAGTCTTGTCCGTAGCAACAAGCAAGATGCGCAACGCGGAGCGACCGCGGGTCAGACGCGACTTGACGGTGCCGAGGTTGACGTTGAGGATTTCGGCGATCTCTTCGTAGGCAAAGCCTTCAATCTCACGAAGGACGACGACGGTCCGGAAGGCCTCTGGAACCTGCCGGAGAGCGGATTCGACGCGCTCGCGGAGCTCAGTCTGGGCGGCGTGGTCAAAGGGGGAATCGCTGTCGTCGGACAGGGTTGAGGAGAGGCAGAAGGCGCTGCCATGGTCCTCGGAATCGGACTCGCTGGGCGAATCGATGGTGATCTCCTGCTTTTTGTGGCGGGACCACCAGCGGCGCTGGTTGGAGGCCTCGTGTAATGCGATGCGGTAGAGCCAGGTGCGCAGGCTGGATTCGCCATGGAAGCCGCGAATGCTGCGGAACACCTTGATGAAGACTTCCTGGGTAATGTCGGCTGCGTCGGCAGGGTCGTTGAGACTGCGGGCTATCAGCGAGTAGAGAGGCTGATGGTATTGCGCGATGAGAACGGCAAACGCCTCCTCGGAGCCGGCCTTGAGGTCAGCTACAAGTGCAGCATCTTCGGTCCTGAAGCCAATTGCGCTTGCTAGATTTCCCACTACTATGCCCGCCTGCATATCGGGTGTCCTCTACATTACGGCTTTTGTGAAACATGTGGCAAATGCGGGTAAATGGCACTTTGAAGTGAGAGAAACTGCGCCGTCGGCGGCAGAATGCTCGCTCACTCTATATCCTTAGACACCAATACATAGGAGATAAGTTCCCGATGGCGTTGACTAATAACGTGCTCTCGGCCAGAATAGAGGGAGTCCTTCCTAAGAGTGGGCCTGTGGCGCAGCTGGGAGCGCGCTTCCATGGCATGGAAGAGGTCATCGGTTCGATCCCGATCAGGTCCACCAACTTACTTGCTGCAAAATCAACTACTTAGAGCATGGCCCGGAGGATCGTACAGAAATCGTACGCCCGGCACTCCTTTCCGTGTGCCCGCTCGTTGCACACGGAAAGGAGTGCTCCCATGCTATCGCCCTATACCCGCCACTACGCGCCCTGCAAACAGACCGATATCTCCTACCGTCGCTGCAAATGCCCCAAGTGGATTCAGGGCACATTGCCCGATGGCCGCTACCTGCGCAAGTCCGCCAAGACGCGCAGTTGGGAAAAGGGCGGAGACGCTCTGCCGCAGGCTCGAAGACGAGTCCGACCCCAACAAGCCCGAGGCCAGGCCGCGCACGAAGATCGTCGATGCCATTCAGACGTTTCGTGCGGATGAAGATTCCCGCCGTCTGACCGAGGGCACGCTCAAGAAGAGTCGGTACTTCTTCGAGACGCAATTAAAGGAGTGGGCAGGAACAGAGGGCATCGTCTACCTCGATCAACTCACCCCGGCTGTGCTGACCAAGTTCCGCTCCGGATGGACCAACGCCGCACAGACCATGCAGCGCAAGCACGAACGGTTGATCGCCTTCCTCTGGTTCTGCGTCCGCATGGACTGGATGACGAAGAACCCGGCCATCCTTCTGAAACGGGTCAAGTCTGAGCCCACCCCTACGGACTACTTCCCGAAAGACGAGTTCAAGGCGTTGGTGGACGGAACCTATGCGTATGGGGACTGGCGCGGCGGCCATGACTTCGAGCATCGCCGCGATCGGTTGCGGGCGTTGATCCTGCTGATGCGATGGTCCGGGCTGGCGATCAAGGACGCGGTAACGCTGGAGCGTACGCGCCTGAGCGTGGATGGAAACCTCTTCCTCTACCGTGCGAAGACTGGAGTGCCGGTCTACGTGCCGCTCCCGCCCGAAGTCCATGTCCTATTGCGTTCGCTACCCAACTCCAATCCGCACTATTTCTTTTGGAGCGGCAACGGCGACCCGGAGACGGCCAAGCGTGGCTGGGTGCGTTCCCTGGCTCTTCTGTTCAAGAACGTCGCCTTGAAGAATCCGGACGGCACACCGAAGCGTTGCCACTCCCATATGTTCCGCGATACCTTCGCAGTCGAACTCCTGCTGGCAGGAGTGCCTATCGATCAAGTCTCGCTACTGCTGGGGCACAGCAGCGTCAAAGTGACGGAGAAGCACTATACTCCCTTCGTCAAAGCACGGCAGGCGCAACTGGCACAATCAGCTCGGATGGCTTGGGAGCACGCTGAGGAGAAACGTACGGCCGCCGCGCCTGTGAAGGGCAATCGGGTACTTCGGGTTCCGAGTGAGCACCCCACCTACCCAGCTCAACCTGCGTGAGGTTGTAAGATCGAAGCTTTGAAAGGGCCTCAGCCAGTGATCGAAGATCGCCGTTTGACGCTCCGAACCCCTCCGGCAGGGAATATGTCTCGACGCGACGGATTTTCTAAAAAAACAACCTCAGCCGTCGCGCTCCGCGCCAGCCACCGTTGCTCACTTCCAGGGTGTCACTGTACGACCGTAGGGCCGAGCGACGATGCACCCGATGCCGTAGCAATTATTGGCGAAGCCGCCCATATAAGTGCCGCCTCGGCCGGAGGCAAACGATATGTTGCGTCCATGACGCCTGCCGAACGGTCTCACATCAACAATGCTATCTGGCTCTGCGCCAACCATGCACGTCTGATCGATCGAGATAGCGTCACCTTCACGATCGAATACCTGCACGAGATCAAGCGCGATCACGAATCATCATGCAAGATCGGCTCTGGATCGACGCAGATTGGATCGACAGCGATTCATGACCTCATAGCGATTGGACCTAATGTGGTTTGCACTGGCGAAGTGTTCGAGGTGTCGGGAACGGAATGGTCTGTGTCTTTGGAAAACTTCGTTGACGGCGACTTTGATACGCTCATCGCCTACCTCGGCAAATTTGGGGATCTACCGCATGGAGACCGTTACGTGCTGCTGAACGAACTCGGAGACGGGCGTTCCTTAACCGGAGCTCCCGTCGCTACCAAAAACGGTTCTGGTTATGTTGTTCGGTGTCCCATCGCCCAGAGTGCCCCCCGAATTGCCGCCCAAGAACTGGGAAGCCAGTGTGCGATGCACCCGGAGACGAACGACATGTACGTCGAGAACGGTCAGATCGCACGGGTGGCGGGAGTAGCCTCTTTACCCCAAAACGTTCAATCTTTGCTCTCGCTGCAACGGGGTGAGAGCGTGTTCGCCCGGGACTATGGCGTCCGTTTCGCTGAATACCTTGAGACATACAGCGATTCGCCGTGGCTCGGACATCTGCTAAAGCTGGACGTCATTCGCCAAGCATCCATCCCTTATCACAATAAGGATTTGAAGACGACTCGTACGCCCCTGCAATGTGTTGACCGTGTCGTCAGCGTTACG
>WNGR01009331.1_pt1 | contig 12915 bp, 11 predicted proteins | sample 5407581 | NCBI WGS metagenome assembly WNGR01 (sample SAMN13153383, study PRJNA577476) | soil metagenome | isolation source: 80 cm soil or saprolite under Garry oak tree replicate 2 | place: USA:California | collected 2016-06-15 | reverse complement strand
CCGAGTTCCGCCGGCCCCTCATGCCCGAGGGCGTCGATGGCCCGCAGCAGCAGCCGCAGCCGGACCTCCCCCGGCAGGGTAGCGAAGGCTGCCGCCTCAAAGCTTCGCGCGTCCGGGCTATGCGGCGCATCGCCGCGATCCCGCAGGCGAAGGAAGCGCTCGGCGCCGTCGGTCATCACCTCAACCGCCGCGTTGGCCCGCGCGAGCCGTGCCGCGAGCCGCACCAGATTTCTGATATCGCCGCCCTCGCTCGCCAGCTGTGGCAACAGCGCGCGCAGCCGTGGCCGCGTGAAGGCGGTGTCGCGGTTGGTGGGATCATCGGCAAAGCCGAGCTTGGCCCGCTTCAGGGTCGCGATCAGCTGCGACTTCGGGACATCGAGCAGCGGCCGCGCCAGCACGATGCCGTCGCGCTCGGTGACGCGCGCCATCGCCGACAGCCCGGCGATTCCGCTGCCGCGCAACAGCCGCATCAACAGGGTCTCGGCCTGGTCGTCGCGGGTGTGCGCGATCAGCACATGGGTCGCACCAGTGGCGCGTGCGGCCTGCGCAAGCAGGCGGTAGCGGGCGTCGCGCGCAGCGGCGGGCAGTCCCGTCTTCGGCTTTGCGCCACGCCAGCGCAGGGTCCGGTGCGTCAGCGCCAGCGCAGTCGCCTGCCGCTTGACCTCGCGCGCCTCGCGCGCCGCCTCCGGCCGCAGGCCGTGATCGACAGTGACGACGACGAGCTTCGGGCCGCGGGCGAGGCTGCGCCGCCAGCGCGCCGCAAGCCACATCAGCGCGACGGAATCCGGCCCGCCCGAAACCGCGAGCACCAGCGCGGGCGCGTGCTTCAGGTCGGCGAAGAGCCGCCTCGCCTCGCGCGCCGAGATCGGTGAGTTGTCGTCGTCTGACATGACGCTGCAATCGTCCGCGGATGGACCGACTGTTTAGCGCAGCTCCATCGGTCTTGTCAGGCTCAAGCGCCGCGGGTCAGCACTTCACCCGCTTCTGCTCGCGGTCGACGGCGGCTTTGACGCCGGCAGACGCACGCGGATATTTGCGGCCGACCTCGCCGAAGGCGGCGCAGGCGGCCTCCTTCTCCTTCAGCGCGGCGAGCGACTGGCCGAGCCGCAACAGCGCATCCGGCGCCTTGGCCGATTTGTCGTATTTGGTGGTGACGGCGAGGAAGGCCTCAGCCGAGTCACGATATTGCTGGCGCTGGAAATAGCTTTCGCCGAGCCAGTATTGCGCGTCGCCGAGCAGCGGGTCGCTCGGATATTTCTGCGCAAAGCCCTTCATGGTCTGTTCGGCGAGCGCATAGTCCTTACGCTGCATGTAGCCGATGCCGAGGTCGAACTCGTCGCGCGGCGTTGCCGAGGGCGGTAGGGTCGCCAGACCACCACCGCCGGCGGCAGGCTGCGGATAGCCGGGCTGGGCCGGCGGTGCGCCAGGCACTGCTGCCTGCGGATAGCGGCCGCCGGTGTTGTTGAGATCGAGCGGCTCGCCCGCACCGCGGCCACCGGGCGCGCCGGCCTGCGCTCCCGCCGACATCGGCTGCTGCCCACCGCCCAGAGCGCGCGGCGCACCGGGGGCACTCGGATTCTGGCCCGGGTCGAATGCATCGCCGCGGCGGCGCGTGCCGGGGGCACCGGGCGCCGGCTGCTCCTGAACGATCGGCGCGGGAGAAGCGATCTGCGGCTGCTCGTAATTCGGCTGGGCGGGCTGCTGCTGGCGGTAGGCCGGCGCGGCTTGGGAGGGCGAGATTTGGGTGGGCGGCACGGCTGCGACGTTGGGCTGTACCGGCGCCTGGCCGGGCGCACCACCCTCGAGCTGCCGGATGCGATCTTCGAGCTGGCGGTTGCGATATTGCAGCTCTTCATTCTGGCCGGTGAGCTGGCGCAGCTGGTTTTCCAGCCGCTCGATCCGCATCTCCGGGTCGTCGTCCGACTGCGCGAGGACGGGCGAGCAAAGTGAGAGCAGCGCGGCGATTGCCACGGTGCCGGTAATTGCCTTGAATTTCGATGACATCTTGCCCTGACGACGAAAGCGAAATGGCCTGCGACGGAACATTCGACCCGCCACACATTGAAGGGGAGTACGCCAAAAATGTGACTGGCACCACGGGGTTTCTGTCACAGATAGCTGAAACGAAACCGGCGCCCGAGAGGGCGCCGGCAGATGAATTGACTTACACTTGGCTGACAGCGCGTGAGCTTTTAGGAGCTCGCGTTCAGCACGGTGACGGCACGACGGTTCTGCGACCAGCAGGAGATGTCGTTACAGACGGCCACCGGGCGCTCCTTGCCGTAGGAGATCGTGCGCATGCGGTTCGCATCGATGCCGCGCGAGGCGAGGAACGAGCGTACCGACTGGGCACGACGGGCGCCCAGCGCGATGTTGTATTCGCGGGTGCCACGCTCGTCGGCGTGACCTTCGATGGTGAAGGAGTAGCGCGGATAGGTCTGGAGCCACTGCGCCTGCTTTTCCAGCGTCACGATCGCCTGCGGGGTCAGATCGGTCTGGTCGCTCTCGAAGAACACGCGGTCGCCCACGTTCACCACGAAGTCCTGCTGGCTGCCAGGCGTCGCAGCGCTGGCCATCGCATCGGCACCCAGGTTCTTGTTGGCGCAGGCGCCCATCGACAACGCGACGGCAAGCACCGCGGCCAGCTTCAATCCCTGGAGGATACGCATAGGATGTTTCATTCCGGAGCCTCCACGCTCACGTTTCGTCCACTGCTTTCCGGTCTACAGGGGGTTGGTTAAGCGAACGTTCCGTCAACCTTGATGGGACGTTGCCAGAGCCGGTCAAATCCCCCCGACCAGCGAAAAGCACCCGCCATGGTTAATGGGTTGTAAATGTGGCGCGAGGGTGAAGGCAAGCCACGTTAACCGGCAAAAGCGCTTGTCTTGCTTGAATTTTGGGCCTGAGGGTCGGGGAATCCCGGAGCTCCGCCGGCGCGCTGCGCCCGCAGAAGCAGATGTGAATCAGGCTTCAACGGTTTCCGCCACGAGCATCGGCCGCTGCGGAACCCGGTGCAGGCCGCCGCGTCCGAACAGCATGCGCCGCTCGAAGGCGGTGGAGCGCATGATCGGATAACGGTCGAACACCTTCTTGCGGAAGGTCGGGAAATCCGCCGCCATCAGGCCGAACGCCTTGGTGAGGCCGGGGACGATCCGCGGCTCGGCGATCGGCGCGTGCAGGAACACCCGGCGATAGAAGGCCTGATGTTCGGGACGCACGATCGCAAGGCCGAGATCGGCATTGAAATGCTCGCACGCCATGTAGGCGAGGCGCGTCGTCAGATAGGGCAATTCCGGAACCCGCTTCGCCATGTCGGGATCGGCGACAAAGCGCGTCGGATCGATCATGACCTCGCCGCGGTCAAGCCGTGGCAGCACGACGTCGGGAAAGACATCAGCCGAGGTCGACGAGCGCCATTCCGAGGTCAGCACGCTGATGCGCACGGAGCTACAGAGTTCGCCCCGGAGGTAAACGCCGAAGGTCCACGCGTTCGACAGATCGTCATACTGGTCGGTGACACGCGCGTCGGGGGATTCCGCGACGGCACCTTCGCGCAGATAGGCGCGGTAACGGAGGTTGTAGATCGCCTCCTTCTCCTCGACCGCATCGGCAAGATGATAATCGACATCTGTCAGGAGCTCAGCACCCCGTCCAACAGCCGAAATGATCGCTCTGGCTGAGGACTGCATTCCAACTCCTTACCCACCACCGCTCATCACACAGCGCGCAAGACAACTTCCACGCGCGTGACCAATTATTAACAGCTTCTTAACAATGACGCAAAGCAATCGAAACGTTAGGGTTAACCCCCCGTAGGACTACGGTGCCGCGCAACAGACTGAAACGAACGGGAAATTTTGGGACGCGGAGCTTAGGCGAAGGAACGCGCGCCGACGACCTGGAGCAGGTTCTCGCCGCGCCGTCCATGCGAGGCATTGAGGAGCTGACGCATCCGCACGGCGGGCACCGGGCGGCTGAACAAATAGCCCTGCGCCTCGGAGACGGTGCCGTCGGCGCTGATCAGCTCGAGCTGCTCGTTGGTCTCGATGCCCTCGACCACGACCGACATGCCGAGGTCGGCGGACAGCCGCGCCACGCCGCGCAGCAGTGTCAGCGGTCGGTCGGTGTCGATGCCCTCGAGGAAGGAGCGGTCGATCTTGACCTTCTGCATCGGGAAATTATGCAGATAGCTGAGGCTCGAATAGCCGGTGCCGAAATCGTCCAGCGAGATGCGCACGCCGAGCGCATGCAGCTGCGACAGGATGTCGTGGGTGAGCTGGGTGTTGCGCAGCAGCGAGGATTCGGTGATCTCGATCTCGAGGCGATGCGCCGGCAGGCCCGAGACCTCGAGCGCGTAGCGGATTTCGCTCAGCACGTCGCGCTGGTGGAATTGCTGCGGTGAGAAGTTGACGGCGACGCTGACGCCTTCGGGCCACTTCATGCATTCCATGCAGGCGCGGCGCAGAATCCAGCGGCCGAGATCGACGATCAGGCCCATGTCCTCGGCGACCGGGATGATGTCGACCGGCGAGACCGTGCCGCGCACCGGATGATTCCAGCGCAACAGCGCCTCGCAGGTGGTGATCTTGCCGGACTTCAGATTGACCAGCGGCTGGTAGAACAGCTCGAACTCTTCGTTGGCGAGTGCCTTGCGCAGGTCGAGCTCGAGGATGCGGCGGGCCTCGACGGTCGCCGCCATCTCGTCGCGGAAGAAGCAGAAGGTGCCGCGGCCGTCGGCCTTGGCGCGGTAGAGCGCCATGTCGGCGTTCTTGAGCAGCGTGTCGGCGCTGACGCCCTCCGGCGAGGTCAGCGCGATGCCGACGCTGGCGCCGATCTCGACCAGATGATTGTCGATTCGGTAGCGCTCGCTGAGCCGCTCGACGATGCGGCGGGCGAGGCTTGCTGCGTCTTCCGGCGCATTGATGTTCTGCTGGAACACGACGAACTCGTCGCCGCCGAAGCGGGCGACGAAATCCTCCGGCCGCAGCATCTCGCGCAGGCGGTTGGCGACCGCGCACAGGAGCTGGTCGCCGCAGGGATGACCGAGCGTGTCGTTGACCTGCTTGAACTGGTCGAGGTCGATGAACAGTAGCGCGGAGAGGCGCTCGGAATTGTGGGAGATCGCGAGCAGGCGCTCGATCTCGTCACGGAAGCTGACCCGGTTGGGCAGTGCCGTGAGCTCGTCATAGCGGGCAAGATGGGTGATCCGGGCTTCCGCATTGGTGCGTTCGGTGGCGTCTTCCAGCAGCAGCACGGTGCCGCCGCCGGACATCGGCTGGAACGTCCAGGCCAGCGTGCGGCCGCGCGCCGGGTCGGGATCGGCGGTGACGATTTCGCTGATCCTTGCGCCCTCGATCTCGGACAGGACCAGATTGCCACTGTCCGCCGAGATCGATCCGGCGGCAACACAGGCCGAGACGATGTTGGCCGCGCTGGCGCCACGTTTGACCAAATCGTCGGGCAGCTCCATCAAATTGCCGAAGCGGTGATTCATCACCGCAAGGCGCCCGTCGGCGCGGAACATGCACAGGCCGTGCGGCATGTTGTTGAGCGCGGTATCGAACTGGTTCGCCAGCGCGGACTCGCGGAAGCTCGAGGTCAGCGCCTTGACGAAGATCGCATGCAGGCTGAGGTTGATGTTCTTCAGGGCGAAGAAGAACAGCCCGAGCAGCACCGCGAGCCCAATGTAGTAAAATCCCCCGTGCAGCAGCAGACCGAGCGACATCGGACCGCAGGCCAGCGCGACGTGCCACTGGATCACCCTGGGCTGGCCGTAATTGCGAGCGGCGCCCCCGGCCGTGTAACCGACGGCGACGGAGACGCAGAGCATGTTCGCAACCGCGTCGTCGTTGTTGAAGATGACGACGAAGCACCACAAGCCGATCACCGCGGCGTAAACCAGCGCGCCAAACCAATAGCGCGGCTCCAGATGCCTAGCCTCTTCGAATGTCAGACCCGGTATCCGGTTTTCGTAGCGCCGCATCTGAAACGCGCGCGCGGTGCCAATGGCAATAATCAGAAACGCGATCGGCCACAGCAAGACGTCGCCGGTCTTCAGCGCAGTCATGACCGCGGCCACGGCCGTACAGGCCGAGCCGAGGAAGATCGCCCAGAAATTCTGCACCATAGAGTTGATGAGAGCGGCGTAGAGTATCGGCTCCAGCTCGTCTCGATCGCTCTGCTTCTGGTCGGCCAGCTGCATTGCCTGTTACGCGTCCTGTTTGGCGCGTAGTCTTACCTTTGCGAGATGAAGCCTTTCTGAGGGAATATCGTTAAAGTCGAGTTGTTTTTCGGCAATAGCGAAGCTATTTCCGCTGAAATATCAAGCAACTAGGCAAGCCTTGCCGGGCACAAGGTGAAGGAAAGCTTGCCGCCCGCGCAGAAACCGAAAAAACGACGCGTTTTTTTCGAAAAAGATCACACGTTGCGAACGCGCGCTTCTATTGGCCCGCTGTTGAGGACAGGAGTGGCGACCATGCCGGATCGGAGGCGAAGCCCGGCGTCGGCACCTTCAGCTCGTTGCGACCGGAGATGTCGACGGAGAACAGCGACGGTCCGCCGGCGCCGCCGGGATCGCGGAAGAACATCAGCACGCGGCCGTTCGGCGAAAAGGTCGGGCCCTCGTTGTGATAGCCGGAGGTGAGCAGCCGCTCGCCGGTGCCGTCCGGCTTCATGACGCCGATCGAGAACTGCCCGCCGCCTTGCCTGGTGAAGGCGATGTAATCGCCCTTCGGCGACCACACCGGTGTCGAATAGCTGGCGTTGGTGTCGTCCTTGGAGAAGGAGATGCGCTGTGCCTGTCCTCCGCCCGCCGCCATGACATAGATCTGCGACCTGCCGCCACGATCGGACTCGAAGCAGATGCGGGTGCCGTCGGGCGAATAGGACGGCGACGTATCGATCGCCGGCGCATCGGTGAGGCGCGTGGTCGAGCGCGAGCGCAGGTCCATCGCAAACAGGTTGGAATTGCCGCCTTGCTGCAAGCTCATGATGACGCGCTGGCCATCCGGCGAGAACCTTGGAGCAAAGGTCATGCCGGGGAAATTGCCGACGATTTCGCGCTGCCCGGTCTCGATGTTGAAGAGATAGACTTTCGGATCGCCCTGGCCGAACTCCATGTAGGTGATCTCTTGCGAGTTCGGCGAGAAGCGTGGCGTCAGCACGAGGTCGGCGCCACGGGTCAGATAGCGCACATTGGCGCCGTCCTGGTCCATCATCGCGAGCCGCTTGACGCGGCGCTCCTTCGGCCCGGTCTCGTCCACGAACACCACGCGGCTGTCGAAATAGCCCTTCTCGCCGGTCATCCGCTCATAGATCTGGTCAGAGATGATGTGGGCGATGCGGCGCCAATATTCCGGCGAGGTGAAATATTGCTGGCCGGTGAGCTGCTGGCCGGAGACGACGTCCCACAGGCGGAATTCGGCCTTGAGCCTTCCGTCCGGCTGCCGCGTCATGCGGCCGGTCACCAGCGCCTGCGCGTTGATGGTCTTCCAGTTCTGAAACTGGGGCGCGACATCAATGTTGTTGATGCGCTCGATGAAGGCCGCCTGGTCGATCGGGGCAAACAGGCCCGAGCGCTTCAGATTGTTGGTGATGACCTGGGTGACACCATTGCCGACGTCGGCGTCGGCCGGCGAGCCCGGCAGGAAGTTGGTGATCGCGATCGGGACAGGCTGAAACTCGGTCGGGTCGATGCGGAGCCGCGGTTGGGCTTGCTGGGCGAAGGCGCGTCCGCCCCCGAGCATCGCGAGCCCCGACCCGGTCAGAGTCATGAAGCGACGGCGGTTCATCGATCGGACGTCATTCATCGGAAAATTCTTTTGTTCGGATGTCACAACATATCTTTCAAACCGAAAGTCATCGGAATGGTCTTCCAGGTCTCGTACTGCTGCTTTGGCATGAACGAATAGACCTGGCACTGCACGATGGCGCGCTTGGCGCTCTCCGCCACCGCCACCGCGATCGACCGCGACGGCCCTCTCACCGCAACGACGATCGGTTCGGACGCCAGCGATCCATCGATCTTCATGGGAATGTCGATGTCAGCCTCGTACTGATCAGCGTCCTGCCCGTTATAGGTGGGCGTGAAGCAGCGCTTGACTGCGCCCTGGAATGCACCACGCCAGGTCGCGACGTTGTTGGCGGCAGTGCCGGTCGTCGATCCCAGCGAAGCGGACGCATTCAGCGCTGTCCCGGTCAGCTCGTGCCGGGTCGAATCGCGCTTGTCGAGGTCGCGCTGAATCTGCGCGGGATCGAACGAGCGCTCCTTGGGCTTCGGCTGCTGCTGCGGCTGCACCGCCGCAACCTTGGGCTCGGGCGGCTTCGGCGGCGGTTTCTTCGTTTCCAGCTTCTTCTGGAGCTCGGCGATCGGATCTTCCTTGGCCGGATCGGGCTTCTTTTCCTGCGGCTTCGGTTCTTCTTTGGGCTTGGCCTCGGCGACCGGCTTGGGCGGCTCGGGCTTCTTCTCGACCGGCTTCTCGACGGGCTTCGGCGGCGGCTCGGGCGTCGAGGTCGTCTTGATCAGCTCTTTCTTCTCGGTGACCTTGCCGACGGCGTCCTCTTCGGGCTTGGCCTCGGCGATCTTCTCGACCTTGGGCTTCGGCTCTTCCTTTTTGCCGGTCTTCTGCCCGGCGGTCATCTGCGCGAGCTGATCGGTGGTGATGATGTCGATCGGAAGCGACTCTTCCGCCGGCACGAAGGCCCTGCTGCTAAAGGTGAACAACCCCCATCCGAGCACGAGGACATGGAGGGCAATCGACGCAACGAGTGTCTTGTCGACGTTCACCTTCACCGGTCTAGGACCCCTGATCCGCTTCCGTGACGAGCGCCAGCTTCTTGAATCCTGCGCCGGACAGGAGGCCCATCACCTTGGCCACCGTGCCGTAATCCGCCTTCTTGTCGGCGCGCAGATAGATGCGTTCCTCGAGCCCGCCGCGCGCGTCCGTGATCGCCTTCAGCTTCGGCACCAGTTCGTTGATCGCGATCTCGGCGTCGTTGATGAACACCTTGCCCTTGATGTCGACCGACATCTGGATCGGCTTCTGATCGTTGGTCTCGAGGCTCTTGGCCTGAGTCTGCGGCAGGTCGAGCGGAACGCCGACCGTGAGCAGCGGCGCCGACACCATGAAGATGATGAGCAGCACCAGCATCACGTCGACCATCGGCGTGACGTTGATCTCGGCCATGACCGGCTTGCGCCGGCTGCGGCGGCCGCCGCCTCCGGACGAACTGGCTGCGTTCATGCCCATGGTCTGGTGCCCAAATGTGCCGTCACACTATACATGCCGCCCGTCAGCCCCGCTCGTCGATCTGACGGGACAGGATGGCTGAAAATTCATCGGCGAAGCCTTCGAGCCGCTGGGCCTGCCGGTTCACCTCGGAAGTGAACTTATTGTAGAAAATAGTGGCAGGAATGGCGGCGATAAGGCCGACCGCGGTCGCAAACAGCGCCTCCGCGATGCCCGGCGCCACCACCGCCAGGGAGGTATTTTTCGACGCCGCGATCGACTGGAAGCTCGACATGATGCCCCAGACCGTGCCGAACAGGCCGACAAAGGGGCCGGCGGAGCCGACGGTCGCGAGCACCAGCAGCCGGCGTTCCAGCCGCTCGACCTCGCGCGAGATCGAAACGTTCATCACCTTGTCGATGCGCACCTGAAGGCCTGCGACCGAGCGGGCATGGCTTTCGAACGAGCGCTTCCACTCCCGCATCGCCGCCACGAAGCAGGCCGCCATGGAATGCGTCGGCTTGGCCGAGAGCGTGCGATAGAGGTCCTCGATCGACTCGCCGGACCAGAACGCCTGCTCGAAGCGGTCCATCGAGCGGCGGGTGCGGGCAAACAGGAAGATCTTGTCGATGGCGATCGCCCAGACCCAGACCGAGCAGGACAGAAGTCCCAGCATCACCGCTTTCACGATCCAGTGAGCCTGCCAGAACAGCGCGATCAGCGACACGTCGGCGGAGGCGGCAACCGGAAGGGCGGATTGAGCCATTTCGGCCGGATTCATCAGCAGTATCCTCTCAAGACGATCGTTACCTAATGTCTCCGGCCCGCAAATGGCTGCCGGTTCCCCAACAGCCGCGCTAGAACCGGCGCGGCCGGCAAGCCCGCTCAAAGCCTGGTCTTTCTGCGCCTGCATTCCCTGCCAAGATGTCAAAACTAAGGGCCTCGACCCAGGCTCTGGGCGCGATTGTCCACCCGTACCAGAGCCCGGCGATGGTTAATGCTGGGTTACCGGGGCTGAATTTGGCTGCGGGAAAGGGTGGCAGTGCAGGCGGTTGGGGTAGGTCCTCGCCCCAGGTTCCCCCTTGCTGCCTCCGTCATCCTGAGGCGCGAGCACTGCGGCGCGACTGCGCCGCGGAGTGAGCCTCGAAGGATGCACGGCCCCGAGGCAGCTGGGCCGTCGCCCTTCGAGGGCCGCTGAAGAAGCGGCCACCTCCAGCGACAACGGCTTCGCCGTTGCGCGGGGGTGACGGAGAAACAGAATCGCCCCAGCTGTTCGCCCCCTCACCACTTCTCCTTCGACGTCCGCACGTCGAGCTCGAACGACCAGGCGCGTTCGGGCTGGCGGTAGAGGAAGGCGAAGGCATCGACGATGCCCTCGATGCTGATCAGGCTGTCCTCGCGGCCTGCTGCATCGGGAAAGCGCGAAAAGATCTTGTCGCCGGCGATCGCGCCGTCGACCACGACATGGGCGACGTGGATGCCGTCGGGCGCGTATTCCTTGGCCATCGCCTGCGCCAGCGTGCGCAGGCCCGCTTTCGCCGAATTGAACGCGCCGTAGCCGGAGCGGCCGCGCAGCGAGGCGCTGGCGCCGGTGAAGAGCAGCGTGCCGGCCTTCTTTGGCGTCATGCGGCGCACCGCCTCGCGGCCGAACAGGAAGCCGCCGAAGCAGACCACGCGCCAGGCGGTCTCGAAATAGTCGGCCTCCATCTCGATGATTTTTCCAGGCGTGTTGTTGCCGGCGTTGTAGACGGCGAGATCGAGGGTTTCGCCCGCGGCGTCGAACAGAGCGGCGATGTCGCTCTCCTTGGTCGCGTCGGCGAGGAAGGGAACGGCAGTACCGCCTGTCTTTTCAATGTCGGCCACGACCGCCTGCAATGCCGATTGCGTCCGGCCCGCGACGATCACCTTCAACCCCTCGGCCGCAAAGCGCTTGCAGAGCTGGGCCCCGAGCCCGCGCTCCGGTCCGACGCCGATCACGATTGCCGTCTTCATTGCACGTCTCCGAAGATTGAAAGCTGAAGATCTGATTGATGGCTCAGGCCAAGGCCGGTTCGGGGCAATTGGTCAGTCGCGCGGGATTGCCGACTGCGGTGCAGCCGCTGGGCACGTCTGATGTCACGACCGTGCCCGCGCCGATCTTGGCAAAGTCACCGACCGTAATATCGCCGAGAATGGTCGCACCGCCGCCGATGTAGACGCCGCGGCCAATGCGCGGCGAGCGCGCCGGCAGTTCACCGCGGCGGCCGATGCTGACGTTCTGGAGGATAGTGACCTCGTCGCCGATCACGACATTCGCGCCAATCACGATGCCGGTGGCGTGGTCGAGATAGACCGACGATCCGATGTGTGCGGCGGGATGAATGCTGACCTGCAAGACAGTCGACGCCTCGTTCTGAAACAGCAGCGCCGCATCGCGATGGTCGCTATGCCAGAGCCAGTTCGAGACGCGCCAGGCTTGCAGCGCGACATAGCCCTTGTAATTGAGGAGCGGCGGCAACAAGGCGGTGATCGCGGGATCGCGCAGCGCGATAGCCTGCAAGTCACGGCTGGCGGTCTCGACCAACTGCGGCTGACGATGAAAGGCCTCGCGGGAAAATGCAAAGAAGCGCGCGCGCTCGGACACACCGCCGCCAAGCCGCCACCCGATCAGGTCGGCGAGAGCACCGGCAAAATCGTCATGGGCGAGAATGGCGCCGGCAACGGCCTTGCCGAACGCGGGATCGGCGTCCGCCGCGCGCTGCGCCTCGTCGCGGATCGCCTGCCAGAGGCCCTCGCTCGCCATGATCGCAGCTTCCGCCATCGCAGCCCCCCGATCCGTTCGCGCTTGCACCGGGAGATATAGGCGGTCCGCATCAAGGCGCCAGTCGGGCCACCGGCACGCGATTGCTGCCGCGATCGAGGGTGGTCCGGGCCTGCTTGCGCAGGCTGAGCGCACAGAGCCAGCCGCTCGCCGCGATGACGTAGCCCAGCACCGCGACGGCGGTCAGTCCGAGCAGAAAGCGGGTGGTGGGGTCCATGATGCGCGTCGTCCAGACATGAGCCGCGCGGCGGAGCGAAGCAGCGCGCACAAGTCTTGGTGTCGAATAGCTAGGCGCAGGTTCTAAGGCCCGACGCACGAGCGTTTCCACATCATCATGCCCGGGCTTGTGCCGGCCATCCACGTCTTGCCACGCGGCTCGAAGAACGTGGATGCCCGGGACAAGCCCGGGCATGACGGCCTCCCGTGTGCGTTGACGAAGGAGGAAAGCCCTAAAAACCAAACCGCCCGCCTGCGGAATGCGCAAGCGGGCGGCTCGGGGCCATCGGGACTTTGGGGGCATGCGCCTGAAGGCTTTGAGCGGTTTCCAGATCAACCGTTTCAGTTCAGCCGTTTCAGATCAGCCTTGCGGCTGGTCGGTCGGCGGCGGGGTCGGACGGGTCTTGTGCTGCGCCATGAACTGGTCGAACTCTTCCTTGTCCTTGGCGTGACGCAGACGGTCGAGGAAGTTCTTGAACTCGACCTGCTCTTCCTCGAGCCGCTGGAGCGTCTCGGTGCGGTATTCGTCGAAGGCGCGGTTGCCGCTGGTCGGCGGACCAAAGCCGAAGCCGAAGCCGCGGCGCTCCATGCGGCCGCGCATGCGGTCCATCTTGTACTGCATCCGCTCCATCTTGTTCTGCCAGCGATCCTGGTGGCTCCAGCAACCCATTT
>WNGR01006090.1_pt1 | contig 12916 bp, 8 predicted proteins | sample 5407581 | NCBI WGS metagenome assembly WNGR01 (sample SAMN13153383, study PRJNA577476) | soil metagenome | isolation source: 80 cm soil or saprolite under Garry oak tree replicate 2 | place: USA:California | collected 2016-06-15 | reverse complement strand
GGTCTTCGATGCCTTGGGCCACCTCGTCCAGATTGTGCTGAACCGAGCGGCACCTTTGGCACCCATCTTAGTCGAGTCGTTGCGGGTGCTACTGGCACCCACCCATGTTGCCGTTAATTCGGGCCAAACTTAGGTATTATAACGCTCTACCGATGGAATACCCCTATGTCTGAACGAGCCATAAGGCTACTCCTAGATTTAGCTCAACGTCCTGATCTCTCCATTGAGCAATCTATCAAAGTAGCTGAGAACCTGTACCAATGCAGTATGAAAAAATATCCGGATTCGCGACATTTTGCTTCCCAATTACTCCAATCCCTCGCTCAACGCTCTGATCTACCCATCGAGTTGTTCATTCAAGCGGTCTGGAATCTTTACCTGTTCAATCCTATGAGTTCAGAGGTGGAACAGTTCACTTCTCAACTGTTCCTGGCTCTCGCTCAACGTTCTGATCTTTCCGTCGAGCAGTATATCCAGGTGGCTAGCTATCTCTATCACTCGAGTTCTGAATGGTCAAATGAACGGCAGTTCGCTTCTCAACTGTTCCTGGCTCTCGCTCAACGCTCTGATCTCTCCGTCGAGTTGTTCATCAAAGAGGTCGAGAATCTCTATGATCCTTACAGTTCTAGATATCTGATTACTCGAATGTTCCCAGTTCTCATTCAGCGTCCCGACCTCACTATTGAGCAATCCATCCAAATAGCCAAGGGCCTTTATCGAACTAAACTTGGGGAAGAGGAACCGTTGGCTACCCAGATGCTTTTAGCTCTCGCTCAACGTCCTGATTTCTCCATTGAGCAATCTATTCAGGTATTTGAGAGTCTCTATCGATGTAGCCCTACAGATTCTGAAGAGCGACAACTGGCTACTCAGACGCTTCTAGCTCTTGCTCAACGCTCTGATCTCTCTATTGAGCAATCTATCCACATAGCTCAGAGTCTTTGTCAGACCAATCCTGTGTGGTCTGAGGGACGCAACTTAGGCACTGAATTATTTCTAGCTCTGGCTCAACGCTCCGATCTTCCCGTAAAGCCATTCATCCAGGCAGTACAAAGTAGTTATATTCTTCCCAACGGTAGGACAGACACCGAGCTTCAGCAATTCGTCATCCAATTACTATTACAAGTAACCCAAAACCGAAGCCTTTCTACCAGTCAAAGACTAGAAGCGATCGCAGAAATTATTGCTATTGCTGTAACACAATATCCTGTGAGATTGAGCGTGGTACAAATAGCACTCGACTTGCTCCAAGAAGAAACAACAAAGCTTTTTTTTGATGAATATTGGGTACCAATAGAGCCGAGTATCGAGTCAGAGATATCAGATATACCCTTGCTCGTCAAGTTTGCCAGAGAGGAAATTTTGCCTGCAAAGGTTCGAGATGAGATGTACCAAGCACTACGTAAAATGGTTCCCCGGTTTGGTGAAATACAAATAGAGGGCTAAGCCCTCTCAACTACCAACCCCAGTAACTATAGGTCCAGCTAGCCCAACTGTCGCTCCTTGCCATGAAAGGTACGACTCGCGGGAACTGCTTTGAAGCAGGAAATACCGATTGCTTCTTGCATCTCCTCCCCATCTCCTGTATACTACATCCGTACAAACAAACACGGTTCTACATTCTTCGTTAAGAAAAGATGAGGACGCGATAAATCGCGTCCCTACGAAGGATAAGAGAGCCGAAATACACATCCTCCAGCGATGATGAAGAGGAGTAGCTTGCCAGGGATAGCAGCGAGCCGATAGATGGTGCGAGGTCGGCAGTCTAGAGCAAGTGAAGGGCGCTTCGGAGCTGGATTGAATGAGTGGCTTCATCCCATCGAGGGTGAAGAAGCAGGGTGGAACCGCGCATCATGCCACAATAAGCTGTAGCCCCGGGCCAGCAACCAGGCATGGATTCGTCCCTGGACGTAGTTGTGAAAACGTCCGGGGGATTTTTTTGAGGAGGAAACCACTCATGACACAGACAGAGGACAAAGCCTTGTCCACAGAAGACACACCTTTCGTCCCCATTGAGAAGATCGTCTCTCTTTGTAAGAGACGCGGCTTCGTCTACCCCAACTCGGAGATTTACGGCGGGGTCTCCGGCATTTATGACTTCGGGCCGCTCGGCGTCGAACTGCGCAACAATATTCGCCGCTTCTGGTGGTGGTCGATGGTGCAGACCAACGATAACGTCGTCGGCATCGAGGGCGCGATCATCACCCATCCGCGTGTGTGGGAGGCCAGCGGGCATGTCGAGAACTTTGTCGACCGGCTGGTGGACTGCAAGAATTGCAAACGCCGTTTCCGCGTCGATCACCTGCCACCGGAGAACCTGGCGCAGAACAAATGCCCGGTCTGTGGTGGCGAATTGACCGAGCCGCGCACCTTCAACCTGATGATGGAAACCTACATCGGCGTGGTCGAGGGCGAGCGCATGAAGACCTACCTGCGCGGTGAAGCGTGCCAGAACATCTACCTGGACTACGAAAACGTACTGAAGTCCTCGCGCGTGCAGATACCTTTTGGCATTTGCCAGATCGGGAAGGCCTTCCGCAACGAGGTCACGCCGGGCAACTTCCTGTTCCGCCAGCGCGAGTTCGAGCAGTGGGATTTGCAGTTCTTCGTGCATCCCAGCGAGATGCAGCAGTGGTTTGATTACTGGAAAGAGCGGCGTTTTGAGTGGTACAAGGGCATCATCAACCACAAGGATCGCCTGCGCTTCCGCGCACATGGGCCGGACGAACTGGCGCACTACGCGAAACAGGCCTTCGATATCGAATACCAGACCGTGCTTGGCTGGCAGGAATGGGAGGGCATCCACTGGCGACAGGACTGGGACCTCTCGCGTCACAGCCAGTTTAGCGGCCAGGATTTGAGCTATACCGATCCCGAAACCAAGGAGCGCTACATTCCCTGGATCGTCGAGACTTCGGGCGGCGTAGACCGCACCTTCCTCAACCTGCTGCTGGACGCCTACGAGGAAGAGCCACCATCGGGCAAGGATAAGGAGGGGCGCACCGTGCTGCACCTCAATCCCTGGCTTGCTCCCGTCAAAGTGGCCGTGCTGCCCTTGCAGAAGAACAAGGAAGAGCTGGTCACAACGGCGAAGGGGTTGCACAATCGCCTGAAACGCCTGATGGTGTCGCAATACGACGATGTGGCGAATATTGGGCGCCGCTATCGCCGCCAGGACGAGATCGGCACGCCGTTCTGCGTGACCATTGATTTCCAGACGCTGGAAGATCAGACGGTGACGGTGCGCGAACGCGACGGTATGACGCAGATTCGTCTGCATATGGACGAGGTGCCTGCGTTCCTGCTCGATCGCGTACGGTGGGATTATGAATAATCCACAAGGGCAGCATAAATAATCCATGAGGGCGACGCGAGGGTCGCCCATACAATGACAAATAATCCACAAGGGCGACCGCCAGGGTCGCCCATACAATGACAAATTGCGTGGTAACATCCGGCTATTGTAAGGGCGTCCCTCGCGTCGCCCTTACAATAATTTATAGTCCTGGGGTGGGATATTTGTTTGGGTATCGAAGTATAATGTGCCTTTTCTGGCCTCGTCTGCGTCTGGTATAGTGGAGATAGCAATAGTTTTATCGCATAAAGGATATGTTTTGAATGACACGCATACTCACATATAACATTCTGGTTGGTGGGACACGCCGTATAGAGCAAATTACGAATATGATCCAATCAGCGCAACCCGATGTAGTCGGGCTTGTCGAGGCAACCGATCCACGTGTGGTCGAAGAATTGGCGGAACGGCTGGGGATGGATTATCGCATGAGCGGATACGCGAAACATGCGCAAGATATGGAAATTGCGGTGCTAAGTCGTCTGCCCATTGTACATACGCATACACATAGACGTCCTGGAATCCTGGCGCAACCCTTGCTGGAGGTCGATATTCAGGAAGAAGATGGACGGGAATTGACCATCTTTGTGACGCACCTGACCGCGTCTTTCGCGTATGGCAGTAGAGGCGGGGATAGTATTCGACACTCGGAAGTGCGCGAAATCCTGCGCATTATGGCAGAGAAGCAAGGAACGCCGCACCTGCTGATGGGCGATCTCAATTCGATCGCCCCGGGGGATACGCTCAAAGCCAGTCGATTGCTGCGCTACCTGCTCATCCAGGATGAGCACCGCAACAAACACCCACATGAAAGCATTGGGAATCCCTACCTCAACTTTGTCGTGCCGCCCTCGCTGCGTTTTCTCAATCCACTGCTGCGGCTGATCCCAGGCAACGCCTTGCTGAGCGCGATCTTTGATGAAGCGGGTTCGCTCTATGTGGCGCGAGGCACTATTCGCCAGTTGCGCAAGGCCGGGTACGTGGATAGTTTCCGGAGTATGAATCCGCGAGCTTATGGCTTCACCTGCCCATCCCAGGAACCAGCCGGGCGCATCGATTACATCTTTGCCAGCCCTGAACTGGTCACTCGTTTATCGGCTTGCCAGGTGGTAACGGAGGGAGACGACTTGCATGGTGATCAGGCCAGCGACCATTTGCCTGTACTGGCGGAATTTGGGGAAAGAATAGAAGACACCAACTTATCCGGCGTGCCGGATAAGTTGGTGTCTTCTATATCCTATTGAAACACATCTTTCGTTTTCTCAAAGAGGTTGCGGAAGATGTTTTTGTCGTTTTGCTCGCTTTGTTCTTTTTCGAGGCGGGCAAACTCTTCGAGCAGGCGTTTCTGATCAGGGCTGAGGTTAGTGGGCGTCACCACTTTTACGATGACGTGCTCATCGCCGCGCGCGCTGCTATGCACGACCGGCACACCCATGCCCTTCAGGCGGAAAGAACGATTGCTCTGCGTACCAGCAGGAATCTTGAGCATGGTCGATTTCCCGTCCACCGTGGGAATCTCTACCTCGTCGCCAAGCGCGGCCTGTGAAAAGCTGATGGGCAATTCATAGAGGATATCGTTGCCCTGGCGTTTGAAGAACGGGTGAGATTTGACGGTGAGGATCACGTACAGATTCCCCGGCGTACCGCCGCGCGAACTGACCTCGCCCTCGCCGGTGACGCGCACGTTGATACCGTCATCAACACCCGCCGGGATATTGACAACGACGCGGCGATTGTTGCGCACACGTCCCTGCCCACGACACTTCTCACAGGGCGTGGTGATCACCTTGCCCTCACCACGGCAACGCTCGCACATGGTGACATTGACAAACTGCCCGAAAATTGACTGCTGCACACGTCGTATCTCACCCGTACCCTGACAGGAAGAGCAGCGGGTAGTCGATGTGCCAGGCTGGGCGCCGCTTCCCTTACAGTTCGAGCAGGCTTCCCAGCGGGGTAGCTCTATCTCTTTCTGGCAGCCAAAAACCGCCTCTTCAAAAGATATGGTGAGGTCGTAGCGGAGGTCCGCGCCTCGCTGTGTCCCGGTTCGACGCTGCGTTCCAGTCGCTCCCGCGAAGAATGTTTCAAAGAGATCGTTGATGGAGCTAAAACCAGCAAAATCCCCGAACCCTGCCGCGCCACTGCTGCCATTCAGCCCGGCATGGCCATAGCGGTCATAGATAGCACGTTTCTGCGGATCGCTCAGCGTCTCATAGGCTTCATTGATCTCAATAAAGCGAGCTTCCGCTCCCTGCTCTTTATTTGCATCCGGGTGGTACTGCTTGGCAAGGCGACGATAGGCTTTCTTTAAATCCTCTTCGCTCGCGCCGCGCGATATTCCCAGTGTCTCATAATAATCTCGTTTGTTTGTGGCCATCAACAGGTCCTTTGTATCAGAAACAGGACGCGGCCTGATGCGCGCTCTCTCATCCTAAACTGCTTTTCATGATGTCATTTAATACTACGATGTTTCATCCTATCAATGCAAGAGTGTAGCCATGATGTCTGTAGGGACAAGGAGTGGAGTGGCGGGGAGTGGGGGCCTTGTGCTTGTCCGCAGTACCTGCTCGCATCTCCAGCGAGGACAAGCACAAGGCCCCCTCCCTTTCTCCACGCCGCACCTTGTCCCTACATACCCTACGGATTACATCTCTTTATATTCGCCTTCGATGGTGTCGTCCTGGGGACCGGCCTGATCGGTTGGGCCTTGTTCCGTACCCGCACCATAGTCAGGCCCACCGTCACCGGAAGCACCGGCTGAACGATAGATGGACTCGCTGATCTTATGGAACGACTGCTCCAGGGACTCGCGTGCCGATTTAATGCGCGCTACGTCGTCGGTTGAAAGCGCGGCGCGGATATCGGCAATCTTGGACTCCAGTTCGCTCTTCTGCTCCGGTGTGATCTTGTCACCCAGTTCATTGATGCTCTTCTCGGCCCGGTATGCCGCGCTATCGGCCAGGTTGCGCTCCTCGACCTCTTCCTTGCGCTGTTTGTCCTCGGCTGCATGCGCCTCCGCGTCGCGCACCATGCGTTCAATTTGATCTTTGGAGAGGCCGCTTGAAGCGACGATGGTAATCTTCTGTTCGCGGCCCGTGCCTTTGTCGCGCGCTGAGACATTGACGATACCGTTGGCATCGATATCGAACGTAACCTCGATCTGCGGTACGCCGCGCGGGGAAGGTGGAATACCGTCCAGAATGAAACTGCCCAGCGAACGGTTGTCCTTGGCGAACTCGCGCTCACCTTGCAGCACATTGATCTCTACGCTCGGCTGGCTATCGCTGGCAGTAGAGAAGACCTGGCTCTTCTGCGTCGGAATAGTGGTATTGCGCTCGATCAACCTGGTCGAGACGCCGCCCAATGTTTCGATACCCAGCGAAAGCGGGGTCACGTCGAGCAGCAACACGTCCTTGACATCGCCCGTCAGCACACCTGCCTGGATTGCCGCGCCAACCGCTACCACTTCATCGGGGTTGACCCCGCGATGAGGATCGCGATCAAAGATGCGGCGCACCAGCGTCTGGACGGCTGGCATACGTGTCTGACCACCGACCAGCACGACCTCCTGGATATCGCCGGGGCGAACGCTTGCATCGGCAAGAGCCTTCATGACGGGGCCGCGTGATTTCTCGATCAGATCCTCCACCAGCTGCTCCAGCTTGGAGCGGGTCAGTACCATATTGAGGTGTTTGGGGCCACTGGCATCGGCGGTGATAAAGGGCAGGTTGACCTCGGTCTGCATAGAACTGGATAGCTCTTTCTTGGCCTTTTCTGACGCCTCTTTCAGACGCTGCAGGGCCATGCGATCCTGTCGCAGATCGATGCCGTTCTCACGGCGGAACTCGTCAGCCAGCCAGTTGATGATGCGCTGGTCGAAGTCGTCACCACCCAGGTGCGTATCGCCATTGGTACTCTTCACCTCGAAGACGCCATCACCCAGTTCCAGAATGGAAATGTCGAAGGTGCCGCCTCCAAGATCATAGACGCCAATACGCTCGTCTTTTTTCTTATCAAGTCCATAGGCCAGCGATGCAGCCGTTGGCTCGTTGATGATGCGCAGCACGTCGAGTCCGGCGATCTTGCCGGCATCGCGTGTGGCCTGGCGTTGGGCATCGTTAAAGTAGGCGGGCACCGTAATTACCGCCTGCACAACTCGCTCGCCCAGGTACGCTTCCGCGTCCGTCTTGAGCTTCTGCAAGATCATAGCGGAGATTTCCGGCGGGCTGTACTGCTTGCCCTGCACCTCTACCCAGGCATCGCCATTGGGTGCCTTCGTCACTTTATAGGGAACCAGGCGCCGGTCGCGATCTACCTCTGGATCTTCATACTTGCGACCCATAAAACGCTTGATGGAGTAGACGGTATTTTCAGGATTGGTCACAGCCTGGCGCTTGGCGACTTCTCCCACCAGGCGCTCACCGGATTTGTTGACTGCCACGATGGATGGAGTCGTGCGAGCGCCTTCCGCGTTCGGAATAACGACAGGTTCTCCGCCTTCCATAACGGCAACACAAGAGTTTGTTGTTCCCAGGTCAATTCCAATTACTTTTGGCACAGTTGCCTCCTATTTGTTTGTTAGTTGTATGTATTGTGGGTTATTCATTGAAACCGTACATTTCAGCCAGCAGGTCATTCATAACCTGCGTCATGTAGCGTACAACAGCGATGGCGCGTCCATACTGCATGCGTGTCGGACCGATCACTCCCAGCAGGCCACCGATCTTGCCTTCCTGACCATAGCGTGCGACTACCAGGCTTACATCGCGCATGTCATCCCATTCATTCTCCCCGCCAATGATCACCTGCACACCATCGGTAGCGCGCAGCTGTGATGCCAGGACAGGCAAGAAACGGTTTTGTTCGAGGACTTCCATGACCTTGCGCACACGCTCATTGCGCTCTTCCTCAGGCCCCATACGGCTGTATTCGGGCTGTTCCAGGATGTTGACCACCCCATCGCGATAGAACACGTCGCCCAGAGGATCGCCGTGCTGCTCAAGGATACGCGCAATGGTCGTGGCAATCAGGCGCTCAATGGGTAAGAAATCAAATTTGCCTAACAGCGCCTCCACCTCTATTGCGTTTTTCTCTTGAAAGAGTTTATTCAGGTGCGCGGCCAGGACGCTTAACTCTTCCTGGTCAATGGGAGCTTCCAGCAGCAAACGCTGCTGCTTGACGGTTCCATCGCGCAGCACCAGCACGAGGTGCGCAGCGAGGTCCGTCACCGACAACACTTCAAAGTGTTTGAGGTAACCCACATTGGCGCGGGGCGAAGTCATGACAGCGGCGCTGTGAAGCAATCGCGCCATTACCGAGGCGGTCAGGCGCACCCATTGATCAAGTTGATCTTGCACCTGGTAGAACTGGTGCCGGATGAGGCGCTGCTCGTTGAGCGAAAGCGCTGATTCCTGCATGAGATATTCTACAAAGTAGCGGTAGCCCAGATCGGTAGGCACACGGCCCGCCGAGGTATGCGGCTGGTAGATCAAATGCGCCTCTTCCAGGCCCGCCAGTTCGTGGCGAACAGTAGCGGAACTGAAATTGAGATGATATTTACGCACCAGCGTTTCAGATGCCACAGGTATGGCGCTATGAATATACTCTTCGACGAGCGCTCGCAAGATCTCCTGTTTGCGCTGGCTCAGTGGTATCATATATTGATACGTCCTCGCACAATCAATGGTTGCTGTTATGATACTTCGTTTGTCAAGAATGATTGCTAGCACTCTCATGATGAGACTGCAAATACAGAATAGCACTCAAGGAGGGGGATTGTCAAGAGTTTGGTGCTTTGTAGAGGTTCGGATATTATGATCCAGGAACTCGAACGAAACCAGCTTGAGTAAAATGATGATCGGTAGTAAGGGCCTCAGTAATACTAAAACGCTTCATAATCACGAAGCTGCTAGCATCCACTAAAGACCATTCTTTATCGGGACGCGACTCGAGTAATGCCCATGCTTCATCATCGATAGGTTGGTCGATATGCATTACTTCTACTGATCTATCTGCTTTGATAGCATTGATGGCCCTAACCACTTGCTGGCGAGGAAGATGATAGCGGCTCGAGAGTAGTGTGACCAGTTCGAGAACGATATAATTGGTGGTTACCAGATGCCGACGCTGTTTCACTCTATTTTGCACAAGGGCAACAACGGCAGAATGGAGCGGATCTAGACGATCCAGGTAATAAGCCCATCCTGCAGTATCAACAAACAGATCAGTCATTGTTGGCATGGTTTTCTATATATGCTCCTGCCAGGTACTCATCATGTTTATCCGCCCAGCCCGGTTCGCCAATAGCAAACATTCCTGCTATCTTGAAAAGTGGGCTCTCCAATCCCTCTTCCTCATATTTTTCTTGAACACGTCTACCTCTCTGCTCGATGTGATTGGATAATGTCACCGCTTCCAAATTACGTGTTACATCACTCAGCCAAGCCTGAAAGAGCTTCTCAGGTGTTTGCTTTTGCTGTATAGCATAAGCAGTAAGTTTTGCATATTCCTCATCCGAGAGGTGGAATATGTGACTCATTCAGTTATCTCCTCGTCAAGCTCAGTATGTTCATACAGCTTAAACTAACAACTTACCTAGCTTCAGGAAAGCAATATCCTCATTACTGGACACTATGCAAAGTATATACGCTGAGGGTAGCTCTGTCAAAGAAACGATGCTCATTATCAGAATATCATGGTGTCGGCGAAGGAGTGGGTGTCCCATTTCCAGTACCGGTACCACTGCTCAACCCGCTGGTTACTGGAATGTCATTATTGAGCATCCAGCTCACATAGCCACTACCAGCAAGGCCATTGACGGTATTGACCGATTGTTGGGTAACTCCCGGTGGAGGATTGAACGTGTCCGGTGGGAAGTTAAAGTCATTACAAGCGCTCCAGTTACCTGGAAATGCGCCTGCCGGATAACATTTGCCGCTGGCATACTCCAGCGCATCGTGCCAGATGGGAGCTGCGCCGCTGATGCCAACCACGTTCTTCATTAAATCTCCATTGGCATTACCCGACCAGACGCCCACTACAATATCGGGAGTATAGCCGATGGTCCAGTTGTCCTGGTAGCCTTCGGTTGTGCCGGTTTTCGCGGCCACAGGACGTCGATCCCAGTCTTGCGTGGTCAGCACCGTATCAGGAGCAAACTCAATCGCGCGCGCATCATTATTTGAAAGCATCGAAGACATCAGGTACGCGATCTGCGGGCTGATAATGCGCGCGGCAGGCGGATTTTTGGTATCATAGTGGTAGAGGTGATGCCCATAGTTATCCCAGATATCCAGGACTCCCTGTGGTAGAACGCGCATGCCCTGGTTGGCAAAGACCTGGTAGGCACCTACCATTTGAAGCAAGGAGACATCATAGGCACCAAGCGCGAACGACGGTCCCAGGATTTGCTGCGTGGTAAACTGAGTCTTGACATGGTATTGCTTGTCATACGCGAGCGTATAATTGACCGCATCCTGGTCGATATCGGTAATGCCGAAGCGCCGCGCCATCTTTAGAACATTCTCCTGTCCGGCAAACTCCAGAGCTTTAATGGCGGGAACATTGAACGAGTTGGCAATATCCAACAGGATATTAGAATTGAGGTTGTGATAGGTCTGCCCATAATCGAAAGGATGGTAGGTGGCATCTTTAGCATGGACATCCAGAGTGGAAGGTTGCCCATTCGGGAAGAAGGTCTCCCTATCAGGAAGCACAATGCCAGGATACCATCCCATCTGAAAGGCGGTGGCATAGACAATGGGCTTGAATGATGAACCGGGCGCGCGCAGGGAAGTAGCCACATTAACGTTGCCAGCGACCGTCGGATCGTTTGTATTATTGTAGTCCGCGCTGCCATCCATGGCTAGAATTTCACCGGTTTTGGCATTCATGACGACGACTGCCGAGTCATTGACGTTGTGCACGGTACTGAGTGGCCCGTAGTCACCGACAAAGATTTGATATTCCTTGTCATGCAGGTGATGGCGCACATTATTTTCGATAAACGTTTCCAGATTGGAATCGATGGTGGTGCGAATATTGAAGCCGCCGGTAGAGAAGAGTTGTACTCCAAGCTGGGTATCGCCATTCCCCAGAGCGTTCTCTACGATAGGAATGATCCAATCCACAAAATGCGCGTCATTCTTAATATTATGGAAGCCGGTAAACTTGATCGTCCGGGTCAAGGCCTCTACCTGGTTGATCAAATCCGGCGTAATTGGCCCCAGTTGAGAATCTTTTACCTGGTCGCCCAACCCCAGGTTGATCCCATCATTCAGCGAGAGCATCTGATTGAGTACATAATCCTGGCGCGCAAAGGCATTTGGCATGTTCACGGACGGATTCACTGTCGGATCGTAATTGACCGGGTCTTGCGGCATTCCGGCCAGCAGTGAAGCGCGAGCAAGGGCCAGCAGCGAATTTTCCTTGCAGGTAGTGAGGTCGGCGATATTCTTACACTTTTTGAGGTCGCGATCAAGGAACGCGATGGCCGGGACACACTTAAAATTGCTATCGCACTGGGAGTGCAGGCCGAAATAGTCCTCAGCCGCGGCGTCAACGCCCAGTTCCTGCGCACCGAAGGCCGACGCATTGAAGTACATCTCCAATATCTTCCACTTGGGATATTGCTGCGTCAGACCAATGGCAAGGGCCGCTTCTGGAAGTTTACGTTGCAGCGAAACCTGTGTATTCCCGGTGAGATTTTTAACAACTTGTTGCGTGATAGTACTGCCACCGCTTTGCACGGAACCGCTGGAGAGGTACTCAGTGGCCGCGCGAAGAATGCCCTGGGGGTCCACACCTGAATTATCCCAGAAGGTATGATCTTCGGCGGCGATCATGGCATCCTGCATAACTCCTGGTATGTAATTGTAGATGACAGGCGTACTGCGCCCAAATCTACCATCATAAGAGACATGCAGCAATTTCCCACTACGATCATAAATTCGAGTAGACTGGCTGATCTGCTGATTAGCCAGGCCCTGGACCTGTGGAAACTCACTCTGATAATAGGCAAAGGCCCAGGCAAAGCCCGATGAGAGTAAGACAACGAGCAGTATCGCAAAAACACTCAGCGTGATAGTGAAGACTTTCTTTGTATTGGGACGGGCATGTACCCAGCGCTCCCGGCGGCGGCGCATCTGCATCGAGACACGCACAGCATGAGAGCGTCTCCACGGCTTGCGCTTGATCGGTTCTGGCGCGCCAGGACGATAGAGTACCAGGGGATCCTGATCGACATTGCCTGTACGGGCCGCGACAACCTTACCTGACCAGCGGCGCATGGTATCCATAGCATTGGAAAACAAGGAAGGTGAGCGTCCTCCCTGCTGAGGCGGCCAATCTGGTTGCCCCTGGGGGAACGGCGCAGGCTGCGATAGTTGTGGGAGCTGCGGAGGTTGCGCCAGAGGCTGAGACTGCGGCAACGGACTCACGGGCGAAGACCTCAGCGACCCTTGCGGCTCTGGATGAGAGGGCCATCCTTGGGGCTGAGGCATTGGAGGCATTGATTTATAATTGCGCAATAAGCCGCCCGACTTAGGCACTCCATTCGCTCCA
>WNGR01014816.1_pt1 | contig 12917 bp, 13 predicted proteins | sample 5407581 | NCBI WGS metagenome assembly WNGR01 (sample SAMN13153383, study PRJNA577476) | soil metagenome | isolation source: 80 cm soil or saprolite under Garry oak tree replicate 2 | place: USA:California | collected 2016-06-15 | reverse complement strand
CTCTTCAGCAGCACGCAGCACATCCTCTCGCCCGATCATCCCACCTGGCCCTGTACCAGTGACGACCGCAAGGTCAACTCCAAGTTCCTGTGCCAGTCGCCGTGCTGCAGGTGATGCGTTGACCCGTCCACCAGTGCTTATCGGTGACCGCGCCACTCCGCCGGATGCCGTTGCTCCTGCTTTTGCTGCTTCACGTGTCGTTCGCTGTCTTGTCAGTTCCTCTGCCTTCTTCTGCCTGGCTTCGGCATCCTCGCGCAGCAACGTGGCTACCTGCTCATCAGACAGTTCCTCGCCCGGCGTGACAATCACGGCAAGTGGTGCACCAACTGGGGCGCTATCTCCCTCTTCTACTTCCAACCAGCGCATGATGCCAGTGACTGGTGCTTCCACCTCGTTCACAGCCTTCTCGCTCTCAATCTGTACGATTGGTTCACCCTGCGGTACAGACTCTCCGGGCTGTTTGAGCCACTCTACTACTCGTCCTGTCTTCATCGCCAGCCCCCATTTGGGCATGCTTAAGATCGTAGCCACCGTGACACTCCTCTTTCCTATCCCATAATCTCCTGAACAGTGGCAACGATGCGCTCGGGACTGGGGATATAGAACTGCTCTAGCGGCGGGCTGAACGGTACCGGGGTATGCGGTGCCGTGACCAGCTTGATAGGTGCATCGAGTTCTGTGAAGGCTTTATCAGCGGCCAGGGCGGCAATATCCGTAGCGACGCTACATCGTGGATTGTCCTCGTCAACCACAACGAGTCGATGTGTCTTGGCCACTGAGTTAAGAATGGTGTCTTCATCCAACGGCGAAAGTGTACGTGGATCAATGATCTCAGCTGAGATGCCATCCGCTTGAAGCGTATCAGCTGCAGCCAGGGCCTGGTGGACCATTACCCACGCGCTTGATGTCTGCCTTGCCCAGCGGAATAACGTACTCTCCCTCCGGCACTTCATCGCTCATTGAGTACAGCAACTTGTTCTCGAAGACTACCACCAGGTCATCATCACGGATGGCGGCGGAAAGCAATCCCTTGGCATCCGCCGGAGTACTGGGAACAACCGTCTTTATGCCCGGCATATGGGTGAAGACTGAGTAATGACAGCCAGAGTGCTGACCCGCCGCGCCCATTCCTGCGCCAATCATCGTGCGAATAACAAGCGGACAGCTTGCTTTCCCACCGAACATGTAGCGCAACTTGGCTCCCTGGTCAAAAATCATATCCCAGCAGACGCCGAAGAAATCAACAAACATAAGTTCGGCTACAGGGCGTAAGCCAGTAGTGGCGGCACCAACTGCTGCACCAATAAAGCCAGCCTCGGTAATCGGTGTATCAAGCACACGGTTGCGTCCAAATTCCTGCACCAGGCCCTTGGTGACGCCAAGTACACCACCCCAGGCATCCTCGTTCTCAAAGTTCGCCACACCAGCTCCACCTGCCACGTCCTCACCCATCAAAATAACTCGCGGATCGCGGCGCATCTCTAGCCGCAGAGCTTCGTTGATCGCCTGTGCATAGGTAAGTTGTCGAATTGCGACAGCCATTGTCCTCTCCTTCCTTCTTTTCGGTTAAGGTCACTCGTGTAGGGGCCGATTTATCGCCGCGCTTCATCATCCCCCTATTACCTGCCTCCCAGGCAGGGTGGCGCGCCACCGCCGATTGATCGACCGTAGGGGCGCAATTCATTGCGCCCACGGATGTCCGATTCTTTTGTCACCATCCATTATCGAGCACGTCACGTGACGTGGGTGCCCCTACTACCATCGAATTCCAGATGTGGCCCCTACGGATAGCTTACATAGACATCCGTCAGGGCCTCTTCGGGTGCAGGCAGCGGTGCAGCCTCGGCGAAGCGCCAGGCGTCGTCGATGCGTTCCTGAGCTTGCTTGTCGATAGCATCCAGTTCCTCTGCTGAAGCGATGCCACGCTCCACCAAAGATCGACGCAGCGCCTGAATGGGATCACGCGCGCGGAAGGAATCCACCTCCTCCCTGGTGCGGTAGGTTACTGCGTCGCCCTCAAAGTGGCCATAGTAGCGATAGGTCTTGCATTCTATCAGACTTGGCCCTTCTCCGCGCCGTCCTCGTGCGATGGCTTCACCTGCAGCTTCGTAGACTGCGAAGACATCCAGACCATCAACTGTCACCCCAGGCATCCCATAGCCTGCGGCGCGTTCGGCGATATCGCGGCAACTCATGTGATAGGTCACCGGGGTAGATTCGGCATAGCCATTGTTCTCAGCCACGAAAACTACGGGGAGTTTCCAGATACCGGCGAGATTAAGGCTCTCGTGGAACGTGCCCTGGTTAGCTGCACCGTCACCAAAGAAACAGACGGCTACCTGGCCGCGTCCATTGTACCTGGCGGTTAGCCCGGCACCTGTCGCCAGTGGAAAACCGCCACCAACAATGCCGTTGGCACCAAGCATGCCTTTATGCACGTCGGCGATATGCATCGAGCCGCCCTTGCCGCGGCAGGCTCCGGCCTCGCGGCCCAGCAGTTCCGCCACCATTTCGCGCAAGTCTACGCCTTTAGCAATACAATGCCCATGACCTCGGTGGTGACTGGTAATGTAGTCGTCGTCGGTCAGGTGCGCACAAACACCAACAGCGACGGCTTCCTCCCCAGCATAAAGATGCACAAAACCAGGAACTTTACCGGAAGCAAACTCCTTACCAGCACGATCCTCAAACTGACGGATTGTCATCATCTGCTCGTACATCTGGAGCAGGCGAGACTTATCCAATGCTTGCGAACTGCTACCAACATCTTTTGTTACCATAGCTGCAACCTCCTCCTAGCCGATAAATCTCCAGGCAGATCCTTCGCTTCGCTCAGGATGACACTGCCTAAATAGATGATTGAGACGCCGACCGGCACTACCGGTGCAGGTGACCAGCGCGTGCTGCCCCTTCTAGTGCGGCAGGGACATCTACAACAAAAGGCCCATCGGCACGAAGCCGGACTTCTACAAGCGACATAGCAGAAAGTTCGATCTCACGTTCACCATCCAATGCGACTGTCCCGGTTCCGGGCTGGAACCGCACAACATCGTCCAGTGCCAGTTGCCGGTATGCAGTGATTCCTACCCAGGTGACCAGGCCCGGGGCCAGTGTGGCTAGAACCTGCGGACCATCTGGCCCCAGGACGATATGCATACCCCCTAGTCTCCTGGTTTCAGCTATGTGATCCAGGAGCGCACCTCCAAGCGCAGATAGGCCGATAGTGGCTGGGGCCACCTGCGAGAGTACAACTTCACGTACGACTGAAATATCCCAGATAGCCCGTGCCCCCACGAAGGGCAACGAGGAGACGACTACATCCACTAATGCACTCTCCGTTGGTACGCCATTCACGAGCACTTCCAACCAGGGTGCACGTCGTAACACTCTATCATCGACACGACCAGTGGCAACAAGTCCAGCAGCTAGTCCTGCAATCGTACCTTCCAAAAAGGTAGGGAACACATTGTTGGTGCCCGTCGAGATGGGCACAAGGGGAACAGTGCTACACCCCTTTGCAACAGCGCGGTTCGTGCCATCACCACCAAGTGTGATGATGCAACCCGCACCTAGCTCAACAAGTAACTGCGCAGCGCGAGTAGAGTCAGCACTCGTGCCCAGCACAGGCATGGACAACGGCTCGGCAGTCAGGCGTAGGCCTCGCGCGTGACTGGCCGATAAATCGGCGGTGGGCGGCGATAAATCGGCCCCTACGGGTGGTCGCCCATGCTGCCCGGCAAGCCGCGCATCCGGGGGATGATGAAGCGCACGAGGTACAATCCCAAAGTCATGCTCCGGCATATAGGCGACTCGCGTTATACCAACTGCTTCGAGGCCCAGTAGCACGCGACGTACAATTGCCGTTTTCTCGTTATTGTCGAAGACCGTACCATGAGCGACCAACCGGCGAATGTCACGCCCAGAGGCAGGATTGGCTATGATGCCTACCAGGGGTTCAGCCAGATCAGTCATGAACGAGCCTTATCACGTAGCTCCCGGCGTAAGAATTTGCCGGTTGGTGTCTTGGGCAACTCCTCCATAATCTCAATGTGTCGAGGGTACTTATAATTCGCCATGCGCTGCTTGCAGAACTCGATCAACTCTTCTGGTGTGACCTTTCCCTCAAACCCGCTTTTGAGCGCAACGTAGGCAACGACTGTTTCACCCCGGTACGGGTCCGGCGCACCCACAACGCCAGCTTCGCGCACCGCAGGATGCTGGTAGAGGACGTCCTCAACCTCGCGAGGCCATACTTTGTAGCCGGAGGCGATTATCATATCCTTCTTGCGATCAACCAGGTAGAACCAGCCCTCTTCGTCCATCTTGGCAACATCGCCAGTATAGAGATAGCCATCACGAATGGCATTGGCCGTTTCTTCTGGCTTTTCCCAGTAGCCAGCTACGATCTCTGGTCCTTTGGTAATCAACTCGCCAACTTCACCAGGTGGAAGGTCCTGACCCGTCGCCACATCTACTACGCGACAGATGGTGTTCGGAATAGGCACCCCAACCGACAGGGCACCTGAGTCGGGATCGACTGGCGCACGTGCTCTCATTGGAACCGCGTGTGATGGTGAAGTCGTTTCCGTCAGGCCGTAGATGTTGTGGATATAGGCTCCTGTGACCTCCTGGAAATGTTCAACAATCGCTGGCGATACAGGAGCACCGCCGCTGTATGCTTTCTTCAAGGATGAGAGGTTCCGCGTTTTGATGTCGGGATGGTTCAGGAGCGCGATGAAAACCGTGATCGCTGCCACGGTGAAGCTGCCACGCCATTTCTCGGTCAGCCGCAGCATTTCTGCCGGATCAAAACGGTAGAACATAATAATGGGCATGCCTGTTAGCGCAGCTACGGCAAGGTGGGCGATCAGGCCGGTGATGTGGAAGAAAGGCGCTACACCGATGACCACGTCATTTTTATCAAGCTGCATCCACTGCTGATAGAAGGTCGCATTAAAGACGACGTTGGCGTGAGTGTTCATTGCTCCCTTGGGCCGTCCGGTAGTGCCGGAAGTGTAGGTCAGAAAAGCGATATCTGTTGGCCTGAGAGTAGCAAACTCCACTCCTGCCCCATCAAACTGGATTAGCAGCTCCACCATGTCCAGTGTCTCGCTGAACCGTTGCTTTCTGGACGATGCCAGTAGAGCAGGAATACCAGGAACTGCGCCCTCGCCAAGATAATCCAGTTCACTGGTGGGCCCCCTGGCACCCACAAGGGGTGCCACTACTATGGACGCCGCTCCGTTGCCAAGATAATCCAGTTCATTGGTGGTGATGACAAACTCGACCTGCGTATTACCAACGACCTCACGGGCAAATGTTTCATACAACGATTCGAGGCAGATAAGACCCTTTGCTCCAGAGTCGTTGAGGTGGTACTCAAGCTCCCTCTGCTTGAACATGGGGTTGCAGGGCACTACGATAGCCCCTGCTTTCCAGGCCCCGTAGAGTGCAATCAGAAATTGGGGAATGTTCTGCAGGTACAATGCTATGCGATCACCATGTTTCACGCCACGCTCCTTGAGGGCAGCAGCTAACGCAGTACTCTTTCGGTCGAGTTCCGCGTAGCTCATCGTCTGGTCAAAGTAGTAGATTGCTGCCTGCTCGGGCATGGCCTTCACTGTCTCAAGAAATAGCCCCAGTCCACTAGCGAAGCGTGGTGTAAGCTCCGGTGGTATATAACTCGGATAGTGCTTGAGCCAGGGGCGCCCTTCGTAGGCTGCTCTGGCAGCTGCTGCTCTGAAACCCGAATCGTCTGCCATTATAACAACCCTCCTTAACATGCCTATCTGAGGGCATTTCCTACACTCGGAAAAGGGAATATTTGTCCACGTTCATCGCTTGTATCAATCAACCTTTGCTCGCTTTGCGCGCTCTCCTAAGCACCACTAGCATCGTTGTCCAGGTAGTAATACCAGCGAGGGCGATTTTAGTGAGATCAAACACTGGTTTGACGGTGACTCCGTCTGGCCCAATGATGATAATGGCTACCGGTCGCCCGGCGGACCCTCCACCTCCGCCGATGCCACCCCCACCATTGTTGGCTTGTTCCGATTGAGATCCCTCCTCACCTGGCTGCTTCTTTGCTGAGGGTGTCGCTGCCCCAAAGCCCACACCTGAGCCAAATCCACCACCAGAGGTTACTTCGCTGGCTGTGATGATGGTGTAGTTGCCCGATACTACTGGTTCGCTATACACCGCGCCGGGCTGGGCTGCAGCGAATATCCTCTCCAACGCGGTGCGGAGTTGTTCATTGTTCATCTGTGTGAATGATATAAGGTTGTTCCTGGTGTCGATCATGGTCTTCGCTCCTTTCGTTGAGAAAACTTGACCAAACTCACAATTGAAAGCACCAAACTGAAGCCAAGCAGCCACAGTTGAAGGATGCGGGTGATATCTACGATCGGGAAGCGCTTCGCTGTCCCGTCCCGCTCTACCAGAATGGCAGTCGGTCGATTCCAGACAAATCCGCCGATGGGCAGGCGAACAATGAGTGCTTGCGACTGCGGGGTCACGGTAATACTATCTACGGTCACTGGCTGGCCCGAAGCCGTCTGCACTTGAAACAGATCTTTGAGCCGCATTATCTCCACCTCCTGTACCGTTAAATCACATCGAGCCTTTCTCTATCCAGCGATGCAACGACGCTGGCGCGTCTGAACCAAGCCAGCTTGCCAACGACGCTAGCGCGTCTACTGCTTCGCAGTCAGGCAAGCTGCAAGGCATAGTGTTCGCACTCAGCATCGCTGAGCAGACAAGCCGATTCAGAGTTAGGAAATGCCCTCATCTATCTATCCATAGAGGTGCGTCGGACGTTTGTGTTGCCTGGTACCCTGCGTTCCCATACACAAATGTCCACACATGCCCACGTGACGTGCCGGATAAATCTCTTACCTCTCCCCCGGAGAGGGTGCTCTACAGCTCCTGCGTTTCCTGTGCTATGAATGCTCAGTGCTACTCGTACCACCGGGTTCAACGTGATTGTGTTGATGGTAGTGTTGATGCTCATCGTGGCTGTGCTCCGTGCCTCCTTCATGTAGAGGCTGACTTGGCGGGAGGCGGCCTTTGCCCGTCTGGAGAGATGGATCGCGAAGTTCGGGATACTTCTCTTCCAATCGGGCTTCTCGCTCGATGCGGCGACGCCAATAGCGCAATGTTTCTGGATCAGCGCCATTTGTATCGTTCCAGCTTGTAGGCCAGGCTGCACGGCCTGGCCCGGGATCGGCTCTGCCACCAATGGCGAAGGACGACATCAGGCGCTGGGTCTGTCCGCTGCCACAGTGGGCGCAATAAATTGGGCCCCTACGGGACGATTCTTCTCCTTCTCCAGAAATGAGACTAGCCGATAAATCGGCGGTGGGCGGCGATAAATCGGCCCCTACGGACGAAGGCGGGATGGCCTGCCGGGACAGAAGTGAGAAAACTTCGCCGCATTCCAGGCAGCGGTACTCGTAGATGGGCATGGTTATTCACCTCACCTCCACCTGGCACCCACAAGGGGTGCCACTACTATGGCGATACTCGTAGATGGGCATGGTTATTCACCTCACCAGTATTCAAAGCTCTGCTGGATGACATTTCGAAGTTCTTCAGCATCGACAGCTCGCGGACAGTTGACGAGCAATCGCTGCTGCTTGAGCGTACCCTCAATCAGCGCAGACGTGTCTGCCTCGCTATAGCCCAGTGCACCCAGGCCATTTGAGATACCTGTGTCACGCATCAAGGAGAGGAGCGTCTGTGGGAGCACCTCTGGCATCTCTTTCTCTGTCAGTCCGTTCACGCTTGCGCCCAAGAGTTGCGCGGCACGCAGGTGCCGTTCAGGACTCGTAGGATATGTCCAGCGGAACGTGGGTGGCGCAGTGATGACAACGGAGAGGCCATGCGGGATCATCGGCTCATCCTTCGGGTAGTCCGGTGGTGAGAAATTTTTCACCAGGCCAGCGATGGGGTAGGCAATCGAATGCGGTACGTGGACACCAGCGTTGCCAAAGCCTATACCGGCATAAGTCGCCGCAAGCGCCATATACGTTCGCGCCTCAACATCCATGCCATTCAGCACAGCCCGGCGCAGATAGCGCCCGGTGTATTCCAGCGCCTTCTCGCACCACAGGTCACTGATAGGATTGCTTCCGATATAGACCGGGCGCTCGTCTGGTTTGTGTCGAGGACGAGCATTGTACGGTCGGCTCGTGTAGGATTCGAGGGCGTGGGTGAGCACGTCGAAACCTGGGTATGCCGTTGCCATAGGCGGAAGCGTTACCGTATTCAGTGGGTCGATGATGGCGAGTGAGGGGCGCAGGTAGCGGTGGGAGATGCCAGTTTTCACCTTTAAGGAGAGCACATCCATGATCGCCACCGCCGTGGTTTCACTGCCAGTCCCAGCCGTTGTGGGAATAGCTACCAATGGCTTGAGGGGTCCGGGAACGGACAGACCTTTGCCGATCGGCTTGTTGAGGTAGTCCATCACAGGTGCCGGGTAGTTGCTGAAGAGATTCGCCGCCTTGGCCGAATCAATACTGCTGCCTCCACCGATGGCAACAAAGCCATCGTAATCGCGACCACGCACAAACGTAGCGATTGCCTCAAACGATTGGTCCGTCGGCTCGACATGGACATCATCAAAGATATCGGCGTTTATGCCAGCTTCCTGGAGCAGTGTACGCACTCGTTCGGGCAGACCCAGCTTCAGGGGGGGGGGGGGGGGGGGGGGGGGGGGGGGGCCCTTGTGGCCGCCCGCCTCGGGGAGCGTCTGGCTCCTCGCAAGCACCGCGGGCGGCCACAAGGGCCCCCTCCCAGCCCCGCACCACTCCCGCCCCTACGATCCTCGACCGCCCCTGACACAGCTTCCAAATACCTATCCTTGAAAGGCACCCACAGGATGCCCTATTATTCTCCTAATCGTAGTGCGCTTCGGGAGCGAGACGGATTTCCTTAATCTGGTTGGGATCGTGTCCAAAGATGATCGTGGCATCATGCAGGTTCGCAAAGCTGCGGATACGCTCGATCGAGTTCAACCAGGCAAGACTGTCGTAGACGATAGCTGCGCCAGCGGGTGGCGGCCCATAGCTCTCACGCATATAGGCAGCATCCGAGGTGAAGATCATCGTGCCTGTGTTGGGGAGATCGACCATCAAGCACATCGTGCCCCAGGTATGACCAGGTACCTCCAGCAAACGGACGCCATCCATTATCTCCGTATCCTCACCAACCTGCACCCAGCGTAGTCCATCCATCAGGTAGTCGCTTTTCAGGTGGAAGCCTTGAGCCTCGCCTGGAATCGACATCGCCCCTTTGTATTCATCCTTGTGGACGATGATCTTGATGTCGGTGTTCTTAAAGAGTCTGAGATTGCCGGCATGATCCAGGTGCAGGTGGCTCATAGCAACGTACTTAAAGTCAGAAGGATCGAGTTTGAGCTGCTTGAGACGCTCCTCGAAGTACTGCTCTGGCTTGACGTCTTCATACGGGAAGAAATCGTAGGCCGCGGTGCGAGTCCAGCGTTGCTCCCAATCCCGCGGGCAGGTCGTATCGAACAGTAGACGCCCATCAGGGTGGTCTACCACGACAGTATGGGTAGGACACGGCCCCCAGGACGCCTGCGGACGACCATGACGACTGGCCATGCGTGCTCCCGAAACTAGTAACCACTGATAGTCGCACATCATATTGCCATGATGCTGTACATAGACTTTAACCTCGGGTTTTGCCATTGTATGTGCCTCCTCCTGGCTCTATTTTCGCAACTCGGCGACTTTCTGTTCCACATCAATTCCCATCAGGCGGGCAAGGTTGCCACCGAGGATCTTCTTCTTGGCCTGAGTGGTCAGCTGAGGATACCCATAGCCAGTTACCAGGTCCTCCGGCAGCTCAAACTTCCAGAAGGCGTCCAGAGCCCAGCGTGGATGCCAGATCGGAGTCTCACCGCCATAGAGAATCTTGTCCTCACCGCACCAGAACAGCAGCTTGCCCAGATTTTCGGCGAAGCCTCGTGGAGATCGCACTATGAAGTTCAGCGTTGCGGCAATCGATGCATACAGGTTGGGGTAGCGTACCAATTGCCAGCAAATTTCATCAATGAAGGGCAGGCCGACATGGAAAATAACGAAGTTGATATCCGGGAAGTTGGCGGCAGCTCCATCCATATCCCAGGCCTGGGTATGCTCAATTGGTTGTGGGCCAAGTGGCACGCCTTTATGCACGCCAATAGTAGTCACGCCCAATTCAAGTGCCTTCTCAAATACCGGGTAAGCCACACGCCGATCATCCATGCGCCAGGGGAAAGGCTCACCATAGTCGTACCGCACGTTATATAACTTAAACGCCTTCGCCCCGTGCTCCTTGACCTGGCGTTCCATCAGATCAAGCGCCTTCTTCCCCTCCAATGGATTGATAGATCCCCAAAATACTGCCCGGTCGGGATACTTCTGGGCCATTGCTGCGCACTTTTCCCATTGTGAGAGTCCATCGTGGAACAGGTCGGTGAGTGGCAAAGGCTGTGCCACAATCATATCCGTCCCCGACTCCTCGAAGACCATCCTGGCGATTTCATCGATACCCCACTCACGCAAAAACTCTTCTGGCCCTAGTACGCGCTCGCCGGGAGGGCTCAACACCTGGTGGAAGGCATAGAGATGATTGATAAACATCTCACCGGGCTTACCAAGAGCGTTCCGCTTGTCAAAGTTGAAGACATGACAAACACAGTCAAACACAAAGGCATCGTTGTCTAGCATAATGTCCTCCTCTCATAAACTAGCGCCCATCATGGTTCAGAGCGACCTGTAGGGTGCCGATTTATCGTGCACCCGATTTATCGAGCACGTGCTTGCGCCTCGCGCTCAAGACGACGTTTCTCATAAAGGTAGGGCCCGATTTATCGCGGCCACCGCCGATTTATCGGCCCCGTTGGGAGGCTTGCGCCTCGCGCTCAAGACGACGTTGTCGCAACGGTAAAAGCTGCACCATCGGCAAGGAAAGCTTCTCTCGTGCGCTAGCAGACATGCGTTCAGGGGTCCAGACCGGGTTCCACACAATTTCAGTGTCTACCTCGCCGACCCCCTCGATTGCATGAACATGCAGGTCAATCATCTGCAGCAAGTGAGTCGAGAAAGGGCACCAACCGGAGGTCAGCAGTAGCTCGACACGCACATCATGTCCGTTCTCGGCCACCTTCACACCGTGAATAAGCCCTAGCTCAACAATACTCACAGCACGCTCTTTGCAGCATGGATCGTAGCAAGTTTGCAGCACCTCAAGCACCTGCTCTGGTGTAACACGCCGTTCTTCAGTGTCGGGCAAGGGGATACTCCTTTCCATGCGCTTCATCCTCCCCCGGAGGCGCGACCTGATATATTGGGGTCTACAAAACTACAAGAGCCTCCTGGCACCCACAAGGGATGCCACTACTATGGACGTGTGCCGCGCGATCAATAAGAGGGACTCTTACGAGTATCAGTGGTATACAGGGGACAATCGTAATTCAGCGCGGGCGTGATGAGCGGCACGAACAACCTGGGTGATTAGCCATTCTGCACGCTTCGCCAGCACATCGGGAGTAAAGGAGATAGCAAGCGCCGCCACGACGTGTCCTTGGGGCGCAAAAATCGGAGCTGCAATACAACATATATCCGAAGAAAACTCTTCGTGGTCGATGCTGTAGCCCTGGCGCACAATATCGTTCAGCTCATCTATGAACCTCGACCTCTGCACAATCGTATTCGGTCCAAGAGGTGTCAAAGGATGAAGATCCAGGTAGCTGTCAACGAGAGCAGGGTCGCTATAGGCCAGCAGAACCTTGCCGAGTGCATGGGAATGAGCCTGGCCGCGATAGCCCACATAGAGTTTTGTCACTTTGGCTGCCTGCGGAGCCTCCACAATCGCCTGGAGCACGATCTCTCCATATCGCCAGCATGCCAGGTAGGATGGTTCTTGTGTCTGCTCGGTCAGACGGTACAGTACAGAACGCAATTTCCCTACAAGCAATGGCACTGTTGACCACACATCATCCTCTGACAAAGACAACGGCTCCGGGCTAGCTAAACCTTGCACGAAGGCATTATTCAGAAAAGGAATCTGTGGGCCCAACAGGTAGATCTGGCTATGTGGATGGCGATCAAGATATCCACTGGCTACCAGTGTGTTGAGAATGTGGTAGCTTGTACTGATATTCAAGCCAAGTGCATTGCTAATCTCACGTGCCGACAGACCTTGCGGATGCTCGGCAAGCAGATTCAGCACACTCAGCGCACGCTGCACCGAGTGTAGCAGATCACCCTTCTCGGTGGGAGGAAGTGGGAATATGTGGGAATAACAATCGATTTGAAGCCGTTTTGTCATAGACACAACATCTCTTATGAGCAAACAGGCTGTGTAGGTACAACAAAATATCCTTCCCCTGCAAGTATAGCCATCGGATGACCAAAGTACAAGAGGGTGATTTCTATAGGCGAAATACTTCGGCAGATGCTAGCTGGAAACATTGCTTTTCGGCACGAAATATTCTATCTTAAAAAGTAGACCTTCCATACCTTCTGAGTGCGCAGCCCCGGATGTGTTCCAACACCGTTGGGGGCGTCAAGAGAGCAGAGAGTCTTATTCGGTATGATACGGGGAGAGGATCAGATATGGAAACAGAGAACGTCAGAACAGAGCGCAATGATTCCATCTTCATTGTCACCATCAATCGACCCCAGGTTCGCAACGCCGTCGATGGCCCAACCGCAGCTGCATTGGTCCGGGCGTTTCGAGCATTTGACGCAGACCCCACGCTTTCCATTGCGGTACTCACTGGTGCGAGCAGCACGTTTTGCTCAGGCTTCGATCTCACTGCTCTTTCGGATGAAGAACGGGGGGTGCGAGTTGCTGAGGATGGCGATGGACCCCTGGGCATCACGCGTATGCTCCTCAGTAAGCCGGTT
>WNGR01006089.1_pt1 | contig 12919 bp, 15 predicted proteins | sample 5407581 | NCBI WGS metagenome assembly WNGR01 (sample SAMN13153383, study PRJNA577476) | soil metagenome | isolation source: 80 cm soil or saprolite under Garry oak tree replicate 2 | place: USA:California | collected 2016-06-15 | reverse complement strand
CGTGCCGAGGTGAGAAGCCGCGTGGGGCGCTACCTGCATGGGCTGCTGGCCTCAGTAGAACGCAAGAACGGCTGGCAGATGGCCGAAGCACTGGGGGAGCAGAGCGCACACGGCGTGCAACGGCTGTTGGCCGAGGCGGACTGGGATGAGGAGGCCGTGCGTGATGACCTGCGCGCTTATGTGACGGAGCATCTGGGGGAGACAGGCGGGATTCTGGTGGTGGATGAAACCGGCTTTCTCAAAAAAGGCAAGAGGTCGGCAGGAGTGGCGCGGCAGTACAGCGGAACAGCAGGGCGACGGGAGAACAGCCAGATTGGGGTCTTTCTTTTGTATGCCAGTTCGAAAGGGTCCGCTTTCATCGATCGCACGCTCTACCTGCCCGAGGAGTGGACCCAGGATCGGGTGCGCTGCCGGGAGGCAGGTATTCCTGACGAGGTCGAGTTTGCCACCAAGGGCGAACTGGCGAAGCTCATGCTGGAGCGGGCGTATGCTTCGGGGGTGCCAGCTGACTGGGTCGTGGGTGATACGGTCTACGGCTACGACGAGCTGCGCGTGTGGTTGGAGGAGCAGCAGAAGAACTACGTGTTGGCCGTGCCCGAGACGCATCAGGTCTGGGTGCAGGGGCGGCCACAGCCCGTGGGACTGTTGGCCGCGCTCTTGCCGCAGGAGGCCTGGGTGGTGCTCTCCGCCGGAGAAGGAAGTAAAGGACCGCGGCTGTATGAGTGGGCCTGGCTGCAGTTGTCCGAAGTGACACCCAGTGGGCGCGCACGCTGGGTGCTGATCCGGCGCAGTTTGTCGGACCCCAGCAAACGGGCATACTACCGAGCGAGCGGCCCAGCCCAGACGACGCTTCCCGAACTGGTGCGGGTGGCAGGCAGCCGGTGGAAGGTCGAAGAGGGCTATGAACAAGCCAAAGGCGAAGTGGGACTCGATAAGTATGAAGTGCGCACGTGGCGAGCTTGGTACCGCTATGTGACGCTGGCCCTCCTGGCGCACGCTGCCCTGGTGGTGATGCAAGGGCAGACCAACGCACAGGGAAAAAAAGCGGAGATGCAGGCGACCGCTGGCTCGAACTGAGCGTGCCGGAGGTGCGTCGCTTACTGCAGGCGGTGGGCAAGTCGCAGGAAGAACAAGCCAGGCGACTGCACTGGTCGCGCTTGCGCCGCCAGCACCAGGCGACAGCCAAGCGCTTCCATCAGGTGCGCCGCGCGCGACAGGCTCCCCCCGTGTCCTGCCAGGTGTCCGCTCCCACGCAGCTGCTGGGTCTGCCCGCGCTCACCGACGCCCGACTTCGAGCAGCTGCGCCCGCTCCTGCCGCCGCAGAAGCCGCAGACGGGCCGTCCGGCGACCGATCATCGCCTCATCGTGGAGGGCATGCTCTGGGTCGTGCGCAGCGGCTCGTCCTGGCGAGAACTGCCTGAGCGCTTCGGGCCGTGGTCCACGGTGTCCAGTCGCTATCAACGCTGGTCAAGAGAAGGCTTGTGGACGCGCATCCTGCACGTCTTGCTTCCCCACGATCCGGCCTTCTTCTCTTCCGCTTGATCCTGGCAAGTGGGACTGTAGTACTAGGATCCCTGCGCTCGATTTGCCCACGGTGTTGCAACTCGACACCATGCTGACCCACGTCGAACAGGTGACCATCGCCATTGAACGGGTGACCGGCCCTCCTGAAGCGCAGTCTGGTGTCGTGCCCGCTTCATCCATTCCGAGAGGTGAGGCGATGAATGGAATAGTAGAGGGAGCGGAGCCCACGCCGCACACGCTGCGCTACAGTGAAGACAAGCCGCTCAAGCGCTTACTCGCTCAGCTGGCAGCGCTTTCGCACTCAGAAAAGGCCCTGTTGACCTGGCTTCTTGAGCACGATGGCACGGAGATCTGGTCGCAGGACCTAGCCGACGCGGTAGGCATGGATGTACGGGTCACTTCTGTTAGCTAGGATTGAACTTCTCAATACCTCTTTCTTTCAGTCTTGCAAGCCACTTGGCGTCACTTTTAGCTTTCGTCTGCCTTGGTGGTGACTTTTATTTGCACAGCGTTCATATTTCGTCTGTCCTCTTGTGACATTCGTCTGCACGGAGTCCGTGCAGACGAATGTCACAAAGTATGAAGTTCAGGTTTGACAAGCGGCTGTGCTGGCTACTTGCGATATCCGCTCGCCAAATGAGGCCTTTGAGAACAACTTCCCATGTCTCTCGCGCCTTGCCGATTTTCGGGAGGGAGAGTAGAATCGCAAGGCATTCACCTGCTCATCTCACAAAGGGGTAACGTCTACCATGCATGGGGTTCTCACCTTCATCAAGCGAATGACAAACCCTTGCCTTCAGTCGCTCCAACACCGCTTCGTCGACTGGATCACACCATCCACTCCCTCTCTTGTCTTGGGGACGCTGACCGACCTCACCAGAAGCAAGTCCGAACTCATGGCAGAAAACGCGCTTCTACGCCAGCAACTTATCGTCCTTCGCCGACACGTCAAACGACCCGCATGTGCCACAACGGATCGGATGCTCCTGGTGCTGCTGGCAAGGGTGGTTCGGACCTGGAAACAAGCGCTCTTCATTGTTCAGCCAGAGACGCTTCTGCATTGGCATCGTCAGGGATTCAGACTGTATTGGAAATACAAGTCCAGAGCAGCTTCTTCCAAACCCAAGATCTCCGCGGAGACCGTGGCGTTAATCAAGGAGATGGCAAAGGACAATCGACTGTGGGGAGCTGAACGCATCCGCGGCGAACTCCTCAAGTTAGGCATTCACGTGTGCAAGCGCACCATTCAGAAGTATATGAGGCATGCTCGCACCCCAAGACAGCGAGGACAGACCTGGGCTACCTTCCTGCAGAACCACGCCAAAGACATCTGGGCGTGTGATTTCTTGCAGGTCACCGATCTCTTCTTTCGCTCACTGTTCGCCTTCTTCATCATTGATATACACACTCGTCAAGTCATCCATGTGGGTGTCACTCGCTTGCCTACCGACGCCTGGACTGCACGTACCGCTGCGGGAAGCGACTCCCTATGGACAAGGGTCGAAGTATCTCATCCGCGATCGTGATACCAAGTTTGGACCCAGTTTCGCTCGCGTGGCCGCAACCAGCGGCATCAAGATCCTGAAAACGCCCATTCATGCGAAACGCCCCAATGCGATCTGTGAACGGTTTCTGGGCAGTGTGCGTCGCGAGTGTCTCGATCACCTGCTCATCCTGCCAGAGAAGCAGCTGGACCGCGTCCTTCATGCCTATGGTGAGTACTTCACTCGAGCCAGGCCACAGGAAGCGCATCAACCAACTGATCCCAGAAAGGTATGGTGGACCTGTCCCTCCATATCGAGATGATGGCAAGATCCTCTCCTTGCCAATCCTGGGTGGATTGCATCACGATTACCGCAGAAGTGCTTGATCGCTGAGGGAGAGTGTGCGAACAAGCGGATGGTTTCCTGTGGTGGCGTGCGCTTCATGTGGGAAGTCGCAGACCCTCAGTCCCTTTTTCCCGTGTTTCACAGACGACGACAAGCAAGGTGTCTAGGTCTTTCCTGGGAAGAACGCTTCCTGCTTCGAAGCGTTGGCCTCTTCATGGCTTGGCTTTCCTCTCCGAAGAAGCAGCAAAGCAGGAGGGTCCTGAAGAAATCAGACCTGCTCTTTTTTCAGGGGATGACTCATCGAGCCAGTACGAGAGGGGTCGTTCCTTCGTGACGTTCTTGACACATTTCCGGATTTTTCTGAACGGATATCTCAAGTAGCCAGCACAGGGGAACATCGATCACTTCTCGGCGCCGAGCCAGACTGATACCACCCAGGCGCAGATCACAATCCGGACACATCGCCAGATGATGTTCCACGATGTGCGTGGGCATGGCTCTGCGACGGGCCCGATTGTGCTGCGCCTCGCGCTTCTTGCGCGGCTTGTTCTCTTCTGCGGTCGGCTTTGGCACATCCGCTTTCACGAAAGCTGGCGGCGGCGTTTTCTGCTTTTCCAGTTCTTCGATCCGCGCCAGGGCGACACCCAACAGTTCCTGCGTCTGCTTCAATGCTTCACGCAGTTCCTGGTTTTCTTTCCGCAATTGGATCGCTTCTTCTTCTGTCATTGTTTGAGTTTATCAGAGAGGTCAAGTCTGAACAGTATCGGAGAAAAGTCAGAATTATCCACCATGTCCGATGGCTGTATCTGGCGAAGATCAGTCCCTCTGCCCCTTCAGCCAACCTCTCTCATCTCCATGATCGGGTAATCAGCCCCATCAGGAGAGCACCACTCACACTCACAAGAAACGGACCCATACCAATCACGTTTGTCTGACTTCATGCGAACAGCGTCATCGCTGCAGGGAACAGGAGCCCTGCAGCGATGACGCCAAGCAGCAATGCACCAGGGTTGGCCCCAAGCCGCAGCCCACGCGCTTCTGCGGGAACCTCGCTGGTTGGTTCAGTCAGAGGCTCGGCCCCGGGGAACCTGTCGGAGGTGCGTGAGGTCTGGCTCTCCATTCGAGATCAGGATGGAAGGGAGTGAGCCAGACTTCACATCTGGCTCAACATGGGACGTGTCACATGGACAGGGCACAGAAATCATCCCCAAACGGGTGCACACCAGGCTCGCCCAAGAATCCGCTGTCGAGAAGGGCGCGAGAGATTCCCGGCTTCGCCGAGTCCACGCGAGATTGATCTCTCCATCAGGTGAGGTCGGCGAGGTCCTCCGGGGTGAGGGTGATGGAACCGGCGGCGATGTTCTCCTCCAGGTGAGCAAGGGAGCCAGTGCCGGGGATAGCCAGGGTGACTGGCGAGAGGGCTAGGAGCCAGGCCAGGGCGATCTGCGATACGGTAGCGCCGTGCCGGGCCGCGACCTTGCCCAGGCGGTTATCGTTGAGGTTGCTCCAGCCACCGCCCAGAGGGAAGAAGGGAGCGAAAGCGATGCCATCAGCCGCGCAGGCATCCAAGACAGCCACGTCGTCGCGCCTGGCGATATGGAAGTGGTTCTGGATGGCCACGACGGGGGCAATCGCGCGAGCCTCTGTGAGGTGGGTGGGGTCCACGTTGCTGAGGCCGAGGTGGCGGATCAGACCCTCCTCGCGCATTGCGGCAAGCACCTCAAAGCGTTCGGCGAGGGACTCACCGTGTGGGGGTTCCATCACGCCAATGCGCAGGTACACCAGATCGAGGCGCTCCAGACCCAGGGTCTTGAGGTTGTCTTCCACCTGGGCACGCAGGACAGCGGCAGTCCCCTGAGCAGGGCTATTGAGATCGGGGAGCAGGCCAACCTTGGTGGCGATGACCAGATCAGGCGGGTACGGGTAAAGCGCCTCGCGGATCAGCGTATTGGCACGGACAGAGCCGTCTTGGCTTTGGTAGAAGGCGGCGGTGTCGATGTGGTTGACGCCGAGTTCGACGGCGCGGCGCAGGACGGTGCGGCCAGCCTCGGGGTCGCGGGGTGGACCCTGGAAACCATTGGTGGACAAACGCATGGCGCCGAAGCCGAGCCGGTTGATGGTGAGATCGCCCAGTTTCACCGTGCCTGCTTGGCTCGCATTGAGTTCGTTCGCGCTCTCGTTTTGGAAAGTCATAAGGGATTCTCCATGCATCTCGCTCTGCTTGCCAGAGGAGAGGTTTTTTGCTAGAATAATTGTGGCACTGACATATGTCAGATGCTTACATATGAGAGTGTATCATAGGGAATGACATGTGTCAATGTCTTACATATGGTTCGCGGAACAAAAGAGAGGAACCCCATGACGACCCTGGAATATAAGTTACTGGGCTTGTTGGCACGCCAACCGATGTCGGGATATGATCTGGCCAGCCACCTGAAACAGCGTTTTGTCCCCTTCGGGCCGATCAGCCATACACAAATTTATCCAGCACTGGCCAGTCTTGAGCAGCAGGAGCTTGTTCGCTATCACATCGTCGAGCAACACGCCGTGCGGCCAAACAAAAAGGTGTATGAGCTGACTGAGGAAGGCCGAGCCGCACTGCGGCAATGGGTCGAGTCTCCTACCCCTCTGGTCATCTTCTCCGATGAGTTTTGCTTGAAAGCCTATAGCCTCTGGCTTGCCGATCCCGAACGCATGATAGAGCGGTTTCGCGAACAGGCTCAACTCCACCAGGAGCAGCTTGAGCATTACGAACGGGCGTTGCAGCCGAAACAGCTTGCGATCAGTGCCGAGCCCGAGAACGCCGATGTCTTCGAGTTACGTGATGTGTTGTTCCGGTATGTCATTGGGTATGAGCACAATTATCTGGCCTGGTGCCAGTCTATGCTCCAGTATCTCGAACAGCGGAAACACCAACACGGCCAGGAAGAAGAGCAGGCGTGAACAGGCCAGCCTCTCCATTGAGAAGGATGGTCGCGGTTCTTTTCTGAAGCGTGCTCCAGGGAAGGTTCATTGTTTCGTGAGGAGAGAGGGTCGTGCAGAAGCGAGCGAGACGCACTCCCTGCAGGGAGTGCGACGGCCAGCTACATCCGGGGGATGCACGCAGGCAGCGTCTCGCATCCTCCCTCCCACCTTCTCGCAAGAATATGAACCGCACCTACACAACATGTTCCACTAAAATGATCTCAATCCTCTTAAGGGGAGATAAATGCATCAGCTATTCAGCTCAAGCTTTTGGCACGCCGCTGTAGCAGATTCGGAAGTCTCTGTCCCTCAGCAATAATTCACAAGCCCTGGAAGCTTGATAGAGCAATATCTTTCTGGCCCCCTCACTGTGATAGCATGATGAGTTGACCTATCCCGCAGGAAGACCAGGGGAGAGCAGAGCGAAACAGACGGAGAGCAACATGGACACGAGACAACAGACGGGCGAAAGAAAAGCAGCGGAACTATGGCCATCCCTGCCATATGATGCGTGGAAGGAGACACGTGATACGCTGCACCTGTGGACGCAGATTGTGGGCAAAGTGCGCATGGAACTCTCCCCTTTTCTCAACCACTGGTGGCATGTCACCCTGTATGTCACCCCACGAGGGCTGACCACCTCTGCTATTCCCTATCGGGGGGGCACCTTTGAGGTGACGTTCGACTTCATTGAACACACCCTCTTCATGCGCACCAGCGAGGGGACGACCAGGGCGCTGCCGCTCATCCCTCGCTCGGTGGCCTCTTTTTACCGCGAATTTATGGACTGCTTGCACGCGCTGGGCATCCAGGTCACCATCAACCCCTTGCCCAGCGAAGTGCGCAACCCCATTCGCTGTGACGTAGATGAGGTGCACGCCTCCTATGACCCGCTCTACGCCCAACGCTTCTGGCGCGTCCTGGCGCAGACCAGCACCCTCATGCAGCGCTATCGCTCGCCGTTCCTCGGCAAGAGCAGTCCCGTCCACCTCTTCTGGGGCAGCTTCGATCTGGCCGTGACGCTCTTCTCAGGCCGGCGCGCCCCTGAGCGACCGGGAGCCAATCGCATGATGCGGGAAGCGATGTCCCATGAAGAGATCAGTTGTGGCTTCTGGCCCGGCGATGAGCGTTTCCCTGACCCGGCGTTCTATGCCTATACCGCTCCGGAACCGCCTGGACTAGCATCCGCCGCGCTTCGTCCACAGGAGGCCTTCTTCAGTCCCGAATGGGAGAATTCCTCCTGCTGTATGATGACGTGCGCAAGGCCTCCTCGCCAGAGCAGGTGCTGCTGGAGTTTTTCCAGAGTACCTACGAAGCGGGGGCCACGCTGGCCCACTGGGATAGGGAAGCGCTGGAAAGGAGTGCCGGGTGAGAACGATCGGTCACGAGGAGGGGACCGCAGATGTTGGACCGCCAGGACGACTTCCGCCTGGTGATGGCACTGAGTGAGTGGGCCCGACCTGCCCAAGCATATCCCGGGTTCCCTCCATTTCGCCACCTCCCGTGAGGCGCTGCAGTCGCTCAACAAAGAGGACGAGATTGTCGTATACTGTTCTGATGAGAACTGCATCGCCAATACAGCCTTCGGCCAACTCCTGGAGCGCCACGGCTCTATGCATGTCCTGCATTTTGCGGGCGGTCTCGCGGAGTGGGAGCTGGCGGGCTATCCTTTAGAGGGCGAGTGGATCAGAAGGAAACATGCATGAGTACCCATTTTCATGTGTCTGGAACAGGGGTGACTGGCCCACTCGCTGGTCACAGGAGCCACTATAAGTGGTGGGTGCTGGTGACGGCCATCTTTGGTGCGTTCGTCAGTATCCTGGATGCCACCGTCGTCAATACCGCTCTGCCACATATTCAGCTTGCCTTTGGCACGGATTTACACACAGCCTCCTATGTGGTCACAGGGGTGCTGCCATTGGACATGGTGGAGAATTTGATCAGCCTCTGCAAACCCATTTCGGGATCGTTTTTTCATCATGGTAGAGCCCAGACAGGCCACCTTCTCCTGGAAGAAAGCTCCATCCGACGACTTCTGCTCGCACTTTCACCAATCTCTCACGACATGCTCCTGCAACCGCATCTGGCTTGAGGGGCTCTCAAGCGGAAACCGGCGGCAATGGGCGAGAGAGCACCTCGCGCGCCGTCCATCGCCGATGTGTTCTCCCGGCTGCCATGGCAGGGGTACGCTGCCGGTACCGTTGCGCCAGACGTTTGCCCCCTCGTGCTTGTGGCTGCACGAGCGCCACTCGCAGCGCTGCATGGGGACGCACAAAGTGATAGTAGGCGCGCCACCACTCGAGATGGGCGAGCAGGGGTGGGGACTGCTGGGCTGTGGCCCACGTGCGACGTGCCAGCGCCGCTATTCCATGTCGGATGGTCAGATTGACCCGCTCAATATAGGCGGTGTTCAACCGTCCAGAGAGGCCCATCCCCTGTAAGGCGACTGTGAGATCTGCTTCAGTCCCCAGGCGCATCACGTGCGTGACTTTTACGAGCTTGCGACATCGGTAGCTTTTCTTCACCTGGCCGTAGATCAGGCTCGCCGCCACCTGCCACTGGCGAGCTTTCCGCCCTCGGCGACCCACCTCAAGCCACTGTCCAAAATGGGCCGTCAAAGCATAAAAGTATACATTGAGGCCATCACTGGTGAAGAGCGGGATGCAGCCAGGAGCCAAGAGCTCTCGCAGGGAGTGGATAACCGTATGTGCCATGTGCTGCGTGCGGAGACCGAGATGGAGCACGGGCAGAATCTTGGTGCAGGGATCGATGGCGAGCCAGAGCCACAGCACCTGCTTGGCGTTGCGCAGTCTGGTGCGTAGTTCGTCCAACTGCAGGTGCGGAAGGTGGAGGTTGCAGAAAGAGTGCTTGTGCAACGTCTGCGCATGCTCGCCAGCACGAGTCAGCCAGCTGGTGATGGTCGCCTGTCGGTAGCCGAAGACCCGCTCGGCAGCGGATGGGTCCAGTCCTTCGGCCAGCGCCGTCAGCACCATCGCGACGTGATGGGAAGGGGTTTTCAAACGGTACAAAGGGGTGTGGCGTCGAGCACTGAACGTGGTGCGGCAGGCCTGACAACGAAACGTCTGTATGCGCTCAGCACGCCCTTGCTTGCCATCCCCAACCAGCGCGTGGGTCTGAGCATCGATGATGCCGAAGTAGGGGCACTTCGGGTTGGGACAGGCAAAGCCCTCGGTGTTCACGCGCTTGGGGGCCCCTCGGCGGCTTTTGACCTCGCGCCAGGGGCGTACAGGAGCAGGGGCAGGTCCCACAACAGACGAGTTGGTGCAGCCGAGACGACAGGCGGGGCAATCGTCTGGGCAGCGGGGTTTAAGCAGACGGTGGAGCGTCGTGCGCTTGGCCCCTCCTCGTGAGGAGGAAGGCCGAAGATGGACCCAGTCAAGACGCCAAAGCGGCGTCAGAGAGAGGAGGAAGCAGACCACGAGCAGGAACACGAACACTTGAAGGGCCATACGAATCCTCGCTGCTTGAAATGGGAGCATGGTGAGCTCCTTGAGAAGCAAGAATAAGGAGAGTCTCCAGTGCTGTCAAGCGAGTGGGAGAGAAGTCTGAATTATCCACCGCCGTGAATCGCTGGACCACATTCCTCAAAAACAGTTTACTTCTCTCTCTCTCTCTCTCTCTCTCTCTCTCTCTCTCTGATGAGATTTACGTAAGTTCAGTCAGCCATGCATGCCCAGGATGGACGAGAGCAAGGGACTGAGCCAACCATTGGCGACTCTTCCCATCAAGAGCTGGGAGTGTCCTGGCGAAATCCGCCTCGTCTTTGGGGCGCAGACCCTTGGCTTTGTAGAGCAACTGAATTTCTGGAGCAAGATAGGGAATGCCATCCTTGGTTACCCGTCCCAGAGTAGAGAGAGAACCACGGATCTGTGCAGTGCGACGAAAGATCCATTGGTCACGGGAGATGTCCATGACCATTAATTGGATAGCCCAGGGATTACTCTTGTTGGGACGGCACCAAATATCGTGGACTGAAGCCGAGAGAAGCGCGTCCTGTGGCCATTCTTGGAATGGCCACGAACCGGGTAACAGCTCCGGATGCGCTTCTTGAACATCCCATCCTTGAAGCCGCGCACGGATCTCGTGCTGATCTCGGCGCAGAAAGAGGACATCAACATCCTCATGCTCTCGTGTTTGAACTCCGAGGAAGAGATCGAGTGCCCATCCGCCAGCGATCCACCAGGGAACCGTGAGCGTGGAAAAGAACCTGGCAACTTCCTCTGGTTGCCATGGTTGCCATGCCCCAAAATCGTTCGTCTCGTTTGTCATACCATGCCTTCCAAACAGTGTTGACGTCTTTCTTTCTCATACAGAGAGAGGAGCATCATTTCACATTTCTTGTCCAATGAGCGCTCCATTTTTCTTCCGAATTCACCTTTCATTTGCCCCCAGTCAGAGAGCGTGGAGAACTCGCTGGCGGAGCAGCGGAAATCCGGCTCGGCCATATCCCATCCGTTTGATTAACTTGAGCTTATTCACTTTGCCGATCCCCCAGGCCATTGTTCTGTGAAAGAGTCAGACCCGCGACAACGGCTGCTTTGTCCCGCTCGACCCGCCTTCACAAAGCTTTGTAATTCGCGGATCTGGCTGGCAGTGCATTTCGCCAGCCACGTATCCAGTTTCTCTCCCTCCCGGTGATGAAGCAGGTGCCGAAATTCTTGGACTAACTGATAGGTCGTTCTTGCCGTCTCGCTTGCCTGACAAATGGCCGTGAGGGTTTCTTGCTCCTTCTCATCAAGGGAGTCAGGGTCGCGAGCAAACAACCAGACTGCCTCATGTGCAGAAAAGTCTTGTAAGGGAGCATGAGGGACTTCGGGCTTCCAGATGACTCGCCGCTTCTTTCGCAGAGACCGGAGATACCGATAGATGGTTTGAGCCGAGCCTTGATATCCCTGTGCTTGGATCTCCTGGCACAGCTGCAAGCCATTCGTGCATCCCTGCTCCCAGCGCGAGAGCACATATGCAGCATACGGGTCGAAGACGCTCCATCGCTTTCGCCGCCGCTTTGCTTCAGGGAAGTCTCCCGCTTTGATCCACCGTTCGATGGTTCGTCTACTCAACCCTACACGGCCAGTAATCTCGGTGAAACCGAGACCTTGGGCGTTTAGGGCAATCACTTCAGCGTACTCGAAGAGAAGTGGCTTGGGTGCTTCCTCATGAGGCTCCTCCCGTATCGCCGACTGAGCATTTTTTCGGATCTCAGCGCGGCAACGAGCCAGGATTAACTCGACCGCCTCGACCAAATTTTTGTAGAGGTGAAATCTGTCGGCAACCTGTATCGCTTGTGGAGCACCTTGGCGTGCTAAAGCCTCGTAATCACCTCCTCGATCACGACTGACGAGTTCAATTTCTGGATGGGCACCCATCCAGGCTTTGGCGGTTTCTGCCTTGCGATCAGGCAAGAGATCAATCACTTGGTGGCTTTGCATGTCGACCAGAATGCTCCCGAACTTCCTCCCACGACGGAAGGCGAAGTCATCTATTCCAAGCTCTACTACTTGCTCTACTGGTTCTGTTGGAAGCGCCATCATACGGCGCAGAATGGCGATAGGGCAGGTCTGTATTCCTAATCGACCTGTCAGGCGTGCTCCAAGCATTCCCCCGGTGGCAAACCCGATGCTCTGAACACTCTGATACAGACGTGTCGTTACTCGTGCCCTGGGTTCAACAAAAGGAGCCATCCGCTCTGCGAAGATTTTCCGTACACATGTGCTTACCTCACAAAAGAATTTGCGCACGCGCACCAGCAGACGCACGTGATGCCCTGCGCAGGGCAGATCGGCAATTGTGCGCGTGTAATGACTATGCACACGTGTTGCCGGAGAGGAGCAGAGTGGGCAGCAAGCAGATTGCTGCGTCGAGACGGCACAAATGGTGAGTTCATCATCAGTCATCTCGATGCTTGTCACCTCTAATCCCTTTGGCAAAGAAAACAACGTCTCCGCTTTCATCTTGTTCAGATCATCCTTCCACAAGAGTATTTTCTCTCTGTAGAACGATGTATCACTCCTATGATAGCAATCAAGCGAGCTTCACTTAAAGTGTGCAAGAACCCGCCGAGTCCTGCTGCATCCCTCTTCCAGAGAGGCACACTACCTTGAAACAAAGCACGCCGCTTAAAAGCCCATACAATGTGTGAAAACAGGGAGGATATGTTGCTAAAGCATATCACCATTGACACCAAACCAGATGGGACGCCAATCACGATTCCTACAAGGATCAATGGAATCCAGGCCACATCTGATATACTTGGATAGAGAATTGCCAATTAAGTTTCTCGTCTTCAAGACTTGACCATTGGAGCGCTCCCCATGCTACCGGTTCGGCCCATGAAGAGCCCAGAACTCATCGACACCGTCGTCCGAGCCTACGAGTTGACCCGAAACTTCGATCCCATCGACCTCGGTGGCTCATCGAACCTGAACTTGCTGTTCAAGAGGGAAGATCTGGGGTACGTGGCTCGTATCTATCGAGCCTGGGTGACGCAAGAGCGCCTGGAAGGGATCCAGTCCGTCCGGGCCACTCTTCGTGCCGCAGGGCTCCCTTTCCCCCAGACCAGGCCTGCGGCTGATGGGCGCATG
>WNGR01011382.1_pt1 | contig 12920 bp, 8 predicted proteins | sample 5407581 | NCBI WGS metagenome assembly WNGR01 (sample SAMN13153383, study PRJNA577476) | soil metagenome | isolation source: 80 cm soil or saprolite under Garry oak tree replicate 2 | place: USA:California | collected 2016-06-15 | reverse complement strand
ACACGTTCCCCGCGTCGTCCTGGGCGAAGAAGGCAAGTTCCTGCTCCTGGAGCTTGCCGCCCAGGAAGTCACGGTCCCAGGCGATCACCGTGGTCACCCCGTGGATCTTCTTGGTGAGGCTGCTGACCGTGAACACCACGGTGTGCGGCCTGGTGTGGCCGCCCTCGGACAGCGTCCCGGCGTAGCTGAACTCGGTGCCAGGCACCAGCGGGAACATCGGGTTGTCCACCGTGGCAGGCGCGGAGAACCGGTTCCGCCCGGCCGCGGCCTGGGTGGCCTGCGCCGCCGCGGCGGCCGCGCTCGGCCGCGGCGTCGCGGCCTGCTGGCCGGTGGTGGCCGAGCCGCATGCCGCCAGGGTCAGCGCGCCGAGGGCGCCGGCCACGGCGAGCGCCCGGGCGCGCGCAGGGGAGGACATCAGGGGCCCCCTTCGGGTTGAAGCAGGTCCGGGCGGTGTGCCCGGTCGGCGTGCTCGAGACCGGCCCGTTCCCGGCGGCTCCGGCCGAACCGCAGGTACAAGGAGGGGAGCACGAGCAGGTTGAGCAGCGTGGAGGTGGCCAGGCCGCCGAGCACGACCACCGCCAGCGGGTGCTCGATCTCGTGTCCAGGCCGCTCGCCCAGCACCACCAGCGGCACCAGCGCGAGGCCGGTGGCCAGCGACGTCATCAGAATCGGTGACAGCCGCTCGCGGGCACCGCGGATCACCAGCGCCGTGCCGAACTCCATGCCCTCGTCCTGTTCGAGGTGCTGCCAGTGGTTGATCAGCAGGATGGCGTTCCGCGCCGCGATGCCGAACACGGTGAAGAAGCCCACCAGCGAGCCGAGGGAGATGATCCCGCCCCCGGCCCAGGCGGCGAGGATCCCGCCGACCAGCGCCATCGGCAGCGTCACGAAGGCCAGCACGGCCAGCCGCCACCTGCGGAAGGACGCCTGCAACAGCAGCAGGATCACTATCCCAGCGATGAGCGAGGACTGCAGCAGCCGCGACTGCGCGGCCTGCCGTTCCTGGTACTCGCCGAGCATCTCGACGTGGTAGCCGCGGTTCAGGTGGACGGCGGCCAGCTTGCGGTTGATGTCACTGACCACCGCGCCCAGGTCGCGCCCGGACACCGCGGCGCCCACGTCCAGGTACCGGGAGTCGCCCTGCCGGTCGACGGCGTTGGGGTTGGGCTGCAGCGACACGGTCGCGACCGAGCCGAGCCGGACCCGCCCGCCGGAGGGGGTGTCTATGGGCAGGTTCGCCACGTCGGTGAAGCTGTGCCGGACCGACCCCGGGCTCCACACCACGACGTCATAGGCCTTGCCGGCGCGGAAGATGTCACCGACCTCCTCGCCGGCCACCAGGGCGGCGGCGTCGCGGCGGACGTCACCGGGCTTGAGCCCGTACCGTTCCGCCTTGGCGAGGTTGACCGTCACGTTCACCTGCGGCACGTCGCTGGAGATGTCCCGGTGCGCGTCCACCACGCCGGGCACGGACTGCACCAGCGCGAGTATCCGGTCGGACGTCTTGCGCAGGGTCGCCAGATCCTCGCCGTAGGTGCGCACGATGATCGGCTCCTTGGCGCCGGTGAGCACCTCCTGGATCCGTTCGTCGAGGTAGGTCTGGACCTCGCGGAACAAGCCGGGGTAGGAGTTGGTGACCCGCTGGATGCGATCCAGGGTGGCGGTGTAGTCGGCGCCGGGGGCGAGGCTGATCCAGATCTCGCCGAGGTTCACCCCGGCTACCTCCTCGCCCAGCAGGGCCTGGCCGATGTGCGCGCCCGCGCTCCGGACCCCGGGGACGGCCAGCAGTTCCTTGCTGATCGCCGTGGTGGACCGCTCCATCTCGGCCGTCGAAGTCCCCGGCGGGGCCACCCAGTGGATGAGGAAGTCGCGTTCCTTGAAACCGGGGAACAGGGACTGGCCGAGTTGCGGGTACACGCCGATGCCGACGAGCGTCACCAGCGCGAACGTGAGGTAGGCGGCCACCGGGCGCACGACGATGCGCCGCAGCCCGGCGGTGTAGACCTTCTGCAGCCAGGTGACCAGCGGGGGCTTGCGCCGCTCGATGTGGGCGTTGCGGAGCAGCAGCAGGGACAGTGCCGGCGTGACGGTGAGCGCCACGGCCATCGACGCGACGATGGCCAGCGTGTAGGAGACGGCCAGCGGCTGGAAGAACGCCCCGGTGAGCCCGGTCAGCAGGAACACCGGGATCGACGCCGCCACCACGATGAACGTGGCGTACCCGATGGGGCCGCGCACCTCCAGGCAGGCGCGGAGGATCACCACCGCCGTCGGTGTCTTGCCCCCGCTGAGCCGTTCCTCGCGCAGCCGTCTGGTGATGTTCTCCACGCCGATGATCGCGTCGTCCACTACCACGCCGAGCGCGATGACGAGCCCGGCCAGGGTCATCGTGTTGATGGTCGCGCCGCGCCAGTAGAGCACGAGCATCGTCGCGATCAGGGACAGCGGGATGGTCAGCAGGCTGATCAGGGCGCCCCGCCACTCGAACAGGAACAGCGCGAGGATCACCACGACCAGCAGGAAGCCCAGCACCAGGGCCTGGGTCAGGTTGGAGATGGCCAGCTTGACGAAGTCGGCCTGCTGGAAGACGTGGGTGTCGAACTTGATCCCGGACATGCCGGGCTGCAGTTCCTTGAGCGCCTGCTCGACTCCCGCCGTCATCTGCAGGCTGTTGGCCCAGGGGAGCTTCTCCACCACCAGCAGCAGGCCTGGCTTGCCGTCGATGACCGCGTCGCCGATCAGCGGCTGGTGCTGGACCGCGACGGTCGCGACGTCACCGAGCCGGACAGTGCCGGCCTTGGTCTCGGCGACGGGAGCCTGCGCCAGGTCACCGGCGGTCACCACGGGCAGGACGTTACGGACGCCGATCCGCTGGTTCGGCGTCTCCACCGCCCCGCCGGTGCCGATCACCGCGCCGGTGGAGAACCGCAGCAGCCCCGAGTCCACCGCGTCCGAGGTCGTCTGCATCACCTGGTCCAGCGACACCCCCGCCGTCCGCATCTTCGACGGCACCGCCTGCACGGCCATGAGGTGCAGGCGCTCGTTCCAGATCGCGACGTTAGCCACCCCGGGAACCCGCAGCAGCCGGGCGCGGATCGTCCAGTACGCGGTCATGGACATGTCGATGAGCGAGCGGGTGCTGGATGTCATGCCGATCTGCATGGCCCGCCCGGTCGCGGACACCGGCGCCAGCATGACCGGCGGCGCCGCCCAGGTGGGCAGGCTGGGCGCCACCGTCGCCAGCCGTTCCTGGACAAGCTGCCGGGCGCGCAGCATGTCGGTGCCCGGCTTGAACAGCACCTCGATCGAGGAAAGCTGGGGCACCGACTTGGACCGCATGTCGTCCAGGCCCTGAATGCCGTTCAGCGACGCCTCGATCGGCACGGTGACCAGTTGCTCGACGTCGGAGGTGGACAGCCCGACGCAGGCCGTCTGGATCAGCACCCGCGGGGGCGAACTCCGGGAACACGTCCACGTGCATGTTCGGCAGGACCGCGATGCCCAGCGCGATCATGCCGACCGCGGCGGCGACGACCAGGTGGCGGAAGCTCAGGCTGGAGCCGACGATCCAGCGCATCAGGGTCCGCGGCTCGGCGGCCGTGGCCGGCCCGCCAGCGGTGGCCGGCCGGCCGGCCTGCGGGCCGTTGCTACCGGGGCCGCCGGGGCCGCCGGCGCTCATTCCTCACCGCTGATGTTGTACTCGGTGCCGAGCAGTTCTGGCGCGCCCACCGTCACCACCGCGGCACCGGCCGCCGGGCCCGCGGTGAGCACCGCCGTGTCGCCCTGGATGGCCCCGACGGTGATCCGCTGCCGGATGAAGGCCCGCGGTCCGGTGTTCACGAACGCCCAGGTGGACCCGTCGTTGTCGTAGACCACCGCCGAGTAGGGGATGAGCTTGTAGGTCCCGCGCTTGCCATCGAGCGCCGCCCGCGCCGTCCGCACCGCCACCGTCGTGATGCCCAGCCGGTGGATGGCCTGCTGGGTCAGCCGGAGCTGCTTGACGGCGGAGCCGGGGACGGACTTGACGACGGCCGGCGGCGGGTCCTGGCCGGCGCTCGCCACGCCGCAGCCGGTCAGGAACAGGGCTGCCGCGGCGGCCGAGGCGAGGGCGGCGGGGCTCTTGGTGACCATGGACGGGTTCCCTTCGGGTTCTTCGCGGTGCCGTCGGCCGGGCTGCGCCGTCAGCCGGGAGCGGTCCCGGCGGCCGGCCGGGGCTGCGGTGCCGTGGGCCGGGATTCCGGCTGCTGCCCGGGCCCTGGCCGCTCCGGCGCTGCCCGGCCGGCCGCGGCGAGCAGCAGCGCGGGGAGCACGAACAGCTGGACCAGGAGCAGGCTCACCAGCCCGCCGAGCAGCGTGACCGCCATCGGGTGCAGGAACTCCAGGCCCGCCTGGCTGCCCAGGATGGCCAGCGGGGCCAGCACGGCCGCGGTGATCAGCACCGACTGGAGGACCGGCACCGTGCGTTCCCTGGCCACTGCCAGCACCGCCGCGGTGCCGGTCACGCCCGCCCGCTCGCGGGCCCGGATCCGGTAGCCGAGCAGGATGCTGCCGCGGATCGCGAGCGCCAGCACGGCGATGAGGCCGGCCAGGGACCCGATGCTCCACAGCCCCCCGGCCAGCGGCGCGGCGAGCACCCCGCCCGCCACCGACAGGGGCAGCGAGAGCATCAGCAGCCCGGCCCGCCGCCAGCTCGCCACCGCCGCCTGGAGCAGCAGGAAGATGCCGATGAGGGCGGCGGCCGTGTAGCCCATGGCGCGCAGCAGGCCGGCCTGCTCGGTGGCCGCGTTGCCAAACACCTCGGCGTGGTACTCATACGGCATCGGCACCGCCGCCAGGCGCTGCTTCACCGCGTCGGCGGCTGCCGCCGGGTCCCCGGTGACCTTCGCGGCCACCTCGACGTCGCGGAGCACGTCGTCGTGGGTGATGGCGGCCGGCTCGGAGCGGATGCCGACCGTGGCCACCGTCTTCAGCGGCACCATCTGGCCCGACGGCGTGCCGATCAGCAGGTTCCCCAGCTCGGTCAGGTCGCTGCGGGTGGCCGGGCTGCCCCAGACCACCACGTCGAAGATCTTCGACTGCTCGTACAGGTTGCCGACGATCAGGCCGGAGGTCAGCGTGGTGGCCTCGCGGCGGACGTCACCGGGCCGGAGCCCGTACTTCTGCGCGGCGGCCAGCTTCACCCGGACGTTCACGGTGGGCTGGCGCGGGGCCAGCCGGACCACCGGGCCGGCCAGCCCGGGCACCCCGGCCAGCATGGCCCGCACCTGCCCGGCCTTGCGCTGCAGCACGTTCAGGTCGGGCCCGTAGACTCGGACGACGAGGTCATCCGCCTGGCCGGACGCCACCTGGGCGATCCGGGCGGCCGGGTAGTCGACCAGGTGGGTCTGGACACCGGGGTAGCCGTGCATGGCCGCCTCGATCGCGGACTTGCTCTGGTCGTAGCCGGCGGTGCCGTCCAGGGTGACCCAGATCTCGGCGGAGTTGACGTTCACCAGGTGGTCGGAGCTGATGGCCCGGCCGACATGCGCGCCCACGCTGGCGACGCCGGGCAGCGCCCGCAGTTCGCGGCTCGCGGCGGCGGTGATCCGGTCCATCTCCGGCAGCGAGGTGCCCGGCACGGTGCGCAACTGCAGCAGCAGGCTGCGGTCCTGCAGGGCAGGCAACAGCGACCGGCCGCCGATCTGGGGCACGCAGGCCAGGGCGGCGATGGCGAGCACCCCGGCAAGTGCCCAGGCGCGGCGGGGCCGCCCGATCGGGCCGGCCAGCCTGCGGTCGAAGAAGCGTTTCACCTGCCTGCCGAACGGCCCCTCCCGGCTGGCCGCGTCCCCGCGCAGCAGCAGCATGGTGAGGGCGGGCGTCAGCGTGAATGCCACCAGCATCGACGCCAGCAGCGCCAGCGCATAGGTGAGCACGAGCGGGCGGCTGAACGCGGTGGCGAGCGGGCCCAGGAACAGGAACGGCGCCAGCGCCAGCAGGATCGCGACGGTGGCGTACCCCAGCGGCCGCCGCGCCGCCGCGAACGCCTCCACCAGCGCGCCCTGGGCCCGGTCCGTCCCGTCGCTCCCGGCCGCTGTGGCCCCGGCCGCGCCGCCGCCGCCGAGCTGGCTGCCGGGCGCTAGCTCGCCGCTCACGGGCGCCGCCCGGCCGCGCCCGGCCAGCCGCTGGCGGACCGTGTCGAGGCCGGTGATCACGTCGTCGATCACCAGGGCCACCGCGCAGGCGAGCCCGAGCAGCGTGATGGCGGTGAAGGTGGCCCCGGTGACGAGCAGGACCGTGATCGCCACCATGAGCGACACCGGCACCACGATGAGGGCGACAACGGCCGCCCGCCACGACGCCAGCAGCAGGAACATCAGCACGAGCGCGGCGCCGAGCGCGATCAGCGCGGCGGTGCCGGCGTTGCCCAGGGCCGTCTCGATGTAGCCGGCCGGGCGGTACACGCCGGAGTCGACCGTGATGCCCTTGAGGCCGGGTGCCATGTCGTGCAGCGCGGCTTCGATGTTCCTGGTCACCTCGAGGGTGTTCGCGCCGGGGAACTTGTCGATGGCCAGCAGCAGGCCGCCGGCATGTGGCGCGATGGCGTCCCCGATCAGCGGCTGGTGGTTCTCGACCACGGTGGTGATGTCGCCGAGCCGCAGCACGTGCCGCCGCGCGCCTTCGACCGGTACCTCGGCGAGCTGCGCCGGGTCCGAGATCGGGGAGATGTGCTGGATCGCCAGGCGCTGGTTGGGCGACTCGACGAAGCCGCCGGTCCCCGGCGTCGACGCCTCGACGAACGTCAGCGGGGACACCCACAGCGCGTTGCCCGCGGTCTTGATGACCTGGGTGAGCGTGACGTGCCGGGCCTGGAGCCGGTGCGGATCCACCTGGACCTGGAGCTGGCGGTCGCGCTGGCCGTAGATGGACACGTTCGCCACGCCGGGCACGCCTATGAGCCGGGGCCGGATCTTCCACCGCGCCAGGACCGACATCTCCACCGGGAGACGGTCTTGGAGGACAGCCCGATCATGGCCACCCGGCTGGCCGACGCCAGCGGCTGGATCATGATCGGCGGGCTGCCGACGTTGGGCAGGGCGTGTGCCTGGGTCATCCGCTCCTGCACCATCTGCCGCGCGGCGTACAGGTTGGTGCCCGGCTGAAAGGTCAGGTCGATCGCGGACAGCCCGGGCATCGAGGAGGAGTGGATGCGGTCCAGCCAGGGCACGCCGTTGAGCAGGTCCTGTTCGAGAGGGACGGTGATGAGTTGCTCGACCTCGGCCGCGGACAGGCCGAGCGCCTCGGTCTGTATCTGCACCGCCGGGGGCGTGAACTCGGGATAGACGTCGACGGGCGCGGACCTCAGCTGGGCGATGCCGAACACCACGACGCCTATGGCCAGCGCCACGGCCAGGCGCCAGAACCGCAGGCCAGAGCCAAGAACCCAGCGCATATCGGCACTACCTCCCCGTCCGCGGTGATGCCCTTGGCACGCTAGGTTCGCCGGGCCCCCGGGGCATCGGCGCGCGGGTGGAGAGCGGGCGGATTCGGGTCTCCTCCTGCGGGTGGAGAACCGGCCGGCCGTTTTGACCCCGCGTTTACCTTTTTCTGTGAACCTTTACCGGCTGGGCCGCGTGCCATACATGTACGCGGAAAGACCCATGCCCGGGAACCGCCAGGCCGCACGCGGCCACGGGGGATGCCGGGCGGGGACGGGTGAGCGGGGCCTTTGGTTTCGATAGCGACAACAGGGGGTCGCGGTGACCAGCACGGGCAAGGCCGCGAAAGCGGATGTGGCGTACATCGACGCAGGAAAGACGCTGCGCCAGGCGGGGCACCTGATGCGCGAGCTCGGGGTGGGCGCGCTGCGGGTCCGCGGCGAGAATGGCGAGGTCAGGGGGACGATCAGCCACGACATGGTGGTCAGGCGCATCGCGGCGGGCGGGGATCCGAAGACGGTCACCGTGGGGGAGATCGCCCGCGCCGTGCCTGCCCGCCGCCGGGTAGCGGCCCGCCCACCCGGGCGCGGGGCCGGGAGCGACGATCATGGCCCGGACCCCGGTGACTACCGGGCGGGCTGGGCGGAGGCCGAGCCGGAGGGCGCCTGGCCCTGGCCGGCGCTGACCGCATCGGACGGCGCCGGCCGCGACGAGATCACCACGCGGCGCCCGGGCCTGGTCGCCTGACGGCCATTACCGGATATCGTGCGGGATCCGGGGCCCGGCGGCCCCGGGCACGCTGATGGCAATGCGGCCGGCACACACCACGCGAGGCCCGCCGGCCCGCTCCGTGAGCGGGCCCTCCGGGCGGAATCTGCTGATGTCAACCCCGTTGGGAATGACCTGGATCCGGGCGGCCCGGGCGCCGAGCACGGCCGTAGCCGCAGCACCGCCAGGATGTCGCCGGGATGCGGCGAGCGCCGCATGTCGAGCCGCTCCCATGCGCAACCGGCCTGCTGAACCCAGGCCGGCAGGTCGCCGCCGGCCGGGCATGCCACCGTGACCTCGTATCCCCTGGCGACGGCTGCCCGGGCCAGGTGACGCACGCAGACGGCGCCCTCGGCCGTGGCCTGCGAGACGATCAGGACGCGGCCGGGTTCTGGCGCTGGACGGACCCGAGCGACCGGTTTCATTCGCTTGAGCAGCCCCTGACTGACAGCTCACCGTGCTGCATCGGACGGTACCCTCCTCCGCAGGCTGCTGCGCTGCCGGCCACACGCGCGCTGCCCTCGATATGTGTACTACGCGACCGCCGAATCCCGCTAGATCATGCTATAGGGGAACGCCCGGCTCGCTCACCGGCTGGCGTGATCGCTCAGGACGAACACGCAGGGGAAATATCTGCGGGCTCTTCTTTCTTGAGTGTGGTTGACTCAACATTTGGAGGGCACATGAGCGAGACGCTCACCCTGCCGGTGCTGCCACTGGACGACGAGGTGGTGCTGCCGGGCATGGTGGTGCCGATCGAGCTGACGGACCCCGAGATCCGCGGCGCCATCGACGCTGCCCGTAACAAGGGCCTGGGCCGGGGGCCTGGCATTCGTTCCGAGGACAAGCCACAGGTGCTGCTGGTGCCGCTGCCCGGCGGTGAGCCGGGCGCGGTGGTCCGCGGCGTGTCCCGGATCCGGATCGGCTCGGGCACCACCGGGCCGGGCGCGGCGCTGTGGGTCGAGGGCACCGTGATCGAGGAGACCGGCCAGGGCGGCCGTGCCGCGGAACTGGCCAAGGAGTACAAGGCCCTGGTCGTCGGCGTGCTCGGCACGCGCGGCGCCTGGCAGGTCATCGACATGTTCCAGCAGCTCGACGACCCGTCGGCGATCGCCGACCGGGCCGGATACGCGTCCTACCTGACCGTGGAGCAGAAGCTCACCCTGCTGGAGACCGCGGACCTGGTGAAGCGGCTCGAGCTGGCCATCGGCTGGACCCGGGAGCACCTCGCCGAGCTGGACGTGGCCGAGACCATCCGCAAGGACGTCACCGAGGGCATGGAGAAGCAGCAGAAGGAGTTCCTGCTCCGCCAGCAGCTCGCCGCGGTGCGCAAGGAACTGGCCGAGCTGACCGGTGACGGCGACGGCGAGGAGGACGACTACCGGGCCCGGGTCGAGGCCGCCGACCTGCCGGAGAACGTGCGCGAGGCGGCGCTGAAGGAGGTCGGCCGGCTGGAGCGGACCCCCGACGCCTCGCCGGAGACCGGGTGGATCCGCACCTGGCTGGACACCATCCTGGAAATGCCGTGGAACGAGCGGACCGAGGACGCTTACGACATCGCCGGGGCGCGCCAGATCCTCGACGAGGACCACACCGGGCTCGACGACGTCAAGGAGCGGATCGTCGAGTACCTGGCGGTGCGCAGGCGCCGCGCGGACCGTGGCCTCGGCGTGATCGGCGGCCGCCGCAGCGGTGCCGTGCTCGCCCTGGTCGGGCCGCCCGGCGTGGGCAAGACCTCGCTCGGTGAGTCGGTGGCGCGCGCGATGGGCCGCAAGTTCGTCCGGGTCGCGCTCGGCGGGATCCGGGATGAGGCGGAGATCCGCGGGCACCGCCGCACCTATGTCGGCGCGCTGCCCGGTCGGATCGTCCGGGCCATCCGCGAGGCCGGCACGATGAACCCGGTCGTGCTGCTCGACGAGGTGGACAAGATCGGCGCCGACTACCGCGGTGACCCGGCCGCGGCGCTGCTCGAGGTCCTCGACCCGGCGCAGAACCACACCTTCAGGGACCACTACCTGGAGGTGGACCTCGACCTGTCCGACGTGGTGTTCCTGGCCACCGCGAACGTGCTGGAAGGCATCCCCGGCGCGCTGCTCGACCGGATGGAACTGGTCCAGCTCGACGGGTACACCGAGGACGAGAAGGTGCTCATCGCGCGGGACCACCTGCTGCCCAGGCAGTTGTCCAAGGCCGGGCTGGAACCGGCCGAGGTGACCGTGGCCGAGGACGCGCTGCGGCTGATCGCGTCGGAGTACACCCGGGAGGCCGGCGTCCGATCGCTGGAGCGCTCGATCGCACGGGTGCTGCGCAAAGTTGCCGCCAAGGCCGCGATCGAACCGGCGGCGCTGCCGGTCCAGGTCACCGCGGCCAGCCTGCGCGACTACCTGGGGCGGCCGCGGTTCACCCCGGAGACCAGCCTGGCGTCGGGTGACCGGCGGACCGCCGTGCCCGGCGTGGCGACCGGGCTCGCGGTGACCGGCGCCGGCGGCGACGTGCTGTACATCGAGGCCTCGCTGGCCGACCCGGAGACCGGGTCGACCGGGGTCACGCTCACCGGCCAGCTCGGCGACGTGATGAAGGAGTCGGCCCAGATCGCGCTGTCCTACCTGCGGTCCCACGGCGCCGAGCTGGAGCTGCCGGTCTCCGACCTCAAGGAGCGCGGCGTGCACGTCCACGTGCCGGCTGGCGCGGTCCCCAAGGACGGCCCCAGCGCTGGCATTACGATGACGACGGCGCTGGCCTCGCTCCTGTCCGGACGGCCCGTCCGCCCGGATGTGGCGATGACCGGCGAGGTGTCGCTCACCGGCCGGGTGCTGCCGATCGGCGGGGTGAAGCAGAAGTTGCTGGCCGCGCACCGGGCCGGTGTGACCACCGTGCTGATCCCGCAGCGCAACGAGCCGGACCTGGACGACGTGCCCGCCGAGGTGCTCGGCGCGCTGGACGTCCACCCGGTGACCGACGTCCGGGATGTGCTGGCGCTGGCCCTGGAGCCGGCCGGATCCGCGGAAGCGGCACCGCTGGCTGCGTGACACCCTGACGCCCGGGACCGGCTCGGCTTGAGCCGGCCCGGGCGTCAGCGCGCCGCCGCCAAGCCCCGGACGATCGCCCGGGCCACCGGCGACGGGTCGGAATCGTCAAGAGAGAAGCCATCCGGCACCGCGACAGCGGGCTGAGCGATCATCCGCGCCGTGGTGCCCTGGTGCGGCCAGGTCGCGGTGTGCACGATGAACGGATGGCACAGATAGACGTCGCCGGCCCGGCCGGTGGCCTCTGCGGCGCGCCGACACAGCACCGACGGCCGCAGCCCGTCCGGCACATCGCCGCCCGGCATGCCCGCCTCTCCAGCCGGGGCGAGGATGGGCGGCACGAACAGGTGCGACCCGACGATCAGCCGGGTGGGCGCGTCGTCCGGGCCGACATCGGAGAACAGGAACAGCGCGAGCAGGCCGCGGTCGCGGGACCGCACGTTCGCCCACCACTCATCGCCGCCCCAGTAACTGCCCTCGATGTGGTAGCCGATGTCTTCGGGGTGCTCCTCGGAGGGGAAGCGCACCGGCACGGTGCCGCCCACCCCAGCCCGCGGCACCCACCGGCCCGCACCGATGAGCTCGTCGTAGGCGGCATGCAGCCGGGGCGAGGTGCCCGCCGCAGCGAACGGGCTCGCCATCGGGGCAGTCGATCCGGACCAGCGGCGGTGCCCAGGTGGCGCGGTCGTCCGGGGAGATGCCGCGCTCGGCCAGCACGTCCCAGATCAGCTTCTGGCACGCCCTGGCGGTGTCCTCGCCGAACGCGCCGCGCACCACGACATAGCCATCACGCATGAACGCGTCCGTGTCCACCCGGCCGATTATGCGTGCCCGGGAGTCCCCGGCCCCACTGGTTTTCCGGCAAGATCATAGGGACGCGCAGAGATGCTGGCTGGGACGGATCGCATGCAGCGCGGGAGGGAGGGCGCAATGCCCGGGCAGATTCCGACCGGTGACATCCATCACCTGCGGCTCACGGTGACCGACCTGGAGCGGAGCCGCCAGTTCTACACCAGCCTGCTGGGCTTCGACGTCGCCGTGGAGTCGCCGCCACCGGACGACCCGTCGGCGGCCGAGGTGTTCAAGATCCTCTTCGGTGGCATCGTCATGATCCGCGGGAACCTGCTCATGGGCCTGCGGCCGATGGCGCCGTCCGGGGACCATTTCGACCCCGACCGGGTGGGCCTGGACCATCTCAGCTTCGGCGTGGCCGGCCGCGCGGACCTGGAACAGGCGATACGGCTTTTCGACGAGAACGGCGTGCCGCACGGTGAGATCACCACGCTGGCCGGGTTCGGCATCGACGTGCTGCCGTTCGAGGATCCCGACGGCGTCCAGCTCGAACTGACCGCGCCCACCGCGCAGGCCTGAGCCCGGAACGGGCTCCTGACGGTTCCCGCATGGATGGCGACCCTCTGCGATTCCTGCAGAATTGCGGGAGGATTGGCCCATGGTGGGGGATCACGCGAACGGCTATCTGGCCGGGCTGCCGCCCGGGCGGGCGAAGGAGCTGGCCCGGGTCAACGGTCCTGGCTTAGCGGCGCTGCGCAAATACCTGGACTCGGGTGAGGCGGCCGCGCACCGGCCGCTGCCCGCTGATAGCGAGCCGGCCCAGGCCATCGCCGTGCTCGCCCGCGCTCAGCAGGACGCGGTCTGGGATCGCACCACCGCGCACAACAAGCTCCGCTCGCACCTGCGCGAGTACTTCCCC
>WNGR01015614.1_pt1 | contig 12921 bp, 10 predicted proteins | sample 5407581 | NCBI WGS metagenome assembly WNGR01 (sample SAMN13153383, study PRJNA577476) | soil metagenome | isolation source: 80 cm soil or saprolite under Garry oak tree replicate 2 | place: USA:California | collected 2016-06-15 | reverse complement strand
ATACCAGGGACTGCGCGTCTCGCCGGCAAACCAGCGCCAATCCGCCGCGAACGGCAGCATCAACCAGAGCGGCTTGTGCAGCGCGCCGGTAAGGTGAGCGATGGACGTATCCACGGACACCACCGCGTCGAGCCGCGCGATGATCGCCGCGGTGTCCGCGAAATCGCCGATCCGCTTGCCGAAGCGATGAATCGACGCCGCCCGCGGATGCGCGTCGAGCGCCGCGCGTTCGTCGGCGCTCAGCTCCGGTTGCAGCACGATCCAGTCGATCCCTTCGAGCGCGAAGAGCGGATCGAGCGCGTCGAGCGGCATCGAACGCGTTTCGTTCTGCTGGATGCGCCCAGACCACGCGATGCCGATCTTGCGCTTCGCCTGACCGCCGAGCGAGCCACGCCATTTGCGGCCGTAGGCCGGCGGCACGCTGAGATAGGGCGTGCGGGCCGGAATGGTGCCGTAGGTCGTGCCGAGCGCGAGCGGCAAGCTCAGCAGCGGGCATTGCAGATCCGCAGCCGGACGCGGCGCGCCCTGGGCGATCAAGGTGACGCGCCAGGCTTGCGCGGCCGGGGTCAGCAGCGGCAGCAGTTGCGGCTGCACTTCGAGCACGACGCGCGCCGCGCGTTGCGCGGCCAGCGGGACGAAGCGCACGAACTGCAGCGTATCGCCGAAACCCTGCTCGGCATGAACCAGAAGCGTGCGCGGTTCGATTGGCTCGCCGTGCCAGCGCGGCAGCGTCTGGATCACGGGTTGCGCCATGGTTTGCAGCCGCCATTCGTATTCCGGCAGCCCGCGTGCGAAATCGCGCAGCGCGAGCCACGCCAGCGCGCGGTTCATGTGCGCGCTGGCGAGATCGGGGCGCAAGCGCAGCGCCTGGTCGAACGCGCGCAACGCGGTGGCGTGCGCGCCCAGCGCCTGATGCGCGGTGCCGAGGCTCAGCCATGCGAGCGCGAATTGCGGATCGAGACCGACCGCGCGCTCCAGATACGGCAGCGCCTGCGCATGACGGCCCAACGCCGCGAGCGCATTGCCCATGCCGTAAATTGCCGGCGGCAAGTTCGGCTGCAAGGCGAGCGCGGCCTCGAACGACGAGACCGCTTCGGCATGACGGCCGGTGGCGTCGAACGTATTGGCGAGATTGAAGTGCGCGGCGACGAAGCGCGGCTCGGCGGCGAGCGCGGCCTGGAAGCACGGGATCGCTTCGTCCGCGCGACCGAGCGCGTTCAGCGACATGCCCATGTTATTGAGCGCGCCCGCGTGGCCGGGACGCAGTTCGAGCGCACGCCGGAACGACGCGATCGCCTCCGTGTGGCGTCCGAGCGCGTGCAGCGCATTGCCGAGGTTGTTGTGCGACGAGGCGTCGTTCGGTTGCAGGCGTAACGATTTCTCGAAGGCATCAGCGGCGTCTTCGTGACGGCCCGCGGCCGCGTACGCGTTGCCGAGGTTGTAGTGCGCCATCGGGAAGGACGGCGCCAGCGTCAGCGCATTGCGGAACCGTTCGATGGCGTCTTCGAGTTTGCCGAGCGCCTTCAGCGCGTTGCCGAGGTTCAGTTGCAGCCCGGCATCTTCCGGGCGCAGGTTCACCGCGCGCCGCACGAGCTCGGCGGCTTCGGCGTGCTGGCCCTGCTGGTGACGCAGAACGCCCAGCAGATGCAACGCATCGACGTGCGCGGGATTGCCGTCGAGCGTCGCGCGGTAGCCGCGTTCGGCGTCGTCGAGGCGGCCGTCACGATGCGCCGCGAAAGCGCGGTCAAATACAGGTTGCATGACGGGGGAGGGTATGTCAGATGAAACGAACGCCGCATTTTCCCACACTCGCCGGACCGTGCTCCGATTTGACCGGTCGTCTCAATATGTATAACATATGAATACCTGTTCATATGTATGCCGACGATGCCGCCTGTCATGGTTTCTTCCTCGCCGCCAGACAGTCCCGAAGACCGCTCCGCGGACACCATCGTGCCGCTGGCCGATCTGTTCCGCCTGCTCGGCGACCCGACGCGGTTGCGCATCGTGCTGGCGTGTGTCGACGAGCGGCGCGCGGTCGGCGCGATTGCGCAGGCGCTGGGCTTGTCGCCGTCGCTGGTGAGCCATCATTTGCGGCTGCTGCGTGCGGCGCGGATCGTGCGCGCGGAGCGGCAGGGCAAGCAGGTGTTCTATCTCGCGGCGGACCGTCACATCAGCGCGATGCTGGCCGGTATGCTCGAACACGTGGCCGAACCGGCCGGCGAGTTTCCTCTGGATCCGTCATGAAGAAGAATGTTGTCCCGAACCGGCCTGCTGAAGAGCGCGAGGACGATCACGCGCGGGTGTGGCTTGACGATGCGCGGGGTCGTGGAACGGCGGATGCCGCTGACGACCGCGCCGAGCTTGCGGGGCGTGGACATGATCACGACCACGAAAGCCACGGGCACAACCAGGTGGCGCACGAGCGCGCTCCCGAAGATTACGAACACGGCCATGCAGGCCATCAGCGCGGCAACCACGGCGACCACGGCAGCCATAGTAGCCACCACACCCACCATCATCACGCCCACGCGCCCGCCGCCGGCCACGGTCGCGCGTTCGCGCTCGCCGTCGCGCTGAACGTCGCGATCGTGGTGATCCAGGCCGTCTACGGCGTGATCGCGCATTCCACCGCGCTGCTCGCCGACGCCGGCCACAACTTCTCCGACGTGCTCGGCCTCCTGCTCGCGTGGGGCGCTGCATGGCTCGCCACGCGGCGTCCGTCGGCACGCTTTACGTTCGGCTTCGGCAGCTCGTCGATTCTCGCGTCGCTTGCCAACGCGGCGCTGCTGTTATTCGCGTGCGGCGTGATCGTCGCCGAGGCAATCGGGCGCCTGATGAATCCGGCGCCGGTCGCGGGGCTCGCGGTGTTCGTCGTCGCCACCGTGGGCGTGGTCGTCAACGGTATTTCCGCGTGGCTTTTCATGCGAGGCCAGAAGGAAGACCTGAATATTCGCGGCGCCTTCCTGCACATGGCGGCGGATGCCGGCGTCTCCGCGGCGGTCGCGGTCAGCGGCCTCGCGATTCTCTACACCAACTGGACATGGCTCGACCCGGTGATGAGCCTGCTCGTGGTCGCGGTGGTCGTGTACGGCACCTGGGGCCTGCTGCGCGATTCGGCGCATCTCGCGCTCGACGCCGTGCCGCCCGGCGTCGATCTGCAGCGCATTCGCGACTATCTTGCGGATCAGCCGGGCGTCGTCGACGTGCACGATCTTCACGTATGGGCGCTGTCGACGACAGGCAACGCGCTCAGCGCGCATCTGGTGATGCCGGCGGGGCATCCCGGCGACGAATCGCTCGACGGCATCGTCGTCACGCTGCGCGAACGGTTCTCGATGCAACATGCAACGCTGCAAGTCGATCTCGGCACCACCGAGCACCGTTGCGCGATGGACCATCCGCCGCATGCGCACTGACCCGCGGCAGAACGCACTACGTCGCGACAAATACGCAACAGCCGCGCAACCCACCTCGCACCCCGCGATTGATGCGGCGCACCGTTAAGTGCGTGGCGGGCGGCGTACACTAGAACGCACCGTTGTCTCCGGAGTTCCGCATGGACGCTGCTGCAAACGATGCGTCGCCGGTGCTGATCGTCGGGGCGGGGCCCACCGGGCTCGCCGCGGCGATGAGCCTGGCGCGTGCCCACATCCCCGTGCGTCTGATCGACAAAGCGATGCAACCGAACCCGTACTCGCGGGCCATCGGCATTCAGGCGCGTACGCTCGAACTATTCGAACAGCATCGGCTGGTCGAGCGGTTTCTGGAACTCGGTCATCGCGCGCGCGCCGCGAATCTCTTCTCCAACGGCATGCGCCTCGCGCAACTCGATTTCGATCCGCTGCACACGCGCTATCCGTATCTGCTGTTTCTCGATCAGTCGGTGACCGAGCGTTTGCTGACCGAGCATCTCGCGACGTTCGGCGTGACGATCGAACGGGGCGTCGAACTGACGATGTTTTCGCAAGGCGCCGCCAGCATTCAGGCGACGCTGCGCCGCGCGGACGGCCACACCGAAACGCTGCGCCCGTCCTACATGATCGCCGCCGACGGCGCGCACAGCGCGATCCGTCATCGGCTAGGTTTGAACTTCACGGGCAAGACCTTCGAGCAGACTTTCTTGCTCGCCGATCTGCACGCCGACACCGATTGGCCCGAAGACGAGTTCCATATTTTCGCTTCAGGCGAGGGGCTCGTCGCGCTGTTTCCGATGGGCCATGGCCGGCATCGTCTGATTGCGGATCATGCGGCCGAGCCTGCCGGCGGCGTGTCGCGCGCCACGCTCGCGACGCCCGCGACGCCCGCGGCGTTGGGCGAACCGCCGCTCAACAGCGTGCCGGCGCCGTCGCTCGAAGCATGCAAGGCGCTGATCGCGCGGCGCGTGCGCGAGCGGGTCGACGTGTCCGATCTCGCGTGGTCGTCGTATTTCCATCTGAACAGCCGGATGGTGGAGCGGTTGCGCGTCGGCCGCATCTTCCTCGCGGGCGACGCCGCGCATGTCCACAGTCCGGCCGGCGCGCAAGGCATGAACACCGGCATTCAGGAAGCGTTCAACCTCGGCTGGAAGCTCGCGCTCGTATTGAAGGGCGCGGCGCCGGACCGTTTGCTCGACACCTATCACCTCGAACGGCATCCGATCGAACGCGACGTGCTGCGGCAGACCGGCTTCATCACGCAGATGGCCGAGGCCGATCACGGACCGCTGAAGCTGCTGCGCGAGCGCGTGACGCCGGTGCTGGCCGCGCTCGGGCCGCTGCGCGATGCGGCGCGTCTGACCATCAGCGAGTTGTCGATCCAGTACCGGCGCAGTCCGCTCACGTTCGAACGCGTGCTCGACGGCGGCCCGCGAGCCGGCGAGCGCGCGCCGGATGCGCTCGTGCATGTGGTGGACGGACCGCTTGGCCGCGCGCCGGGCGTCGGCTGCATTTTCGATCTGCACGACCCGGCGTTCTTCTCGCTGTTCCTGCTCGTGCCGCCGCTGCCCGTCGACGAAACGCCGCTCGATCCCGCAGCGAAGCACGAGCCGCCACCGGACGCGGAACTGGAGCGGCTTGCAGCGGAAGTCGAGAAATTGCTGCCGGGCGCGGTGCGCATCTGGCGTATCACGGATACGACCGGCGACGGTGGCCCGGCGCTCCGATCTGCACGGCCTGGTGCGGCACTGTGAAGCGTGGTTTGCGGTGAGTGGCGAGATACCGGAGCAGGCGGCCCTGTGACGGGGGGCGCCTGGTGTACTCGTTGCGGCTCAGTTGCCGCTAAGCTGCAACTGAGCCGGATTGCCGCGAACATGGCAAAGCCGCCGCCCGCTCACGCCGTAGCGGGCGCGGCCGGCGTCAATTTTTCGCGATGCTCGACGAGCGCTTCCTTGACGATGTCCGACATCGCGATGCCGTCCGCGTCCGGCTGGTCGAGCGCCGCCAGCAGCGCGCGCCGCATGCGCGGCTCCCAGAAGCGGCGGATATGATCGGCGACGCCGGCGAGCGCTTCTTCGCGGTCCGGCATCGAATCGAAAAACTCGCCGATCCGGTTCGCCATGTCGATCAGGTTCTGATTGTCCATGGCTCGCCTCACTTGCCCGACGTCACGTTGGCCAACTCGCGGCGCTTCAGCAGGTCCAACTGCTCGGTGTTAAAGCGCGAGTAGTCTTTCTGCCATTGCGACGGCTGTTCGACCGGCATCACCTGCACCGCGGTCACCTTGTATTCCGGACAGTTGGTCGCCCAGTCCGAGCTCTCGGTGGTGATCACGTTCGCGCCCGATTCGGGGAAGTGGAACGTCGTGTACACGACGCCTGGCTGCATCCGCTCGGTCACTTTCGCGCGCAGCACCGTCTGTCCCGCGCGCGATTCGATGCCGACCCAGTCGTCCATCTTGATGCCGCGTTCCTCGGCATCGTGCGGATGGATTTCCAGCCGGTCCTCGTCGTGCCAGCGCGAGTTCTCGGTGCGGCGCGTTTGCGCGCCCACGTTGTACTGCGAGAGGATGCGGCCCGTCGTGAGCAGCAGCGGGAACTTGCGCGTGACTTTTTCCGGCGACGCGATGAACTTCGTAATCACGAACTTGCCTTTGCCGCGCACGAAGGCGTCGATGTGCATGGTCGGCGTGCCGTCCGGCGCACTTTCGTTGCACGGCCACTGGATGCTGCCGAGTTCGTCGAGCTTCTTGTACGAGACGCCGTGGAAAGTCGGCGTGAGACGCGCGATCTCGTCCATGATCTGCGACGGATGCGTGTAGTCCATTTCATAGCCGAGCGCGCGCGCGAGCAGCACCGTGACTTCCCAGTCGGCGTAACCCGGCACCGGCGGCATCACCTTGCGCACGCGCGAGATGCGGCGCTCGGCGTTGGTGAAGGTGCCGTCCTTTTCGAGGAACGACGAGCCCGGCAGCAGCACGTGCGCGTACTTGGCGGTCTCGTTGAGGAAAATGTCCTGCACGACGATGCATTCCATCGACGACAGCGCCGCCGACACATGATGCGTGTTCGGGTCCGACTGCACGATGTCTTCGCCCTGGCAGTACAGGCCCATGAAGCTTCCGTCGAGTGCGGCCTCGAACATGTTCGGAATGCGCAGGCCCGGTTCCGGCTGCAGCGTGACGTTCCACGCTTCCTCGAACAGCGTGCGCGTGACCGTGTCGCTGATGTGGCGGTAGCCCGGCAGTTCATGCGGGAACGAGCCCATGTCGCACGAACCCTGCACGTTGTTCTGGCCGCGCAGCGGATTCACGCCCACGCCTTCGCGGCCGATGTTGCCGGTGGCCATCGCCAGATTCGCGATGCCCATCACCGTCGTCGAGCCTTGCGCGTGTTCGGTGACGCCGAGGCCATAATAGATCGCGGCGTTGCCGCCGGTAGCGTAGATGCGGGCCGCTTCGCGCACGCCTTGTGCCGGCACGCCGGTCACTTCCTCGGTCGCTTCCGGCGCATTCTCCGGCAGCGCGACGAAATCGCGCCATTGCTGGAAGGCGCGCGTTTCGCAACGCTCGGCGACGAACGCTTCGTTCAACAGCCCTTCGGTCACGATCACATGAGCCAGCGCGTTCACGACGGCCACGTTGGTGCCCGGGCGCAATTGCAGATGATGCGAGGCCTTCACGTGCGGTGTATCGACGATATCGATGCGGCGCGGATCGACGACGATCAGCTTCGCGCCCTCACGCACGCGGCGCTTCAGACGCGAGCCGAACACCGGATGGCCGTCGGTCGGATTTGCGCCGATCACCATGATCACGTCGGCTTTGTCGACGGAGGCGAAGGTCTGCGTGCCCGCCGATTCTCCGAGCGTGGTCTTCAGGCCATAGCCGGTCGGCGAGTGGCACACGCGCGCGCAGGTGTCGACATTGTTGTTGCCGAAGGCGGCGCGCACGAGTTTCTGCACGAGATACGTTTCTTCGTTCGTGCAGCGCGACGACGTGATGCCGCCGATCGAATCGCGGCCATGCTTGGCCTGAATGCGGCGGAACTCCGACGCCGCGTAATCGAGTGCTTCTTCCCAGCTGACTTCACGCCACGGATCGGTGATCCTGGCGCGGATCATCGGCTTGGTGATGCGGTCCTTGTGCGTCGCGTAGCCCCAGGCGAAGCGGCCCTTCACGCACGCGTGGCCTTCGTTGGCCGCGCCGTTCTTGTGCGGCACCATCCGCACGACCTCGTTGCCCTTCATCTCCGCCTTGAACGAGCAGCCGACGCCGCAATACGCGCAAGTGGTGACGACCGAATGCTCGGCCTGGCCGAGCATGATGACGGTCTTTTCCTGCAGGGTCGCGGTCGGGCACGCGGCCACGCATGCGCCGCACGACACGCATTCCGATTCCATGAACGGCTTATTTTCGCTCGCCGCCACGCGCGATTCGAAGCCTCGCCCGGCGATGGTCAGCGCGAACGTGCCTTGCGTTTCCTCGCAGGCGCGCACGCAGCGATTGCAGACGATGCACTTCGACGGGTCGTAGGTGAAGTAGGGATTCGATTCGTCTTTCCTGTCCTTCAGGTGATTGGCGCCGTCGAACCCGTAACGCACTTCGCGCAAGCCGGTCACGCCCGCCATATCCTGCAGTTCGCAGTCGCCGTTCGCGGGGCAGGTGAGGCAATCGAGCGGGTGATCGGAGATGTACAACTCCATCACGTTACGGCGCAGCGATTGCAGACGGTCCGTTTGCGTGCGGACCTTCATGCCGGCTTCGACCGGCGTCGTGCACGACGCGGGATAGCCGCGCTTGCCTTCGATCTCGACCAGACACAGACGGCACGAGCCGAACGGTTCGAGCGAATCGGTCGCGCAGAGCTTCGGCACGTTCACGCCGGCTTCGACGGCCGCGCGCATCACCGAGGTGCCGGCTGGCACGGTTACAGCCTGGCCGTCGATTTCGAGCGTGACGTCGACGTCGGCGTGGCGCGCCGGCGTGCCGTAGTCGGTGTCATCGAAGAACGAGCGGGTCGCGCGTTGTTGCGCTTGCGATTTGCACGCGCAGTTGCCGGAGCCGCAGCCGCCGGCAGGAGAGTTGAGCATGTCGGACATGGTGGGGGCTCCTGAGTCAGGCCGCGGCCGCTTTGGGCGCGCTTTCGTCTATGTTGGCGAGACCGAAGTCTTCGGGGAAATGGTCGAGCGCGGACAGCACCGGGAACGGCGTCATGCCGCCCATCGCGCAGAGTGATCCGGACACCATCGTGTCGCACAGATCGCGTAGCAACTGCACTTGCCGCGTGGACGTATCGCCGTTGCGAATCCGTCCGATCACCTCGACGCCGCGCGTCGAGCCGATCCGGCACGGCGTGCACTTGCCGCAGGATTCGAGCGCGCAGAAGTGCATCGCATACTGCGCGAGTTCGGCGAGGTTCGACGTGTCGTCATGCACGACGAGGCCGCCGTGGCCGACCACCGCGCCGACTGCCGCATAGGCTTCGTAGTCCATCGGAATGTCCCACTGACTTTCCGGCAGATACGTGCCGAGCGGGCCGCCCACTTGCACCGCGCGCGCGGGCCGGCCGCTCGCCGTGCCGCCGCCGTAGTCGTACAGCAGTTCGCGCAGTGTCACGCCGAACGCGAGTTCAACCAGGCCGCCTTGCTTCACGTTGCCGGCGAGCTGAAACGGCAGCGTGCCGCGCGAACGGCCCATGCCGAAGTCTTTGTAGAACGCCGCGCCGCGCGCGAAGATGATCGGCACGGTGGCGAGCGTGATGACGTTGTTGATCACCGTCGGCTGACCGTAGAGGCCGACGAGAGCGGGCACGGGCGGCTTCGCGCGCACGATGCCGCGTTTGCCTTCGAGCGATTCGAGCAACGCGGTTTCCTCGCCGCATACATAAGCGCCGGCGCCTTTCGCCACGAACAGTTCGAAGCGATGCGCCGAGCCGAGCACGCTGTCGCCGAGCCAGCCGGCGGCGCGCGCTTTGGCGATGGCTGCTTCGAGCGTCGCGATCGAATGCGGATACTCGCTGCGCACGTAGATGTAGCCGGCCGTCGCGCCGGTCACGACGCCCGCGATGATCATCCCTTCGATCAGCACGTACGGATCGCTTTCCATCACGAGGCGATCGGAGAAGGTGCCGGAATCGCCCTCGTCCGCATTGCAGACGATGTACTTCTGCGCGGCCTTGGCGCCGCGCACCGTGCGCCATTTGATGCCGGCGGGGAAGGCCGCGCCGCCGCGGCCGCGCAGACCGGATTCGATCAAGGCTTCGCAGGCGGCGTCGCCGTCTGTTTGCAACGCGTTGCGCAAACCTTCGAGGCCGTCGTGGGCGACGTAATCGTCGATGGAAAGCGGATCGGTAATGCCGATGCGCGCGAAGGTCAGGCGCTGCTGCTTCTTCAGATACGGAATCTCGTCGACCACGCCGACGCGCCGCGCATGCTCGCCGCCTTCGACGAAGCCCGCATCGAACAGCGCCGCGACGTCGCTTTCCTCAATATTCGCGTAGCCGACGCGGCCTTCCGCTGTCGCGACTTCGACAAGCGGTTCGAGCCACAGCAGGCCGCGCGAACCGTTGCGAACCAGTTCGATTTCAATACCGCGACGCGCGGCCTCGGTTGCGATCGCCTCGGCGAGTGCATCGGCGCCGAGCGCCAGCGCGGACGAATCGCAGGGAACGTAGATGCGCGTCATGCCGTCACCTCCACACATTTGCTGGCGGCCGCGAAAATGGCGTCGAATTTTTGCGGCGTGACCTTGGCGTGCAAGGTGCCGTTGAGCATCAGCGCCGGCGACAGCGCGCACTGGCCGAGGCAATACACGGACTCCAGTTCGACCGTCGCGCCATGCTGGTGCTCCGCATCGAACCGGCAGCCGGTGTGCGCCTCGATATGCTGCGCGAGCGCTTCCGTTCCCATGCTGCGGCATGCCTCGGCGCGGCACAGTTGCACCGTGACAGGCGCGGCGGGCTGCGTGCGAAAGTGGTGGTAGTAGGTGATGACGCCGTGCACTTCCGCGCGCGACAGGTTCATCGCTCTTGCGAGCGGCGCGACCGTGTCGGGCGGCACGTAGCCGAGTTCGTCCTGAATCGCGTGCAGTACCGCTAACAGCGACATGCCCGGTTGCGCGTGACGCTGCACGAACTGCTCCGGCGCGATGGCCTTTGAATCGTCCAAGTGGGGGCTCCTCCAAAGTCATATATGCACTTGTTATTCATAATGCGTGCACTTATGCTTCGTTTGTTAGATATGGGATAGCCCAACAATAGGCGGGTGAAACGGCTCGCGCAATAGGAAATAGTTGAGCATATATGATCAGGATAGAGTGCCAGGCACAACTGGTGGTGAAGGGTTCGGACGGCCGGGAGGTAAGCCTGTCGGACGTGGTGCCGCTGCTCGCGCTGGTGGACGAGTCCGGCAGCATCGCGCAGGCGGCGATGCTTAAGGGTTTGTCCTACCGTCACGCGTGGGGTTTGCTGCGCGGCATCGAGGAGCGTTTGGGTGGTCCGCTGATCGCGAAGGAACGTGGCCGCGGCTCGGTGCTCTCCGAACTTGGGCAAGCTGTGCTGCGCGCGCAACATCTGTGCGGCGAGCGGCTCGACGGCAACATGCGGGCGCTCGCGAGCGAGGTGACGAGCGATCTGAACCGCTGGCTCGCGCCGCCCGCCGATGATGTGCGCATCCACGCGTCGCACGGTTACGCGGTGGCCGCGCTCGTCACGGCGTTGGTCGCGAACGATTTGCCGGTCGACATCAAATACCGCGACAGCGCGGACGCGGTCAGTGCGCTCGCGCGCGGCGAATGCGATCTGGCCGGCTTCCATTTGCCGCTTGGCGAGTTTCGCGCGGTATGTGCCGATACCTATCGGCGCTGGCTGGATCCGCAGCGTCATGTGCTCGTGCATCTGACGCGGCGCAAGCAGGGTCTCTTTCTCGGCAAGGGCAATCCGAAGGGAATCGGCGGCCTGAGCGATCTCGCTCGCGACGACATTCGCTTCGTCAATCGTCAACCGGGCTCGGGCACGCGCATGCTGCTCGATCTTGCACTACGCAAGGTCGGGGTCGATCCGGATCGGGTCAACGGCTATGCGTCGACGGAACTCACGCACTCGGCGATCGCGGCGTTCGTGGCGAGCGGCATGGCGGATGTGGGCTTCGGCGTGGAGCCGGCCGCGCATCACTTCGGGCTCGACTTCATTCCGGTCGTCGACGAAGACTATTACTTCGCGTGTGATCGCGCGCGCCTCGAGCGTGCGCCGCTCGCGACGGTGATCGAGTTGCTGCGTGGCGCGGCGTTCCGGCAAAGCGTCGATCAACTCGAAGGCTACGACCCGCACGACTGCGGCAAGCTGCTCGATCTCGAGGTTGGACTCGGCGAAACCGCGGCGTAAGCAGCTGTAAACATAAAGCAGTGTTGGGCACTGCGCGGGGCGTCCGTTTGGGATACTCTCTCAGCTTCCGCTTCGACCCTAACCGCGCGCCGAGTCGCGCTGAATCGACATGAAAGTTCTTCTTCACGCGTGCGCTGCAGCTGCGACGGCCGGTGTGCTTCTCGCCACCGTTTCGGTTGCCTCGGTTGCCTTTGCACAGAATTCGCCCGGTGTGCCGGGCGGCATCTTGCAAGACGAGTTTCGTCTGGCCGAACATCCGCAAATGCCGTTTGCCGCGTCGGCGCCTTCGGATAAATATCAGCACGGCAACAAGTCGGCCAAGCGCAAGCGCGGCGACTTGGGCGATCCGAACGGCTGCAACCTGCAGTGTCCGAAAGACGAGTAGGCCGGAGCGATCCGGTTGTTGGCGCGACGCCGGCGTTCTGCCGGCGTCTTGCGTTTGGCGCCTCGCTTCGATTTGGCGCGTGCACGGGATTGTGGCTTTGCTCCGGGTTTGGCGTTGTTGCGCTGCGCGCCGCGAGGCTGCCGTTCAGGGCTTCGCCATATGCCACATGTCCTTGAAGCCGTCTCCCTTCGTATCTCCCGCCTGCTTGTCGGCCGCGTAGCGATAGAGCGGCCGGCCTTTGTACGCCCATTGCTGTTTGCCGTCGGCGCCGGGGATCAGCGTCCAGTCACCTGATGGCTTGTCCGACGGGCTGGCGGTTGCCGCCGGCCAATAGTTCAAGCAGCCGCCGGTGCAGGCGCTCACACCGGGCGTGGTGTCTTTGTCGAAGGTGTAAAGCGTCATGCCCTCGGCGGTGACGAAGCGGCCGTCGACGACTTTCGGCGCCTCGGCAAACGCTGTCTGTTGCAGTGCGAGGAGGGCGAGGCAGAAGAGAGTCTTGCGCATGATGTCGGCTCCTGATTTTGGTGTTGGTCTCGCGCGGAACGCGGCGTGCGGCCGCGCATGAGGAACAAACGATTGAGCGCCGGCGTTTATTCCACTTACTTTTTGTTCAGCGGATCGAGGCCGGTTCCGGCGATATCGGCGGCAGCTTCGGGCGACGCGAGAAACTGCAGCAATTGCCGCGCTTCCCGCGGATGCTGCGAGCCGGCCGGAATGCCGGCGGCGTAGCGCGTGACGG
>WNGR01013165.1_pt1 | contig 12922 bp, 5 predicted proteins | sample 5407581 | NCBI WGS metagenome assembly WNGR01 (sample SAMN13153383, study PRJNA577476) | soil metagenome | isolation source: 80 cm soil or saprolite under Garry oak tree replicate 2 | place: USA:California | collected 2016-06-15 | reverse complement strand
CCGCCTTCTGAGTCGCAGATCGAAGCTGCACTACTGGCTGCACAGAGTTATGCATTTGACAACGGTGTCACCAGCGTTCAGGACATGGGCTTCACCGGCGCGCAGGCCGCGGACCTGCAGGCGCTCGTGTTGCGCGGCTATCAGCACCTGCTCGCCGATGGCAAGCTGAAACTGCGTGTCTCTGCGCGCTTTCCTCTCGACCACTGGCATCGTCTTGCCGACATCGGGGTCATGACTAATTTTGGCAACGACACTCTGGCCATCGGCTCGCTCAAGGCCTTTGCGGATGGTTCGCTCGGATCAGGCACCGCGTGGCTCTTCGAACCGTTCGACGACGCACCCGATAACTCCGGTCTTCCCTCTGAAGACCTCGCGCATGATGTTTACGAGCGGCTTGAAAAGGAAGACGGCCCTGCCGATCGACGGCCGCGAATCGAACATGCGCAGCATCTTCGCCCGGAGGATATTGCTCGCTTCGCAAGCCTGCACGTCATTGCTTCAGTGCAGCCGTACCATGCAATCGACGACGGCCGGTGGGCAGAGAAGCGCATCGGTCACCAACGCGCTACCACCACCTATGCCTTCCGCTCGCTGCTCGATGCCGGAGTCACGCTTGCCTTCGGATCGGACTGGTTTGTGGCACCCATCAATCCTCTTGCCGGCATCTATGCGGCCACCACGCGACGCACACTGGACGGCAAGAACCCCAACGGTTGGATTCCCGAACAGAAGATCTCTGTCACGCAAGCTGTACACGCCTACACTGTCGGTTCAGCTTATGCGGAAAGCCAGGACGACATCAAAGGATCCATCGCACCCGGCAAGCTCGCGGACTTTGCAGTTCTCTCTGAAGATATCTTTCATATCGATCCTGTAGAGATCGAACACGTGAAGGTCGTTCTGACAGCGGTCGGCGGAGAAATCGTCAAGCAGTAACCTGCATTGCCGGCATGCCGATCTTCGCTCTCATTGAATTATTCGTTGTTTTTTACTGCGGCCCACGCGGGCGCGCATTCGTCTACGGACCACAGCTCACCGAGGAGAAACCTGCGTGTTTGTACGTCCTTGCTGGCAGCCGACTTCCCCTCAGGACGCCCTCGAGATCATCGAGCGGCATCCCTGGGCCCTACTCGTCAGCAATGGCGAGGAGGGCCCTCTCGCCACCAACCTGCCGCTTCTGATCGACCACACTACAACGACGGAGGCGCAAAGCGAACTCATATTGGTCGGCCATATCGCTCGCGCCAACCACCATCTTCGCGCTCTCGCGAACACAGAGACACCGGTCCTCGCTGTATTCGAAGGACCATGGAGTTACGTAACTGCCAGTTGGTATCCGAATCGCGACATGCCCTCAACGTATTACTACACGGCCGTGCATTGCTATGGCTCTATCGAAATGCAGGTGGAAGAAGCTCTCGACCATGCGCTTGAAGACCTGACGCAACGCATGGAGTCGCACTATCCAGGGGGTTGGAGAACCAGCGAAGTTCCACGCAGTGAGATCACTCGCCGGTTCGCAAGCATCAGCGGATTCCGCATCCACGTCTCACGGATCGAAGCCAAATTCAAGCTTGGACAGGACGAGCCGCTTCGCGACGCGTTGGCCGTCGCCAGCGAGCTCGAACAACATAAGACCTCGCAAGATCAAGCGCTCGCCGCGCTGATCCGCAAACACAACCATGCTCGCAACGACTGACGCAGCAAAACCTAGAGAACACCGACCCTTATTGCAGTCGCAACCCGTGCTCTCTTATCTCACGGATGGCGCAGTTCATCTCAACAATTTCTTGGAGGTTCATATGATCCGGCAATTGTCTCTTCGCCTTCTCTGCGTGACGCTTCTGACCATATTCTCAGCGCCGTTGGTTATGGGTCAGAATGAGAGCGGCACCATCACGGGCGCCGTCACCGATCCTACGGGTGCGGTGGTTCCCGGAGCCGCTGTCACCATCGTCGATCTCGGCACCAATACCACACGCACTGCCAAGACGGGGCCCAACGGCGAGTACACTTTCTCAACGCTTCGCCCAAGCCACTACAGGATCACCGTCACTGCGGCGGGCTTTAAAGAGAGCCTTATCTCGGACGTGGAACTGCACACGCAGGACAAGATCTCGCAGAACGTCGCTCTCAGTCTCGGCGAATCGAGCGACACGGTCAATGTGAGCGCTGAGACTCCGCAGCTTGAAACCTCCGCCGCTGTCACCACGACGGTCGAACGCGAGTTTGTCGAAAACATGCCGCTCAATGGGCGCAGCTTTCAGGCACTGATCTCGCTCGCTCCTGGCAGCGTCACGGCGAAGACGTACTACACCAGTTCCGGCCAGTTCAGCGTCGACGGCCAGCGCACCGATGCGAACTACTTCTCCATCGACGGTGTCAGCGCCAATGTTGGGATCACCCAGGGAAGCAATGTCTATCTGGGTTCCTCAGGAGCCGGAGCATCACCGGCCACAAGCAACAACGGAGGCTACAACAATCTGGTTTCGATCGACGACATGCAGGAGTACAAGATTCAGACCTCCTCCTTCGATGCGGAGTATGGGCGCACACCGGGCGCGCAGCTTTCCATCGTCACGCGCAGTGGCACCAATCAATTCCACGGCACCGCTTTTGAATATGTTCGAAACGAAGTCTTCGACGCCAACACATGGTTCAATAACAATGCCGGGTTGGCCCGAGCAGCGGAAAAGCAGAATGACTTTGGCGGAGTCATTGGAGGTCCGATCTGGCGCGACAAGCTCTTCTTCTTTTTCTCGTATGAAGGTCTGCGCCTCCGCGTTCCAGAGTCTCGCCAGGATGTCGTTCCAACCTCCTATGCTCGCAGCCTCGCGAACGTCACGGTCGCGCCGCTGCTCATGGCTTACCCGCTTCCATCCGCCGGTCAAGACATCGCCGGGAACTATACGGGGCTATTCAAGACGACGTTCTCCAATCCCTCCACGCTTAACGCCACCAGCCTGCGCCTCGACTACGCGCTCAATTCAAGGCTAAACTTTTTTGTCCGTGGCGATTATGCACCTTCCAATGGCGCGCAATACGGAGCTTTTGATTTCTACACGCGCTCCACGTACAGCCACACCATCGCCAACCTCGACACCATTACTGCCGGCGCGACTTTCGTGCTTAAGCCCAATCTGATTGATGACTTCCGTTTCAACGTCAGCCATTCCAAGGGCGCAACCGTTGTTACTCCCACTACCTTTGGTGGCGCGACGATCCCTACGGATGCGTATCTTTTTCAGTCGAATCCCACATACAACATCAACACGTCGGTCTTCTCTCTGTTTTTCAATGACGGCACCAGTGACTACTATGTCGGCAACGATGCCACTAACCACCAGCGTCAACTTAACTTCGTCGATACCGTGAGTTGGATCAAGGGCAGACACAACTTTAAATTTGGGGGAGACTATCGCCGTCTCACGCCAACTAACGGCTACCGGCCATGGGATATTTCGTATGACTTCGCCGACGTCAAGACACTTGTCACTACTGGCGTTCCGGTTTACGCCGGCATCGATACCACCGACACTTCTGAATTGCGCCCTGTCTTCAACAATTTGTCTTTCTTTGCGGAAGACGCGTGGCAATTGAACTCCCGCCTGACGGTGAACTACGGGTTGCGCTGGGACTTCGGACCGCCGCCCTCAGAGAACTCCGGCCATCCGTTCTTCACAGCCAGCAACCTTGACAATCCTGCCAACGTCGCTCTTGCTCCAAAAGGCACCAAACTCTGGGAGTCTGACAAGCACAACTTTGCCCCGCGTCTCGGCATTTCGTACGAGGTACATCAGAGCCCCAACTTCGAGACCGTCTTTCGCGGCGGAGGCGGTATCTTCTACGGACTCGGCAACCAACAGGGCGCGCAGGGCACGCTTGGCTTCCCATACTCGCGTGCCAACTACCTCTACGGCACTGACGGCACATATCCGCTTTCCACCACAGCTGCGGCTCCTATTCCCTTCAGCCTCGATCCGCCGTACTCGTTCGTCTTCGCCTTCGATCCCCACCTGAAGGACCCGAAGGTCTACATGTGGAATGCCTCGCTGCAGCAGAACGTCGGCGAGGGGCGCAGCCTTCAGCTCACGTACGTGGGCAATCTCGGCGATGATCTGCTGCGGCACGAAATGCTGACGCCCGACATGGGCGCCAATCCGAACTTCCAGTACCTTGACGTCATCACCAATAACGACTACTCCAATTACAACGCGCTCCAGGTGCAGTTCAAACAGAACCCGTGGCATAACCTGCAGTTTCTCGCCTCATACGCCTGGGCGCATGCACTCGACAATGGCTCCGGTGTAGCCGTGCCGATCCCCTACCACACCGTCTATAGCCCGACTCTCGACTATGGCAACTCTGAGAATGACGTGCGCAACATGTTCAGCGCCGCTGTGACGTACGAGGTACCGAAGATTTCGCAAGGCAACAGCATCGCACGCTATGTCGCCAACGGCTGGGCTGCCGACAGCCTGTTCCGCTCCAATTCTGCCCTCCCCATCAACATCACCACCGGGCAGTATTCCTTCGGTCTCATTTGGAATAGCGACGCCATCAACCAGCGCCCCGATGTTGTCTCCGGTCAGCCCTTCTACCTGCATGACTCCACCGCTCCCGGGGGCAAGGTAGTTAACGCCGCTGCCTTCAGCGCGCCTGCGGACACGTTTACGCAGGGGAACCTGGGACGCAATCGACTGCGAGGGTTCGGTGCATGGCAGGAGGACCTCGCCGTTCGCCGCGAGTTCGCGATTCATGAAAACTGGAATCTGCTCTTCCGCGCCGAGGCCTTCAACATTTTCAATCATCCGCTTTTTGGAGATATCGGTACTAACGACGGCCGCAATCTTCTCAACAGCCCGTACTTCGGCATCTCCTCACACACCTTGGCAGACAGTCTGGGCGGCGGCGGCGCCGACGGAGGCTTCAGCAGTCTGTATCAGATTGGATCTCCGCGTTCACTGCAGTTCGCCCTGAAGCTGCGCTTCTAACGAGGGCCCCCGCGCAGGCGTGCGAGTTCATCGGATAATGGACTCGCACGGACTTGCCATCGCGGCTCTTCCATCCGGTGGAGACGCTCGCATGCAATTCCCGGAGACCACGAAATGATTCACTTGCATCTCTCGCGCTCTTTTGCAGCCGCGCTGGCGCTCACCATTGTGTCACTCGCACTGTCTGCGCAAAAGTCCATGGTGCAGCCCGGCGACATCGCCAACCTCAAGCGCGTCGAGTCTCCCCGCATCTCTCCGGACGGCAAGCTCATCGCCTACACCGTCGATACACCGGTTGCCTCGGGAAAACACCGCAACGCGCACATCTGGATTGTGTCTGCCGACCACTCCTCGGCGGCACGTCCTTTTGCGTACAGCAGCGCGGCAGAATCCGACCCCGATTGGTCTCCTGATGGTGCTCACCTGGCCTTCCTCTCCGATCGTCCCAATCCTCTCGCCCAAAGTGCCGACTCACCGTATCACTTCTCTCTTGCCCCTGGGATCAACCGGCCTGACATTCCTGGGAAGGAAGACGCGAAAGACGCTAAACCCAGCGAACCCGGAATGCAGCTCTGGCTGATCGCCGTGAACGGCGGTGAAGCCGAGCCTCTCACCAACCTTCCCGGCGATATCCGCGCATTCAAGTGGTCGCCTGATGGCAAATCCATCGCTTTCATCCGAACCGACGCCGATAGCAAAGCAGAGAAAGACCGCAAGGCCGCCAAGAACGATGAAATCCATATCGACGCCGAGTACCACTACGATCGCCTGTGGATGTATGACCTGGCCACGCATCAAGTCCGCTTGCTCACGACGCAGGATTTGAACATCGATACGCTGGATTGGTCTCCGGATGATAAGACGATCATGTCGCGCGTCTCGCCTACTCCGCGCCTCGATGACTACTGGCGTGTCTCCAAGGTCATGTTCTTCGACGCCTCAACCGGCGCCATTACACGCACTGTCGAAGAGCACTCCGGCTATGCTCCGCCGGTCTTCTCCTTCGACGGCAGCCATATTGCATTCTCGCGTTTCACCCGTCGCGGTATTACGGATGTCCACATCGTGAAGGAGCTTTCCGGGAACAAAGAGCTATGCCTCGAGGACAAACTGCCCGGCACCATTTCGCAGATGATCTGGAGGGGCAACCTTCTGCTTGTCTCGGAGTATGTCGGAACGCACACTGTCGCCGTTGAAATCGATCCGGATTCATTCACAATCACCCCGATCTCGGGCATCTCCACCACGAGTGACGATTTCCATGCCAGCCGCGACGGTCGCACCCTCACTTTTTTGGGTGAGTCGCCCGCGACACCTGCCGAGGTATACGCCTACTCCAACGGCCACTCCGAGGCCCTTACGGTGACCAATCCGCAGGTTGCCAACTGGAGCCTCGGCATCCAGCGGGAGATCTCCTGGACCAACCCGGCCGATCATCGCACCATCAACGGCGTGGTGGTCCTGCCTCCGAATTATCAGTCCGGTACACGTTACAAGACTGTAGTGCACATCCACGGTGGACCCGAAGAAGCATGGACCATTGGCTTCAATGGCAACTGGTACAACTACGCCGCGCTGCTCGCCTCGCATGGCTACGTTGTTCTGCTCCCTAATCCGCGCGGCTCCGACGGCCAAGGCCCGGCGTTCACCGAAGCCAACTTCCAGGATTGGGGCGGCGGCGATTTCGGTGACGTCATGGCCGGCGTTGACTACCTCGTTGCGCAAGGCATCTCCGATCCGGATCGCATGGTCATCGGAGGCTGGAGCTTCGGCGGATTCATGACATCATGGGCGGTAACTCACACCGATCGATTTAAGGCCGGCATGGTCGGTGCTGCCGTTACTGACCTTGTCAGCATGGCCACCACCACCGACATCTCGCCAAGTTACGCAGACGGCTACTTCGGCCCGCTCGCCGGTAACTTCGAAGTGTACGAAAAGCACTCGCCCGTGCGCTTCGTCGCTAACTGCCACACGCCCGTGCTCATCCTGCACGGCGATGCCGATCCGCGCGTGCCTCCATCGCAGAGCCAGGAGTTCTATCACGCCCTGCACTTCATCAACAAAAACGCTGTGATGATCACTTACCCTCGCGAACATCACATCTTTACGGAACGCGAGCACCAGATCGATTCCCTCACCCGCATCCTCGAGTGGTACGACACACATACCGCGAAATGATTTCAACACCGCGCATCGACGATCGCCGCAGGATGAGACGACCCTCATTCTTCAAGAGCCTCGTCCACAACCCGCGCAAGTTGTTCCTCCGCCGCGCCCTCTTCCAGATTCATCTCTGGGCCGGGATATTCCTCGCGATTTATGTCGTGATCATCGCCCTCAGCGGCTCGATCCTCGTTTTTGAGGACGAGTTCACTGCGACTACGCTGCCTGCCGGCCTGCACCCTTACGATCCGGCGCACACCGCGTCGATCCCGGTGGTCATGAACGCATTTCTGCGGGCTTGCCCCTCATGCATAGTCAGCAACATCAACACACCCTCGGCCTTAGTTCCTGCATATCGGCTTCGCGTCACGGACAAGAATCACTCCGTGTCGAATTTCATTGCCGACCCTGTCACCGCCGACCTACGCGGCCAGCCGCGCAACTGGGTTGAATGGGTCCACGACCTGCACGTCAACCTGCTTCTCGGCGAGGCGCACGGAGTGCAGATAAATGGCGTTGGAGCCATCATTCTTTTGATCCTTACCATTTCAGGCATCTTCCTCTGGTGGCCCGGCCTCAAGCAGTGGAGCCGCGGCATGGGCCTCAGCTTCCGGCATAACTGGCGCCGCATCAACTTTGACGCGCACAATGCGATCGGCTTCTGGACACTCTTCATCGTCAGTTGGTGGGCTATCTCGGGCATTTACTTCGCCTGGTATCGACAGGTTGTCGCCGCCGTTAATTTGGTTTCGCCTCTGCGCGGGATGAATTCGCCCAGCGTCCCTACGCTTGCGCCAATCGAAGCACACGCCTCGCTTGAATCCGTCGTAGCCGCGGCACAGAAAGCCTCTCCCCAGGGACGGCTCTTTTCTCTGAGCGATCCGTCGCTTACCACGGATTTGGTTTATGCGCTGATGGACCTCCGCGCCCCCGGAGACTTCTCACATCGCGATATCGTGACCATCGATACGCGAACCGCACGGCCTCTCACTGTCTGGCACTATGGCCAGAATCACTCCTTGGGCGACTGGTTCATCTGGTCGATGCATCCGCTGCACTTCGGTACCCTCTGGGGGTTGCCCTTCAAGATCCTTTGGTTCCTGGTGGGCATTGGCCTTGCCATTCTCTCGATCACCGGCCTGCTCATGTACTGGAACCGCTATCTGCGTCACCGGGTCAGATCCGTTGGTCAACGGTAGGACGGTAATCGCCGGATTTCATGAGCTCAGCATTGTGAAGGCTTCGCCCTGGGGGTTCCGAGTAGAAGGAATCGCCTCGACCGTCGAGCTTCCCTTACAGATATAAGAACAAGCTGCCGACAATCGGGACAGAAACGGCACTGGAGAAGGCGCGTTATTGTGCCTCGCGGGCGTCCGGAGTTCCCCGCGAAATTTCGTTCAACACTCCGCACGTAAAATGACGTTTGCCGGTGCACAATTTGCACCAGCAAACGCCACATTGAGTGACTAGAGCTGTCTACGTCGCGTGGGAAAGTCCCTTACATGGAGCAGAGAGGCTCCTCTCCGCAACTGGGCGCGTCGCCCATGTCATACATGTCGCGCATAGCGTCGGATGCGTGAAAGATGCCGCGATCCTGGAGTCCGGGGCCGTGCGTGGGACTAGCCTCTGTGCTTCCGGACGCCTGAATTTCGGGCGCGATGCCTCCGGCGGGAGCGGATGTGCTGCCCATGCCGGTGTTGCTCGAAGTGCCGCTGAATCCGCTTCCCTGGTTGAGCTTGCGGGCCACTTCCTCGGCCAAGCGTTCCAACTGGCCGCGTGAGATGCCGTTGTCGCCTTCAAGTTCCGGCTCCGAGATGAGGCTGGGCGACGCAGGTAATTGCTGCGCCTGCGGAGCGAGCCCCGCAAAGAGCGTCAACTGCGTGCCGGAGAGGAAGCGCAGATTGAGCCAGCGGAAGATATAGTCCATCAGGCTCTTGGCATAGCCGATCTGCTCGTTGCCGGTCCAGCCAGAGGGCTCAAAGCGGGTGTGAGCGAACTTCTCGCACAGTACACGCAGCGGTACGCCGTGCTGCAAGGCAAGCGAGATGGCAGTGGCGAAAGAATCCATCAAGCCGGAGACCGTCGAGCCCTCTTTGGCCATCTTGATGAAGATTTCGCCTGGCTGGCCGGTGGGATAGAGGCCCACGGTGATGTAGCCTTCGTGGCCGGCGATCGAAAACTTGTGAGTCACCGAGGCGCGCTCTTCAGGCAGACGATGGCGGACCGCACGCGGAGGAGCATTGAGGTCCTGTGCGGCAGGCTTGGGCGCTTCATCGGCCAGCGATGCCTTGATCGAGGGCACGACGGCAGCCTTGGCGATTTCATCCAATGCTTTCTGAAAAGACGCGGCGGCGGAGATGACGTGCCTGGCTGTGACCTCAAGCTTCTCGCCGATTTTGGCTTCGAGTGCCTTCATGTCTGCCTCCGCCGGTGCGTGACCCGCAGTGACCTGTGCCAGAACGCGGCTGCCGATGGCATCAAGCGCCGAAGGCTCTTTCTTGGCGTCCATGCTGGTGTTCAGCGGCTGAGTTCCCTTGGAGCCGTCGCGGTAGATGGCCACTGCCTTGATTCCCTGCCGCCAGCTTTCGGCATAGGCCTCCGCGACGTCTTCAATGCTGGCTTCGTGGGGAAGGTTCACGGTCTTGGAGATGGCTCCGGAGAGGAACGGCTGGGCCGCCGCCATCATCTTGATGTGTCCCATGTAGTTGATGGAGCGGGTGCCCTTGGAAGGCTTGAAGCTGCAATCGAAGACGGCCAGGTGCTCTGGCTTGATGCCGGGAGCGCCTTCGATGGTGCCGGTGGCGTCGATGTAGCTGACGATGGCGTTGACCTCATCGTTGTCGTAGCCGAGCTTGAAGAGAGCGGAGGGGACGGTCTGGTTGACGATCTTGATCATGCCGCCGCCGACCAGCTTCTTGTACTTCACGAGGGCGAGATCGGGCTCGACGCCGGTGGTGTCGCAATCCATCATGAAGCCGATGGTGCCGGTTGGCGCGAGCACGGTGGTCTGCGAGTTGCGATAGCCGAAGCGCTCGCCGTAGATGAGCGCCATGTCCCAGCACTCGCGGCTGGCATCGATCAGGGCGTCAAGCTGCGGCACGTTGAAGGGCTCACCGCTGATACGCGACTTGCCGATGTTGTTGACTTCAGCGCGGTGCATGCGGATCACGTCAAGGAACGGCTCGCGATTGACGTAGAAGCCGGGACAGGCTCCGCCCTGGCGCTCGACGCTTCCAGTGAGCGGCGTTGCCGAAGCCAGCGGCGGGCAGGTGCCGGCCACAATGGCGGACTGGAGGTAAGCCTGGCCGCACATGATGGCGGTGAGGGCGCCTGCCAGGTCACGGCCCGCCTGCGAGTCATAGGGCAGACCAAACGACATCAGCAGCGCGCCGAGGTTGGCGTATCCGAGACCCAGGGGGCGGTAGTCATGGGAATTCTTGGCGATGGACTCGGTGGGGTAACCCGAGTTGTCGACCAGGATCTCCATGGCCGTGATGACAATCGAGACGGCGTGGCGATAAGCGGCGATGTCGAAGGTGCCGGCCGCATTGACGAACTTGAGCAGATTGAAGCTGGCCAGGTTGCAGGCCGAGTTGTCGAGGAACATGTACTCCGAGCAGGGATTGGAGGCGTTGATGCGCGCCGTGTTCTTGCTCGTGTGCCAGCGGTTGATAGTGGTGTCGAACTGCATGCCGGGGTCGCCGCAGAGCCATGTGGCTTCAGCGATTTTGTGCATGATGTCACGCGCCTTGTAGGTCTTGACGGGCTGGTGCCCTTTCACCGTGTGGGTGGTGAACTCGCCATCAGTCTCGTAGGCGCGCATGAACTCGTCGCTGACGCGAACCGAGTTGTTGGCGTTCTGAAAGAAGATCGACGAGTAAGCCTCGGAATCGGGACCGGAGCCGTCATAGCCAGCCTTGATCAGGGCGAAGGCTTTGGCTTCTTCCTTTGACTTGCACTCGATGAAGTCCACGATATCCGGGTGATCCACGTTGAGAATCACCATCTTGGCAGCGCGACGGGTCTTGCCGCCGGACTTGATGACACCGGCGAACGCATCGAAGCCGCGCATGAAGCTGAGGGGGCCCGAAGCCTGGCCGCCACCCGAAAGCAGTTCCATGGAGCCGCGGATGGAGGAGAGGTTGGTTCCGGTACCGGAGCCCCACTTGAAGAGCATGCCCTCGGTCTTGGCGAGGGTGAGGATCGAGTCAAGAGAATCGTCTACGGCATTGATGAAGCAGGCCGAGCACTGCGGATTGCGGTAGCCGGTAGCAGAGAACTTCACGCCCCCGGTCATGGGGTCCCAATGCCAGTTCTGGCCGTCGGAGTTGGGCTCGAGCCGATCGCAGCCCACGTTGAACCAGACGGGCGAATTGAAGGCCACTTTCTGGGTGAGCAACATGTGGGCGAGCTCGTCGTAAAAGATGCCGGCATCTTCCTGGGTGGCGAAGTAGCCGCCTGTCATACCCCAATCGCGGATCGTTTCGGCCACGCGCTGCACGAGCTGCCGGACTCCGGTCTCGCGTTCCGGCGTATCCATTTGACCATGCAGGTACTTAGACGCCACGATGTTGGTAGCCGTCATGGACCAGTCGATCGGCACTTCAACATCCTTCTGCTCAAAGATCGAGTTGCCCTTGCTGTCAGTGATGGAGGCGGTGCGCCGCTCCCATTGCACTTCGTCGTACGGTGAAACGCCCGCAGTCGAAAAGCTGCGTTTAAAGGTGAGTCCCCCCTGGGTGGCGGATGTTTGGGGGGCAATAGCGGAGGCGTGGACGTGGGCATCACTCATATGCATCTCCTAGGGTCGGAAACCGAAAAACTCTGCATGCGGCTTAGATGGCCCGCATGGGGTGTACGAATCACGTTCAACGGAATGGGAATTGGGTTTAATAACGCAACGCGAATTCTCTTCTGTTGGCGGCTTATCGGCGGATATTTCACGCCGGGATTCGTAACAATCTATTTACAGCCGCAGATGGAAAAATACCGCTGTCCTTGGGGCAAGTCAAGCTCAAACCACAATATCTAGTATTTGATGTGCATTTCCCTGCACATGATACTTAAACATTGGACTTTGGGCTGTGGAAAGCGTCAAGGCCCTTGCAGGGTGCGGCTTTTTGAGTCTTTGCTGAGGCCGCACAACGCGGTTGAGCCGGCCAGATCCCGGCCTGGTACCGGTCTGAACATGGAAAGATTCAGACCTCCTGCTCCATTCCAAGCGTAGTCCCCTGCTCGAAGCGCTACAAGGCGCAAAGCCTGTGCAATCCGGGGGTTCGTCTGTGGAGATGTGGGCAACTATGGCATTTTCGGAAATACTGTGGTCTTTCACGGTTTATTGGAAGCCGCCGCTCCCTGATGGTCGCGGCTACCAGAATTGTGGTTCTTGGTCTACACCATTTCCGAAAAATGCGTTAGCCCCTAATTCTGAATGAGGGAGGATAAAAATTCTCCTGACTGCGAGACGCAGATCAAAGAGCGACCTCCTGGAGTTCTGATATCTTGCCTGAGAATCCTGGGAGAGTTTATGAGCAGAAGCTGGAAGCTGGTCGCTTTAGTGGTTTCGGTGGGGTGGATTGGAACAAGTTCCTTCGGTCAAAATCCGGCCCCGAAAAGCGGGATGGATGCGAGCTTGATGGCAAAAGCGAATGCCGGAAATGCCAACGCTGAATTTCGGGTAGGAGTGCAATACGAGTTGGGCGCCCATGTTGCCAAGGATCCTGCGCAGGCGGCCGCCTGGTATCGCAAGGCGGCAGACCAGG
>WNGR01006082.1_pt1 | contig 12927 bp, 13 predicted proteins | sample 5407581 | NCBI WGS metagenome assembly WNGR01 (sample SAMN13153383, study PRJNA577476) | soil metagenome | isolation source: 80 cm soil or saprolite under Garry oak tree replicate 2 | place: USA:California | collected 2016-06-15 | reverse complement strand
CTTAGATGCCCGTTTTGCCGCTTTTGCTTAACCCACTTTCCTGTTCCATTGCACCACAAACCCCAGCATTGAAACTGCATGCCACCACCAGCAATATTGCTAACTTGCCCCTGGTGCCACCAATGTATGTATTAGGCCTTTCTCCTCTGACCAGAGTGTACGAGCATCGTCATGGTAAGTCAAGAGCGCATGCCGCTAGGCTTTTTCGGGGCGCTTCTTTTCTTGGTACTGCCCTATCAGGAGTGGATAATGCGGTCTTCGTTCCTCATCGCTTCATACTCCCTCTGGATCGACCTTAAGCTTCCTTTCAGCTTCCCAATTATCACGAGCGAACTATCACTTTGTGCGTCCTCATGCTTCGCTGCAGTAGCGTTGCTTCAAGCACGAGAGGAAGATGACAAGCATGTGAGGCAACGCTATTGGCAGCGGACTCCAGCGATGGCAGCTGGGAGAACGAACTGACGATGGACGGCACAGAATGCCCTCCGTTGCCTGCTGCCATCGGTTCCTGCTGAGCCATGGAAGAGTCACTGAAGCGGTGCTTTTGCCAGATCATGGAATGGCTGGATGAAGCTCTAGCCAAGACAAATGTGGACGTGCAAGATGAGGTGGCCTGCCTGGACCGTCCAATAGAAAAAAATGAGCCGAACATGAGCTGGCAGCGGCTGATCGAATGCTCCACCATATCCAAGAGCTGTACCAACTGCGGAATGTGGGAATATAATACTTACACACGTAGCGATACGAGACAAATTGGCGCATTTGTTATTATTTCATTCATAAAACACTATTAATGTAATACGTACTCGCCAATACATATCTGGGTGTCACCGTCGCCAGAGAAACGTGAGCCAATGATGTCTGAGTTAGACCAGTTACAGCAGCACATCGCAGCCTTACAACAGGAAGCGCAACGCTTACGCCACCTTACCCTGGAGGCACAAGCCTCTCTCGCTCAACTCTCCAAACAGCAAGGAACATCCCTGCAACGAGTATCGCTTGAGTGGGTAGAGGAACGAGAGCGAGAGTACCGAGACAGGCAACGTCAATGGCTTGCTCTCCTCGAACGGCGATTCGAGTTGGCTGACGAACTCGCAAAGGCGCAAAGGCAGCTTGAGCAGGTGCAGAGACGAGAGGCACGACCTGAGGATGACCACTAACCAACACGCTCCCCCATCAACACACGGAATAGGTCAGCACAGATCACACGCCCAGAGTCCGTGATACCACTCAAGGAAGTGTTAGGCATTGGCTGGTCAGTCCACTGGCAGAGCCTATGCACCAACAGCCATCAGGAAGTACTCCCCAATCAGTGGTGGATCAGGAGGCCACTTGATGGCACACCGGTATCGAAGGTCGACGCCAGCGATGGCTGCTGGGCGAACCACTCGACGAGACACAGCCCAGGACGTGCTCGGTTGCCCGCTGCCGCCGGTACCCGCCTGAGAGCCGATGAAGCCAGAAATTGTCGCACACAATGGCCTCGTCCCAGTATCACCATGTCACCCAGGAGAGGGTCGTGATGCCATACGAGGTGTTTGTACTCGCTCTGTTTTCCTGGCAGAGCTCTGTTAGCGTCACTGGTTCTATCATGACTCTTCCCAGTCCGGCCAGGGATTGCCGTGGTCGTCACAATTGTTGTCGATCATCCACTGGACGTGCCGTTCAGCCCAACTCATCTGTTGTTCTGCCTGGCGTTCTCGTTCCCGTTTGAGCCAGCGTTGCACACGAAAGCGTGAGCCAAAGCGATAGGTTTTCCCCTTCCAGGTGACTTCATAGATCGTCTTCTCCTTGTCACCAACCAGTTCTTCGTGCTGTTTCACCGTTGCTCCAAGATCGGCAAGGTAGCGCAGGGTCTTGTTCCACTGCTGCTCAGCACGGTGTGCAGCTGTTTGTTGCCGCCGCTCACGCTGTTGCTGTCGGAAACGCGCAAGGGCGAGTCGGCTTTGTGCGCGTTGTTGTCGTTTCTTTTTCGTCTTCTGGCTCACAGGACACCTCATCTTGTGGTGTTGGGCAAAGAGTGATTGCCGGTTCTCTACCCATCTTCTCCAGCACCCGCATGCTTTCTTCCATGCTCACCAGTGCATCATGCGGATGACACACGGCAGTCTCAGAGAGTTCCGCTTCCCTCCGTGTTGGGTATGAACTGAGAACCGCCTGTGAACACCGAGATTGTAGCACATTTCTTGCAGAGTAGGGTGGATATGGCAGAGACCAGGTGGAGTGAGATGTCTATGAGAGGGCGCCGACAATGTCACTCATGCGCATCAGCTTGGCAAGACATGGGCAAGCTGCTATACTTGCGGCAAGAGGTTGTACAAGAACACATGCAGCGAAAGGACAACACACAGTACCGTGTCAGCATCAGAAGCACCGACCGAACGAGCCGCTCGTCCGCCAACTGAACACCTGCAAGGCATCGTCGAACGGGTGACCTACCACGGCGAGGATTCGGGCTACACCGTGGCCCGGCTCAAGGTGCCTTCCCACTCTGACCTTGTGACTATCGTGGGTCGCTTCCCCTCCATCTCAGCTGGACAAACCCTGCGTGTCACCGGCTTCTGGCGCGAACACCCCAAGTTTGGCCAGCAATTTTCTGTTCTGTATGCCCAGGAGACGAAACCGGCCACCTTGACGGGAATCGAGAAGTATCTGGGCAGCGGCCTCATCAAAGGCATTGGTCCGGTCACCGCCAAGAGGATTGTCGCTCACTTTGGCCTGGAGACCCTCGACATCATCGAAGCACAGGGCGAACGTCTCATCGAGGTTCCCGGTATTGGCCAGAAGCGTGTGGGCATGATCCAGCGTGCTTGGGCCACCCAGAAAGCCATCAAAGAGGTCATGGTGTTTCTGCAAGGCCACGGCGTCTCCACGACCTATGCGGTGAAGATCTATAAACAATATGGCGACCAGGCCATCGAGGTCGTCTCACGTAATCCCTATCAACTGGCCACCGATATCTATGGCATTGGCTTCATCACCGCCGATACCATTGCCCGCAATCTGGGCATTGCCCCCGATTCCGATGTACGCTACCAGGCCGGACTCCTTTACCTGCTCAGCCAGGCAGCAGAGGATGGACACTGCTTTGTACCAGTGCAGAAACTGGTGGAGGAGGCAACGAAACACCTGGCCTTGCCTGAATTTCCGGTAGACTCGACCCGCATCACTGTCTTGATTACCCACATGGCTGAAACGAAAGAGCTCATCGTCGAGCCGGGCTTCGGTGACCTTGCAGAGCAACAGATGTGCTATGCCCCTGCGTTCTACCATACGGAAGTGGCGCTTGCCGCACGTCTCTCCACCTTTGCTCGCACCCCTGTTGACGTGGACGTGCCACGGGTAGAGCGCTGGATCGATGGCTACACCGAGAAACAAGGCATCAGCCTCTCCGAGGAACAACGCCGAGCGGTGGTTCTCTCGGCCACTTCCCGCCTGCTCGTGCTCACAGGCGGACCCGGCTGTGGCAAAACGTTCACGACCAAGACAATCGTTTCCTTATGGCGTGCCATGGGCAAATCCATCTTACTGGCTGCCCCAACCGGGCGAGCCGCCCAGCGTCTTGCCGAGATGAGTGGGCGCGAGGCCAAAACCATCCATCGCTTGCTGGCCTTTGATCCCAAGACGATGCAGTTTCGTCACAACGAGGACAATCCGCTGGAGGCCCAGGCCATCGTCGTCGATGAGGCGTCCATGCTCGACTTGTTCCTTGCCCACTCCTTCGTCAAAGCCATCCCACCCGATGCCCAGGTGCTCATTGTGGGCGATATCGATCAACTGCCCAGCGTGGGACCTGGCATGGTCTTGCGTGACCTCATCGCCTCGGAGCAGGTTCCCGTGGTGCGGCTCACCGAGGTCTTTCGCCAGGCAGCCAAGAGTCACATTATCACCAATGCTCATCGCATCAATGCCGGTCAATTCCCACAGCTCACTCCGACCACTAAGTTCAACGAGTCGGATTGTCTCTGGTTAGAAGCCGCAGAGCCAACCCTGGGAGCAGAAGGGATTGGGCACCTGGTCAGAGAGTATCTACCGAAGCACGGCATCGACCCAGTGCAGCAGGTACAGGTGCTTTGTCCCACGACCCGTGGAGAAGCTGGCACCCGCCACCTGAATAGTTTGCTCCAGCAGATTCTCAATCCAGCCAAGCCAGGCAAAGCTGAACTCTCTCGTGGAGGCAGCATCTTGCGCGTGGGAGACCGGGCGATCCAACAGGTCAACGACTACCAGCGGGAAGTCTTCAATGGAGACCTGGGCACCATTGCCTCCATCGATCTGGAGGAGCAGGAGGTGGTGGTGCAGTTTGTTGAGCGGCAGGTAAGCTACGACTATGCCGATCTCTCCGAACTGGCCCTTGCCTGGGCGGTGACGGTGCACAAAAGTCAGGGCAGTGAGTACCCGGTGGTGATTTTTCCCCTGTTCATGCAACACTACGTGCTACTCAGTCGCAATCTGGTGTACACGGGACTAACCCGTGCGAAACAACTTGCTATTCTGGTCGGACCCACCAAGGCCATTGGACTGGCAGTCAAACGCGTCATGGATCGGCAACGCTACACCGCGCTGGCAGATCGCCTTAGACATCTGGAACCCAGCACGCACATAGCATACGAACGAAAGCGCTAAAGAAGGCATGCAGCGAGAGAGAGCTGATCGACGAAGCGTCAACGTATTGACGTCCAACGAGCAGCAATCGGATACTCTCTACTTACCGCTCTTGCGTATGTACTTGCTAGAGCCAACCGGTTGTTTGTAACCGCTCAATTGCGACCGCTACCCCATCGCGATTGTTGGTGTCCGTCACCCAATCGGCGGCGGCTTGCACCGTCGACGACGCATTGCCCATCGCAATACCCAGCGCGACGAGGCGCAACATGGCCACGTCATTCTCCCCATCGCCAATCGCCACCATTTCTGCTGGTGCGATGCCAAGCTGCTGCCCCAAGGCCAGCAGTGCCGTTGCTTTATCCACGCCCTGATGGGTGATCTCCAGGTAGTTGGCGAGTGAAAACTGCCCTCTGCAGTCGTGGGGCAGCGAGCGTGCGAGCAGAGAGAGCTGGGACAGGAGTGCTGGCTCTCCGGCGATCGCGAGCAGTTTATGGGGAGCCTCCGTGGAGTGAGCGAGGTCTGGATCGACGATAGGGGGAACCCCAGTCAGCAGACTCTCCCGGTGCAACGCCGCGTCCCACTGAGGAATGTACCAGGAGTCGCCGCTATACCATCCGATACTGATATCGCGCTCCAGTGCATAGCACAATACAACATGTGCGGAGGAGAGGCTCATGCGCTGTTCCGTCACCACCTCGCTTGGCCGATGGGGATCAGGACTGATCCGACAGGTCAGTGCTCCGCTATAGCAAATGGCGAGACTCATGATCCCCAATGCTCCTATAATCGCATGAAGTGCATGCGGGCTGCGAGCTGATGCCAGGACTACCTGCACTCCCCGGGCGCTCACCTGCTGTACTGCCGAGCACGTTGCCTTCGTCAGTTGGTAGTCCGTCGTTAGCAGGGTGCCATCGACATCAATGACCAGCAAACGTGCTTGTCGTGTCTTATTCATACGCCTCCAACAAAGCGAACTCCCACGGCCTGAATAGCTCCGTGGTCGATCAGATACTGTTCCATGCCCTTAAGAAAGGTCAGCAGTTCTCGCTCTTGCTCTGCCGACACAGGGCGAATCCCGTTGCCGATATAGACGAAGAGATAGGGCACCCAGGCAAAAGAGTGCTCGTGATAGGTCCCACGGAGTGCTGACATCATCTGCTCATACTGGTTGAGGTGATGCTCGGAGCCTCGTTGCAGCCAGGCCGTCCTCAAGGCCTCAATAGAGGCTGATTCAGATGGCAATGTTGCGGGGTCGGCATCGTAGTGTCCGCTCAAGAAGAGCAACCGCTGCATTTGGTACAGCCACGAGGCGGTTCGGGCATCAAAACGATCATAGGCATAATCCTGGCAAATAATCCTGCCTCCCTGCTTCAAGAGCCGTGTCACCGTCGCCATCGTCTGTTGCAGATCATGCATGTGATGAAGAGCACGGTTGAAGATGACCGTATCGAAGCTGGCGTTTGGCGCCTGGTAGGTGTTCACATCGGTGCAGAGATAGCGCAGGTTGCCAAATCCGGGAGGATCAGGATGAGCGGCTCTGCTTCGCTCGGCCACTTCAATGATATCTGCTGAGAGATCAATGCCGATGACATTATGGCCGTCTCTCGCAAGTTCAAGGGTGAGGTAGCCGTTGCCACAACCGACCTCCAAAATGGTCTGTGCTGGTTGGGGAAGCATACTCTTCATGAACTGATAGGTGTCCAACGCGCTCAGTTCGATCAGAGGGATGCTGCGCCATTGGAACCACTGACCCGCATCGAGGTCTGGATATCCTCTGGGATGTCTCACATCAGCGATGAAGTGTGGAGGAAGATTACTCATGACTCACCTCCTGCATTGCCTCACTTAGAGCATGCTCTTTGCTGATGATCTCGATGAAGGTTTCTTCGTCCAATTCCTCTCCTTCACCGGAGGAATCCATCTCGTACTCCTCCCCGTATTTCTCGGCTAAGAGGGCATCGGCATGAGCATGCTGAGCAACTGGTAATTCATGGGCAGAGGCTTCGATCTCTGGCCCAAGAACTTTGCCCATCAGATCACAGGGAGCCAGCAGGACACGACTATTGTTGCGAATGCGCTTGATCTTGCCGCTGGTGCGACCCGTGACCATGTAGAGCTTGCCTTGTCCATGAGCAAACCACATGGCGGTCGGAACGCCAACGCTACTTTTGCGAAACGTAGTGAGGAGGACAAACTCGTAGGGGTACAGATAGGCAAAGGGGTCGTCTGTCTTACTTTGCAACTGCGCGTTCTCATGCATTATCTCGTGCTACTTTCATTGCAGTACGCCAGACAAGGATGGAATAAGCTACGTATCATGCATCTCTACGTCCTCGTCTGCTGCTTGTTTCTACGAATTTTACCTTGACATTCATATCTGAAGTCAACAATTGTCGGAGACTCCTCATGCACGTGCTCAACAAAGAGACTTTCGTATCTATCAGCATAGCACATCCTGCCTGCTGTGACGCGACTTATCATGATAGACTGATCACGCGGATAATGGTCCAATGGACATCTGCCCGCATTGACAAATTTACCTACCATGCTTTATGCTAATCCGCAGACAAGCATATATTTGAAAGAAGAAGACATATGACATTCGGACATATAATTGGGCTCTTCCCCAAAATAAGTGAGTTTGCTTGCTCCGACGACTGTGTGATTTTCTGATAGACTAGCATCGATGAATTGTGGTGTTGCTACGTCGCAAGGAGCGTATCATCGATGAATAATGTGGAGACTTCTTCCCCCTTTTTACCTCTTCCTGATGGCATCGTCATCTCGTCGGTTCGTGGGGCCACGACCGAATTGGTGGTGCATATCGCCTGTCGGCTTCCCTGTGCTGCCTGTCCTGTCTGCCAGCAGCCCTCCGAACGGGTGCATGGAACCTATGTCAGAACGGTGGCTGACCTGCCCTGTGGAGGTCGTCGTGTCATCTTGCGTCTTTCCGTGCGCAAATTTGTCTGTGGCACACCCGCTTGCCCACGCCAGATTTTCACCGAACGGCTTCCTGATCTGGTGCAATCGTATGCCCGCATGACCAATCGGCTGCGCGATGCTCTTGTCGCACTCGGTTTGGCCACGAGCGCCGAGGTGAGTGAGCGGCTGGCACCACAGCTCTCGATGCTCGTTTCGGCTCCCACGCTTCTTCGTCGTCTGCGCACGGTCGCATGCCCGCCTCCAAAGTCGGTACGCATCCTTGGCGTGGATGATTGGGCGTGGAAAAAGGGCCAGACCTACGGGACGATCCTCGTGGATCTTGAGAAGCGCTGCCCGATCGACCTTCTAGATGTTAAGAGGAAACGCTCACTGCCTGGCTCCTTACCCACCCGGAAAGAGATGTCATCAGCCGCGATCGAGGAGGAGAGTATGCGGCGGCGGCAAAGAAAGGCGCGCCTCAAGCGAAGCCGATTGCAGACAAGTTTCACCTGCTGAAAAACCTGCGCGATGATATCCGCGAGCTGATGGCACGCAAGCAGAAAGTGTTACCGGAGGTGGAAGAGGTCTCCTCCGATGGCATTCCTCTCCGAGCACAGGGAAAACGATTAGCGAGTGCTCTCTTAGAGGCTCCCAAGCCAGACGAGCCTGAGAAGCAGTGGCGGTTGATGTCAAAAGAGCCACGCCACATCCCCGCCAGTTCAGAGCCTTCCTCGATGGCCCCGTCTCGGCGCCAGGTGTCCCGCACCAATAGAGCCGCCCGAGATGTCGCCGTGCGAGCGCTCCATCAGCAGGCGATCTCCGCACGAGCGATTGCACGCCGCCTGCACATGTCCCGACAGACGGTGCAGAAGTTTCTGGTCTCAGAATCCTTTCCCGAGCGAAGCAGACCCGCCTATCGAGGAAGTATTCTCGATCCCTACAAGCCCTACCTTCTCGATCGCTGGAAGGCTGGGTGTTGGAATGGCTCCCAGCTTTACGCCGAAGTCAAAGAGCTCGGCTATGTTGGCTCAGAGGCCTTGTTTCGCCTCTTCATTTCCAGGGTGCGCAAGCACCATCAGGCAGCGGGAACTGCGGAGAAGCTCGAACTTTCTGCCGATGGTGCTCAAGTCAGTGGACCCCTTGATCCTCCTTCCAAACTCTGCATCAAAGGCCGCCTGTCCCCAGCACGAGCCTCCTGGCTTTGTGAGCCAAGCTCTCAAGCTAGACGAAAAGCAACGCCAGCAGGTAGCACACATCCGCGCGGCTCATGATGATCTCGACATCGCTTATGAGCTGACCCAGGCATTCGTCTCGATGCTGGCCGAGCATCAAGATACAGCCCTAGATGACTGGCTTGCACAAGCCGAGCACTGTGGGATCAAGGAACTCAAAAGCTTGGCCCTGGGTATCCGTCGCGATTACGCCGCCGTGCGCGCCACGTTCACTTCAGAATGGAGCAACGGTCCGGTTGAAGCGCAGGTCAACTGCTTGAAACTGCAAAAACGGCTGATGTTCGGTCGCGCCAATTTTGATCTCTTACGGCTGCACGTCCTGCGTCGCGCCTAAATACTCCCTTCTCCCTATCCCTGATCCTCCTCGGTTGCTCCTCTTCAACCCCTTGCTGATCATCTTCTCGGCCACAAGCAAGCAGGCTCACTTATTTTGAGGATGAGCCCTTTTCTCTTGCAAAAAACAGCAGACCAGGTCATTGATTACACGCAAGAAGATTTCACCCAAAATGGGCAGCGGTATGACCTGATTTTTGATGCTGTGGGAAATCGTTCGGTTTCAGATTGTAAGCATGCATTAAGCCCCAATGGGATTTGTGCCGTCGCCGGGTTTACAACCCTGTCTCATTTGTTCCAAGTTCTCGTTCTGGGAGCATGGGTGTCAAGGACCGGGAGTAAGAAAATCGGTCTAATGGAGACGGCGAACCCAAACAAAAAAGATTTGCTTTTTATCAAGGAGCTTCTTGAAGCCGGCAAAGTCGTCCCCGTTATAGATAGAACGTACCCGTTAAGCGAAGTTCCTGAAGCTATCCGGTATCTTGAAGAAGGACACGCCCAAGGAAAAGTGGTCATCACGGTGGAACAGAACGACAACACCTCACTGTAACCCCAACGTTCCTGTTCTACGCTGAGATCAGTAAATTGGGTTCTTGGACACATTCGGTGTGCCATAATGCAAGGCATGGAGGATTGTGATGAGAGTGAGTGACCAGGGCTGGCAAAGGTGTTGCAGGTGTGAGGTGCGTGTGGTAGAGTTTCATCGAAGTAATATGATGAACCATCCTGCAATGTGCATGGATGGTGTGCTGAAAGGAGTGCAGCGATGCAACAGGCAACGTATCCGGTTCAGTTCTCGGTCGACTATCCAGATCGACCGCTCAACCGGCTGACCACCTTCTTCCGCCTCTTCCTGGCCATCCCCATCGCCATCGTGCTGGGGGCTGTGAATGGAGGAACCTGGCAGTGGGCATCGAGTGGCAGGACCACGGCGGTCGCGGCCGGGGCTGGCGGCCTGCTGTTCTTCGCTCCTCTGCTGATGATCGTGTTCCGCAAGAAGTATCCCCGCTGGTGGTTCGACTGGAACCTGGAACTACAGCGCTTCAGCGTCCGGGTGGGCGCCTACCTGGCCCTGCTGGACGATCGGTATCCGTCCACCACCGATCACCAGTCCGTCCACCTGGACTATGCCTACCCCGACGCTGAGCGCGATCTCAACCAGTGGCTTCCCCTGGTGAAGTGGTTCCTGGCCATCCCCCACTATATCGTGCTGTTCTTCCTGCACATCGCGCTGGTGGTGGCGGTGATCATCGCCTGGTTCGCCATCCTGTTCACCGGGCACTACCCCAGGGGCCTGTTTGAGTTCGTGGAGGGCGTTATCCGCTGGGACAACCGGGTCATCGCCTACGCCTTCATCCTGGTGACCGACCGGTACCCGCCCTTTCGGCTCAGCCCGTAAGCGGGAGAGGGCGTTCAAAGAGAGCGATGAAAGGAACGCATCATGCCAACATCGAATAGCAGTATGCACGGGAAGATCTGCATGGTGACCGGCGCCAATTCCGGGATCGGGAAAGCCACCGCGCTGGCGCTGGCACAGATGGGGGCCACCGTCGTGATGGTCTGCCGGGACCGTGCCAGAGGCGAGCAAGCCCGGAGCGAGATCACCACGACAAGCGGGAATAACGCGGTTGATCTCCTGCAAGCAGACCTGTCATCGCAACAGTCCATCCGCCAACTCGTCGAGGACTTTCAGCACCACTACACGCACCTGCATGTGCTGATCAATAATGCGGGAGCGGCTTTCCCTGGGAGGCGGCGAGAAACCGTGGATGGAGTGGAGATGACCTTCGCCGTGAACTATCTGGCACCTTTCTTGCTGACCAACTTGCTGCTCGATGTGCTCACAGCCAGCACGCCAGCACGGATTATCAATGTCAGTTCTGCTGCACACCAATCAGGTTCCATGCAGCTGGATGATTTGCAAGCAGAGAAACGCTATCGGCCCATGCGCACGTACCCACAAGCGAAGCTGGCCGTGGTGCTGTTCACCTATGAACTTGCGCGCAGGCTGCAAGGAATGGGGGTGACGGTCAACTGCCTGCATCCCGGCTTCGTGGCGACGAATTTCGCGCAGAGTGACGGAGGGCCCGCCGTTCGCCTGCTCGTGAAGGTGCTCGGGAGCTTTGGCGCGAGCCCGCAAGAGGGGGCGAACACCTCGATCTACCTGGCCTCCTCAGCCGAGGTGGAAGGCGTCACTGGCCAATACTTTGTGAAATGCATTCCCAGGCGGTCAGCTGCCATCTCCTATGATGAGTCGCTCCAGCGACACTTGTGGGAGCAGAGCGCAAAGCTGGTGAACTTGTAGGTGCCCCTGCTCATCCCAGAGGGTCGCAGTGGCCCAGCCGAAGCTGGGCGCAAGCCGCAGGCAAGAGTATCAACGAACGAAAGACGAGCGGTCTGCTCCGAAGCGCGGATGTCCTCCACGCCAGAGTTCGTCGGCTTCAAAGACTTGCAGGTCTCGGACGAGGCTCCATCGCAGGATGGTGAGAGTCCGAACGACCGCAAGACCCTCCTGGCTTTAGCCGTGGGGAAGCTCAGTGGCCGTCTTGTAGCGCTTCAGTTATCGCCTGCTCCTGGGTCATCGCCTGCCCCGCGCAGAGTCCAGCCTCAAATGTCGCTGCATCCAGCTTCACACGAGCCGCAGCGACACGTCCGTTCACGTCCTGCCGCTCCAGACTGTCGGACGGGAGCAGGTGAGCCGCAGCCCCAAAGAGTCGCCCTGCTCGCTCTGCTTTTCCTTGAGCGGCTGCCACCTCTGCCAATCCAGCCAGCGCCTTGACGATGCCGATCCCCTGCCCTCCCTGCTGCATGTCCTGCCACAGGCTCAGGCCCAGCCTGTAGAGCACCTTCGCCAGTGGCTCGTCTCCATAGGAATGGAGCCACATCTCCCCGTTGTTGATCAGGAACAGCCCGAGCGCCCCCGGGTTCCTGGCCTGCTGCATGAGCGGCAGGCTCTGCTGATACAGGGAGCGTACCATCTCCTCGTCACCCTGGCTCGCGACGATAACCAGCAAGGCACTCAACACCAATGAAGCGTACCGAACCTCCCCGATCTTTCGGAAGAGCCGCAAACTTTCCTCGCAGTGCGCGCGTGCCGCAGCAGGATCGCCTGAGAGATAGGCGATCCTGCCCCTGTCGTAGAGCATGAAGGCTTCACCCCTGGCATCATCCCCGAGGTCTTTGAGCCGGGTGTGGCTCTCTTCGAACAAGTGACCCGCCTGCACGTTGTTCCCCTGACTCGACAGGACGGTTCCTACTATCATTTCCGCGTAGCTGGTGTAGCGCTGGTCTCCCGCTTCGCGGCAAATGGACAGGCTCTCCTCAAGACAACGGGTGGCGGCTTCGACGTCGCCTTCGGCCCAGGCCAGCAGCCCCGCGCCAAAGAGGGCTCGGCCTCGTGCGGCGCTGCGATCCGTGCTCCCGGTCCGCGCCAGCATCGCCTCCAGCCACGTGCGCCCCTCGTGGAGAGAGCTTTGCAGGAACCAGTAATAGCAGAGCGCCCCAGCCAGACGCAGCCCGATCTCGACCGCGTCCGGCGTGGCCTTGCACCAGGCCAGGGCAGCGCGCAGGTTGACGTCTTCGCGCGAGAGCCGCTCCAGCCAGATCTCCCGCTCCGGGCGGGTCAAGTGGATCTCCGCCTCTTCGGCCAGCGTCAGAAAATAGTGCGCATGCCGCTCGTGCACGGCCGCCTCCTCGCCGCTGCTCTCCAGGCACTCCAACCCGTATTCGCGCACCGTCTCCAACATAAGAAGGCGCGGTTCCTCTCCCTGCCGCTCCACCTGCACCAACAGACTCGTATCCAACAGAGACGCCACTGCGTCCAGGACCGAAA
>WNGR01006389.1_pt1 | contig 12931 bp, 14 predicted proteins | sample 5407581 | NCBI WGS metagenome assembly WNGR01 (sample SAMN13153383, study PRJNA577476) | soil metagenome | isolation source: 80 cm soil or saprolite under Garry oak tree replicate 2 | place: USA:California | collected 2016-06-15 | reverse complement strand
CCGCGTACGACAAGATCGACATCCCCGGCTCTGCGATGCCGCAATTCTCGGACGGCGTCGTGGCGTATCTCTCTGAGGACCGGCGGGCACTCACCGTGCACCAGCTCCCGTCGAAGCTGCGCAGGCTCGCCGCGCACCGTTGGACTCTCAAATTCGACTTTGTGATCGCCCGGTTTACCCTCGACGCTGCGCAGGACCTGCTCGCGCTCGTCCCCATCAGCGCCACGCCTAGCCCGTCGCAATGGTACGTACATCGCGCCGTCCACGCCAACCCATTCACTCTGACCGCCCTCTATCAGGTTCGAGCCTCGTATCCTCCTCCGCGCGCTCTCGAACGGCCAGCCGCACCCGCTCGCCTCTCCTGGCGCAACCACAGCGGGCGCCATCGAACTGGCCGAGAGAAAGCTGCAGCCGAGCATGGACGGCGACACGACGAGCATACACGACTCGTACCTCGGCACGGTGGTGCAAGGGGGCGCGACGGACGAGCTCGCGATCTGGAACTGGAAGACGGGCGAGCGCGAGTGGGGTATGCCGCTGGACAAGGGCGTCGGCCAGTGGTGCTTCCTCGACGACGCGCACATCCTCTTCCCCAAGAACGTCTTTGCGGGTAGCCCCGTGCTCCGCGCGAGGCAGCGCCGCCTGCACGTGCTCCGCTTCCGCAGCGCCCAGGGCACGGTGCCGCCGCAACAGGACAACCCTATTCCCGAGCGTGTCTTTGTGCTCCCGGACCCGCGATACCCACACGGTTCGTCCATGGGCGCGCGCCTGCTCTCCCGACCGACCCCGGACCCCTCCGCATCCCTATCCGCCTTCGCCGCGGGCGAGCTTTTCCACCCGAGCGCCGAGGACCACCTGCTGACCGTCGAACTCTGGGCATACTACGCGTCTGGCTGGGAGGTGACCGACCTGCACATCCCGACGCGCGTCCTGCTTTCCCTGCCGCCCCCTTCCGCGTCCGGCTACGACGCGCCGGCCCGCGGCCCGCGCATCGTGCCCTGGTCCGCCTGGCGCCACGCCATCACGCAGTCCCCGCCGCTCGAGCACCCGCGCGACATGGCGCCCCTCGGCCCGCTCGCACACGGCATGCGCCGGCTCTCCTGGAGCTGCGGCACTAACTCGCGCTTCCGCGCCGTGCGCCCCACCGCTCAGCACTCGCGCCCCACCACCTCCTCCTCGCGCCGCAAGACCGTCTCGGTCTGGGATCTCCATCCGGGCCGCACGGAACAGGCCCTGGCCGCGTTCCGAAGCACCGGAAGCGACAGCGACGGTAGTGGCGGAGGTGCGGCCATCATACAGCATGCATGTTCTTGTGGTGGCAGCGGCAGCGGCGATGGCGACGATGGTGACCGCAGTCGCGCGACTGAGGCGGCACCGCCGTCCCTGTCGGAGCCGCAGCAGCCTCCGAAGCGGGCGCAGTGGCCTTACGTTCTTTCCGAGGTGCCGCTCCCAACGGAGATCCAGGAGGCTGACCCGATCGGAATCAAATTCGCCATGTGCGGAGACGCGCTTGTCGTCCTCGAGGTGAGCAAGCGCATGCTTCAGTCTTTCTTCCATTATCTTCTGACTGCGGTTGGCTCTTAGCTCGGGGACCGCGAAACAAACAGGCTGCATGTTCTTACGTTCTGACCACTTCTCCCACCTACCATATCACACACCACCTACTCAGACCACCTTTGAAAAAAAACTGGTCCTCGCTGCATGTCGTACAATTTAGTAAGTTCTGTGGAGGTTTCGATTTAACGGAATTATTACGCTACACTATACCATCCCTATACCATGCTCTGCACGTACAAACGATATACTACGCTAATGTATAATGGCAGCCCGACCGCTCTTGCTCGTGCCGGCACTCATGGACTCCTTGAGCAACAAGACGCAGAAGCCCGACAGCGCAAACACTACTATGCTCGCGTACACCGGGAAGGACGGGTCGACCATCAACAACGCCCCACCCGCCATAGGTGCGATCATCCCGCCTCTGCATTGGCCCAGTTAGTATATGACGAGGCAGTTGAGATGGAAAGACGTACATTCGAGAGAGCGCAGAGGCTGCGCCGCAGGCCGTTCCGCGAACTGACGAGATAGAGACATGAGTAAATCATTTAGGAAGGCCCAGCAGCGGTCAGGGCTCACCTCTGGTCGCAAATATTTCGGGTGTCCACCTAGTTTCAGAAGCAAGAAGGGAGAAGGGGGGCCATATAAGCGTTTGTGATCAATAACATGCCAGCGAACTCATCGCGTACCCATATAGCACAGCCCACATGGTCTGTAGATGGTGACGTGTCAGCAAAGACTTGGGGCTAGGGAGCAGACGAAAGACATAAATACGGACCGTAGCGCTCAAGCTGATCCCGACAGTGCTCGCCGTGACCGCGACCGGATCACTCACGAGCACAAAGACAAAACAAAGCACCGCCGTCAAAAAGGTGCTCCCCGCAAGAGCCAGCCTCCTGCCGAGTCGGGGCCACTCTATCAACCACGCACCCAACTACATACGCCGGGGCCGGGCTTAGTCGTCAGCGATCGCTGAGCTCGGGACAAGCGACGCACCACGGCGCCGGGACACCCTCCAATAGTGAAAATAACAACGTCCCAGAGAGTCCTCTCGAGCGTGTTCATCGCCTGCGCACGTGCCTGGCTCGGCGTCTGCCCGAAGTCGCTCCTGCTCACGTTACCCTGCCGCGTCTCAAGCAGCTTGGGTAAATACACATTGAACATCGTGTACGCGAGCGACATGCCCCACCACGTGCCCCACACGAGCACGGTCGTGCGGCGCCACTCGGGCGCAAGCACCATCGAGAAACGACTAAACCACGCACGCAGGGGCCGCCGGACGCCCCGCGGCAGTGCAAACCAGGCGCGGTCGGCCACTTCGTAGAGCGACGAGCGCACCGATGAGCGCGTATCCGCGCGCGGACGCTGCGGGCGTGGCGGACGCGGGCGCGCTGGCGGTATTGGGGTTCCATCAATGAGGCCCTCCTCTTCCTCTGTCGACGGCCTGGACCGCGACCGCGGTGGCAGGGTGACGCCCGGGAAGTTAGCACGCCGGGACTCTGGAGTCAGCTGGTACGAGAACGCGTGGCGCTCGGAGGTGCGGATGGAAGCGTGGGCGGCGAGGGGTGCGTCAGACTCGCCCATGGCGGCGTAGTCCTTGACGGGTGGCGCACTTTCCGTGCCCTCTGGCGGGGACGGGCTGAGCGGCATCGACGCGTTGGTCGGAGCCGACGGGGCTGCGAGGTCCTTTGGAGAGTCTGGGACTTCGCCGTCGACATCGAATAATGGTGTGGAGCTGTTCTCGGTGCGGATTGACGGATGCGGTGGGTACGAAGAATCTAGTGTGGGTGGGACACAGATACGGTCGACGACGTCCTCGAGGTCGAGTTCGAGCTCGGAGCCGTTGAATCTAGATATCATCTGGAGTGACTCGAGCGCGTCTTGTGGGCGGCCGGCATGCACCAGGTAGCGCGGAGACTCGTGCAAGCGGAAGAACACGATCCGCGCGAGGAACATTGTTAGCGTCTGGGAACACACCTGTAAGCGAGACGAAACCGACTACACGATGGGAGAAGAGCACGTACGATGAGGCCAAGAGCAACGAGCTCATATTTCCATCCAAGGTTATCACGCAAGTCACAGGGAGCAGGCAAAGGCTGACAGGAATTCTTGGGTATAAGTACTATGGCTACAAGGGCAGCGAGCACTGCCCCAAAAGAGAAGAATACAGAGAGCGCCGTGACGAGATACTCTTTGCCGCGAGGCATATGTTCTAGAAGAAGGGTGCCATCTGTGGGCATAGACCCCTTTGATAGAGTCAGTATACACGTTGCAACGGGAGAGAAAAAGCAAAACGTACCCCGACAGCGCTGCCAAGGAAAAATAGTGCGACACAGAGCATTGGAAATGTCGTTGCAAATGAGGCGGCTATGCCGAAAAGGGATGTAAAAAATAGGGTCGCGTTGAAGGCAGTGCTACGACCCATAAGGTCCGAGCCTTACGTTGCTAGATTCAAACCCTGCTAACTAGCAAAAAAAAAACTCACAGGTGCCCCAACCAACCGCACCAATCATCATACCGGCAAACATTGAAGAGGATAGGATGCCGATACGGTTGTCAGGAACTGCAAAAGGCGCAGGAGCAGGCAAAGAAGAAAGGCGATCATGTGTATGCGTATGAATGCCTGAGAAACCACGTTCGAGTGTTGCGGAGACTTACGCAAAAAGTGACGTTGTATGCGAGGAAGTATTATGGCCATTGCTTGTATCCACATCTAACATCGCGCTGAAAAGAAAGCGGGGAGAAAGTGTGGGGTCATGCTCACGTTATCGGCCATCCAGCCTTTGGGGGAGGGGATTAGGTGAGGATGACGAAGGGCGAGGAGACACACCGAAACCACACAATGAAAGGAGCGTCCACTGGTAGGTGCCTAGGAAAAAAAAATTCAGCACCACGAATCAAGAAAACGAGAGACAGAAAAACGCGCCCATGCCAATACGATCTATAGTCTTATCGAGAGGGGTGCGGGAGTCGAAATCGATTCCCTCTGGGTCGTCGATATCATCGTCGCTGTTCAGCCTTGAGTAAGTCATGACAGTGTGATCCCAGAGGCCGGAAGCGCGGGGGGTAACAGCCATGTGTGAATGGGAACTATATAAAGGAGCGATGAATAGGGAGAAAGATTTGCTAAGCCAATTTGTGGCATAAACGGGGAGGGAAGACGCTGTCGTGCGTCAAGGTTACGGCGGAGTGAGTCACCGGTGAGGATGCCACCGCGGCGAATGACAAGACGAGGATGTTGATTTGATGAACGCTGGCACGTCACAAAGTCTATATATGCGTGTATGTCTCTGTTTCTGCCTCGGGTTCCGGCTCTCTGGCCATTCTTTTGTTTCTACTTTTTCCTTTTCTTACACATCTCGCCGCGGGTCTCTATAATTCCGCATATACATTGGTACAGTAGCGGTTGTGACGAAGAGACAAACTGATCACGTATGCATAGTAGCGAAAGCCCGGCGTCAGAAATGGTGAGCAATGCAGCGTACAGCCGCATCGGTTTACTGTAAATCCGGACCCTCGCAAGAGAACCCGTCTCTGGGGAAAGGGGCGTACTACTATCTCGGTTTTCGGGTCCTCCTCGGTTTTACGCACTCTGGTTTCATCCATATACTCGAGCAGGCTGAGGGCCAAGCCGAAGCATTCGGGGTCGAAGATCTCCTCAAGCATCCGCGGTGGGAAGGGGCCGGGTTCTCTGCATGCATGCGCTTGCGACATCCCCCCGAGGACGCCACGGGTCTCTCGGTTATTTCCCTCCGGCGGTTGCGCGGCCCGTCTCTCCTCTGGGCTATACAGTTTGCCCTGATGTCAACTCGCAGCGGCTGAACCAGCGCCCTTCTGCTGCGCGTCTAGAGCTTCTGAAGCTTGGCGGTGCTCGCTTGTACTTGGTTGGTTTTCTTCGCAGCTGCGGACAGAGGCTGTGCGCAAGAGCGGGGCCTTACTTGCCTTGGCTAGCCATCTAAAAATAACTCGAGGGTGTCTCGTTTCTGCAGAAACCAGGCCATCACCCGATGATGTAAATGTGCACTCCACACTCAGACGGCACGCACCCCGCTTCGCCTATTGTTTCCGTTCCTCCCCATATAAGAGCCCCTAATCCATTCAGAACCCCTCCTTCCAATAACTGATACCTCTCCTCCGTCCCTCTCCTAAAGTCCCACTTCACAGCACCCCCGAGATGGAAGCCGCCTCCAAGCCGTCCGCTCAGCCCGTTGCTTCCCAGCCCCAGCAGGCCATCCAGATGAGTGCGTAGTCCCTTCTCTATTTGATCGCAGGGACGACCGTGCTGAGCGCAATCGAACTACGAAAAACACAAACGAATAGATGCGCTGAACCCTGCAGCGCCGGTGAACAGCCAGCAGCAGCACCATGAACACCAACACAAGGCGCGCCGTCTCCGCGGAGGAGGAGCAGGTCGCGTACGTCTTCTATTCCATACTCCACACTCCTCTCCACCACCGAACCTTTCCCCCGCGCCCACCTACCCCTCTGGCTTTCCGGCTGCAGGGCGGCGCCATCATGGGGCTGCTGCAGCTCCACCCAACGCGCTACGCCGTGGCACTTTCCCATCATCCTTCAACCGGACTGGCTGGGCGCTGACCCGGCTTTTCCCTTTTTTCCCCATCTATCCAAAATAGGATTGCTTCATTGGGCTAGTAGAGTGCTTCATCTGCTTCGGTACGTGACAGACTTGCCCGAAATGTCGTCAATTATCTGGGCACTTACATGCAACCCGCCCCGCGGCCTTCCTTTCATTTCATTCCCGACAGAATGCTGCAAGGTCCGTTTATCTCTCCCGGTTTCTGCCTGTCTGCCTGCCATCATCCTCGTTGCTACTTTTACTTCTCCCGTCTTTCCCCATTTTGAATACTTCTCATCTGATGTCATGCGGCACCATGCACAACTGTTAACACCTCTTTTCTCCTACAGGCGTGTTGCGAGTGCTGTGCCGACATCATCTGTAAGACTCCTCCGGTCATTTTCTCTCCCGCACGCATACTGATGTCATCTTCACAGGCTGCCCCTGCGAGATGTGCTGTTAACCGTGTAAGGGAGATGGCGCGATGTTCGGGTACCCAATTGACGACGATGGTGGACGCATCACACTCTACCACAACTATTCGTTTCTTTTTGGTTTTTGGATGTCGCACGCTGCGTTGTTAATTTTTCGTGAAGAACGTACGACGTAGGACGAATACATGTTTGTTTCCTTTTCATCCTCCAACTTCCCAACCGGCGTCAAGGCAACATAGGGGTTTCTCTTGACAGGCGCGCAAAGCACCGTTAGCATCACCTTGCTTGGCAAGGTCAGGTGGGAATTCTGTGCATGCAAATCGTAAAATGAACAAAGTGAATCTCGTTACCTAACATTCTGACGTCAACGGCGTGAAAGAATAATAATGTTGCCTCGCGTTCCGCATTGCTTCACCTTGCTTGGCAACTGAAGGTCATATGGCAGGAAGATTCCTCACTCTGCCTGACTGACCTTCTTCATGCCGTCTGTTTGACAACCTGCTTCACAGAAACAACGTCGGCACAGGAAACAACAGCCCGTTCGTGTATTTTCCTCTTTGCATCTTCCAGTGCCAACGACGTCTTAGAGTTGAGCGCGTCGTGGACCATCCCTGAATCTCCCTCTCAGTAATACACGTGGTGACGAAGTGCGCAAGCACATCCCACAGCGCACAACCAAAAAGGAGACTGTTCCTACTACTCACCACATGTAAACGCACTGAAAACTACTGTCAGACCTCCTCTCTTACCTTATGTTTTCTACCCATACGTTTTTATTTCCGAATACGCCCCAGCTCTCTCTATAAATCGCCTCTCCGTAGGTACACTGTGCACAAGTGAACACTTTCCCGCTTGAAGCGAACCAGCAAATCAGTCGCACGTGTAAGTACCGGAGTAAACGTCCACATTTACAAACCCCGTCATCGGTACCACGTCCAAGCAAGGTTTCAGTCGACGAAGTCGACACTTAGTGAATCTAATAAAGAGGTAGATTGGTATTGGGGCAAACTCCGTACGTTCCAAAAATGATATCCCCGGAAGGCGAGATCCCACAACCAACTGACCGCTGACCAGACGACTGGGACTAGGCTGTTCTCGGATGTGGCCTTTTGAGCTTCGAAATTAAGTCGAGACCGAAAGCGGGGTTCCTAACAAAACCCCTACCGACGCTGATACCAACAACCAGCACAACAGAAACACGACATACTCTTCGTGATTCTCCCCGTTCTAGAATCTCGGGCGAATGATATTTTCTTTCCATGAAGAGGGACCTAGACAATGGACCCGGGCTAACAGGTCGCGACGAAACGCACACACACCCGCGCAATCTCACTCAGAACTCAAGGCGCAAGACCAAACGCGACCCGAACTCCAATCCGTCCTGGCGCGCAAACCCGCCCCAGCAACCCCGACACTTGATGACTCGCAAAGCCACTTCCAACTGGGAGAGGGAGGCCACAGATGCAAGGGAAGGGCAGAACGACGGGGTATAGGTAGTTCCTAACGTGAGGTGCAACACAGGGTTATGTACCTCAAGGGGCAAGGCCAGGGCGCAAGGAAATGAAAAAAAAAAAAATTACTTTACCTTACTGTACTGTACTGTTTGCTGCTTATTGACCCCTTTGAGTCCACATTCTTCTGCCCAATGTGCCATAGGAGAGGAGGAAAATCTAGGAGTGTCTAAGCCCGAAAAAAAAGGCCACGCTTCGCTAAATATAGTTACGTATGCGCAGGCTCGGTGTCGTGTGTAATACGCTTGTAATCAAATTACGATCAATCAATTGTTATTGCGTCAAGAGATGAGGTGGTAGTGTTGCCTAACTATTGTTACAAGAGCCTCGCTGTACGTGGGACTGGGACAGGTAGGAGATGATTGAGAGGGGTTAGAAAGCCATGCGAAAACGATGCAAACCAAAAAAAAAAAGGGGGGGGGGTGTAAAATGCGACATATAGATAGCGAAGATGTACCTATCGCGCCTGAACAGACAGAATTTCCGAAGGAAAGCAAAAGGAAAGGAGTGAACAGTGTCGTGTTAAAAGTAGAGTTGTAAGTCCTGCTGCCAATCGTTGGTCCATAAAAAGGAATTTGAGATGTGGAAGTGTAGCATAGCATAGATCAACCGCGTGTATAGGTTGCAAAAAAAACGAAAAAAAGAACGCCCCCAGACCGAACTCCCAACTTCATGATGTCAATGGTAATCCGGCGATGCAATGTCCGCAGGGTTCCCGTGCAAAAGCTGAAGAGGATGAAAGACTTATGGTGGGTGTTGTGTGGACTTTGGGCCGCGACGCCGCTCTGTAGTCCGAGAAGGGCCCGATGTGTTGTCGACCGCTACAGACGGCTTATCCCACTCGTCCAGCAGTTGCTGACCGACCGTTGGTTCCAGCTCCGTTCCGTCCCGTGATACTTTGACTTCGCGGCCATGATTCCATGGATTCCGCAGATGGCGCGTACGAAAGAATGGCAGGGCATCCGTTCGAATCCACTCGATGCGGAAAGGTCGATCCCAAGCTGGCCCAGTACCATCATCCCTCATGTCACGACCCTCGAACGGCACTTCGGAGGCGGGATTCGGTCTGTCATCGAAATCAGGTTCGGAAACCTCGTGGCCCACCGGGATAGGCGCTGAGATCACATCATGCTCAGCCGACTCGCGAGTGCCTCTAGCTGGTGGATTCTCGAGGACATGGGATAGCGCGTCAGAACTGAGCTCGGACGATGATGCCTGGAGAGGAACGACTGTACGGGAGGGACTCGTACTGGGGTTTGGCAAGGAGTTGGTTAGCCTATCGTATGGCTTACGTGGCTCAGCCGACGCAAACGACTGCTGGCCAACAGGCGCAGATTGAGGCGATTGTTTAACAACTCGATGCTCATCGGGAGGTAAGATGTAGAGTGGGCCCTGCCGTTTCGCACGAGTATCGTCCGGCGATACATGCGCACCAGCACCCATTTCGCCCAACGACGATACCGAGGAAGGAGGGGCGGTAGACCCAGTAGCCCAGGGCACGCCAATTTCGTCCTGTAAGACTGGTCCTGCCATCCTATAAACCAATTAGGCAGGCATAGAAAGGCAAGACGAGAACGAGAGCTAACCGGGCGTATCCGTAAAACCCGCCACTCTTATTAACGCTAAAAATGAGGAACACATCCCTGCTGGTGCGATATGCCTGGTCTAGAATCTCCTCGTTGTGACGCTGCGTTGCCCAGACATTCTTCTGGACGCTCAGATCTAAATCGTACTGCCAACGTGTGAAATTGAAATGGTCGCGGGCTTAAGAGAGGCGGGATACACTACCTGCGTCAAAGATTTGAGTATAAAGTAACGCTGAGGGAAGTAGCGTGTTAGGATGTCCGAGTTCGTACTTGCGATAGAAGCCGAGCGCGAGAGGTTCGAGTGAGTAGGAACATGCACCTCCTCAGTCCCTCGGCTGTCATCACTTGATACTGACAAAGGCGATGATGGCCTCACTATGTCCTTCGGTGAGCCTACCGTGTCTGCCTGTTCGCACTGAACCTTTGCTTTCTGTTCCTTGACCCACTTGATATGCATGGCACTACCACGCTGCGCGCCGACCCCAGCCATCAGATCGTCTTCCCTCCTCCGAACACGGCACACAAGGCGCGGGCACCGTTGATCATCGGGGCGAATTGGCTGACCATTGAAACGCGCCGTCGCTGCCTCGAGCTGTGCCTTAGACTCGAAGTTAACAAAAGCGCAACTGGAGCGCGAGATTAGGAAAATGGTCAAAACACCGCCGTAGACTTGTCGCCTATCCTTCGGGGGCTCCGTTTGCTTTGGATATAGCGGAGGTAAAGGTCGGTTGAAAAACTCCTGCAATTCGTCATGCGTCACATCAGAAGGCACATTTCCGGCCCACATCACCCAGTCCGACCTATGTGCAGGGGGGTTGGGATGGTAAGAGCGGCGCTCCTGGTGCTTATTCTTGTCCGACGGCGAAATCTCAGTGGTCATGGTACGTGCACTTGGGGACGTGGTGGGAAAAGGCTCCTGTTGGGGTTCAAAGGGTAGTGACAAGGTATTCCGCTGGCTAGGCTGTTCGCCTTCGAGTTGTCCAGGAGGGTAACCAGCGGTCAACCATGGTTGAAATTCACGTTGCGTTCCCTCAAACGAGTTCGATGCTACGGCTGCACCCGGAGGTGAATACCACCACATCCCTTGACTTTCTTGCCCGGTGGGAAAGCCGTAGGGCCGGGCATAGTGAGGAGGAGGGCGGTGTGGCCCATAGATAGATAGTGCAGGCACAAATGAAGTCGGAGAAGGGTAAGCATATGAGGGGGGCGTTGTATACCCCATTGGCGTATAGGCACCATGCGTAGCATAAGGTGTGGAACGGTGTGTACTCCTTGATGAACCCCCCATAGTATGTCGCAAAGATAAGGGAGAATTGGGGGGAGGGGACGTGTTAATGGGAGCAAGTGGATAGATAGGCGACGTCGGAGCAGAAGCACTGGATGGGAACATGTGCGAAGGGGTTGGAACGTGGTTGGGAGGTGTCTGGTATTGGTAGACTGGTGCGTGGGGCCGAAGCGTGATCATCATAGGAGAGACGTATGCTGGGTGCTGCATATTTTCTTCTTGTCCGGGTGGACCCGTGTGGCTAGGGAAGGGTGGTGAGTGAACCACGTATGGGTGTGGATGCGCGTTGGACAGCGCATGTTGGTGGCCCACGAAGCTTCCACGTTGCGTGACTGGAGGCGCGGACGCAGAGTGAGGGGAAGGGTCAGTGAGAACAGACGCAAGACCCTCGGGTCTGGCATGCGTCCCCGGGGCACTTTGACGTGGAGTGTGATAGGTATTTTGTGGTGGAGGGAAGACCGGAGTAGTGGATGGATGACTTTGAAGAGGGCCCGCGTGGGGTTGAGATCGTTGGTGAGACGTGATTGGGGGCACGCCAGACTCAGATGATTGGGTGTAATTCAAGTCCATAGTTACTGAGCAGGCAGTTGCATTACTACCACACATATATTCTGCCGGATGGCAGGTCCAGACACCTGAGGAAACTTCTGGAACCGATACGCAACGTCTGTTGGAAATGCCGGTAGAGGGCGGAACCATGTCATGAACTAAGGTTCAACGCGGTCAGAAGAGTGAATAACTACGGGGGATTCAAGGAAAGGTATACAGTACTTGAATCAGCCCGCGAGGTGCGTTCGCAGCGGAAACGACCATCTTGCAAGAAACACTCAGTCAGACAACGCACATGACAATAAAAAATACAGAGAATGAGGCTGGCATATTATACAGGCATCGGTTCAGCATCACAGTATACATGACGAGTGGCCCGTATAATCGCTGGTCGACCGGGGCGACACAGGCGAGAGGTAAGTTAGGAGCATGATATCCGGCTTGCAGCCGTTTTCATAACGATGGAGCCTGGCGAAAAAATGTTAAGTAAGCGGGGAATTCCTTTTTTGTAGATAAAAACGAACAATTAGATCTCGGATAACTGGTTATCTTCATTCTCCGCTCACCCCGGCTACTCAAGGTTTTTTCATCGTCGGCTCCATCGCTATGAAAACGGCTGTAAAAATCGGGTATTTCCGAACAAAGCAGTGAAGTGGAGAACGCATATAATGACACTCACCAGAGCCTGCAGAAGTCTTAGTTGCTGTCATCTTGCATAGACGGTGCTCCTTCTACAGAGCGCTTTTATATGCTTTTCCAAGCCCATCAATTTGAGGGTGCTTCAGTGATAGTGCGCCCCGAATAGGTGACGACGTACCCAGGGGTCTCCAAGTGTAAGGGGCATGGATGTGGAGCGAAAAACGTGAGACAAACCCCGGATAATTGGTTCTTCGGCTGGTTGCTACAGCTCCACAACTGCGTCGCTTTGGAGTTGCGTTCCTGAGGCAGGACCAGATTTCAGAGAACCAAGTTTGCACAAATCCAATTCCAAGATGAACAGACACACTCCGCAACTTCTAATAATAACACCACCCCGACGGTTGCCCTTTTTATGTTATTTACTGATCATGTCTCCGCCATTTTCAATTGTTGAACCGGATTTGGGCCTCGATTCAGTCTCAGCTCAGCAGGGTCGTCCAAATATCACTAAAGATTTTCTGTAGCTTCAACAACACATTGTAAACACTTCAAATTGTACTTAGTGATAGAACAATCTATTTCTATTGCATAATGTTTTTTTAATTTGTTTATAAAGGGTGGCAGACATTCAAGTTTGACCCCACCCCCCTTGGGGCTTGGCTCACCCTTTGCACTCTTTTGTCACGCAATGTCACACCAACGGCAGCACTCGGCAAGAGTGTTAGATCAGTCAGATTTTGCTTACGTTCAGTTGCTCGCCTTACCGGCTTGTTTTGGAAGTGGAGCCTGAACTT
>WNGR01008053.1_pt1 | contig 12932 bp, 10 predicted proteins | sample 5407581 | NCBI WGS metagenome assembly WNGR01 (sample SAMN13153383, study PRJNA577476) | soil metagenome | isolation source: 80 cm soil or saprolite under Garry oak tree replicate 2 | place: USA:California | collected 2016-06-15 | reverse complement strand
GCCGAGGCGGGGGAGTAGAGCCGCTCGCCGACCGCGCCGACCGCGGCCGCCAGCCCGGCCACGTCGACGTGGAAGTTGGACCGGATCTCCGGGGCCTCGGCCGCCAGGACCAGCAGCGGGGTCCGGCTCTTGGCTGCCTCGGCGATGCCGGTCATCGCGTTGGTCAGCCCCGGACCCTGGTGCACGGTGACCACGCCGGGAACCCCGGTGGTCCTGGCCCAGGCGTCGGCCATCACGGCGGCGCCGCCCTCGTGCCGGGCCGCGACGAACCTGGCCCCGCCGGCCACCAGCGCGTTGGTGACGTGAAAGTTGCCGCTGCCGACCACGCCGAACACGGTATTCACCCCGAGCCCGGCCAGCCCGCGGCCGACCGCCTCCGCGACCCGCATGCTCAGGAACGCTCGACCAGCGCCAGCGCGCGGCACGGGGACCCAGAGCCGCCCACGATGGGCAGCGGCCCCGCGATCACGACCGCGCCGGTGACCGGCAGCCGGGCCAGGTTCCGCAGCTGCGTGAGGCCGTACTTGCCCGCCCCGAGCAGCATCGAATGGCAGGGGAACGGCGGGTCGAAAGAGTGCGCCGCCCCGGCGTCGGTGCCCACGGTCTCGGTGCCCAGCCCGATCACCGGCGACTGTTCGGCCAGCCATTTGGCGCAGGCGACGCTGATACCCGGCGTGTGCGGGCCGGTCTCGTTCGCGTTGAGGAATTCCGCCTGGCCGCCGGACCGGGCGTCCCAGCCGGTCCGGTACAGCAGCCAGCCCTCGGGCAGCGGCCCGTGCTCGGCTTCCCACTGCTTGACGTGCTCGATCTCGAGCAGGAAATCCGGGTCAGCGGCCGCCTCGGCGCTGAAGTCGAGCACCACGGCCGGGGCGATCATCCGTGCCGCCGGGACCTGTGCCGCGTCCTGGCCGTCCTTGCCTGTCACCCAGTGCACCGGGGCGTCGAAGTGGGTGCCGGTGTGCTCCCCGGTCACGATGTCATTCCAGTACCAGGCGGGGCCGCGGTCGTCGTAGTGGCTGATCTCGGTCAGCCCGAAGCGGGCCGTGTTGCCGAACGGCTCGGGCAGCTGGATTATCGGCGTCTCGGAACTCAGCGGCGCGGTGAGATCGATCACCTCGACGGAGCTGTCGCGGATGGCGTCGGTCAGGGCCTGCAGCACAGACATGGTGCTCCTTCTCTCAAGCGTTCTCAGCTACCCGAAGCTTTCCCCATGATCGCCCTGGCCGGCTAGTCCCCGCGCCGATCTTGCCCGGACCGGATTGATACCGTTCCCGCCGTCGTTTACTGCTTGGGAACCTGCCGGACCTGACCCTCGGAGTGACAGCATGACCAAACCCGTCGTGATGGCATCGACCCTGGTCACGGACGACCGCGTGCCGATCGAAGCCATCCACCTGCCGGGTAACTCAGATCTCGCGATCGTGGTCGCGCACGGGTTCACGCTGTCATGGCAGCGGCCCAACGTCTGGCGCATCGCCAACCGGCTCAACCGGATGGCCGGCGTACTCACCTTCGACTTCCGCGGCCACGGGCGCTCCGGCGGCCTGTCCACGCTCGGCGATCGTGAGATCAACGACCTCGACGTGGTGGTGCGCTGGGCTCGCGAGCTCGGCTACCAGCGGGTCGCCGCGATCGGCTTCTCGATGGGCGCCTCCATCGTACTCCGGTACGCGGGCCTGGTCGGCGGGCTGGACGCGGTGGTCTCGGTCAGCGGTCCCGGCCGCTGGTACTACCGCGGCACACAGTCGATGCGGTGGGTCCACCGCGCGGTCGAACACCGCGTCGGCCGGTACGTCACCCGCCGGTGGCTGAGGACCCGGATCAGCCCGGAAGGCTGGAAGCTGGTGCCGGTACCTCCGGCCGAGGCGGCCGCGCAGATCTCGCCGGTGCCGCTGCTGATCGTGCACGGGGAGAAGGACCACTACTTCCCTTCCGAGCACGCGCGCCAGCTCTACATGGCGGCCGGGGAACCCAAGGAGCTCTGGCTCATACCGGACATGGGCCATGCCGAGTCCGCCTGCGGCCAGGAACTGGTCGACCGCATCAGTCGCTGGATCAGCCAGGCCACGGCCCCGGCCCGCCCCCGCGATAACCAGGACCAGGGCGTCTCGACGTCCCCGGACGAGCCGGACGCGCAGACCCCCAACGCCGCCGCCTAGCCGCCGGGGGCCAGCCGCCCGATGCGGATGCGACCGAACCTTAACCGAATAGTTTCTTAGCATCCCTCATGATGTTGGCATGGCAGAAGCGTCGGGAGGGCGAGCGCTCCGGCCGTTTCCCGCACTTGACCCCGAACCGCCCAGGCGCCTGACCTGGCGCAGCCTGCGCTGGCCCGCCGTGGCATGCCTGGCCGCCGCGGCACTGGCTGCGGCGTTCCTGACCTGGCCTTCGTCGTCGCAGTCAGCATCCAGGCCAGCCCGGGCCCCCTTCGCCGACCGTGACGGCCTGGTGGTGTTCGAGCAACAGCCCAGCGGGATGCTCGGCACCGCCGCCCCGGACGGAAACCACCTGGTGACGCTGAGGCAGGTCGGCGCCCTGCAGGGCACCGACCTTCCGGCCGCCGCCGCCGACGGGCGTCACCTGGTGAATCTCGAAGGGCAGCTGGTAACCATGGGACCGGCGGGCCCCACGTCCGTCAGCGACCTGGGGGCAAGCGCGGGCCTGGGCGCCACGGACCAGGGAGCAAGTTACGGCTGGGCGGATGCATCGTTCGCCGACGGCAGCAGGTACGTGGTCGCGACCACGTGTCACCTGGCCAGCCCCGCGAGCCAGTCCTGGGTCGCGGACCTCATCCTGGCCGCTGGCGGGAAGGGTCATATGCTCGGCACGGTCACCGACGCGGTCGGCGACCCGGGCTCCGCCGCGGCCATCGTGTCCGTGCCGGTCAGCGCGTCGGCGGCATCGTCTGCATTCCAGTGCTTCAGCACGGATACAGCACCGGACCGGGCCGTCGAGCTTCGGGTGCCGGGGCACGGGAACCGCACCCTCGTCACCGCCGCCACGCTCAAGGCCACACTGGGCTGGCCGTCGGCGATGCCGATCCGGCTATCCGTGGATCCGGGCCCCGGCGGGAGCAGGCTGGCGCTGCGCGTCCTGGAGGACACCCCGCTCGGGACGCAAGTCCCGCGGCTGGCCGTCGTGGTGATCAGCCGGGTGGGCCGGATCCTGGCGCACATGCCCCTCCCGGCGGCCACCAGCATCATGCAGTGGTCACCGGACGGGCAGCGGATCGCCTTCTGCCGGGCCAGTCCGGGTACTCCGTCCAGTGTCACTGTCTGGTCCGTGGGCCGGGGGAGTAGGACGATCGTGCTCCCCGGGCACCACGACGTGGGGTGCAACCAGCTGCTATGGTCGCCGGACGGGAGCCAGCTCATCTATGCGGCATGGGCGACCGACCGGGGCCTGACCCAGGCTGACAAGCTGCAGCACGGCTGGACGGTGATCGACCTGCGCTCCGGCCGGGTGCATGACGTCACCGCGCCCGGCCAGCCGGCCGCATGGCTGCCGGGCACGGCGGAGAAGAGCCGTGGAGGTTGACGGCAGCGGGCCGGTGGTCGGCCTTGCCGACAGCCTGAGCGCCCAGGTGACCAGTGTCCTGGCGGCACAACTGGGCGGGCTCGCGGTCGTGAACCGACTCTTCCAGCCTCCGGTGCAGGCGATCCTGGCCCAGGTCAGCACGGGCGGTCACGTCACGCCACTCACCTGGCGCACCGACGCGTGCACGCACCTGCGGCTGACCGCGGGCTCCTGCCCGCGCGAGGCACGCCAGGTGCTGGTGAGCACCTCCTACGCCCGGCTCAGCCATGTCCGTCCCGGTGACACGATCGCCACCGCCTCGGGATATGGCCGCCTTACCGTCACCGGGGAGTACGCGGTCCCGTCCGGTCCGCAACTCGGGGCCGCGTACTGGCTGAACGCCGAGTGCGCCGACTTCATCTTCGAGAACGCGAAGTGCCTCCGGAGCCCCCCACCCTGGGACGCGATGTTCACGGCGGCGGCCACCTTCGCCAACGCGCCGTCCAGCGAGCAGGGCAGCGCCACGGTTCTCGACGTGCTCGCGCCGGTTCGTGTACGGCCGACGGACCTGCCGGCCCTCAAGACGGCGGTGAACGAACTGCTCACCGACCCGAGCCTCCAAGAACTCAACGCGAGCCCGACCAGCTCCATCCCGCAGCTGACCGACCAGATCGGCGCCAGCTGGCGGCTGCTGGACGTACCGGTCTTCCTGATCACCTGTCAGCTCCTGCTGCTCACCTGGCTCCTGCTCTTCCTCATCGTCACCGAGGCGGCCGAAGCGCGCGGCGGGGAGGTCGCGCTGGCGAAACTGCGCGGTCACGGCCGCCTGAGCACCGTCACGTTCGGCCTGTCCGAGCCGGTGCTGCTGCTCGCCATCGGACTTCCGGCCGGCCTGCTCGCGGGCTGGGCGGCCGCCGCGGGCCTGGCCCGGATCCTGCTGCGGCCCGGCACGCACGCCGGGCTGCCGGCGCTCGCGATCGCCGCCGCCGCGGTCGCCACGCTCGGCGGCCTGGTGGCGACGGTACTCGCCGCCCGGCGCGCCCTGGTCCGTCCGGTCACCGAGCAATGGCGGCGTACGGCCCGCGCCGTGGACCGCGGCTGGGTGCTCGACGCGGTGCTGCTCACCGGGGCGCTGGCCGGGCTGGCCGAACTGATCGCCGCCGGGGGTGTGACGTCGGCGCGGTCGGGCTCGCTGGGGTTGCTCGTTCCGGGGCTGCTGGGCCTCGCGGCGGCCGTGGTCGCCTCGAGACTGCTTCCGGTCGCCTGCGGGCTCGCGTTCGCCGCCACGCGCCGGCGCGGCGGGACCGGGCTGTTCCTCGCCGTGCGGCACATCGCCCGCCGTCCCGGCGGGACGAGGACCACCATTGTCCTCACCGCCGCGTTCGCGCTGGCTACGTTCGCGATCGCCGCCTTCTCCGTGGACCAGCGCAACGTCAACCGGGTCGCCACCACGCAAACGGGCGCCGCGGCGGTGCTGACCGTGACTGCTCCGGCCCGGCAGGATCTGGGAACGATCGTCGACCGCATCGACCCGGGCGGCGGCCAGGCCGCCGCCGTGGACCGCTATGCGGGCGGCACGGACAACGGCTCGGTGCTGCTGGCCGTGCAGCCGGAACGGTTCATGCGGATCGCGCTGTGGCCATCGGGCTCGCTTGACCGGCCGCCCGCGTCGATCGGCGCGGCGCTGGATCCGCGCGTCCCCCCCGCCGTCACGCTGCCGGCCGGGTCCGCGGCGGTGCGGGTCCGGGTCACCGGCCCGACCGGGATCGCGCCAGGGACCGATCTCACCCTCTGGGTCGTACCGGTCGCCGCGCAGGACGGCGGCCAGGTACCGGTCAGCCTGGGCGCCCTGCACCAGGGCTTGCTGTCCGCCGCGGTCACCGGATGCCCGTGCCAGGTGACCGCGATGAGCATCGACGCGTCGACCGTCACACCCGGCGTGAAACACGGCAGCGTGACGCTGTCCGGCCTGTCCGTACGGACCACCGGCGCCTGGACTGGGTTGCCGGCGCTGGCGAGCACGGCCGGCTGGGCGGCGGGAGCCGAGGACCCGGTCGGCTGCTCCACTACCGGCGGCCAGGTCCAGGCGGGGCCGTCCGGCCTGCGCTGGTCGTTCCGCTCGGGGAGCGCCTGCAGCCCCGCCCTCCGCCGGGTGGACACCCCCGCCACACTGCCTGCGCTGGTGTCGAGTCAGCTCACCAGCCGTCTCCAGACCTTCCCGACGGTGGGGCTTGATGGCCGGCAGCTCCTGGTGAGGCCCGTGGCACTGGCCGCCGCAGTGCCCGGCGCGCCCGCGGTCGGCGTCGTCGTCGATCGCACGTACGCGCAGCGGAAGGCCTTCTACGCCGACGACAGCCTCGTCACCGAGCAGGTGTGGGTGGCGCCGGGATCGCTCGCATCGGTGCGCGCCAGGCTCGCCGCGGACGGCGTGAAGATCGAGGGCGTGGCCACGGCGGCGGATGCCGAGGCGGTGCTCATGCGGCAGGGTCCCGTGCTGGCCAGCGTGCTGTTCCTGGCGGCCGCGGCGGCCGCCGCGCTGCTGGCCGGGGGTGCCGCTGTGCTCGGCCTCTACCAGGCCGGCCGCCGGCGGAGCTATGAGTACGCGGCCCTGATCGCCGGGCGCGTTCCGCGCAGGTCGCTGCGTGGCTCCGTGTTCATCGAGCAGTCGGTCGTCCTCGGTTTCGGCGCGGTGACAGGGGTGGCGGCCGGCATCGGGTCGGCCGTCCTGGTGCTGCGCAACCTGCCGGTGTTCCTCGCCCCGCCGGCGGCGCCGTCGCTGCTTTTCGTCCCGTCGGCCACGCAGGTCGTGGTCCCGCTGGTGGTCACCGTGGCGCTGCTGGCGGTGGCCGTCGCGGTGGCCACCGTGCGGCTGATCCGGTCGGCCCGGCCCGAACTGCTCAGGGAGGCGCCGCCATGACCGCCCCGGCTGCGCCCGCCGTCCGCTGCGAGAACCTGGTGCACGTGTACGGCACCCCGGGCAATGAGGTGGCCGCGCTCAGGGGAGTGGATCTGGTCATCGAGCCGGGTGAGATGGTGGCGCTGCTCGGCCCGTCGGGCGCGGGGAAGACTACCCTGCTGTGGCACCTGGCCGGGCTGCTCAAGCCCACCGCGGGAACGGTCGAGGTCGGCGGGCGGCCGCTCTCCGGGTTCAGCGGCCGGGCGCTCACCAGCATGCGGCTGCGCGAGGTCGGCCTCCTGCTGCAGAATCCAGCCAGCAACCTGCTGCCGAGCCAGTCGGCGACGGGAAACGTGCTCTTCGCCCAGGCGCCGACCCGGCGCAGTCGCCGGGTCAAGCGCCGCCGGGCCGCCGACCTGCTGGATCGCGTGGGTCTGGCGAGCGCGGCGCACCGGACCGCCGGACTGCTGTCGGGCGGCGAGCAGCAGCGGCTTGCGGTCGCGGTCGCGCTGGCCAACGGGCCGCGGCTGCTGCTAGCGGACGAACCAACCAGCCAGCTCGACCTGGAGTCCGCCGGTGACGTGATCGAGCTGATCCAGGCCGCCAACGCGAGCCTTGGCACTACCGTCGTGGCGGTCACCCACGATCCCGAGGTTGCCGCGGCGCTCGGGCGCACGATCACGATCAGGGACGGGCGCGTGGGCGCGGCTGGCCACGGGCGCCGTGAGTTCATGGTGGTCGGCAAGGACGGCACGGTGACCCTGCCGCCGGATCTGCTCGATGAGTTCCCGCCTGGCTCACTCGCCACCGCCAGCCGCGCCGAGGGCGGGGTGCTGCTGCGCCGGGTCGACCCCGGCACTATCGGCGACGAGGAAGAGACATGAGCCTGCTGCAGGCCGAGGGCCTGCGCTTCGAACGAGGCGGGCGGGTTATCTTCGAGGGCGTCAGCCTGTCCGTGCGGCCAGGCGACAGGGTGGCGGTTACCGGTCCGTCCGGGTCAGGCAAGACCAGCTTGCTTTCCGTGCTCGCCGGCTTCGCCGCTCCCGCGGCGGGAACGGTGCGGCGCGGCGGAGAACTGGTGACAGCGGGCACGCTGCCCGCCCGCACCGCCGCGGTGCTGCAGGGTTACGGGCTGGTTTCGCTGCTGACCGCGGCGGAGAACGTGGAGATCATGCTGCGGGCCGGGGGCATGCCCGCCGGGCGGGCCATGGCGGCCGCAAACACCGCGCTCGCCGAACTCGGCCTCGGCGACTACGGGGACCACCTGGTGCAGGAACTGTCGGGCGGCCAGCAACAGCGTGTCGCGGTGGCGCGGGCCCTGGCGGCGCGGCCGGAACTGCTCATCGCCGACGAGCCGACCGCCGAGCAGGATGCGGTCACCCGCGAACTCGTGCTGGCCCGCCTGCTGGGCGTCGCGGCGGACGGCGGCGCGCTCGTGCTTGCCACCCATGATCCCGAAGTCGTCGCGCGCTGCGACCATGTGGTCAGCCTCGCCCGGCACCTACCCGCGCGCGTCACGGCAGGCTAGTCTCGGCCGTGACTTCCTTTCCTGAAAACCATGAAAGAATGTCGACTTAAGCCCGTTAACGGATTTTTGATGGCCGGGCATTGATGTTTATGGCTCGTTAACATAGTCACCGCTAGGTTAAGAGCCGATGTCGTTTGCAGGATATCGACGGAAGGTTGAGTAATTCACGAACCGGTGCTTTCCGTCCGGCTTCTTCGCACCCAATCAACAGGGAATGACTAACGGATCTCGAGACACCTGGGGGGACGACCGTCATAAGGGCTGAGGAACGAAGGTAACACTAATGAACAGGATCACCAGAGGTCTTATCCTCCGCTGGCGGTGGCACCGGATTCTGGCCGCGGCAGCCCTGGTCGCCGGGGTGGGGTTCGCCGCCGTCCCGTCCCAGGCGGCCACAGCGGCCTCGTCCATCTGCCCGGACGCGAACGTGGCCGCGTTCGGGCCCAACGTCTGTGTCTTCACCGACACCATGAGCCAGGCGGCCATCCAGAAAGACCTCGACAGCATCGCCACCCAGCAGGTCCCGGTGGCGAGCCAGTTCAGCAGCCAGCGGTACGCCGTGGAGTTCCGGCCCGGCACCTACGGGTCGGCCGGCAATCCGCTGGTCTTCCAGGTCGGCTACTACACCCAGGTCGCGGGCCTGGGCGCGATGCCGCAGGACACGGTGGTCAACGGCGCCATCGACGTGTTCAACAACCTGTGCACCGCAGGCACCTCGGACTGCAATTCGGATGACAACTTCTGGCGGTCGCTGTCCAATCTGACCCTCAACGTGGACCTGCCAAGCTCGCCTCCGGCCTACGCGCCTCCGATCGTCGATCCGTTCGGTACCGGCTGCACCAACTCGGCGGAGATGTGGTCGGCCTCTCAGGCCGCGCCGATCAGGCGCGCGATCATCAACGGCAGCGTCGTCTTCCAGGACTACTGTGCGAACAACAACTTCGCCAGCGGCGGCTTCATCGCCGACAGCAAGGTGAGCGGCAGCCTCAACTTCTTCGGCAACCAGCAGTACCTGGTCCGCAACAGCGCCATCGGCGGGGCGGCCGGGTGCCCGCAGGGCCTGTGGAACATGGTCTACTCCGGGGTGCAGGGCGCGCCGGCACCGGTCTTCACCGGCCAGTGCGAGCAGAACACGGTGCTGGCCGCCAGCCCGGTGACCGAGGAAGAGCCGTTCTTGTTCACCGACTCGGGCGGCAACTACAACGTCTTCGTCCCCGCGGTCCAGCACGGCTCTTCCGGCCCGTCCTGGGCCGGCGGCCAGGGAGCGGGCACGACCCTGCCGCTGTCGAAGTTCTTCGTGGCCAGCCCGTCCACCCCGGCGCTGGCCATCACCGCCGCGCTGGCCCTGGGCAAGAACCTCATCCTCACCCCGGGCGTCTACAATCTGAACCAGCCCATCGTCGTCAGCCGTCCCGGCACCGTGGTCCTCGGCCTGGGCCTGGCTACGCTGGTGCCGCAGCACGGCAACCCGGCCATGGTCGTGACCCCGAACCACGGCGTGAAGCTGTCCGGCCTGATCGTCGACGCCGGCCCGGTCAACTCGCCGGTCCTGGTCTCGGTCGGCCTCCCCGGGCTCGGCGGCAGCACCACCGACCCGGACGTGATCCAGGACGTGTTCTTCCGTATCGGCGGGGCCGAGACCACCCCCACCTCGGCGACCGTCAGCCTGCTGGACAACGCCTCGAACTCGATCATCGACGACGTGTGGGCCTGGCGCGCCGACCACGGCAACGCGGTGGGCTGGACCCAGAACACCGCCGGCACCGGCCTGGTCGTCACCGGCGCCAACGTGACCGCCTACGGCCTGGCCGTGGAGCACTACCAGAAGAACGAGGTGGTCTGGAGCGGGCAGGGCGGCACCGACATCTTCTTCCAGAACGAGCTGCCGTACGACCCGCCCAGCCAGGCGGACTGGATGGCCAGCCCCACCCAGAACGGTTACCCCGCTTTCCTGGTCAGCCCCAACGTCAGGACCTTCCAGGGCTACGGGATGGGCAGCTACGTCGTGTTCATCCAGACCACGGCCACGCTGCACGACGCCGAGGCCTTCCAGGCGCCCCACGCCGCGGGCGTGCAGTTCCACAACGTGTTCGGCGTGTGGATTAGCGGCTCAGGCGGGCTCGACTCCATCGTCAACGGCGTCGGCGGCCCGGTGACCTCGACCAATCCCGGCACAGTAGAACCCGTGGACCTGGTGAGCTACCCCTGACGCCATCCCGTATGCGGATCGCCGCACCCCGTGATCACGTGGGCGCGGCGATCCGCAATCATGTCAGCGGCGCATGGCTGCGGCATCCATGCAGTATGACTCTGTCACGGGTGGTGCCACAGTCGCCGAAGCGCTTCCTGCGCCTTGCGTGCCACTGCGCGCCGCTAGCACGCTGGCCGGCCATGCCTCACGGCCGGGGATTGTGACCCCGGTGATTCGCGTGCCCGCCAGGCCTTGTTCCTGTGAGGCTGGCGTGACCGCTGATGTTTCTCGATCACGCGCGGCCCGGCTCGGAGTGCACGACGACCCAGATCGCGCGCACGACCTCGCCGGTCTTGTTGAGGTATTCGTGCGGTGTCGAGGAATCGAACGCGATCGAGTCGCCGGGGCACAGTTCGTAGCTCTCGAAGCCGACGTTGGCCTGCAGCGTGCCGCTGATGACCAGGCCGTACTCGCGCCCGTCGTGCCGCAGCGGCCGCCGCTCGTCGGTGGAATGGCCGCCGGGGGAGTAGATCACCTCGAGGAAGTCGGTCATCGCCTCGGACTGCGGGGTGAGGCGCTCCCAGCGCACGCCGCTGGCCAGGTCGATGATCCGGCGGTCGCAGCCCCGCTGCACGATCGCGGCCGGCGGCGCGGCCGCCCGGCCCTCGGCCGCTTCGGCGGCCCGGCCCTCGGCCGCTTCGGCGGCCCGGGTCGTCTCGGAGCCCTCGGCATCCCCGGCCGCCCCGGCCGCGGGCGTTTCCGCGGAAACGCCGTCCGGCCCGGCACCCGACCCCGCGCTCGATCTGCGAGATCAGGCTGGCCGAACACCCCACCCGCCGCGCCAGTTCCCGGACGGACAGCTGGCGCGAGCCCCGGACCAGCCGCAGCCGCGGCCCGAGCCCGGTGCCCGGATCGAAGTCCGCCATGATGTAAATCTACACTGCACACCATGACCGGGCTGGGTTGACAGGCACACTGCACAAGTCTTTGGATTGTGGTGCACGAGCCGAGGTGCACGAGCCGAGGAGCCCCGTATGCCTGATCTTCCCCTCGCCCCGGCGCCGGGCCGGATGAACGTCGACTTCGAGGAGCGGGTCGACTTCGCCCGGCTCCGCCGGTACCGGCTGGACCGGGCGAAGCAGGCCATGGAACAGGCCGGCCTCGGCGCGCTGCTCGTTTTCGACAACAACAACATCAGGTACCTGACCGGCGTCGCGATCGGCGAGTGGACCAGGGACAAGCTGTGCCGGTACGCGCTGTACACCCGGACCGGCGAACTGGTGCTGTGGGACTTCGGCTCGGCCGCCGTGCACCACCGGCTGTACTGCCCGTGGCTCAAGCCGGAGAACTGCATCGCCTCCTACACCACGATGCGCGGCGCCGCCCCGCCCGCGTCCGGGCTCACCGGCAAGCAGGTCGCCGAGATCAAGGACCGCCTGGCCAGCGCCGGCGTCAAAGACGAGCCTGTCGGCGTCGACTTCGCCGAGGTCCCCACCTTCTTTGAGCTGCAGAAACAGCACATCGACATCAGGGACGGCCAGCAGGTGATGCTGGACGCCCGGCAGATCAAGTCGAGGGACGAGATCGCCCTGCTGTCTACCGCCGCCGCCATGGTCGACGGCACGTACGCCGACATCGCCGAGGCACTTCAACGCGGTCTCCGGCGAGCGGTGCAACCCGCACCCGCACAACTTCTCCGACCGCATGATCAGGCCGGGGGAGCAGGCGTTCTTCGACATCATGCACTCCTACAACGGCTACCGGACCTGCTACTACCGCTGCTTCGTGGTCGGCCGCGCGAGCCAGCCGCAAAAAGACGCGTACAAAAAGGCCCGGGAGTGGATCGACGCCGCCATCGAGATGATCAAGCCCGGGGTGTCTACCGACCAGGTGGCCCGGCTCTGGCCGGCCGCGCAGGAGATCGGGCTGCCGGACGAGAAGACGGCGTTCGGCCTGCTGTTCGGGCACGGGCTCGGGCTGGCGCTGCACGAGCGGCCGATCATATCCCGGCTCACCTCGCTGGACGCCCCGATGGAGATCAAGGAGGGCATGGTCTTCGCGCTGGAGACCTACTGCCCGGCCACCGACGGGCACTCGGCCGCCAGGATCGAGGAGGAGGTCGTGGTCGGCCCGGCCGGGATCGAGATCCTGACCAAGTTCCCCGCCCAGGAGCTGTACGTCACCAACCCCTACTGACAAGGCGATCACGTGCCGGAAATAGACGAAGCCACCTCCTTCGAGCTGTACCGGAAGATGACCGAGATCCGGCTGTTCGAAAAGACGGCATACGACCTGTTCATGCAGAACCTGGTCAAGGGGACGACGCACCTGGGCACGGGCCAGGAGGCGGTCGCGGCCGGCGTGTCGCAGGTCATGCGCGACGACGACTACATGTTCGTCACCTACCGCGGGCACAACCACGTGCTGGCCCGCGGCACGCCGATGACGCAGGTGATGGCCGAACTCCTCGGCCGGGAGAACGGCCTCATGCACGGCAAGGGCGGCTCCATGCACCTGCTCGATACCTCGCGCGGCATCCTCGGCGCCTACGCGATCATCGGCGCGCAACTGGTCATCGCCAACGGCTCCGCCTGGTCCGCGGTGTACCGCGGCACCGGGCAGGTCACGGTCTGCTTCCTCGGCGACGGCGCCACCAACATCGGCGCCTTCCACGAGGCGCTCAACCTGGCTTCGGTGTGGCAGCTGCCGGTGGTCTTCATCTGCGAGAACAACCAGTACATGGAGTACACCCCGATCGGCTCGGTGACCGCGGTGCCCCGGCCCGCCGCGGACCGGGCCGC